>Ga0255338_1002502_pt1 | contig 26489 bp, 24 predicted proteins | sample MeOH1_35cm_T4_19_FD_203715 | JGI IMG/M metagenome (GOLD analysis project Ga0255338, IMG submission 203715) | Sandy soil microbial communities from University of British Columbia, Vancouver, Canada - MeOH1_35cm_T4_195 | ecosystem: Engineered > Artificial ecosystem > Sand microcosm > Unclassified ...
GTGCTGCTGGTGTGGGTGGACAAATGGGTTTTTCGGTGCGCATAACCGCTGACGAACCTAAATAGGCCCCAGACGCGCGAATCCGCGCATGGCCGGCCAGCTCGGACACCGCCTTTCGAGCCGCCCGATCAAGCTCAGCAGACGCGACCTTGCCACCCCGCACTGGCGGCGGATGACCCGTCAATGCCTCAAAACGTTGAATCAGCACCTCGTGGCGCAATCCGTGGGCGGTCACCCCCAGGTGCCGAAACGTGATCCCGAATTTCTCCAGAACGTAGTCAAAGCGCCGCAAGTTTTGCTTCAGGTCATTGGACGGATTCCCCATATGGGCATCTTGGCTGCAAACAATGCCTTGTGCGAGCTCGACAACGGCCAGCCGGGCAGGGCAGTCCAGGGGGATAAACCGCACCCGTCCACCCTTGCCCTTGATCCTCACATACCGATCCGCTGCTTTTTCCTCGTACGGCAGTCCGGTCGCTTCAAACGGCACGACACTCTCAAAAGGCCGAAACAACACGGATTCCTTGCGCCTGAGCCCCAGGACGCTGACCAGCCGCAGCGAGATGCCAACATACCGGTCATAGGCAAATACCTGCTCGATCACGCCGTCGATGTCCACACTTTGGGCGGTCCAACTCTTGTCCCGCTGCGCGTACTCATGCCGCTGATAGTCCTCGATGTCCAGGCCGTAGTGCGCAGGACCCCGAATGAAACCATGCTTGCCCATCCATAGGCCCAGGCCGCGGAGAAAGCTCAGGTAGGTTTGGATCGTGGCCGGTGCCAGATGCTCACGCTGCCAGACCTGCACCATGGCGTGGATGTGTTTCTGCCCCAGGTTGCGCGGATCAGGCACGGTGTTGAACCCTGCCTTCACCTTCAAGTCACGGAAGAACCGCCGCAGGAACTGGGCCCGCTCGTGCCGGGTCTTGTGGGAAACGGTTTTTTCCAGCGAGGTGTGCAAGGTGTTGAAGAGCTCCAGCAGCACCTCTAGCACTTTGAGCGGCGGCGATTTGCCAGGCACATGGCCGGCAAGGATTTCCTGGGCCGTCTTGCCCGCCCATTGGGTGCGGCGCACGGGTTGACTGGCTGTCAGACGGCCAGGACTGACCGAGCCTTGAGGCCGGCGAAGAGAGGTTCTAGAAGGAGGTCTGTTTTGCATGACGTTGTATTCCAGGTTTGACCGCCCGCCGCCCGAACGGCGGACTGGTATTGAAAAGGTCTGGAATCCCATAGCGGTCACCCACCGGGCGGATTCCGTCGCCCGGCAGGTCAGTGGTCAGAAAATTCAGCACAGCATGCGACCACCACGTTGCTGCACCTACCCAGGGTTTTGCCGATCCACGCAAAGCGCAGACCGGCTCGGTCAGTCTTAAAAATGAAACATGTGATCCGTCCCACCTGTGCATTTCTACAACCATGGGGTTGGTGATGCCGACCCGCCTCAAGGGCGCGCCAAAGGCATCCGTGACAAGGTCAAGCCTTGCACGTACTGGTGGATCAGTTCTGGATTCGTAGCGCCATCCACTCGCATGGGTCCGCCCCTGACCGAAAGTCCAGGGCAGTGCCGAGTTGGTGAGCGAAGACGCGCGGGGAGCCTAAAGAGGCAAACACAACCGCGCGCTGCGTGAAACGCGTGCTCACAGGATGGCGGGAACAGGGGATGCGGCATCGGGTGCCGACCGGGTGCTCGAAAGCCGTGGTGCGCTTCAGAGAACGCCCAGCATGGCTGCTGGCAAGACCACAGGCTATGCCCTACGAAAAGCTGTCTCGAGGCCATCACCTCCGGGGCGATGGCTACGCCGGTTCAAAGACCAGGGTTTGAGGCAGGTAACGACTGCGACGCCATGGGCTCCGCGATGGAGCCGGGCCAGGGCGGCCCTCGGGAAGCCGTAGTTGACACCCAGCAAAAGAAGGGGTCAAGCGGCCATGACCGGAACGGTGGCGACTTCTGGGGGATTTGCGGTGGTGGTTGGCGCGGTCGGAACGTCCCCTTGAGCCGTCTTTATTTTGCGATAGGGGGCAATCGGGGAAGGAACTGAGGCTGCGCGCGGGCTTGACAAAGGAATTGGCTGCCTCTGGTTCCGGACGGGACCTTGACCGGGGCTTTGATCAGTGCGGCAGCAGGAACGAGCTGACAAGGCTTTTTTGCCCGATTCGCGCAAATCTCGCCCTTGACAGCTCGGTGTGCCGTGAGACCGTGGTTCGACATGCAGGGATTTTCTGACGGCCCGGCGACACGGTCTTGCTCCAGTGCAACTTCAAACGGATGTATTCGGACTCTGGCGAGAGCTGATCGCGAAATCGGGCGCTTTGGAGGGGATTTTTGCGTGGATCGATGGTGTCGGGCAACCGATGCTGTCCGCCTTGCAACCCTGCTTTTGGAGTTTTCTCATGGAATTGATCATCCGAGCCGTAGATGTCGGCTACGGCAACACAAAGTACGTCACTGGCGCAACGGGAGCCGGCAGTGACGATATCCGCTGTGCCAGCTTCCCGTCGTTGGCTTATCCCTTCCCGCGCGACCCGTCCACCACTCTAGGGGCGGATCGCCGTAAAACCGTCGCCATCCCGATCGGGGGCATGTTCTACGAGGTCGGCCCCGACGTGATGTTGGCAGCCGATGCCTTCCGTGCTACGCAGATTCACGATGGCTATATCGACACTCCGGAATACCTGGCGTTGGCGCGCGGGGCGCTGCGGATGATGAAGGTCGACGCCATTGACCTGCTGGTGGTGGGCCTGCCGGTGGCCATCTTCGGGGCGAAGAAGGCAGCACTGGAGAAGCTGATGACCGGCACCCACGATGTGGGTGGCGGCAAGACCGTGCTGGTGCGCAAGGCATTGGCCATGGCCCAGCCCAATGGGGCCTTGATCGACTATGCGTCGCAGCACGACAAGGTGGTGGCGATGGAGAACGAACACAGCCTGGTCATTGACCCGGGTTCGCGCACCTTCGACTGGCTGGTCGCCCGGGGCATGAAGCTGTCGTACAAGCGCAGCCATTCCGTCAACCGTGGGGTGTCCGACATCCTGCAGGTCATTGCCGATGACATCAGCTTGGAGATTGGCAAGCCCTATAACCAGTTGGACGCCATTGATCTGGCGCTGCGCACGGGTAAGAACCTGGCCATCTTCCAGCGGACCTACAGCATCGCGCGCATGCGGCCGGTGGTGGACAGCGTCGCGAAGCAGGCGGTGGGGGCGATGATGCGTCGCATCGGAGAGTTCTACGACGTCCAGCACGTCATTCTGGTGGGTGGCGGCGCCTTTCTGTTCAAGAAGGCCGTCAAGGAGGCCTTTGCGACGCACCAGATCCTGGAAGTCAAGGAACCGATGTTCTCGAATCTGCGGGGCTACCAGATTGCGGGCACGAACTACGCGTACACCGCGATGCAGGCCCCGGGGCGTATACCACGTGCGGCACGACCCGAAGGAGAGGGCTCATGACGCAGCACGTTGACACAGACCAAGAGCCGGTGCGCCTGCTGTTCGAGATGACGCGAGATGACAATCCACGCCTTTATGACGACCTGATCCGCTTCAACAAGGGGACGAAGCGGGTGAATCGACTGCGCTTTCTCGCGCATGAAGGGTTGTTGGCTCAGAACTGGGCACTGATCCCTGCATCCGGCGCAGCATCTCAAACACCAGCAGCGGCATTGCGTACCCGGGTGGACGTGAACCCTGTCGCGGCGGGGCACATGGTTCAGGCCTTTGATGCGCCGTCGCCAGACGGTGGGGATTGACCCATGGCCAAGTTCAAAGAGCGGAAACAGGGCGGGTCATCCGTCACTGCCTCGGAGCTGTCGCAGATGGGCGTGTGCGAACGACTGGTTGTGTTCGAGCATCGCCACGGGAAGCGGTGGTCAGGGCCTACCGCAATGCTGCCGGTGCACTGGTTCTGGTCGAGTTGAAAACCCGCAAGAGGCATCAGACCTATCCCTCAGACGTCATCGAGTTGTCGGCGCAACGAGTGGCACTGGCAGCGCAAACGGGTGAACTGGTGGTCAGCCATGCCTATGTCTTGACGGTGCGGGTAGATGACCACTCCGAGAAGTACCACCGGGTAAGCCTGATGACGGTCGCTGCTGTCATCGCCCTTGCCACAAGACGGGAAGAACTGCTTGTCGGAAATGTTGTGCCCCGCCCCGCCTGTTTCTCGGCTGGGTGTTGGTGTGTTCGATGCAAATATAGCTCTTCGGGTAGTGCATGTTTTCGTGACTGATTTTCTTTGTCCCAACCGGCAGAGAGTCTGCTGGAAACGTTACCGTGCCACAGACAAGGAGCCGCGGCCAATAGTCCAATGCTTGCGTTAGCTTGGTGCTGAATGGCAGGTACTCTCGACTGGATTTGAATAGGCCACCGATCCGTTGCGGTTCTTCACATCTTTTGACCGAGTGACAGCTCAGTGCACAATGCACCTCAAGGGGGTATTCAGAAATGACAGTGGAACAAGCCGAACGAGGTGCGAAGTCCCCGCTACGCGTGCTGACCTTGGACGGGGGCGGGGCCAAGGGCTTCTACACCTTAGGTGTGCTCAAGGAAGTCGAGGCCATGATCGGTTGCCCGCTGCACCAGAAGTTCGACTTGGTTTTCGGCACGAGTACGGGCGCCATCATCGCGTCGTTGATTGCACTCGGGCACAGCGTCGACTCCATCCTGGATCTGTACCGCAAGCATGTGCCCACCGTGATGTCGCAGAAGACCGCTCCTGCCAGGTCGGCGGCGCTGAAGAAGTTGGCCAGTGAGGTCTTCAGCGACGCCACGTTCAGCGACGTGAAGACCGGCATCGGGATCGTCACCGCCAAGTGGCTGACTGAGCGTCCGATGATCTTCAAGGGCAGCGTCGTGCAGGCACACGGTCGCGTGGGCACCTTCGTGCCCGGCTTCGGCGTGAGCATCGCGGATGCCGTTAAGGCGTCCTGCTCAGCCTATCCCTTCTTTGAGCGCACGGTCGTCAGAACTTCTATGGGCGAGGACATTGAGCTGATCGACGGTGGCTACTGTGCGAACAACCCGACGCTATACGCTATCGCGGATGCCGTGCAAGCCCTCAAGCGTGAGCGCAAGGACATCCGGCTGGTGAGCGTCGGCGTAGGCATTTACCCGGACCCGAAGCCGGGCATGCTGATGTGGCTGGCGAAGAAGTACCTCGTCAGCGTCCAATTGCTCCAAAAGACCCTGGAGATCAACACGCAGTCGATGGATCAGTTGCGCCAGATCCTTTTCCATGACGTGCCAACCATCCGGATCAGCGACTCCTACATCACGCCCGAGATGGCAACCGATCTGCTGGAACACGACCTCAAGAAGCTGGGCATCCTGTTCCAACGGGGAAGGGAGTCGTTTGCCTCGCGAGAGAAGCAGCTTTGCGAGTACTTGATGTAGTCAAAGGGAGAAAATGCCAATACCTGAATCGCAACTCGAAACGTGGTCGCACCAGGGATCGATCACACAGTCGAGCAACACCTACAACTCCATCAAGAGCGTCCTGGAAGCCAGCACCACGCCATACGCCGGCAAGAACTTCAAGGTATTCCTCCAAGGCTCTTACGGCAACGACACGAACATCTATGCTGAGAGCGACGTGGACATCGTCATCAGGCTCGAAGACTGCTTCTTCAGCGATCTCGATTCCCTGTCCGATGAAGAGAAGGCGGCACACCAGCAGGCATTCAGCGACGCGACGTACACACACGTCGACTTCAAGTGTGACGTACTGTCCGTGCTGGAGGACCAGTACGGATCGGCAGTCAAGGCCGGGGACAAGGCCATCGCCATCGATGCCAGCGGCTCGCGCCGGAAGGCCGACGTGATCGTGGCTACTCAGTTCCGGCGGTACTTCAAGTTCCGATCGACATCCGACTCGGAGTACGTCGAGGGCATCTGCTTCTTCAACACTGCGGGCGAGCGGATTGCGAATTACCCCAAACAACACTCAGCGAATCTGACGACCAAGCATCAGGCCTCGTCCAAGTGGATGAAGCCGATGGCACGTGTGCTCAAGAACATGCGCAGTCGGATGGTCGACGACGGCCTGATCAAGGCCGGCATCGCTCCCTCATACTACATCGAGGGCCTACTATACAACGTGCCGGACTATAAGTTCACGTCGAGCTATCAAGATTGCCTCGTCAACACGCTGAATTGGTATCGGCAGGAATCTGTCAAGGTTGATCTCGTTTGTGCGAACGAGCAGTACTACCTGCTCCGCGATGGTGTGCACACGTGCTGGTCTCAAGCGAACTGCGATGTCTTCATCAAGGCAGCTGTTGAGCTCTGGAACGAGTGGTAGACCCCTCACCCTCGTCGAAGCAGTACTCCGCCCTCGTCCTTCTGGAAGGCTAGATACGTATGCCGAGACAAACAATTACGCTGTTCATGTGGGGCTATCAGCCACACTTTCGGCACAGCATCGAATATCTTGCGCGCGACGTCTTGAAGAATCTGGGTGCCATAGTTGAAGCAACGGCTCTTCTCGTTGGGGCTCGGCGACCTGGCAGTCGCAATCCAAACCCTATCTGCGTCGAACCTGAGGATGGACAGTGGCCACTTTCATTGTTCGACGGGTTGCTCGATGCAATCGACAATTGCTATTCGCGCCACAGCCTTCGAGACGTTTTCTATGGAGACGAGCCGAGCAATCGAGACAAACCGGAAGTAATGCGCAGGGATTCAGTGACGACCTCTGTGAGCAGAGCCCTTCGCCGCTTCGACCAAGAGCATGGCGTTCGGTCGTTTTGCGGCTCGGCTCAACTGGTGGGTGACTTCTACGTCACGCCAGTAATCCAGGTTCCAGAAGCGCTGTTTCGGAAGTTCCCCCCGCTCGACGACAAGCCGCTGAAGCGTGAGTTTGGCTCCAACGGTTACCGAAGCGTCATTCATGCCGCGCTCGCAACGGTCCTGGAGGAAGCGAGCAAAGAGCTCCAACGCCCCGAGCCGGGTCGATCGGTACATGGCGACATGAGAAATGCGAGTGAGGTCGCTCACATCGCAGCTACTGCCTTCGCGCGCACACCAGGGCTGGCGATCTCGACGCGACTCGCACACACCGATTTGTTCGATCGGCTCAACCTCATATCGTCGCTGCTTTACGAGGGTGTTCGAGGGGTTGGCCGCTTGTTACTTGCCGACCCTGGCAATCCGGACGTTGAATACTTCATGCGCTTTCGGGAGCCAGTTCCCTTCGAACAACCGCGCTGGGCCCGGAAGGTGCTACAACTGGCAGCCCCAAATGCTTCACTTATTGCCGACAGTCAGTTCGTCTATGGCCTCGGTCGATTACGGCCTACGCATTGTTCACGCGACCAGAGTGTCTTTGCGGTCGACTTCCTTGATCACTATCACTGGGAGTTGCGTTGCGGTGATCTGGCCTTGCTGCGCAGTCGCTATGGAGTGCCGACCCTTCCGAATGCACTCATCGAACAGGATGCCTTCACGAGCAACTTGGCAAGATTGTTCCCCGAGTCGACGGAGGAGGATCGGTCTCATATCTGGGACTTGTTCAACGCGGCCGCCCGCCAAGATAGGGGGAGCATGATCGTTGTTGCGGCAGACGCGACTTCCGAAGCGCAACGATTGGCACATCAGGGAACCGGCATCGAACCTGTGAGGATGTCGATCGATCTTCTTCAGCAGGTGACCTCGATCGATGGAACCATTCTCCTTGACTCTCAGGCCAATTGCCATGCGATCGGTGTGATTCTCGACGGTGCCGTTAACGACGAATGTACACCTTCACGAGGTTCACGCTTCAACTCGGCAGTTCGGTATGTTCGCTCCGGATCGGTACGGAGGTTCGCAGTCGTTGTCTCAGATGATCGGACGGTAGACGTCTTTCCGATATTGCGGCCTCGCCTCAGCCGCCATGAACTCGCCAGTCGCATTGTTGCGCTATCGACAGCCACGGTCGACAACTATCACGCGCACATGAATTGGTTTGATTCGCACCGCTTCTACTTGGATAACCTGCAATGTGCTGAGGTCAACGCCATCCTCGAACGCCTCAGCGCGGTACCACTGGAGGTGGGTGAATTGCGCTTCTTGGTTGATCGATTCGAGGCCGATGCTACATTTGACCAGAGCTACCTGACGGACTAGGTGTGGGCTGCTGCCGGTTTGATCGACTCCGACTTGGTCTTACTCTCCAAGCTTTTACCCTGACTTGACTTTGCGTCATCCCGAGAGGCCAGTGCGTCCCCATGGCGCGTTTCCCGTCAGGTGTTGAACCGGCTTGCTATGTACCTGTCTTCTGTCTGATACCGACAACATTGAATGCTTCCCCGCGACTGATGGCCGAGAGCATCAGCGCCCAACGGCTTAGGGCGTTCGTACGTTCTTCAAAGTAGTCGTACTGGTTGTACACCCCTTCAACGTCGCGAACCTTGTGGTTTAAGGCGCGTTCGGCAACAAAACGGTCGACTCCCAGCGCGGCCATGTGGGTGCGCGCTGTCCTGCGCATATCATGTACCGTGAAATGTTCAATTTCGGCTAGCGGAAGACGTTTGAGCGCCACGTTCAAGGTGTCCGGGCTGATGTGCTCAAACCGATTCTTGCGGGGGATGCCAGCCTTCATGTGGATCAGTCGACGGGCAGGGAAGAGATGGGCATGACCGCACGCATGCACTTTGAGCTCCTTGAGCCATTCAATGACCGGCAGGGAAAGCGGGATGTCAATGGCGGCCTTCATTTTTGTGCGGGTCGGACGCAAGAGCCAAATGCCCTTGTCGAGGTCAAACTCCGACCACTTTGCGGACAGGAGTTCCATCTTTCGGACGCACAACGCCAGCAGCAGCCACACGGCCAGTTCGTTGGGACGCCCGAAATTGGGTGTGTCGTGCATGGATTGGGCCAGCGCCATGAGTTCTTCCCGCTTCAGCCACCGACTCCGTGACTTCTCGGTGCCTCCCGCATCCGAGATTTCGAAACCGTACGCGGGATTCGAGTCAATCCATTTCCGCTTAACCGCGAAGTGGAACATGCGGAACAGGTACCGCAGGGCGTCATTCGCGACGGTGGGGGCCCCTCCTGCGACGATTTTTGTCAGAACCCCATCGATGTGGACAGGACGAACCTCCTCCACTGGAAGTTTTCCAATTGCAGGTTTGATGTGTCGCCGTATGACACGTTCGACAACCTCCGGGTGCTTGTACTTGCTGGCGATATCGCGCTCAAACCAGACTTTTGCCAAGCCATCGACATTGTGCATGTCGATGGCTTTTAGCTTCTCCTGGCGTTTGATCGCCCCGACATCCTTGCCCTGCTGGAGCAGTGCCCGGTCGTTGCGGGCCAATTCCCTGGCGTCCTTGAGGGAGATGTCTGGGTAGCGCCCGAACACCTTCTCACACTGGCGTCCGCCGAATCGATATCGGAGGATCCAAGAGGCTTTGCCCTGTCGGGCACCTGCCTCGGTTGCGACGAAGGTTAGGCCATCACCTATCCCTCGATCCACGGGGCCGGCGTTGAGCCAGGCCCTCAAAGTCTTATCTGTAGCATTCTTCACAAACTCAGTCATGGCGCGGCCTCCAGAGGAATCTGTGGGGTAAAAAATCGGGAGATCATCCAAAACCGGCGCTTGGATGATTTACCCCACGATTTACCCCACACAAATCATGTGCTGCGTTGGGACTGTCTGCTACCCAGTGAGACTACTTTCCATTAAAAATCAACGACTTAGACGGAGATTTGGGGTGGCAAGAAACCCCAAAAAACCTTACTCAATGTTCTGCACCTGCTCGCGCATCTGCTCGATCAGCACCTTCATGTCGACCGAGATGTGGGTCAGTTCCAGCGCGGCGGATTTGGAGCCCAGGGTGTTGGCCTCGCGGTGCAGTTCCTGGATCAGGAAGTCCAGCCGCTTGCCGATTTCGCCGCCTTTTTTGATCAGGCGTTCCAGCTCGTCCAGGTGCGAGTCCAGGCGCGTGATTTCTTCCGCCACGTCGATGCGGATGGCAAACGCCGTGGCTTCGGTCAGCGCCCGGTCCTGCGCCGCTTCGGGCAGCGTGCTGCCGTCGGTCAGCGCCATGGCTTCCTTCCAGCGCTCCAGGAAACGCTGGCGCTGCTGCTCCACCAGCTTGGGCACCAGCGGCTCGGCTTGCTGCGCCAGGGCGCGCAACTGGGCGATGCGCTCCAGCAGCATGGTCGCCAGCCGTTCGCCTTCGCGCTGGCGCGCGGCCAGCAGTGCCTTGAGGGCCTGCTCGGCCAGCGGCACGACGTCCTGGCTCCAGTCGCGCGTGCCGGTCTGCTCGCTGGCCGCCAGCCGCAGGATGTCGGCCACGCTCAGGGGCTGGGCCTGCGGCAGCCAGGCCTTGATGCTGTCCTGCACGGTGTTGAGCCGCTGCATCAGCCGGGGCGAGGGCTCGCTGACGGCGGTTGCCGAACCGCTTTCGATGAAGGCGCGCACTTCCACCTTGCCGCGCTTGAGCTTGGCGGTCAGCAGTTCGCGCAGCGCCGGCTCGAACGGTCGCAGCTCCTCGGACAGGCGGAAAGTCAGGTCCAGAAAGCGGCTGTTGACCGAGCGGATTTCAAGCCCCAGCTGGCTGGTCGCCGCGCTGCGCGACTCGGCTTCGGTGGGGGTGGTGGCTGCGCCGTGCTGGGCACTGGCATAGCCAGTCATGCTGTAAACTGGCATTGCGATGTCTTAATCTGTGGAATGTGCCCAAGAATAACCGGGTTGCGCCCGATCATCGAGTGCTCGCCGCTCTGAATTATGTCAAAGCTCAAACCCGCCCCCTTGCCACCGGAAACCGTTTTAGGCGGTTACCGCATCCTCCGCAAGCTGGCTGCCGGTGGGTTTGGCGTGGTCTACCTGGCGCAGGACCCTGAAGGCCAGCAAGTCGCCATCAAGGAATACCTGCCATCTTCGCTGGTGTCGCGCGCGCCGGGCAAGCTGCTGCCGGAAGTGCCGCCGGAAAAACTCTCCCTGTACCGCCTGGGCCTCAAGAGCTTCTTCGAGGAGGGGCGCGCGCTGGCGCAGATATCCCACCCTTCGGTGGTGAGCGTGCTCAACTTCTTCCGCGAAAACGAAACCGTCTACATGGTGATGAACTACCTGGAAGGCGCTTCGCTGCAGGAGTTCATCATCACCGCGCGCGACCTCAAGCAGCAGAAGGTGTTCCGCGAGTCGACCATCCGCTCGCTGTTCGACGAGATCCTGCGCGGTTTGCGCATCGTGCACCAGCACAAGATGCTGCACCTGGACATCAAGCCGGCCAACATCTTCATCACCGACGACAACCGCTCGGTGCTGATCGACTTCGGTGCCGCGCGCGAGGTGCTGAGCAAGGAAGGCAATTTCATCCGCCCGATGTACACACCCGGTTTTGCCGCGCCCGAAATGTACCGGCGCGATGCGGCCATGGGGCCGTGGACCGACATCTACGCCATCGGCGCCTGCATCTATGCCTGCATGCAGGGCTATCCGCCCAACGAAGCGCCGCAGCGGCTGGAGAAGGACCGCATCGCGATTGCGCTCTCGCGGCTGCGCGGCATCTATTCGGACAACCTGATCGAGGTGGTGGAGTGGTGCATGGCGCTCGACCCGCTGTCTCGCCCGCAGTCGGTGTTTGCCCTGCAAAAGGAGCTCAGCCGCGAAAGCGAGCGCCACTACACCAAGCTCTCCATGGGCGAGAAGGTGCGGCTGCAGTTCGACACCATGGTGGCCGACACCAAGAAAAGCGTCAAAGCTATGCCAGGACTGGGTGCAAAACAACGATGAGATTTTCGGTTTACCAGATCAGCCGCAAGGGCGGCCGCGAGACCAATGAAGACCGCATGGGCTATTGCTACACACGCAATACCGGCCTCTTCCTGCTGGCCGACGGCATGGGCGGCCACCCCGAAGGCGAGATCGCGGCGCAGTTGACGCTGCAGGTCATCGCCGCCATGTTCCAGAAGGAAGCCCGGCCCGAAATTGCCGACCCGCGCGCCTTCCTGGCGTCGGCGGTGATGGCGGCGCACCGCCAGATCCTGCGCTACGCCACCGAGAAGGGCATGCTCGATTCCCCGCGCACGACGGTGGTGGCGGCCCTGATCCAGGCCGGCAGCGTGACCTGGGTCCACTGCGGCGACTCGCGCCTGTACATGGTGCGCGACGGCGAGATGCTGGCGCGCACGCGCGACCACTCCTACATGGAGCAGCGGCAGGATGAAATTCCGCTCACCAAATCCGGCGAGAAGATCAACAACCGCAACATCCTGTTCACCTGCCTGGGTTCGCCGGTCAATCCGGTGTTCGACATCACCGGTCCGGTCAGCCTGCAGCAGGGCGACAAGCTCCTGCTGTGCTCCGATGGCCTGTGGGGCAGCCTGAGCGACGTCGAGATCGTCTATGACCTGGGCCTCAAACCGGTGTCGCATGCGGTGCCGGACCTGGTGGAAAAGGCGCTGCTCAAGGCCGGCGGCAGCAGCGACAACGTCACCGTGATCGCGCTGGAATGGGAAACGCCGGATGCCTTCGAGGCTACCCGCGGCGGCGTGACCACCGACAGCATCAACGAAGGGGTGTTCGCCTCCACGGTGCAGGCCAGCCTGCTCGACGGCCCGGGCGAAGACCTGGACGACGAAGCGATCGAACGCTCGATCGCCGAAATCAACGAAGCCATCCGCCGCACCGCCGCCCGCCGAAGTTGAGGCCGGCGGCGGCCTTCCTAGTTGTCTGTTCTGAAAGAACCATGAGCGAATTCATTCGAAGCGGCGCGCGTGCCGCCAACCAGTTGCGCCCGGTGCGCATCACGCGCGGCTACACCATCCACGCCGAAGGCTCGGTGCTGATCGAGTTCGGCAACACGCGCGTGCTGTGCACCGCCTCGGTCGAGGACCGCGTGCCGCCGCACAAGCGCGGCAGCGGCGAGGGCTGGGTCACGGCCGAGTACGGCATGCTGCCGCGCGCCACCCACACCCGCAGCGACCGCGAAGCCGCGCGCGGCAAGCAGAGCGGTCGCACGCAGGAAATCCAGCGCCTGATCGGCCGCTCCATGCGCGCCGTGTTCGACCTGGCCAAGCTGGGCGAGCGCACCATCACGCTGGACTGCGACGTGATTCAGGCCGACGGCGGCACACGCACCGCCGCCATCACCGGCGCTTTCGTGGCGGCGCAGGATGCCGTCAACACCTTGCTGGCCGCCGGCAAGCTGGCCGAGTCGCCCATCACCGGCCACGTGGCCGCGGTGTCGGTGGGTGTCGTGCAGGGCACGCCGCTGCTCGACCTGGAGTACACCGAGGACTCGGCCTGCGACACCGACATGAACGTCGTCATGACCGGGGCCGGCCACTTCATCGAGGTGCAGGGCACGGCCGAAGGCGCCGCCTTCAGCCGCCAGGAGATGGACGATTTGCTCGAGCTGGCCGACCAGGGCATCCGCGAGCTGGTCCGCCTGCAAACCGAATCGCTATCAAAATAATAGCTTTAAGCGCAATATTCATGTGGCCTAGAGCCTGATTTTATGATGAAGATCGTATTGGCCTCCAACAACCAAGGCAAGCTGCGCGAGCTGCAGGACATGCTCGCTCCGCTCGGGCTGGAACTGGTGCGCCAGAGTGAGCTGGGCATCCCCGAGGCCGAGGAGCCGCACCGCACCTTCGTCGAGAACGCGCTGACCAAGGCGCGCCATGCGGCCCGTTTGAGCGGCCTGCCGGCGCTGGCCGACGACGCCGGCCTGTGCGTCGACGCCTTCGGCGGCCTGCCGGGCGTGGACACGGCGTTTTACGCCACCCAGTTCGGTTACGCCAAGAGCGACGACAACAATGTGCGCGCCCTGCTGGAGCAGATGCAGCACATCGACAACCGCCGCGCCGCCATGGTCAGCACCCTGGTGGCGCTGCGCTCGGCCGACGACCCGGAGCCGCTGATCGCGGTCGGCCGCGTGGTGGGCGAGATTGCGCGCGAACCGGTGGGCACGAACGGCTTCGGCTTCGACCCGGTGATGTTCATCCCCGAATTCGGCCAGACCTTCGCGCAGCTGCCGATCGAGGTGAAGAACGCCAACAGCCACCGCGGCCGCGCTGCCAAGGCCATGGTCGAGCTGATTCGCCAGAATTGGCTTTGAGCAACGTGCAACAGCCCGATATCCAGCATTACCTGCGCCCCGGCACGCTGCAACTCAGCAGCCTGCCGCCGCTCTCGCTTTATGTGCATCTGCCCTGGTGCATGCGCAAGTGCCCGTATTGCGACTTCAACTCGCATGAAATGCGCACCGGCGACATGCCAGAGCAGCGCTACATCGACGCGCTGGTGGCCGATCTCGAATCCGCCCTGCCGCTGGTGTGGGGCCGCACGGTGCACAGCATCTTTCTCGGCGGTGGCACGCCCAGCCTGTTTTCGCCGCAGGCGATCGACCGCCTGCTGGCCGCCATCCGCGCGCGCCTCAAGCTGTCGGCCGACTGCGAGGTGACGCTGGAAGCCAACCCAGGCACCTTCGAGAAAGACCGCTTCCGTGCCTTCCGCAGCGCCGGCGTGACGCGCCTGTCGGTCGGCGTGCAGAGCTTCAACGACGATCACCTCAAGGCCATCGGCCGCGTGCACGACCGCGCCCAGGCCATTGCCGCGCTGGAAGAGGCGGCGCGCAGCTTCGACACCTTCAACCTCGACCTGATGTACGCGCTGCCGGGCCAGACCCAGGCGCAACTGCGGCAGGACGTGGACCAGGCGCTGGCCTTTGCGCCGCCGCACCTGTCGATCTACCACCTCACCATCGAGCCCAACACCTGGTTCGCCAAGTACCCGCCCCAGGTGCCGGAAGACGACGAGGCCTACGCCATGCTCGACATCCTCACCGAGCGCACCGGCCTGGCCGGGCTGCAGCGCTACGAGGTGTCGGCCTACGCGCGCAGCGGCCACCACTGCCGGCACAACCTCAACTACTGGCAGTTCGGCGATTACCTCGGCATCGGTGCCGGCGCTCACAGCAAGCTCAGCTTCGCGCACCGCATCGTGCGCCAGGTGCGCCTGCGCGAGCCGCGGCTCTACATGGACCAGGCCTTGCAGGGCTTGCCGATGGCGCAGGAGGAAGAAATCCGCCTGGCCGACCTGCCCTTCGAGTACATGCTCAATGCCTTGCGCCTGCGCCAGGGTTTTGCGCTGGCCGAATTCAGCGAGCGCACCGGCCTGGCCATCACCGCCATCCAGCGCGGGCTGGAAGAAGCCGAACGCAAGGGCTTGATCGTGCGCGACCTGGCGCGCATCATGCCCACCGAGCGCGGTTTCGATTTCCTCAGCGACCTGCAGTCCCTGTTCCTGGCCGAAACCTGAGGCGATCGCTCAACCGATGTGACAGCCGGCTAGCCGCGGGGCCGGTATATTGCGGGCTATCGGCAGCGTGAAGGCCGCGCTTGGGGCGGCGTAACAAAGGGGCACTATGTTCTCGGTCTACGGGGAGACAGGTCGGCTCTTCAGGGGCGCGATGGAGGAGTTGCGGCAAGTCACGGCCGTGCGTGCCGTCACGCGCACGCGTGGCATCGAGCCCTTGAATCCGCAGGTCATGCCCTCGGCGACATCGGCCGGCGCGCCGGCCCATGGCGCGGCGCCAGGCGGCCAGCGCAGTCCGCTGGCGGCCTACGCGCAGGCCAGTGCGGCCCATGCGACGCGCCATCCGCTCAGCCGGGTGGCCGATGTCATGAGCCGCGGCGTCATCACCGTGCCGGCCAGCATGCCGGTGCTGGAGGCCTGGCAGTGGCTGGCCGAGCAAGGCGTGGGCCAGGCGCCGGTGGTCGATGCGCGCCACTGGCTGGTCGGCCTGCTGACCCGTGCCGACCTGCTACAGCCTGACAAGCTGCCGTTGCCGGGTGCCAATTCGCTGGTCTGGCGCGCCCTGCTGAACCAGCCGGTGGCCGAAGTCATGTGGACGCCGGTGCCGGCCGTGGGCGAGGAAACCGACATCCGCCGCGTCGCCCGCGTGCTGCTCGACACCCATCTGCCCGGCCTGCCGGTGGTCAGCGAAGACGGCGCCGTCACCGGCTTCGTCTCGCGCACCGACATCCTGCGCGCCGTGGTGCACGATCCCCCGCTCGACCTCTGGAGCTGACACGCCTTGGCTCAACCTTGAACTTGCAATCAATCCAATAAACGTTAGAATATTTCCATGACCCTGAAAAAGCGCGAACTCAAAGACCTGCTTTACGAACAAGTGGCCCGCATCGGCAAGGCGGTGGCCAGCCCGAAGCGGCTGGAAATCCTCGAGCTGCTGGCGCAGGGCGAAAAAACGGTCGAGGCACTGGCCGAAGCGTTGTCCATCGACATCAAGCTCACCAGCGCCCACCTCAAGACCTTGCGTGGCTCGCGCCTGGTGCAGAACCGGCGCGACGGCAAGTACGTGGTCTACCGCCTCAGCGGCGATGACGTGGCCCAGCTGTGGGTGACGCTGCGCCTGGTGGGCGAGGAGCACTTGGTCGAGTTGCAGATGGCCTTGCGCCAGCTCGTCTCGGCACCCGACAAGCTGGTGCAGACCGACCGGGCCGAACTGCTGGCGCAGGCGCGCAGCGGCGAGGTGGTCATGCTCGACGTGCGCCCGCAGGCGGAGTACGAGGTGGCGCACCTGCCGTATGCGCGCTCCATGCCGCTGGCGGAGATCGAGCGCCGTCTGGCCGAGCTGCCCAAGGACCGCGACATCGTGGCCTACTGCCGCGGCCCGTTCTGCCTGTTCTCGGACGAAGCTCTCAAACTGCTGACCCGCAAGGGCTACCGCGCACGCAAGCTGCCCGACGGTGTGGCCGAATGGCAAGCCGCCGGCATGGCGGTGGAGCGTCCGGCCACGCATTGATCGCCGGATGGAGTACTGATGTTCTTCAAGCAGTTGGCCACCAAGGAAGCCTCGCTGTCCTACTTCTTCGGCTGCGCCACCTTTGCCAAGGCCATCGCCGTGGACGTGGTGGCCGGCGACGAGGCATGGTTTGTCGAGGAAGCACGCAAGGCCGGCGTCAAGATCACGCACGTGATCGACACCCACGTCCATGCCGACCACTACTCCGGCGGGCGCCGGCTGGCTGAGATGCTGGGCACCTCCTACTGTCTGCATGAGTCCGATACCGGCAAGGTGAAGTTCGACTTCGAGCCGCTGCGCGACGGCCAGAAGCTCGACCTGGGCAATGTGCAGGTCGAAGTGCTGCACACGCCGGGCCACACGCCCGACAGCATCTGCCTGCTGGTGTCCGACCTGCGCCGTGGCGAAACGCCCTGGTTCGTGGTGACGGGCGACACCCTGTTTGTCGGCGCCATTGGCCGCCCGGACCTGGCGGGCCAGGAAAAGGAAATGGCAAACCAGCTCTACGACGTGTTGCAGCAGAAGCTGCTGCCCCTGCCCAACGAGATCGAAATCTTCCCCGGCCACCAGGCCGGCAGCGTGTGCGGCGCCGGCATTTCGGGCAAGCCGTCCTCCACCATCGGTTTCGAAAAGCGCTGGAACCCGGCGCTCTCCATGGCGCGCGATGACTTCGTGGCCGAGCTCACGCGCGACATCCCGCCGCGCCCGGCCGACATGGCGCGCATCGTGGCGGCCAACGTCGCGGCCTGAAAGACCTGTATGCGCGAGTTCAACGTGGCGCGCCACGAGGTGCAGGACTACCTGCACGGCATCCGCCACAACCTGGCGCAATTCGTCCACCAACTGCTGCAGGTGCTGCTGGTCGGCCTGACCATCGGCATGATGCGCACCGTGGTGCCGGCGCTGGCCAGCGCCGAATTCGGCGTGCCCAAGGGCTCCTTCATGCTGCTGATCTCCTTCGTCGTCGCCTTCGGCTTCGTCAAGGGCTCGCTCAACTTCGTGGCCGGCCGCCTGTCGGAAAACATCGGGCGCAAGCGCGTGCTGCTGATCGGCTGGCTCAGTGCGCTGCCGATTCCCTTCATGATTCTGTGGGCGCCGAGCTGGGGCTGGATCGTGGCCGCCACCGTGCTGCTGGGCATGAACCAGGGTTTCGCCTGGTCCATGACGCAGACCTCCAAGCTCGACATTACCCGGCCCGACCAGCGCGGCCTGACCATCGGCCTCAACGAATTCGCCGGTTATGTGGGCGTGGCCATTGCCGGCATCGTCACCGGCTACATGGCCACTGCCTTCGGGCCGCGCCAGGGCCTGCTGATCTTCGGCCTGGTGGTCATCGTCTCGGCCCTGCTGCTGACGCAGTTCTTCGTCAAGGAAACGCTGCCCTGGGCCCGGGCCGAGGGCGCACGCCATGCCGCTGGCCAGGTGAGCGGGCCCACACCGCGCTACCCGGCGCATGTGCCGGCCAACCCCAGCACCTGGCAGATGTTTGCACTGATGAGCTGGCGCGACCGCCGCCTGGCCGCGTTGTGCCAGGCCGGCCTGGTGGAAAAGTTCGTCGACGCACTGGTCTGGGTGTTCTACCCGGTGTTCCTGTACCAGCAGGGCCTGAGCCTGCCGCAGGTGGGCTGGGTCATCGGCGTCTATGGTTTTGTGTGGGGCGGCTCGCAGCTCTTCACCGGCAAACTGTCGGACCGCATTGGCCGCCACAAACCCAATGTGCTGGGCATGTGGCTGTGCGGCGCCGGCGTGGCGCTGATGTTGCTGGGGCAGGGCGTGGCCTGGTGGTCGCTGTCGGCCGCGGTGTCGGGCTTCGGCATGGCGCTGCTGTACCCGAATCTGTCGGCCGCGGTGGCCGACATCTCGCACCCGCACTGGCGCGGCTCGGCCATCGGCATCTACCGCTTCTGGCGCGACCTCGGCTACGGCATCGGCGCGCTCGGCCTCGGCCTGGTGGCGCACTTCACCGGCCACATGGAAGGTGCGTTCTGGTTCGTCGCCATTGCCATGGCCCTGTCGGGCGGCCTGCTGTGGCTGCTGGGCGAAGAAACCCACCCGCGGATCAACCCCGCCTGAATTCCTATCTCACTGAAAGACATTCATGAAGAAACTGCTCTCGCTCTCTCTTGCCGCGCTGGCCATCACGGCGGCCAGCCTGCCGGCCCGCGCCGACGACACCAAGGCCGTCATCGACGCCATGGAAGGTTATCTGGAGTTCGTCGACTACGGCGGCGCCACCATCTTCCCGGAGCAGATTCCGAAGGACGACTGGAAGAAGTTCTTTGTCATCGACGCGCGCGACAAGGGCCAGTTCGACAAGGGCCACATTCCCGGCGCCAAGAACATCGAATGGCGCCAGGTGCTGGCCAAGCGCAACGAGATCCCGAAGGACAAGCCGGTGCTGATCTACTGCAACCAGGGCACCCTGTCAGCCCAGGCCGGCTTCGCGTTGCGCCTGGCGGGTTACGAGAACGTGCGCATCCTGCAGGGTGGTTTTAGCGATTGGACGGCCAAGGGGGGCTTTGATGCGGCAGTGAAGGCGGCGGGGGCGCCGAGGCACTGAGGTCTTGGCTCAACGGGGAAACGCCTTCGAATGAGATGCGTAAAGCCCGGTTCGCCGGGCTTTTCAATTTGGCTTTAACGAAACTACTTCGTATGAAGTGTCGGCTGGCTTATCTGAAACATCATTCCGTCCATTTGCTGAAGTCTAAGTAAGGCCCAAAACGAGCCCGGCATTCGTCAATAGCATGCTTGGTAAACCATTCCATGAGTTCAGTATTTCTTTGAATGAGCTCAGGCGGAAGAATATTCTGATTGGCTTCTATCTTTTTCTGAATCATCCACAATTCAGTGGTTTTAGACGCAACCTCCGACATGTAGTTACGGATTTCTAAACCAAAGAGGAATTGGGCTTGGGGCAGCAAATTTGTGAAATTTGGATTACTTACTCCAACGGGTCCCCGTTGAATCGCTTGTGACAACTCGGTCCAAGTAGCCTCGAAAATCTTATAACGTTTGTCGAACAAGTCGAGTCTCAATTTGGCGTGTGCGACTCGCCATTGTTCTTTTTGGATTTGGATAGCGAGATAACCTAGGACAACAGTGATGAGGCCAGTAACTATCGCGGCTGGAAGTCCCTTCATGAGTTCAAAGCTCAAGGTTCCGCTTGTAAACCAATCAGGGTTTGGTATGCACATGAGTCGCTCTCTTTCTCTGGCCGTTCGAACGACTGTAGCCCTGTCATTTCCTAAATGGAAGATGTGGTGAAGTAAAAAAGACTTTGGGAATTTTGCTTTCTTGTATTACTGGTGAACATCTGCCATATTGGTTCGCCCATCAAGGGTACCTGAGCTCATGCGGAACATGAGCATTCAAAGGAGACAACAGATGAAAACAAAGTTCTTGATTGCTCTGATGTTGATTGCCTCAAGTGCCGGGGCGCAAACATACGTACAGCCGCACGTTAATCGGGATGGAACTGCAACTCAGGGGTACTACCGTAGCCAGCCGAATTCCAGCCGCTATGACAACTACGGCGCAAAGGACAACATGTACGGCAACACCAACCCATACACAGGACAACAAGGGAGTCAACGGAGTGAATGGAGCAATCCCCCCGCTTACAACGGTCAACAAAACTCCAGCAGCAATCCCTACGGCAATCCATACGGAAACAACCGCAGGTCTAAATAGCATCGTGGCCTGCTGACCAGCTATCGAACGCTCGCTGATCAGACCTCGGCGAGTGATGCTGGCATTACCCAATGCCGCGCAAATTCAAGATGTTTTTATGCTCCAGGCCTTATGAATACTAAGGTTGTAGCTATCAAATCAGGAGTGTCCGAGCGGGGTTGATTGCCATGTGGCCATCGAACTGGGCCAGCCAGCCGGCCGTTGCGGCGGGCGTTTTGGTCATTGGCGGAGGCGGTGAGATTCGAACTCACGAACGGTTGCCCGTTGCCGGTTTTCAAGACCGGTGCAATCGACCACTCTGCCACACCTCCGGGTCGCTCATGCGAGTTGGGGATTCTACCCGCTAAGCCTCTTGCGCCACGGCGCTGGGCTAGGCATCCGGCTCGATGCCGGCTGTCGCGGGGCGCGCGCCGGTGCGCAGCCGCAGGGCGCCGGCCTCGCGTTTGGGCTCGCCCAGGGTGGGGCGCACGCTGGCGGGGCCGAAGCGGGTGCGCAGCGCCTGCACGATCTCGGTCAGTTTTTCCAGATCCTCGACCTTGGCGGCATAACGTTGCAGCACCAGGTAGGCGGTTTCGACCAGCTTGGCATTGAGTGTTTCCTCGCCGTGGATGATCAGGTCCTTGACGGCCGCAGACGGGTTGCCGCCCATGCTGAGCGTCATGGCTTTTTCGGCGAACTTGAGGATCTGCGTGTTGCTCTGGCGGATGCGCTCCGCATACGGTGGGTGCACGGCGGTCGAGCCGGCCAGCAGCTCGGCCAGGGAGCGGCTGGTGCAAAAGCGCATGCCGATGGTGTCGACCACCTTGTCGACCTCGTCGAGCTGGATGGCCTTGTTGGCCAACTGGGCCATCAGGGCCAGCAGGTTGGTGGCGGACTCGAAGTCGAACGAAGGGTCCTTGACCCGGGCGGCCATGGCGCGCACGGCGTCTACCGAGCGGGCGAACTGCCGGTCCATGATCAGAACGAGGGCGTCGACGATGGCGGCCAGGCGCAGGTAGCGCGGGTCCTTGTCGTGGCGTTCCAGCAGCTTGCTGAAGTCGTCCTGGCAGTGCTGCAGGCCCTTGCGGTCGTTGGTTTCCAGACGCGCAAACGCCAGCAGCACCAGGGTCTGGCAGTCGAACATCTTGGAGTCCAGGCCCTGGCGCGCCGTTTTGCCGAGGATTTTTTCGGCCTCCACGCGGTCGCCGCTGTAGTAGGTCATCATGCCCAGGTTCTGCAGCCGGCTGATGGAGTGCGGCGTCATGGTGCAGGCCATCTTGTAGGTGTCCAGCGCACGGTCGAAGCGGCCGAGCTCGAACTGGGCGCGGCCGAGCACGTCGTAGGCGTCGGCGTAGTTCGGTTCTTCGCTGATCAGGTTCTCCAGCGTGCTGACGGCGCGCGTCGGCTCGCCGCCGTCCAGCTGGGCGCGCGCCACCCCCAGCTTGGCCCAGGGCAGGGTCTTGGCGGCGATCACGGCCTCGTACAGGGTCTGGGCCTGGGCGTATTTCTCAAGGCGCATCCACAGTTCGGCGCCGATGCGTGCGGCATACAGCCAGAACGGGCCGCGGTTGTCGAAGCGCGCCATGCACAGCTTGGCGGCGCCGGCGAAATCCTCCGCCTCGATGGCGGCAAAGATGTCTTGCAGCGAGATCTTGCGCTGGCGTGCCTGGTACAGGCGGTCGCCGAGGTTGCTGGCGGTGTGCGGTTTGAGCAGGTAGCCGTCGAGCGCCGACTCGGCCGCTTCGGCCACCTTGGCATAGCTGGCCTCGGCCGTGATCATGATGAACACGGTGGAGAAGGGCAGCAACTGGTTGCGTCGCAGGTCGTCCAGCAAGTCCTGGCCGGTGGCGGAGTCCCTGCCGAAGTGGTGCTCGCACAAGACGATGTCGAAGGTCTTGAACTCCAGCTGGCGCCGCGCATCCACCACGCGCGTGCATTGCGAGACCGAGCCGACGCCGAAGTCGCGCAGCTGGTTGACCAGGATCGCCCTGGAGGTGGGGTTGCTGTCGACGACCAGTGCCCGTGCCGCGGAGAGATCGTCTTCATCCAGCGGCGATGCATCAAGATTCGTCAAGGGCCACAACGGCGTTCTCCAGGTTCGAAGCTCTCAGCAAGCTTTCTAGTTCGGCACATAAAAAAGAAGGCCAGAGCAGAATCAGGCTCCGGCCCACTTGATGCGGGGTTGTGCGGTCTGAAAATGATAGCACCCGGCGCCCCGTCTGGAAAGACAGGGGGCCGGGTGCGTAGAGGGGCGGGCTGCTGGGGCGGTTTCAGGCGTCGGGCGCGACCTTGTGGTTGGCCAGGGCCTCGATGGCCTTCACCAGTGCCGAGTGGTCGGCCTGGTCGTGGCCCAGGGCCGCGCAGGCCTGCATCAGCTGCGCGGCGTTGGCGGTCTGCGGCAGCGCCATCTTGAGCGACTTGGCGCCTTGCAGGGCCAGGTTGAGGTCCTTCTGGTGCAGCGCAATGCGGAAGCCCGGGTTGAAGGTGCGCTTGACCATGCGTTCGCCGTGCACTTCCAGGATGCGCGAGGAGGCGAAGCCGCCCATCAGCGCTGCGCGCACCTTGGCCGGGTCGGCACCGGCCTTGGAGGCGAACACCAGCGCTTCGCTCACGGCGGCGATGTTCAGCGCCACGATGATCTGGTTGGCCACCTTGCAGGTCTGGCCGTCGCCGTTGCCGCCAATCAGGTTGATGTTCTTGCCCATCAGGTCGAACAACGGCTTGACGCGGTCGAACACGGCCTGTTCACCGCCCACCATGATGGTGAGCGAGGCGGCCTTGGCGCCGACTTCACCGCCGGAGACCGGGGCGTCGAGGTAGTCGCAGCCGAGTTCGTTGATCTTCTTGGCAAAGGCCTTGGTGGCGATCGGGTCGATGGAGCTCATGTCCACCACCACCTTGCCCTTCGCGCCCTTGAGGCCCTGGGCCACGCCGTTGTCGCCGAACAGCACCTTCTCCACATCGGGGGTGTCGGGCACCATGGTGAAGATGATGTCGGCGCGCTCGGCCACACCGGCCGGGGAGGTGCACACCGTGGCACCGGCTTCCGCCAGTTCCGGCGCAACCTTGCTGCGCGTGTTGACGAACAGCACGTGGCCGCCGTTGATCAGGTTCATGGCCATGGGCGTGCCCATGATGCCCAGGCCGATGAAGCCTACTTTGAGTCCGGATTTGGTCATGTTGTCTCTTGTCTCTTACTTGTTCAGGTTCTTGATCCAGCCCAGGCCTTCGACCGTGCCGGTCTTGGGCTTGTACTCGCAGCCGATCCAGCCGGTGTAGCCGATGGCGTCGAGGTGGCGGAACAGGAAAGCATAGTTGATTTCGCCGGTGCCGGGCTCGTTGCGGCCCGGGTTGTCAGCCAGCTGGACGTGGGCAATGCGCGGCAGGTACTTCTGCACCGTGGCGGCCAGCTCGCCCTCCATGCGCTGCGCGTGGTAGAGGTCGTACTGGATGTACAGATTGTCGCTGCCGACCGCGTCGAGGATGGCGGCGGCCTGCGCCGTGGTGTTGAGGAAGAAGCCCGGGATGTCGTAGCTGTTGATCGGCTCGATCAGCAGTTTGATGCCGGCGGCCTTGAGCTTGTCGGCGGCGAACTTCAGGTTGGCCACGAAGGTGGCCTGCGCCTGCTCGCGGGCAACGCCGGCGGGCAGCTTGCCGGCCAGGCAGTTCACCTGCGGGCAGCCCAGGGCCTTGGCGTAGTCGATGGCCTTGTCCACGCCGGCGCGGAATTCGTCCACACGGTCGGGGTGGCAGGCAATGCCGCGCTCACCCGCGTCCCAGTCGCCGGCCGGCAGGTTGTGCAGCACCTGCTTCAGGCCGTTGGCCTTGAGGGCTTGCGTCAGTTCGTTCTTGTCAAAAGCGTAGGGGAACAGGTATTCCACCGCCTCGAACCCGGCCGCCTTGGCTGCGGCGAAGCGCTCCATGAAGGGCACTTCGTTGAACAGCATGGTCAGGTTGGCTGCAAATTTGGGCATCTCAATTGGTCTCCGTTGTCTTCCTGTCAGTCCAGCATCGAGGCCACGGCGGTCGGTGCGTCGGCACGCGTTTGCGCCAGGTCCTCGAACTCCATGATATTGTCGATTTCAGTGCCCATGGCGATGTTGGTCACGCGCTCCAGGATGACCTCGATCACCACCGGTACCTGGTGCTGCGCCATCCAGGCCTCGGCCTGTTCGATGGCCGACGCCAGCTGCTCCGGCTTGTGCACGCGGATGGCCTTGCAGCCCAGGCCTTCCACCACCTTGATGTGGTCGATGCCGTAGCCCTTGGCCACCGGATCGGTCTCGGTGTTGATGTTGTCGAAGCCGAGCTGCACGCAGTAGTCCATGTCGAAGCCGCGCTGCGCCTGGCGGATCAGGCCGAGGTAGGAGTTGTTGACCACCATGTGGATGTAGGGCAGCTTGAACTGCGCGCCCACGGCCAGTTCCTCGATCATGAACTGGAAGTCGTAGTCGCCCGACAGGGCCACAATCTTGCGCGTCGGGTCGGCGGCACGCACGCCCAGGGCGGCGGGGGCTGTCCAGCCCAGCGGGCCGGCCTGGCCGCAGTTGATCCAGTGGCGCGGCTTGTAGACGTGCAGCATCTGCGCGCCGGCGATCTGCGACAGGCCGATGGTGCTGACGTAGCAGACGTTCTCGCCGAAGGCCTCGTTCATGGCCTGGTAGACGCGCTGCGGTTTCATCGGCACGTTGTCGTAATTGGTCTTGCGGTGCAGCGTGCCCTTGCGCTGCAGACACTCGGCAGCCCAGGCGCTGCGGTCGGCCAGTTTGCCGGCGGCCTTCCATTCCTTCGCCACCTGCACGAACAGTTCCAGCGCCGCCTTGGCGTCGGAGACGATGCCGTAGTCAGGCGCGAAGACGCGGCCGATCTGCGTCGGCTCGATGTCCACGTGCACGAACTTGCGGCCCTTGGTGTAGACCTCGACCGAGCCGGTGTGGCGGTTGGCCCAGCGGTTGCCGATGCCCAGCACGAAGTCGGACGCCAGCATGGTGGCGTTGCCGTAGCGGTGGCTGGTCTGCAGGCCGCACATGCCGGCCATCAGCGGGTGGCTGTCGGGAATCGTGCCCCAGCCCATCAGGGTGGGGATCACCGGCACGCCGGTGATCTCGGCGAACTGCACCAGCAGGTCGGAGGCGTCGGCGTTGATGATGCCGCCGCCGGCCACGATCAGCGGCTGTGCCGATTCGTTGAGCATGCTCAGGGCCTTCTCGGCCTGGGCGCGCGTGGCGGCCGGCTTGTAGACCGGCAGGGACGAGTAGGTCTCGGGATCGAATTCGATTTCGGCCATCTGCACGTCGAAGGGCAGGTCGATCAGCACCGGGCCGGGGCGGCCCGAGCGCATCAGGTGGAAGGCCTGCTGGAAGGCGCGCGGCACCTGGGCCGGCTCACGCACGGTGACCGACCACTTGGTGACCGGCTTGGCGATGGATTCGATGTCCACCGCCTGGAAATCTTCCTTGTGCAGGCGGGCGCGCGGGGCCTGGCCGGTGATGCACAGGATCGGGATCGAGTCGGCCTGCGCCGAGTACAGGCCGGTGATCATGTCGGTGCCGGCCGGGCCGGAGGTGCCGATGCACACGCCGATGTTGCCGGCGTTGGCGCGCGTGTAGCCCTCGGCCATGTGCGAGGCGCCCTCGACGTGGCGCGCCAGGATGTGGCTGATGCTGCCCTGCTTGCGCAGCGCGGCGTAGAGCGGGTTGATGGCGGCACCGGGCACGCCGAAGGCCTGCGTGATGCCTTCCTTCTCCATCACCCAGACCGCTGCCTCGATTGCTTTCATTTTGGCCATGTTGTATCTCCTCGGATTCCATCGAACGATGGGCGGACTGTATGAACTCCTGCGCACTTGCGGAAGACGGCGGCAGTCCATAACATCTATTCCATATTGGAATGAATCAGGAAAAGGTGATGGATCGACTGCAAGCCATGAATGTGTTTGTCCGGGTGGTGGAGACCGGCAGTTTTTCGCGCGCGGCGCGCGAGTTCTCCATCACGCAGCCCACCGTGACCAAGATGGTGGCCAGCATCGAGGCGCGCTTGAAGGTGCGCCTGCTCAACCGCAACACG
>Ga0255338_1002503_pt1 | contig 26457 bp, 28 predicted proteins | sample MeOH1_35cm_T4_19_FD_203715 | JGI IMG/M metagenome (GOLD analysis project Ga0255338, IMG submission 203715) | Sandy soil microbial communities from University of British Columbia, Vancouver, Canada - MeOH1_35cm_T4_195 | ecosystem: Engineered > Artificial ecosystem > Sand microcosm > Unclassified ...
TACTGGTAGCGGTGAAATCCAAAGAAAAACACCGAATCAATTGCCTGAATTTTGCTTCTCTGATTCGAGAATGAAAATAGTATCTATTTTTAACATTCATCTCAGTAAGTTAACACACTTTAGTAAGCGCCTAACTTCCTAAGACCCAAATCAATTAACGAAAATGGATAGCAGAATATCTGTTTTCTTTCCTATCAGAAGGCACTGCAATTCCTAATATATTGAGTCTTACCATCTGACCTCCCTTCATTTCATTTTTACCGATAAATGGTTATTAATCAGATCACTATTCTTGAAAAATAGTAGTGATTTTATTATCATATAAAGTTGAATAATGACTCCGGTTATTTTTCAAATCAAATCAAATTAACGAAAAGTGTCAGGCAATATTGTTTGCTCAATAACAAGAAAATATTAGGGAGGTTTACTGTAATGTTGCATTGACTTAATAAAAGATTCTCTTCAAATAACAATCACTCTCCGCATACTCAGTCCAATTCGAATTACAGCACCCTGCTGCATCCATTCGTCATTTTTATATGTCTTTTTTACTGCAGATAGTCAATAGTCAGGCGCAAACGACGGCAACAAGTGGTCAGCTTCACAAGATTTCCCTCTTTGCCGAGAAGCTTGGTGACGGTTAGTGCAGCGACAATACCAGGGCCTACCATTGTCATTAATGAAGGCGATGAAGTTGATCTTAAACTGACCCATCATTTCAATCCTGAATCAACGGCTGAAGAACAAAGTCAGTGTGCATGTCCACGGTGTTCATTACGATATCCTGAGTGACGGTACGCTTGAATATATCAACCTGTTTAAGGATGAGAGTGGATGAGAGAGTGCCACCCCGACACTTTTCTATGAATATCGCTGGGTTGCCGCACCCGGTACAGCCGGTACCTGGACCTACCATGATCATAATATGATCAATCACAATGGCGCTGAAGATAAGGGATTATTTGGTGCAGTCATCGTCAATAAAAAATCCAGCAATGTCGACATCAATCTTGGTGGACAGAAAAATTCGGTACCCCTGTCAAGCATACAAAAGGATTATGTACTCTATATGCTGGACGACACCTTCGTCGGTACTGAAATTGACAGTGCACAACCGGTCAACAGACTTATCTGGGCGTCAATCCGACGTTTAGCGCACAAAAAGACACCAATGTTCGTTTTCATATCATTGCACTCGGTACCAACCTGCATACATTTCAGTTAGCCAATTATGGCTGGATTGATCCGGGTACCAGTAACGTTATCAGTGAAAAAGCACTGGGGCCTCTTGAGAAACATGTATTTACTGTAAAGGCTGATGCCAGCTCGACCTATAAAGATACAACGCTCTCAAGTAGCTTATTGGGTATAAAAGGCAGTTTTAATGTTCACTCATAATAGCCGATCACTGCAAAAGGATAAAAAAATGAAACCGAATAATTTTAGAATACCTGCTGCATTTGTATTCCTGATTGTCTTGATGTTTGTTTCTACTGGAATACTGGCAGCTTACCCATATATTCATTTATCTGCCGAAACGCTTCCCAATGGCCAGTTTGCATACAAAATGCTCAGCCATACCAGCGGCGAAGGCACCACACCGACCTATCCTGCCGAAGCAATCATTCCAGGCCCAACTGTATTTGTAAAAAAAAAGGGACGTCCTGAATGTCTCATTGACTAACAATACAGCTATCAATGTTGGTTTAACACTTGGTGGTATTGAAGCCATACCCGGCGATACAAAAGATTTCTCTTACACAACAGATCAACCAGGCACTTTTGCATACTATGATGCAGGTTCTCATCTGCTGGGTTTATTTGGCGCTCTGGTTGTCGACAAAACAGATGATACAGTGCAAAGTCTGGTTGAAGAAGATGGCGTCATAAAAACTGTTAACAACTCAGAACTGACAAAAGAATTTGTCATGTTCATGGTTGGCTCGACATTCTAGGGTACCGAAATCAAGAGTAATACCCAGACACCCTTATGGACCAACCCAACATTAGGTGCTTTGAAGGATGATGTAGTGCGTTTCCATGTACTGGCAGTCTGTCCCGGACATACGTTTCACCTCCATGGTCATCGCTGGCCTGATGAAACGGATTTCACCGGCATGAGCGTCAATCCCAATATTATTGATGTGAAGTTAATGCCGGCCGGCAATGCAAGTCACTCGTTTACTGTCAGAGCAGGCACTGGTGTAGGAACAGGTTACTGGCAGTATCATTGCCATCTGGTTTCCCATATGGAATCAGGCATGGCAGGCAAATTTCACGTCATTGATCCACAATCCGGCGGTTCCGGTAACAGTATTGCCGGTGCTTCTCCAAGTGGCGCAATCTACGGTAATTCCAGCAATGACTCCGGTTTAGTTACGTATTACCGATGAACCCGGTAGCTGGTTTAGAAGTGCACGTGCCAATACGATCTTCAGCATCACTGAAAGCACAAAATCGCTTGAAATCATTCCACCGGGTAGCAGTGTCCATTTCATCATGTCAGAAACCAATGGCGTACATACTGTCACCAGTCTGTTATGGCCAAGTGGTGCCAACGATCCGGCACTGGGTGATCCGTTTACCATGCCGTGGGGTGGTGCGATTGTAAAACTGGATACCCCCGGATTGTATGTATTCACCTGCAAGATACATCCCTATATGTTTGCCGGTGTCATTGTTGATGACCCCAATACTGATGGCCTGGATCTGGGAGAATCTATTGATCTGGTAACGGGCGTTAATGGTTTGCCAACTATCAGTGATCTGGCTACGCGTCTGGTCAGAACATTCTTCGTGGCCACTTCACCTACCAACTGGCAGGATTACACGTCGTCTACACCCTGGCATCCAAAATATGCCAATGTACCCGTTAGAATTACCGGCGGTGCAGTGGTTAATTTAAGAGATGTGTTAGAAGCCCGATACGGACAGGATGTGCAGCTGGCCAGCCTGTTTAATCCGACAACACCGGGGGTTGGTGAAGTATGGATCAATACCTAGTTTGAGAAAACTGCCGGCAAAACAAAACCCGGTACGATTACGGTTCTGAATGCGGCCGACTGGTCAATCAAGGGAAAGATAGCCCTGCCACAAATTAATATGAATAATCCTCATAATATATGGAGTAACAGGGATCAATCCATCATCTACCAGACGCAGTGGTTTGATACTAAATTGACCATGATTAACCGTACAACAGGCGCCCTGTTGCACAATATACAGGTCGGTGATACGCCTTCCCATGTGATGACGATACCAACGACCGACGATATTACAGTCGCAATTAACGGAGAAAATGGTGTCATCAGAATTCCGGCAGGGACAACCACGCCGGATATCATGATGGCAACCCAGAAACCCGGGCAGACAACTGCACATCCGCATGGTCACTGGATTACACCGGATGGAAAGATCATCACGCCGAATATCAATACCAGTGATGTTGGAATCTACAATAGCGATAACGGCGCAATCATTGCAAGACCTCAAACTGGCGGTGTTTTCCCGGCAGCTCCCCATCCGATTGCAATCGGTATGGGCATCGATAAAATCTATGTCTCCAATCTGCTGGATCACTCCATTAATGTGATTGGTGTAGACGGTACATTGATTAAAACGATTGCCCTGCTTGCCGATTATGATCCGATCAGTCCAACCGGTCCGGATACATTAAAGGATCGGGATGGTGATGGATTGGTTACCGCAGGTGTTTTACCCATTCAAACCCCGGTTGATCCAACAGGACGGGTTGTTGTCACGGCCAATACAGGCGGCACCATTACCATTATTGACACATCCGTCGACAAGGTCGTTGCCATGCTGCCATGCGATCCTGGTTGTCATGGTGCCAATTTTGGCGCCAAACAAGGGGGCGGTTACTATGCGTATGTGACCAGCAAGTTTTCCAACCAGTTGATCGTTGTTGATCCTGATCCAAATGGTGATGGTAATTTTGCAGATGCTGCGATCGCAGGCCGGATCTCTCTGGTTGCTGGCAGTGGCGTTCCCACGGATGACACGATTGCCAGCCTGGCTGGTACGGGTGGTCAGGGTATTTATGCCATACCCAATATCTATAACGGTTGGGTACAACATCTGCCTGATGAGTGGAAGAAAAAGTTAACGGCTCAGCAGCTGAATCCCGTTCCTTGATTATCCATTATGTGGAAAGATATTTAATCCACATTTAAGCATCACCTGAAAAAAACCGCTTAAGAGATCATTTCTTAAGCGGTTTTTCCTACCCAATCAACTTCGATTGATTATCCGTGCATAAGAAACCAGTATTTCCTCTAGAAACAGCCGGGGATTTAATGGATGCCGGGCTAATCCCTGACTTTTGATTAAGGAACGTGAATAAGCAATACAGGCTTCCAGATTAATTTGATTCGCCAGTTTTTCGATACTGGCGTGTTGATATCGATAGTAGCGAATTTCTCCTGTTGTCCGATAGGAAATCAAATCGTAGCACCACTTTTGCAACCAGCCTACGACCGGCGACAAATCGGCTTGCTGTAAAGTATCAGCCAAAGTTAATGGATTGAATCGAGCCGGCTCGCTGATTTGTTGAATCAATTGGTCGTGATATGCCATGTCATCACTGTCATGAAATGATAGTGCAGATAAGGGAGAAAACCCGGCAGCTGCCAGACAGGCGTCTGGATTCTGAATACCCTGCTGTTGAAGCCACGTCATGGATGTCTTGATATCCGGTACTGGCATGGCTATCTGCTGACAGCGACTTCTCAGTGTGGGCAATAAATGCTGTGGTTGATGGGTGACTAAAATAAAAATGACCTGCGGAGGCGGTTCTTCCAGTTTTTTCAGCAACGCATTGGATGCCGCACTATTCATCGCTTCAGCGGGATAGATCAGGACAATCCTGTAACCATTCTGGTGTCCGGTCAAATAAACAAAATCCGTGAGATTACGGATTTGCTCAACACTGATCTGCTGGCTGCTTTTTTTCTTGCCTTTAGTGTTGCTTGCGGTACTCTCACCATCATGATCATCGGTCGTTTCATTCGATGTACCTGTCAATGCTTCGGGTAATAATTGCAGATAATCGGGATGCCCATCCTGTTCAAACCAACTACAACTGCTGCATTGGCCACATGCTCCATGGTGCGAAGTTGGATGAGAACATAATAATGACTTTGCCAGATTCCGCGCAAACTCAAGCTTGCCGATCCCCTTCCTTCCCTTCAATAACAATGCATGACTACGGAATGGCTGATTTTTCGTCAGCATTTGCCAGATTTCCTGCTGCCAGTTCAGAATATTACGCATGGGCAAACAAGCTGTGCAGTGTCTGCTGAACGACCATCTGTACGTCAGATAACGGTCGATTTGCATCAATTAACCGGATTCTCTCGGGAAATTGACGTGCTCGCTCCAAATAGGCCGTCCGCACACGCTGGAAGAATTCCTTTTGCTCCTGCTCAAACCGATCAACGCTTTTTAATTGACTGACTCGCTGCTGACCAACCTCCACTGAAACATCAAAATACAATGTAAGATCCGGTTGAATAGTGCTGTGCGTCCATTGTTCCAGTATCTCAAGCTTATGCGTATCAAGCCCCCTGCCGCCACCCTGATAGGCAAAACTGGCATCGGTGAACCGGTCTGAAATAACCCAGTGACCCTGCATTAATGCGGGCATAATAACTTTATCCAGATGTTCACGTCGCGCTGCAAACATCAACAGAGCTTCGGTTTCAGGGTGCATCGTCAATAATTTATCCAATAACAAAGCACGTAATTTTTCACCCAGCGGCGTTCCACCCGGCTCTCGCGTTACTATAACGGTTATTCCCCTGATCCGTAATAGTTCCGTTATTCCGGCTAATTGGGTGGATTTACCTGCGCCATCAATCCCTTCAAGTGTAATAAATTTACCGTGTTTCATACGATTCGCTATTTATCTGTTTTCAAGTACTGTTCAGGTAAGCTAACATGAACGTTTCTCTATTGAAAATCCAATATCCGCTTATGCCTATTGATGTGACGGGTTGTCTGCCAACAGCCCACTTCATTGCCTCACCCAACTATGATGAACGCCCGGTTGATACAGAAATCAGCTTGCTGGTCATCCATAACATCAGCCTTCCTCCCGGTGAGTTTGGAGGCAGTGGCGTGACCGACCTGTTTACCAACCGGATCAACCCGGCGGTGCATCCTTATTATCAATCAATCCATACGCTCAGGGTATCTGCCCATTTTTTTATTCGCCGTGATGGCGAATTACTGCAATTTGTTTCCTGCACCCGACGTGCCTGGCATGCAGGCATATCGCACTGGAAAGGTAAAGATCGCTGCAATGATTACTCCATCGGTATTGAACTGGAAGGTAGCGATACAATTACTTTTACCGATAGCCAATATTCCACTTTAACCACACTCACGCGCTGCCTGTGCGCCAGTTACCCGATCACAGACATTGTCGGGCATTCTGATATCGCCCCAGATCGGAAAACAGATCCAGGTTCCTGCTTTGATTGGCGGAAATATAGCGCCACACTGGGCAGCACCGGCTATTTCAGTACGCAGAAAATCTGTGGTAACCGATAGATGCCCAATACCGGTTTAATTGCTTGTCACACTATAATTTGCGACCAGCCGACATTCACTGTCTGGTGCAACCTGTATCACATCAGGCGCAGCATTCGTTGTTTCAACACATAACAGACAGCGATAATCCGCATCATTCAGATCTGCCATCTCAGCGGATATTTTTTCCCATGGATTCCAGACGACAGCCGTTTTGCTACCTTGAGAGACGATCTGAATGCGCCGCCGCATTGCAGCATCGTCAATCGTCAGCGTATTACCCACATCGAGATAAATGCGATCAACTTCAGCATTAATCGTTACTGCGCCAACCTGTTGCTTTTGAGCACTGTTATCCACCTTATCAATATAAGGCCGCCCTTCAAGACCCAATACTTTTACCTGATCGATATTTCCAACCTTAAAATAGGTATGGAATGCCTGGGTAATCGTAAATGTCTGGTTGCCGGTATTGCGGGTAATCAATGACAGGTTTAATGAGTGACTGATTATGATTTCCTGTGACAGCACGAAAGAATACGGCCAGATTGCCTGCGTTTCCGGCGTGTCTGTCAAACCTAATACCACTTTGATATCGCCATTTGCGAGCAATTCAGTCCCCATCACATTCCAGGGTCTGTTCCGCACAAAACCATGCCCCGGACGACCCTTCCCTTCCGGATCAGGTCCGAACCATGGCCAGCATATTGGCGCTCCACCTTTAATGGCTTTTCCATTCTGATAATATGCTTTCTCGCTCAGAAACATAATATCGCCCGCTTCATTGCCAGGTCGAAACGAAAGTACCTGGCCGGCATGAATAGAAATCAACGCAGTCGCTTTATCAGTATTCACCTGAATCATGGGCAGGCCGCCTTTGCCCTCGATGAATCTGAGTTGGTCTGCGATACGGTATTTGGCGTTCAGTTGTTCAATCGTCATTATTTTTCCTGTTTGGTTAGAGCGTTAAATTTTTAGAGATAGCTTTAGTTTTGTATTGGGATAACCCGGCTTGCCGCAAGTTTAGCACGTACCCGCGCTTCATCGGTATCAGCCCCATTGGCCAGCGCCACGCCCATCCGGCGGCGTTTGAATGCTTCCGGTTTGCCAAATAAACGCACATCGCTTTTGGGCACGCTGAGTGCATGCTGCAATCCGGAAAATGCGATCCCTGCCGCTTCCATTCCGCCGTAAATGACCGCACTGGCGCCGGGTGACTGCAAAGCGGTATCAACCGGCAGTCCTAATATGGCACGCGCATGCAAATCAAATTCACTCTGATTCTGACTGCACAATGTCACCATACCGGTATCGTGCGGACGCGGGCTGACCTCACTGAACCATACCATATCCCCTTTGATGAATAATTCCACACCAAAAATACCCAGACCACCCAGATTATCGGTTATTTTTCCGGCCATATCACGTGCCCGCTGTAATGCCAACGGCGGCATGATCTGTGGCTGCCAGCTTTCGACATAATCGCCATGAACCTGAATATGACCGATGGGTTCACAAAAGTGCGTGGTCACGTCACCTGCCGTATTCAGGGCACGTACAGTCAACTGCGTGATTTCATAATCAAACTGAATCACTCCCTCAACGATCACACGCCCCTGATTAACCCGGCTGCCGCTTGCTGCATAATTCCAGGCTGCCTCAACCTCACCGGCATGCTCGATTTTAGATTGTCCTTTGCCGGATGAAGACATCACCGGTTTGATAATGCAGGGATATCCTATTCCATTGGCAATGGCAACACGGAGCTCTTCCAGGCTGCTGGCAAATGCGTAGGACGATGTGGGCATACCCAGCGTTTCTGCGGCCAGACTGCGAATTCCTTCACGATTCATTGTCAATCGAACAGCCCGTGCCGTGGGTATCACTTCCGCCAACCCCATTTGTTCAATTTCGATCAGCATATCAGTTGCAATCGCCTCAATTTCTGGAACGATTAAATGCGGTTTTTCACGTTCTATCAATGCTCGCAATGCCTGATCATCCGCCATGTTGATTACATGGGCGCGATGAGCAACCTGATGTCCCGGCGCATTCGCGTAACGATCAACCGCAATTGTTTCCACACCCAGCCGTTGCAGGGCGATAATCACTTCCTTGCCAAGCTCGCCGCTGCCCAGCAACATCACTTTGATAGCAGAAGGACTTAACGGCGTTCCGATGATTAATGGTTTTTTCATTGTGTCCCTATTCCCGGATAATTCCTCTTTTTCTGATCCTGTTGCACTAAAGCCCATTGCACATGCTCCCGCACCAGCGCGGAATCATCATCAAGCCTCCCCTGCAACGCCTTAACCACCGCAGCGGAAAATTGTGCATTACCCAACCCTACAGCAATATTGCGTAACCATTGCTTGTGTCCAATTCGACGGATAGGGCTGCCTGCCAGCCTGGTATTAAACTCATCTTCCTGCCAGCTGAATAATTCAATCAACGTTACATTATCCAGACCATTACGCACATGAAAATCATCTTCGTTCGTAATTCTGGCAAATTTATTCCAGGGACAGACCAACTGACAATCATCGCACCCATAAATTCGGTTGCCAATCAAAGGCCTCAATGCTTCTGGAATGCTTCCTTTTAACTCGATGGTCAGATATGAAATGCAGCGCCTTGCATCAACCTGGTAGGGTGCAACAATAGCCTGTGTCGGACAGATGTCGATACATTTTGAGCAACTGCCGCAATAATTACCAACTGCGCTATCGATTGGCAATGGTAAGTCAACATACATCTCACCAAGAAAAAACATTGATCCAGCCGCGCGTGACAACAACAATGTATGTTTGCCGCGCCAACCCAACCCTGATCTTTGCGCCCACTCCACTTCCATCACGGGCGCACTGTCCGAGAAAGCGCGATAGTTGAACGGCCCCGCTTCCTCGGTCATCCTGTCAGCCAGCTTTTGCAGGCGTGCGCGAAGCACCTTATGATAATCACGTCCCAGCGCATACCGTGAAATAAACGCTTGCTCACTGGCATGAATGACATTCCAACTGCATTTTACTTCTGGCGGCATGTAATTCATACACACTGAAATGACACGTTGCGTTCCCGGCACAAGTTCCTCTGGACGGGTACGCTTGGTACCATGTTTTGCCATGTAGTCCATATCACCGTGATACCCGTTATCCAGCCACTTCGACAAATCTGATTCAACCGCAGACGTATCCACACATGCATCTGCAATACGGATATCATGAAAGCCCAATTCTTTCGCCCATGCTTTTATTGTGATCGCCAGCGCAGTAAAATCCGGTAATACACTTGTGGAGATGTCTTTTTGCATAATTCTCATATTGATACGGGATCAACTCATAGCACAACGTATTATCTTGCCGATGAAGCGGCTACATTAGCTTTGGGTGCGCAAATTGCTGATTTCTTGCACGCGGGCCTGGTTATTTATCTCAGTGGGAATCTGGGTGCCGGAAAAACAACATTCACCCGTGGCATTTTACACGGCCTTGGCTATCACCGTGTAGTCAAAAGTCCTACATATAATTTAGTTGAAATCTATAAAATTTCTAGGTTATACTTCTATCACTTTGATTTTTATCGATTCAATAATTATTCAGAGTGGGAAGAAGCAGGTTTTCGAGATTATTTTAATGCAGAGTCAATTTGTTTGGTCGAATGGCCTGAAAAAGCAGGAGAATTACTGCCTTCAGCCGATCTGCATATTTTTATCGAACTCCTTGAATCAGGGCGTAAATTTGAAATTCAAGCCGGAACTGAAGCAGGAAAGCGATGCTTAATACATCTTCAAGATTCGGAAGATTCTTAATCACATATTTTCGTGATCGCAGTATTTTGCCTGCAAGATCTTGTTTCTCTCTCCTTTTCCTGCTATTTCTATGCTCTTCCAGCACAACTGCTTTAGCTGCAGACACCATCGTACATGCCGTGCGTGTTGGGCCAACACCTGATTACACCCGTGTTACATTAGAATCGAATCAACCGCTGCAATATGAACTCAGCATGCTGGATAATCCCAGTCGAGTGGTCATTGATTTAAATAATGTCACACTCACGCCAGAGCTTTCATCCCTGCCACAAAAAATTAACATGGCCGATCCTTTTATTCAAAAAGTGCGCATCGGGCAGTTTAAGCCACAGACAGTCAGATTGGTATTCGATCTCAAAATCAATGTTGTCCCGCGCACGTTTGTCATCGCGCCAAAAGAAAATTTTGGCTATCGACTGGTCATGGATATCTATCACCCTAATAAAGCGGCAGAAGCCGACAGCGATGCCAAAAAACTGGATAAGCTTTTTGCCTCTTTGATTGACAGGGAAGTAAAGACCGACCAGAAAATACCACCGATCAGTCAACAAATTGTTCAGAAGCCTGTGCCCAGCCAGGCTGCCAAACACAAGAAACCAGCACCGCCACGGATGATCGTGGTTGCCATTGATGCGGGCCATGGCGGCAAAGATCCCGGTGCAGTCGGTTATAAAGGCAATTATGAGAAAGACATCACACTGTCAATTGCCAGAAAACTAAAAGAAAGAATTGATAAAGAGCCGAATATGCGTGCTGTCCTGACCCGTACCGGCGATTATTACCTGTCGCTGCCTCAGCGGCGTATCAACGCACGACGCGCTAATGCAGATTTATTCGTATCCATTCATGCGGATGCCAATCCCAAATCCCATGCACGCGGCTCTTCCGTTTTTACCCTCTCAGAACATGGCGCCACGTCAACCACAGCAAGCTGGCTGGCAAAAAAAGAAAATAGCGTTGATGGCGACTTAATGGGTGGTATCGATATCACCAAAAAATCAGCCGGCATGAAAGAATTGCTCCTTGACTTATCATTGAATGCGACCATCAATGACAGTATTAAACTGGCTGAACATGTTCTCAAGGAAATTGGTGATTTTAATCACCTCCATAAAAAAAATGTCGAACAAGCCGGATTCGCTGTTCTTAAGTCACCGGATATCCCATCCATTCTCGTTGAAACAGCTTTTCTGAGCAATCCGAATGATGAAGAAAAATTGATCAGTAACCGTTATCAAAATAAAATGGCTGATGCCTTGTTCTCCGGCATCAAACGCTATTTTTCGGCTAATCCGGCACTGGCACGGACTGAAATGGCTCTGATCGATTAAGAATCTTCTTACTGTATCTTTTTTAGAGATTATCAGTTTTAATCCTGGCATTTCATAGCAATATGAACTGCAACATCTATCGCGCAGATAGTAAAATAGCCCCTATTATCGATGCGAGATCCACATAATTAATTTAATGCCTATCCATATCGCCCATAACACTATGCCTCACCGGTATCAACTGAGCCGTGATCACTCGATAACACGCATTTCCTTAACCGGTGATTTTACTTTGACGGCTCTTGAACATGATTTTGAGAAGTTAACGGCTGAATTGACAGGTTATTCACATAACCCCAATGTTTACTGGGATTTGGCTGGCATCAAACAACTGGATACCAGCGGTCTCGTTATGCTCTGGCGAATCTGGCAAGCTAAACGCCCCTTGCACATTCACTTACGTCCTGAACATGAGAATATGCTTAAGCGGATTGAAAATATGTCCGTTTCACAGCCAGAATCCGGAAAAAGAGATTTCTTATGGCCCTTTGTCACGGTTGGAAAACTTGTTTTGCTGCTATGGGAACATATAACCGGTCTTGTCATTCTCATTGGCCAATTACTTCTTGATTGTATCAATCTGATCCGCCGTCCCACCTACATACCCTGGCGTGAAATCTCGGCAAACCTATATCGCACCGGTGCACAAGCACTGGGCATCACAGCATTGGTCGGATTCCTCATAGGCATAGTGTTAAGTTATCTGTCTTCCAAACAACTCCAGCTATTTGGTGCGGATATTTTTATTGTCAACATTCTGGGTATCAGCATTATCCGTGAACTGGGTCCGATGCTGGCTGCCATACTAGTAGCTGGTCGCTCCGGCTCATCCATGACAGCGCAACTGGGCGTCATGCGCGTCACACAGGAGCTTGATGCGCTGACCGTCATGGGCATTTCACACAGCCAGCGTTTGATACTACCAAAGATATTAGGCCTTGGCATCGCGATGCCTTTATTAGTGATGTGGACCAGTGCAATCGCATTGCTCGGCGGCATGGTCGCAGCTGAATTACAACTGGGATTAAATTATCATCATTTTCTGACAGCATTGCCTGATGCAGTGCCGATTGCCAATTTATGGCTGGGGTTAGGTAAAGGGGCCGTTTGCGGTATGGTCATCGCACTCATTGCCTGTCATTTTGGCCTGAGAATAAAACCCAATACGGAAAGCCTGGGTGAAGGAACAACATCGTCTGTGGTCACGGCTATTACAGTTGTTATTATCATTGATGCAATTTTCGCTATTATCTTCTCCGATGTAGGACTCATTTAAACCAATGATCAGCTCGGATTGCATTATAGAAATCGAAGGATTGCATACCTGCTATGCGAATCATACCGTTCATCGCGACATCAATTTATGTGTCTATCGCGGTGAAGTATTAACGCTGATTGGCAGTTCCGGCAGCGGCAAAACGACATTGCTACGGCAGATGCTTGGCCTGGAAAAGCCATTCCAGGGTTCTGTGAAGGTGTTCGGCTATTCACGCCTTGATGATTCATTCAGTGACCCGTCTTATCATATAAAAAACCGGATCGGTGTACTTTTCCAGCAAGGTGCATTATTCAGCGCACTGACCGTTTTTGACAATGTGGCATTACCCTTGCGTGAATTGCATACACTGACTGAAAGCTTGATTCGCGATATCGTCATGGTCAAGCTGGATATGGTTGCCATCGGACCGGAACACGCAAATAAAATGCCTGCGGCACTATCCGGTGGTATGATCAAACGCGTTGCCTTGGCGCGTGCGTTAGCACTTGACCCTAAGTTGTTATTTCTTGACGAGCCCACTGCAGGATTGGATCCAGAGCTCAGTGAAAGTTTCGTACAGTTGATTCTGGCACTGCGCAGCGAGATGGATTTATCGATTGTCATGGTCACACATGATCTGGATACGCTGACCGCTTTATCGGATCGCATTGCAGTATTAGCAGATCAACACGTCATCACGATCGGTCCTTTGGATCAGATTTGTAATTACCAACACCCATTTGTCACCAGTTTTTTTAAAAATATGCGAAATCAACCTGCATTAAAAGATAAATCGGAGTAACTATGGAAAATCGTGCACACGCCCTTGCTGCGGGGATATTTGTGATTCTCCTGAGTATTACCGTAATTGCGGTTGCAATGTGGTTCGGTGGAGATACCATTCAGCGGAAAAATTATCTGGTAGTTACAAAAGAATCGGTAACCGGACTTAATCCGCAATCAGCTGTGCATTACCGAGGTGTCAATATTGGCAAGGTGGAGAGTATTCAATTCGATCCGGAAAATTTACAACAGATTTTAATCAATATTTCTATTGATCAGAATATTGCTTTGAGTAAAAGTGTATTTGCCCAACTTGGCTATCTGGGCGTTACCGGACTTGCTTATATACAATTGAATGACGATGGCACCGAATATGAACATTTGCCACACGACACCTATATTCCTATGCGTCGATCTTTATTTGATGAAGTTGCTGGCTCCGGGCAGGATTTACTCAGTAATGTTAATATTCTTGTAAAAAAAATGCAGAAACTTCTGAATGAACAAAATAAAACCCAGATTTCGCAAATTTTGCAGAATATAGAAAAAGCCACGAGAAATTTCGATGGTATCGCCAATCATCTACAACCTGTTCTAAGCTCATTTACTGAGTTAACAACCGAATCCAATGCATTGGTAAGGCACCTCGACCAGCTTTTGAGCGAAATTAATCATACCGCGGCAAATGCCAATCAAAAAGGTGGTCTTTTTGATAATTTATCGCAAAGTACTCAGGAGCTTTCCGCGATTATTCCTGAATTGCGCAAAGTCAGTGGCAGTATCGCTAATAACTCGCAGAATCTTGACCGCGTGCTTCAGCAACTTGAAGAAAATCCACAGAGCTTATTGCTTGGTCGTCCTGCGCCACTACCCGGACCAGGAGAAGATGGTTTTGTACCACCTAAAGAGCGAATTAATCCATGAAAAAAATCCTCTTCAGTATCGGGATCCTGTTGTTATCCGGGTGCACTGTATTGCCCAGCCCAAAAACCAACAGTGCAATCTATGATTTCGGTGCACAGCAGTCTCAGCAGACTCTGAAGACATTCAGTCCGCCCGACAAAATAAAAAGCCTGCAAGTAACAGAAATCAGTTCACCTGCATGGTTGAATAACACCACAATTCATTATCGGCTGGCCTATCATAATCCTGCACAATTTCATGCGTATGCAAATAGCCGTTGGGCTGCGGCACCTGCTATTCTACTGACCCAGCAAGTCAGAAACCGTATTGTTGCAAACACGCATGATCAGGTCATCAATGATAATATTACTGCGAGGGCCGAGTATGTTCTGTACATCGAACTTATCGAATTCTCGCAGGTATTTGACACAACTGATGCCAGTTACGTAACCGTCAGCCTACGAACCAGTCTGGTTGAACGTAACTCACGTAAACTGCTCGCTCAGAAAAGCTTTCATACCAAAATCGATACACCAACGGCTAATGCTACCGGTGCTGTAAGTGCATTAATTTCCGCCAGCAATCAATTAATTGATGAACTGATCGAATGGCTGGCACAGGAATTACCTCAGTCGTGACGCATGACAGAACATTATGGTTATGTTATTTATGCGCTCGTTTGATTTAAACACTACGCTGTTATGCTAGTATCCAAAATTTTATAGCTTAAGGATAATCCGTGCGATCAATTTGTTTCATTCTCTTGCTGGCGCTTTCGCTCAGTGCATGTGGCCACAAGGGGCCGCTGTATATGCCGCAAAGTGATGAATCTGGCCAGTCTCCGCAAAATGGAACCAGGAAATGAGCCAGTTCCCTGAATTCACCTATCGCGATAATGAACTCCATGTTGAATCTGTTTCGTTGCGCCGCATCGCAGCAGACATTGGCACACCTTGCTATGTCTATTCGCGTGCGGCATTAACGCAGGCATATCAGGCATTTGATTCGGCTTTTTCCAACCGGGATCATTTAATCTGTTATGCCGTGAAAGCAAATTCGAATATTGCCATTCTTAACTTGCTGGCTCGCCTGGGCAGCGGTTTTGATATCGTATCCGGCGGTGAATTGCAACGGGTTATTAAAGCAGGTGGAGATCCACAGAAAGTGGTTTTCTCAGGTGTCGGCAAACAAATTGATGAAATGCGCATGGCACTTGCTGCCAATATTTTATGTTTCAATGTGGAATCAGAAGCCGAACTATCTGCTTTGAATCAGACTGCTCAGGCAATGCATAGGGTTGCTCCGGTCAGCCTGCGGGTCAATCCGGATGTCGATGCCAAAACCCATCCTTATATTTCAACTGGGCTGAAAGAAAACAAATTCGGTATTCCAATTAGTGAAGCGGAAAAAATTTATTTTTCAGCACATCAATATCCATATGTCCGTTTTACTGGCCTGGATTGTCATATTGGCTCCCAGTTGACCGAACTTGAACCGTTCATGCAAGCCAGTAAAAAAATGCTGATGCTATTAAATCAATTGCAATCCCATGGATTGGAAATAGAGCATCTTGATCTTGGCGGTGGATTAGGCATCAGCTACACGAATGAGACCCCTCCTTCGATACAGGATTATATTGCAGCACTCTGCGTAAATACCGGGCATATTAAGCAGCGTCTCATCATTGAACCCGGTCGCGCGATGGTAGGTAACTCCGGTATTTTATTGACGCGAATTGAATACCTGAAACATACCCCGGCGCGCAATTTCGCCATTGTGGATGCGGCAATGAATGATCTGATGCGTCCGGCATTGTATAATGCCTATCATGAAATTCTTCCGATCAGCAGAAATGCCGGAGAGATCAAGAATTACCAGATTGTCGGCCCTGTCTGCGAATCAGGCGATTTTCTTGGACGTGACCGTGAATTTAACCTGGCCAGCGGTGATTTATTGGCGGTCATGTCAGCGGGCGCCTATGGCATGAGTATGAGTTCAAATTATAATACCCGACCACGTGCTACTGAAGTAATGGTCGATCACGATACTGTTCATATTATCCGGCAGCGTGAGACAATAAACCAGTTAATCGCAACAGAAAAAATTCTTTCTTAAATAAATTTTAAGATAATATTAAGACCATAGAGCGTGGCGCTTCCTATGTACCACCTTAAGATAGAACCTCCGGCCTACCATCACAGTAGATAACGTATATCATTGACATATGATGAATCCGTAATGACCAGTCTTGCCAGCACTGATGACGAGCAGTATCAGGACCATATCCTGCAAGGTGTATCACGTACCTTTGCACTCACCATTCCACAATTACCCGAAAGCTTGCGGTGTGTTATCGGGAATGCCTATCTGCTATGCCGCATCACCGATACAATTGAAGATGACAGCGCTTTAACTCTGGAACAAACACGTCAACTGGCGGATATGTTTTCTGATGTTGTGTGCGGCACCGTTCCGGCGGAAGAGTTCTCGGACCGGTTACATCCCTTGCTCTCTGAGCATACCATCCCGGCAGAACATGAATTAATTAAAAACACACCGGCTGTGATCCGCATCACACATAGCTTCAATACCACCCAACGCCAGGCTCTGGAACGATGTATCCGGATTATGGGGCGTGGAATGGCGGATTACCAGGAAACTGAATCACTGGGGGGATTAAAAGACCTGTCTGCGCTGAATGAATACTGTTATTACGTCGCTGGCGTGGTGGGCGAAATGCTAACGGATTTATTCTGCGATTATTCACCGGAAATAAATCACAATAAAGCCGCTCTGATGAAGCTGGCCGTCTCGTTCGGACAAGGTTTGCAGATGACAAATATTCTCAAGGATATTTGGGAAGATCGCAAAAGAGGCGCCTGCTGGCTACCGCAGGAGATTTTCCAGCAACAAGGCTTTAATCTGGGTAATTTACAACCCGGCATGTCGGATGCACGATTCGAGGCCGGACTGGGAGAGTTAGTCGGTATCGCCAAGGGACACCTGCAGAATGCACTGACTTATACCTGCCTGATTCCTCCCCAGGAAAAAGGCATCCGTCGGTTTTGTTTATGGGCAATTGGCATGGCAGTGCTGACATTGAACAAAATTAACCAGCATCGTAACTTTAATGAAGGCATACAAGTCAAAATAACCCGCCGGAGTGTAAAATCGACCATTGTGGTGACTAATCTGTTAACAAGCCACAACTGGGCACTCAATCTACTATTTAAATTATCATCCCAAAACCTGCCTGATGCTCCCCTGCAGAAAGTTTTATATTCCAAAGACTAGATGACAACGTTACAATCTATCCTGAGCAAATTCCTACTGCCGATAAGAACCTGACTCGCGCTTTAACTTTCTTTTTTACGATAAATCACAAGGTATCGTTTCATCATGAAGTCTCTGGTTACTGGTGCATCTGGATTCCTCGGTTCTGCTGTTATGCGCTGTTTACTGTCAGCCGGGCATGATGTGCGGATACTGGTCAGACCACATAGTGATCGACGTAATTTTGAAAATCTTGCTGCTGAAATTTTTGAAGGTGACTTGCGTGATCATCAGTCACTCAAAAATGCAATTCACGGGTGTGACAATTTATTCCATGTTGCTGCTGATTATCGTCTCTGGGTTCCTGATCCGGCAACCATGTATGACATTAATGTCAATGGTACACAGGCCTTGATAATAGCAGCTGCTAAAGCAGGCTTAAAGCGCATTGTTTACACCAGCAGTGTCGCAACATTAGGAGTGAATAATGACGGTTCTTCTACCGATGAAAACACGCCTTCCAATCTGACGATGATGACCGGGCACTACAAGCGCTCAAAATTCATTTCCGAGCAAATTGTCAAACAATTGACAGACCAGCATCAACTGCCTCTTGTCATTGTCAATCCATCAACGCCGATCGGCCCAAGAGATATACGGCCTACACCAACCGGTCGTATTGTCGTTGATACATTACTCGGAAAAATGCCAGCTTATGTCAACACTGGCTTAAATATTGCCCATGTTGATGATATCGCCCAGGGGCACTTATTGGCGTATGAACGCGGCAGACCGGGAGAACGGTATATTCTCGGCGGGGATAACATGACTTTGTTACAGATACTTCAAATCATCGATGAAATAAATGGAAAACCATGTCATCGCATTAATCTTCCAATTAATGTCATGTTGCCAATTGCCTGGATAATGGAAAAAATCGCCTTGATTAAAAATACTGAACCTCGGGCAACGATCGATAGTATTAATATGGCTAGAAAAATAATGTTCTTTTCCAGTGAGAAAGCCAGTCGGGAATTGGGATACCACCACCGACCCGCCACAGAGGCACTTAGCGATGCAGTCGAGTGGTTCAAGAAAAACAACTACTGCAATTAACCATATAGATTCTGGTCAATTAAGCGATATCTATTCATCTTTCCGCTGCCTGGCGACTATCAACTCAACACCTCGATTAGCCAGTTGATCAGCCCGCTCATTACCATCATGGCCAGAATGCCCACGTACCCAGAACCATTCAATCTCATGGTATTGCACTAATTGATCCAGCTGCTTCCATAAATCTTCATTCTTGACCGGCTTTCTGTCAGCTGTGCGCCAACCCCGTTCTTTCCAGGATTTAATCCATTGACTGATACCCTTCTGCACATATTGTGAATCGGTATGTAATTGCACTTTGCAAGGCCGTTTCAGTGTTTCCAGAGCACGAATTGCGGCAAGCAGTTCCATGCGATTATTTGTTGTCAGTTCTTCTCCGCCAAAGATCTCACGTGCATGCTCAGCATATTTCAGGAATGCACCCCATCCACCTATGCCTGGATTACCTTTACACGCACCATCCGTATAAATTTCGACAATTCTTTCACCTGCAGAATTCATGGTTCCTTATTATCAACAGGTAGTTTCATGACTTTTCTTCATTAACATTGTTATTATATTTCTGCGTCGCGGGCGCTATTTTCTTTTCGCTCGATAAATTTTTCTTCCATGCTGGTTTGATAATATGCATGCCATGCATATGCTTTATTGCATGAAGAAAATAAACTCCACCAGAAATTGGCCACCACCGATCCCCAGCTGCTTCCATGAATTTGAACCGCTGACGCCATTTTTCCTGCTTAAATGGCGGAGCATAACAACATAGCTTGCCGCCCGACATTTCAAAATCAAGCAATTTCAGCCAGTCTTTAAGGCGTGGTAGCGCGATAAAATTCCCATTCCATGGAAAATTACATTTTCTTGATTTTATATATTGGCATGTACCCCATAGACTAAACGGATTAAAACCTGAAATGACAATATGACCTTCTGGAATCAATATGCGATGTGCTTCTCTGAGCAGCTGATGGGGATTATGATGAAACTCCAGCATGTGTGGCATAATGACCAGATCCATACTGTTACTTTTGAGCGGCAAGAAATCGGCCTTTGCCAGTAAAGAGGCTCCCGTCTCGCTACCAATCGTAAATTGCAGCGGCATGCGGTTCAATTGCAGAAAATTAAATTGCGGCAACCCAACCTGAACCGCATTATAACCAAAGATATTTGCAACAACCTGATCAAAATATCGCTGTTCATTATTGATTAAATATTGACCAAGCGAGGTTTCAAACCATTGGTGAGCATTTTGTTCACTCATATATAATGATTGCCTATATTTTGTAGCCATTATGTAATTCATCAGAAACAGAATTGACACCAAGATACTGGATTTTATGCTGAATGTGCATCCCGTACATGCCTTTAGAGATAATTATATCTGGGTAATACACACTGCCAGCCACGCAGCTGTTATTGACCCCGGCATTGCCGATCCGGTATTCAAATACCTGCAATCAGAGAAACTGCAACTGATCGCAATACTGAATACCCATCACCATAAGGATCATACCGGTGGAAATATTGAGTTACTCAATCAATCTGATGTGCCGGTATACGGCCCTTCCACTGAAAGAATCCCTGCGCTCACCCATCCGGTTAAAGAAGGCGACACGATTCACTTAAAAGAATTATCGCTTCATTTAACAGTCCTCGATACACCTGGTCATACAATCGGGCATATCAGCTATTTTTCTCCGGGTGTCACAAAGATGCTGTTTTGTGGTGATACATTATTTGCTTGTGGTTGTGGGCAAGTATTTGAAGGAACCGCAGAGCAAATGTACTATTCATTACTTAAATTGACCAATCTCCCGGATGAAACCTTAATGTATTGCGCGCATGAGTACACGTTAGGAAATATGCAATTTGCCAAACATGTAGAACCAGGTAACGCATTACTTCTAGAGATTGAAAATATAGCGAAAGAACAACAATCCCAGAATAAACCGACATTACCCACAACTATCGCGCGCGAGAAAGCAATCAATCCATTCTTGCGCTGTCAGCAACCTGAAATTATTTACAATGCCTGTTTATATGCGAAGAAAACATTATCAGATCCAATCAGCATTTTTGCCACATTACGCGAATGGAAAAATAATTTCTAAATCATTCTCATAGCTAATGAGTTAGCTCCCTGATACTCAAACTACAAATTTCTTTTAAGAAAGAAAAAGGCAACTTGATTAATTACTGACCCAGTAAATCAAATTGCCTTTTTTATACTGATCGGTCAAGTTAAGTAGATTCAATTACTTGTTCAATCAAATAGTCATTAATTCATAACTATTTTTTTGGCTTGCCGGCACGCAAAACTGGATAATGCTGAATAAAAACCATGTCCTGTGCCGCATTTTCCTTGTGGCATGCTGAACATGCTTCGTCAGCCTGCAAAATTCCCTGTCTTGCTTCATAAGATTCGAAACCAAAGAATGCCCAATTACCGGGTTTGTCGGCAAAACGCTTCTTATCTTTTACCATTGCTGCAATTCCATTGAATTCACCCTGGAAATAACCATTTCCACTGGCCGACTCCTTGGCACCTACACTGACTAATTCCTTAACGATAACTGTTCCATCACGGAATTCACCCGTTTTCTTCCAATGTTCCCAGCTTGTTGGATCAATATAGACATTATGGAATTCAGGAAATGCTGGTTTTCCATCATTCATATCATTCGGTGTAACAGGTGCGCCTACAAAAATCCATTCCCGATAGCCCCTTGGACGAAGCAGTACGTTGTCTTGGGTAAATTTACCAAAATTCTGATCCTTATGATGTGCATGGTGCTCACCGGAAGCACTTACAGGAGTTGATTGAGCAATTAACATACCCGATAACAACAGTGGCACAATACCACCTAACAACGTCTTTTTTAACTGTGACATAATAAGCCTTTAAATTGGTTAAAGAAACGTAAAGAAAACAGCAAGCAAATATAACTGCCTTCAGCCACTTATGGTAGTCAGACAAGCTATCTTCGTCAAGAGGATAACTCCACTCAACTGTAAATAAGATTTAAGAGATGTCATACGAATACCTATTCCTGAGATTTCTCTCTTATTGATATCCACACAGCATATCCATGATTTCCGATGTTTATGAGAAATATGATTTAACATATTGTATATAGGTGATTAATAGAATCTTGCAATTATCGATTTTTAAATTAAGAACTATTTTTGCAAAGCCAGAGCAAGTAACAAAACAAAGTCATTTGGTTTCATAAGGCAAATCAGGTATAATTCCCCGCTTTCTTTGGGTCGTTAGCTCAGCCGGTAGAGCAGCGGACTTTTAATCCGTTGGTCGCGAGTTCGAATCTCGCACGGCCTACCAAATAAAACAGTTACTTACAAAAATGTAAGTAACTGTTACACAAAATTAGTAGCCCTATAGTAGACTCAATAAACACAAGCCTGATGTATTTAACCTACGGCATTTCTCTGAATTTAATATTATTTTTGAAGTGTGTACAACAGCTTCGCTCTTGCACAAGATATAGGAGCAGACTGGCATTAAGCCAGACTGCTCTATTGAGAAACAAATCAGCGATTAATTTGTAATCAGAAGGTCCAGAGTTCGATTCATGGTGTCGGCACCATAAAAACAATAAGTTATGTTTAATGTATCATTTGATGATATTTCATGTAGACACTATGTAGACAATAACTCGCTCAATTTGCACGTTAACCTCTACTTTTAACTTCGGTTAATAATCGGGGAGTACCAACTACTAAAGGGCAAATTTTACCTTGTAATACGGAGTGGATTCTGGCTGCAAAAAAATAGAGTGACAAGTTACAAAGAGTTTTTATAGCCTATATGCGCAATTATCAACAATTCATTCTTAGCTCACTACGCACCTGCTCCCATTTTTTTGTAAGCTCTGGATTAAGTTCGTTAAATACTTTTGTTGAAAGAAGATAAGAGGCTGATGATTTTGCAGTCTCATAAGCGACAAATGAATCCAAGATTGTAGCGATTGCCCTTTGTGAATTACCAGAAATTTCATGCAAAAAGTGAGTATGTAGTTTTTCATATGTTCGCGCTTGACGAATACGTAGAACTTCAAGACTTAGCCACTGAACAATGATTTCACCCGAAAAAACTATTTGTGTTATCCATATCTTTACATCGAGATTAATATCTCGCAATGAAAAAACCAATACCCAGGCAATAAGGTATATGCCTACCAATCCCCTTTTTGAAATTAGCATTTTTGCAGCAACTTCTGAGCTAAATAGTGCATTCTCCATTGTATTTGCACCAAGCCGATCCATTGATGGTGAATAGTCATTGTTGTAATACAGTGTCGTTTTATCATGCGAAAGAGGCGTACCAAATGCATCTGAGAGCATTTGCTCTCTTCTTATTCTCTCGGCTTTGGGGATTAAGTAAAATCTGTTTATCTGAGAAACTACAAATTGAATTAAAACAAAAACAATAAACACTAATGGAATTACACTTTGTAATAATAAGGGGAGTATCTCTGGAAAAAGGATACTCAAAGAAAGTGACACATTTACCCAAAAAAGCCAAGCACCAATAACATCGAATTTAACCGCGTGACTGTAGTATTGTGAGACCTCATCAATTCTTTCTTGATTTTCTCTACTCATAATATTGGCACAATCTTCTTTATTTCTAATTCTGCTGATAATGGCATATTATCCGCCTCATGCTGTTTAGCTGTGGCGGCATATTTTTTTGCTCTTTCAACCTTGTCCTTAATGTGCTGCGCAGTATCATAAGTGCAGCTAAACCCTTCCCAGAATGCATAAAAATAATCCTTTAATGATACGCATGACCAATAGTATTTCTGCACTATGTACTGTTCAAGATCAAACGAAGCGAATGGATGCCCCTGTTTTGCATTCCAATATTTTACCAACCGAACTAATGGTTTAATTTGATGATTCTCAGTGGAATTTTTATCAATTATCATTTGGTTTGTTGCTGATGGATCTGTTGATATCCACTCTGACCATGATGACGCTGGTGATGGAATCTGATACCCGTAGATGTTTATAGCAGGTACAAGCTCAAATCTAATATGATTTAACGATAGCACTATTGTTGGGCTGGACTGGAATATTTCAGAAGTGGAATATTTATTCTCGGCAAACTTTTTAAGTCGATCAAGGTATGTTTGTGGTTTTTTCTGACCATCGGATGTATTAAAAACAACCATGTAATCAATATCAGAGTTACCGTCAGCTTTTCGAGGTAAAATTGTGCCTCGAGAATTTGAACCAAATTGAAAATGATCTTTGATACCATCACCAAAATATGAATCAAGCCGTAGTGATAATGTATCAATAGATGTCGTAATACTAGCCTTCTCGGTACTTGATAACACAAGATCACTTGCCAGATTGACGAGATTCGTATTTACAGTCATTCATTACTCCTAATAATTTCTATCAGTATGTTGAGAGGAATGCAAGAACCAACAGGGTCAGGCTTAATTGTAAAAATGACAGAGAAGTGAAAAGTTATTTTTAAATTTAAATTGACCTGTCAGTTATATTTTTACACTGTGTTAACGGTTTTTATTCGACTGGGATAAGATAGACCCTGCTAACGATTTAGTGTTTTCACTATATTTACTACTGGCTAACACTTTAGATGCTAATCCTTCTATTTCTGCCCCAGTTTGTTTTTTGTTGCTTGATTGTGAAAGAGCAGAGGCCGCTAGACTTCTTGCTGTTTTAGATGAATTGCTATCAAGTAAGGTTTTTGATGCTTGAGAAGCTATTTGTTTAGATGTTTGTTTTTTATTTGTTGACATTAATATCACCTTATTTAAGAAACATGCTTTTTTTAAATATGGGCTAACAACAAAACTTCAAGACTTAAATAGCATATTTTGCGTTTATTTAAAAATTAAATCTATATATAGTACTTTAAGTGTTGGATAGTACCTTAAATGAACTCCAGCTACATTTTGAATAACAGCACCGTGGTCATAGAATCAGCGTGGTCAGACTCGATTGATTTCTAAGTGATCAAATTCAGGAGATGCATTACATATCTTTCGTACAGTTATTAACAGAACTCCAAGTCAGCCCTTCATGACTTTCTCGATGATTGTGGCCAACCATAAGTGATAGCAGATTCACACATATCAGCTGGAACAGCTAAACGATGCCCTGATTTGCCATAACAAACGCAGCCATAGTTTTTAGATGAGAGACAAGCAGAAACACCGGACCAGTCATAATCAGCGGAAACGATAGATTCAAACTGAGTGGGTTTTATTGGCGCTGTAATAACGGGCGGTAATGGTACGGGTAAGGGTTCGGGAGTAAACAGAGCCGGTATTGGTTCGGCTTGTACCGGATCATCTTGGGCGATACTTTCCGGAAGCACCCCATTTGAACGCGATGAGATCGAGGAATAGGCATAATAAAAGATTACAGGCATTAATGCGAAAATGAACAATGCAAAATATAGTTGTAGCGGTTTCCTTTGTTTTAGCTTGGTATGAAACTGGCCGGAATGGTAAAGGCTGAAAGCCTCACTCCTGACTTTGAAGGGTACGGTTACCGCTTGATCACGGTTAGATTTAACGGAAGGGTTTGCAACGTATTCAGGCCATTCCAGCATCTTGGCACCTGACCACTTTTTCAGAATATGCTTATGAACGCTAACTTGTGCGAGTACCGCCGTATGCAGTAAGTGAGGCTTTTGCGTGATGATCAGAAAATCAATGCCATAGTGGCCATGCTTGGCCAAGTGTGAAATCGATTCATGCGCATTCGCAACTCCCGCCGCTGGCCAGCATTCCCAAGCTTCATCTAAAACGACCAAAGAATTCGGCGGGATATGTTCCAGTTGATCTTCTTCGAGATTTTCTGAGTATTTGCGCTCGTGCCATTTGCGAATCCAGGCGTGATCAACTTTGATGTGCGGCAGTTGTAGTTTTGGGATACCGCAAACATAGACAGTCTTACCCTCCTCTATTGCTGGCTTGATGATGTCCCATACTGCATAGGAGGTTTTTCCGGTTCTTGGAACCGCAGTTAATAAAGTAATGGTCATGATACGACCCCAAAAACTTTACCACTGGCCAGAACTGCTTTAAAAGTCAGAGCACCGGCCACAATGCCGAATGCCTCACCGAATCCAGCAAGGCCAATGATTCCAGCCGTGAAGCCGGTCATTCCGCCATAGTGCGTTTGTGCCAGTGCAATCAAGGCGGCAAGCGTGGTCGTTATGACGGTAAAGACAAGAACGCCCAGGCCAAGACCACCCAGAACTTTACGAACAATTGGAGCCGCGAAGAGTTCGAGAAATGCACCTAAGGAAACCCTGAACAAGTTTCTGCATGATTTATAATCATGCTAAAGATTAAACAACAATGGTGGTCACGATGAAGCAACTGAGCTTGGGAGCAAACGAGTATGCATTGAAGCCGAAAAGGACG
>Ga0255338_1002504_pt1 | contig 26450 bp, 22 predicted proteins | sample MeOH1_35cm_T4_19_FD_203715 | JGI IMG/M metagenome (GOLD analysis project Ga0255338, IMG submission 203715) | Sandy soil microbial communities from University of British Columbia, Vancouver, Canada - MeOH1_35cm_T4_195 | ecosystem: Engineered > Artificial ecosystem > Sand microcosm > Unclassified ...
CGCGCAGGCCGCCACCAAGACGCTCGCGGGCGGTCTTGAGCTCGCCTTCAAGGCCGGCGCCATCACCGGCATGCTCGTCGCCGGTCTCGCGCTCCTTGGCGTCACGCTCTACTTCGGCTTCCTGACCGGCAGCATGAAGATGGCGCCCAGCGACCGCACCGTCATCGACGCCATCGTGGCGCTCGGCTTCGGCGCCTCGCTGATCTCGATCTTCGCCCGTCTCGGCGGCGGCATCTTCACCAAGGGTGCGGACGTCGGCGGCGATCTCGTCGGCAAGGTCGAAGCCGGCATTCCGGAAGACGATCCGCGCAACCCGGCGACCATTGCCGACAACGTGGGCGACAACGTCGGCGACTGCGCCGGCATGGCCGCCGACCTGTTCGAGACCTACGCGGTGACCATTGTCGCCACCATGGTGCTCGCGGCGATCTTCTTCGCCGGCACGCCGGCGCTCCTGCCGATGATGACCTATCCGCTCGCCATCGGCGGCGCCTGCATCATCACCTCGATCATCGGCACCTTCTTCGTGAAGCTGCCGGCGAGCCAGTCGATCATGGGCGCGCTCTACCGCGGCTTCATCGCCTCGGCGGTGCTGTCTCTGTTCGCCATCGGCTTCGTGACCTACTACCTGATCGGCTTCGGTCCCCTCGCGGGCGTGGCCTTCACCGGCAAGGATCTCTTCATCTGCGCCGTCGTCGGTCTCGTCGTCACCGGTCTGATCATCTGGGTCACCGAGTACTACACCGGCACCGACTATCGCCCGGTGAAGTCGATCGCGGCGGCCTCGGTTACCGGCCACGGCACCAACATCATCCAGGGTCTGGCGATCTCGATGGAAGCGACGGCGATCCCGGCGCTTATCATCATCGCCGGCATCCTGGTCACTTACGCGTTTGCCGGTCTGTTCGGCATCGCCATCGCCGTCACCGCGATGCTGGCGCTTGCCGGCATGGTGGTTGCGCTCGACGCTTTCGGTCCGGTCACCGACAATGCCGGCGGCATTGCCGAAATGGCCGGTCTGCCGAAGGAAGTGCGCAAGGCGACCGACGCGCTCGACGCCGTCGGCAACACCACCAAGGCGATCACCAAGGGCTATGCCATCGGTTCGGCCGGCCTTGGCGCGTTGGTGCTGTTCGCTGCCTATAACCAGGACCTGCTGTTCTTCACGAAGAACGCCGCTGCGGGCTCGTACTTCCATGGCGTCACGCTCGACTTCTCGCTGACCAATCCTTACGTCGTGGTCGGCCTGTTGTTCGGCGGCCTGCTGCCGTACCTGTTCGGCTCGATGGGCATGACCGCCGTCGGCCGCGCCGCTGGTGCGATCGTCGAGGAAGTGCGCCGTCAGTTCCGCGAAGACCCGGGCATCATGAAGGGCACCTCGAAGCCCAACTACGGCCGCGCGGTCGACATGCTCACCAAGGCTGCGATCAAGGAAATGATCATCCCGTCGCTGCTGCCGGTGCTGTCGCCGATCGTCTGCTACTTCGTGATCTATCTGGTCGCGGGTGGCGGAGCGGCGGGCAAGTCGGCCGGCTTCTCGGCGCTCGGCGCGATGCTTCTCGGCGTGATCGTCACCGGTCTGTTCGTGGCGATCTCCATGACCGCCGGCGGCGGCGCCTGGGACAATGCCAAGAAGTACATCGAAGACGGCCACTACGGCGGCAAGGGCTCGGACGCCCATAAGGCCGCGGTGACCGGCGACACCGTCGGCGATCCCTACAAGGACACGGCGGGTCCGGCGGTGAACCCGATGATCAAGATCACCAACATCGTGGCCTTGCTGCTGCTCGCGATCCTCGCGCACTAAGCAGCAAGCAACGACACAAAATGAAAAGGGCCCGCGCGTTGCGGGCCCTTTTTGCATCGAAGCGTAAACTTAGCTGCGCGGTCCGACGGGACCGATGCCGATGTTCTTGAACATGTTGCGCAGGTAGCTGAGCTCCTGGCCGCCGGTCGGCGTGGTCTGCGAGTAGAAGTCGAAGATCTTGCCGTCCTTCATGCCGTAATTGGCAAGCTTGGTGACGCGGCGCTCCTTGTCGAAATAGACCGCGATCACGCGCTGGTCGACCACCTCATGCGGCATGAACGCGGCCGAGCGCTTGGCGGTCTGCGAGATGTAATAGAAGGCCTCGCCGCTCACGGTGGCGACGGTGGAGGGCGTGCCGAGCACGATCAGCACCTGATCCTGGCTGGCGCCGACCGGAATCTGCTCAAGCGCGCCCTCAGGCAGCACATAGCCGCGCTGGAGCGTCTCGGTGGTGCTGCCGCAAGCGGCGAGCGCGAGCGCGCCTGCGAGGGCAAGCGCCAGGCGCGGGGTGCGGCGGCGAACGGTCATGGTATCCGGCTTCCTCATTTCAACCTTGCATCCAGCGGAGCATTGACGTACCCGGCGACACAGGCCGCGTCCAACCCCGAACTGACGATGATATTACCCCTGTTCCGCCGCAACCGGCGGGCCGACACCATTTCCGCCCTGTATGGCATGATCGTGGCGCAGGCGCGGACGCCGTGCTTCTACCAGGACTATGCGGTCCCCGACACCATAAACGGCCGCTTCGACCTCCTGGTCCTGCACCTGGTGCTGGTGATCGAGCGCCTCAATCGCGATCCCGCCCTGAAGGACCTGGCGCAGGGCCTGTTCGACCGGTTCTGCTCGGACATGGACGACAACCTGAGAGAAATCGGGATCGCGGACCTGAAAGTCCCGAAGGAAATGCGCCGGATGGGTGAGGCCTTCTATGGCCGGGCGCAGGCCTATCAGGCGGCCTTGGCCGTGCCGGACGATGCGGCCTTGGAGGATGCTTTGGTTCGCAATATCTATGGCGGGACGGCGCCTGCGGCCGGCGTGACCGCGCGGCTCGCCGCTTATGCGCGGAAGACCCTCCAGGACCTGGATACGCAGGACGCGGCCACACTGGAGGCGGGTAAGGTCCGTCTGCCTGACCCCGCGGGACGTTTTATTGTAGCTTGAGGCGGTAGCGACAAGGGGCTGAGGAATATGGATAAAGTCGCGCATCCTTGGAGCGTGCCGGTCGTCGTCGACGATATCCCGGAGACCGGTCTCCACCTCGAACTCGAGGCGCCGGACACCGTCCTCGCGGCGATCGCCCAACTCGCCGGCGTGCGCGAGGTGCAGCGTTTGTCGGCGGTGTTCGACCTCACCCGGCGTGGCGCCGGCGTGCAGGTGGATGGTCAGGTCAGCGGCCGGGTGGGGCAGACCTGCGTCGTAACGCTCGAGCCGATGGAAACCGACGTTGCGGAGACGGTGGACCTGCGCTTCGTGCCGCGAACTGCGGCCGAGAACGATCTGGAGGCCGGCACCGAAGGCCACATGGCCGACGACGAGCCCGAGCCGCTCATCGGCGGCAAGGTCGATCTCGGCGCTATCACGACCGAGTTTCTCATGCTCGGCATCGATCCCTATCCGCGCAAGCCCGGGGCGCAGTTCGCAGCGCCCAAAGTTGAAGAGACCGGTGCTCACCCGTTTGCCGCGCTGGAAGCCCTCAAAAAGGGGCCAGGCGGCGGAAAGTCTTGAAGTATTCACATCCGGCTTGTCTGGCTCGGCCGAGCCGTTATGGTCGCGCCGTGTTTGACCCCCAGACGACCCCCCTGTCGGTGCTGACCCGGACGCCGCCAAGGACGACCCATGTCCGATAAAGTCCGTATCGCGCTCGACGCCATGGGTGGCGACCATGGGGCCTCTGTCGTTTTGCCGGGCGCGGACATCGCGCTCACCCGGCATCCGGACATCGAATTCCTGCTGTTCGGCGACAGCACCTTGATCGCGCCCGTTCTGGACGGGCTGCCGCGCCTGAAGGCGGTCTCCAAGGTCACTCATACCGACGTGGCCATCCGCATGGACGACAAGCCGAGCCAGGCACTGCGCTACGGGCGGTGGAAGTCGTCGATGTGGCTGACACTCGACGCGGTGAAGAAGGGCGAGGCCGATGTGGCGGTCTCGGCCGGCAATACCGGCGCGCTGATGGCCATGTCCCGCTTCAATCTGAAGATGATGGAGGGCATCGAGCGTCCGGCCATCGCCGCGCTGTGGCCGACCTTGAAGGGCGAGTCGATCGTGCTCGATGTCGGTGCCTCGATCGGCGCGGACGAGAATCACCTGATCAATCTCGCCGCCATGGGCAGCGCGATGGCGCGTGTGATGTTCGATATCGAGCGCCCGACCGTGGGGCTTTTGAACATCGGCGTCGAGGAGGTGAAAGGGCTGGAGCAGGTGCGCGAGGCCGGCCGCATTTTGCGCGAGACACCGTCCTTGGATTTCGATTATCACGGCTTCGTCGAGGGCGACGACATTGGCAAAGGCGTTGTGGACGTGGTCGTCACCGAGGGTTTTGCCGGCAACATCGCGCTCAAGACTGCCGAGGGCACCGCGCATCAGCTCGCGTCTTATTTGCGCGCTGCGATGAACCGCACTTGGGCCTCGCGCCTCGGTTATCTCCTGGCCCGCGGCGCTTTCCAGACGCTGCGCGAAAAAATGGATCCGCGCAAAGCCAATGGCGGGGTCTTTCTGGGCCTCAACGGCGTTGTCATCAAAAGCCATGGCGGTGCCGATGCCGAGGGCACCGCCGCCGCCATCGATATGGGTTACGACATGGTTCGATATAAGTTGCTCGCCAAGATCGGTCAGTCGATGGAGCGAGACCTGCAAGCGACGACGACCGCGCGTCTGGCGAGCGGAGCGGCATCGTGACGGTTATGCGTTCCGTGGTGCTGGGCTGCGGCAGCTATCTGCCGAGCCGGATCCTGAGCAATGACGAGTTGGCCCGTTCGGTCGAGACCACCGACGAGTGGATCGTGCAGCGCACCGGCATTCGCGAGCGCCACATCGCCGCGCCCGGCGAATTGACCTCCGACCTGGCGATCCATGCCGCCCGTGCCGCGCTCGCCAACGCCCATGTGGAGGCAAGCTCCATTGATCTGATCGTGCTCGGCACGTCGACGCCGGACCAGACATTTCCGGCCACCGCCGTCACCGTCCAGGCCGGGCTCGGCATCACCCAGGGGGCGGCTTTCGACCTTCAGGCGGTCTGCTCGGGTTTCGTCTACGCCCTCCAGGTCACCGACGCGCTGCTCCGCTCGGGGGCCTACAAGCGCGCGCTGGTGATCGGCGCCGAGACCTTCTCCCGCATCCTCGACTGGAACGACCGCACCACCTGCGTGCTGTTCGGCGATGGCGCCGGCGCGCTGATCTTGGAAGCGCAGGAGCAGCCGGGGACCGTGAACGATCGCGGCATCCTGACGACCCATCTGCGCTCCGACGGCCGCCACAAGGCGAAGCTCTATGTCGACGGCGGCGTGTCCTCGACCCAGACCGTCGGCCACCTGCGCATGGAAGGCCGCGAGGTGTTCAAGCATGCGGTGGCGATGATCACCGACGTCATCTACGATGCCTTCAAGGCCACCGGCACCACGGCGGCCGATATCGACTGGTTCGTGCCGCACCAGGCTAACAAGCGCATCATCGACGGTTCGGCCCACAAGCTTGGCATCACGCCCGAAAAGGTGGTGATGACCGTCGATCGCCACGGCAACACGTCGGCCGCATCGATTCCGCTCGCTTTGGCCGACGCGGTCGCCGATCGTCGTATCAAACGCGGCAATCTCATCCTTCTTGAGGCCATGGGCGGCGGCTTCACCTGGGGTTCGGCGCTGCTGCGCTGGTAGCGATGATGGCCATACGCCCCTCGAATGGGGTTCCTGACGGTGTGGCCATCTTGCCGATTGCATGCGAAATTTTACCGGCACGGTTGACCCGTCCGGAACATGCTAATATCGTTGATTATTCAGCGAGATACCTCCCCGGGGGGCAGGGCAGGCGATGACTGGAAAGACAGTGACGCGTGCGGACCTGTGCGAGGCGGTCTACCAAAAGGTAGGCCTCTCACGCACAGAATCCTCGGCATTGGTCGAATTGGTGCTGAAAGAGATCACCGATTGCCTCGAACGTGGGGAAACGGTGAAGCTTTCGTCGTTCGGATCGTTCGTCGTACGCAAAAAAGGCCAGCGTATTGGGCGGAATCCGAAGACCGGCAAGGAAGTGCCGATCTCGCCGCGGCGGGTGATGGTGTTCAAGCCGTCGGCCATCCTGAAGCAGCGCATCAACGGCCACGAGGTGGCTGACGAAGCTTAGCGCTCACGGCCGATCCCGCGACTCAGTTAAAGTTAAACGTAAAGTTGAGCGTTCGTTTGAGCGGAGGGTCTCGCTTTGGACGACAAGGCGCCGGACGCATTTCGCACCATCAGTGAAGTCGCGGACGAGCTCGATCTGCCGCAGCACGTGCTGCGCTTCTGGGAAAGCCGCTTCCGCGAGATCAAGCCGATGAAGCGCGGCGGCGGCCGCCGCTACTATCGCCCCGACGACATCGACCTCCTGCGCGGCATCCGCCATCTGCTCTACGGCGAGGGCTACACCATCCGCGGGGTGCAGCGCATCCTGCGCGAGGAGGGCGTCAGGTTCGTGCAGGGCGTCTGGGAAGAGGGCGCGCCGCAGCCGCCGCATGGCACGCCGGAAGAGGATGAGGTCGCCGAGGAGGCCGCGTCCGCCGCCGAGATGCTGGAAGAGGAAAGCGGCCTTTCCGGCCGGCTGACCGCGCTGATCGGGCGTGATCTTGGTGATCGTCATGATGATGTCGCCGCCCGTCGCGAGCCGCCCATGCAATCGGCGCCGATGCCGCAGGTAAGGCCTGACGACCGCATGGACCCTGGCGTGGAGAGGGCGCCAGCGCCCGTCTCCGCGCCGGCCGCCGGCGCCGGCTTAAGTCGCGAGGATCTGCGCACGCTGCACGCGGCGCTGCACGAGCTGGCCGAATGCCGCAAGCTGATCGAGGCAGCCGTCGCGCGGCCCGAGTGAGCGGCCCCGTCCGGCCCGCCTAACCTATGCGCGTGGCGCCCGACCTTGCCCTATGTAAAATAGGGCTGCCGGAGGGGTGAGGGTGAGCATGCGGCGGGCGATAACGGCGTCGGTTCTGGCGATTGCTCTGGCTGCCGGCGCCATGATGGCGGCGACTGTCGTTCCGGCGCTGGCGCAAACCGGCGGTGGCGGCGGTGGTGGTGGCGGCGGCAACAACAATCTCCCCATCCCGACCCCCCGCAGCAGCACAGGCGTTCCCGCGCTCGGATGGTACGTGATGGGCGGCATCGGCTGCTCGGCCGTCATGCCGATCGCCGGCACCATCATCCTCGGCCGCGAGATGACCGCGGCGGAGGTCTACCGCTCGACGCTCGGCTGCTTCCTGGGGCCCGTGGGCTTAATCGTCGGGCCGATGCTGTTTCCAGACGTGCCGGTCATCACGACCGCCACGCCGCCGCCGCGCAGGCCGCAAGCCCCCCGCGATCAGCGCCAGGCCGGCCGCAACATCAGCATTCCGCCGGCCGGCGAGACACGCTTCGTGGCGAACGAAGTGCTGCTGCAGGTGGAGGCGGACGTCTCCGAGCAGCGCCTCGCGCAAATCGCCGCCCGCCTGCAATTGACAAGGCTCGAGATCCAGACCTTCACGCTGACACAGCGCACGCTGCAGCGTTGGCGCATCGACGGCAACCGTTCTGTGGCGCAGACCCTGCGCGCGCTCGCCCGCTATCGCGGCATCGCCTTGGCGCAGCCGAATTATCTCTACGGCCTTGCGCAGGCCGCACAAACCGCGCCGGCAGCGCCGCCGCCCGACACCAGCGCGCAATACGTCGTCGGCAAGATGCGGCTCACCGAAGCGCATCGCATCACCGGCGGCGACGACGTGCTGGTGGCCGTCATCGATTCACGCGTCGACACAAAGCACCCCGATCTCGCCGGCGTCATTGCCGGCGAATACGACGCGCTCGGCGGCGCCTCGAAGCCGCACGCGCACGGCACGGCCATGGCAGGCGCGATCGCCGCGCACTCGAAGCTGATCGGCGTCGCGCCCAAGGTGCGGCTCCTGGCGATCCGCACCTTCGCGGGTGAGGGCGAGAGCGCGCAGGGCACGACGTTCAACATCCTCAAAGGCGTCGACTGGGCCGCTGCCCAAGGCGCGCGCATCGTCAACATGAGCTTCGCCGGTCCTGCTGATGCGCTGCTGCGCGAATTGCTGACGAAGGCGCATGCGCGCGGCATCGTGCTGGTCGCGGCGGTCGGCAATGCCGGCCCGCGCTCGCCACCGCTTTATCCGGCCGCCGACCCGCACGTGATCGGTGTCACCGCCACCGACGCGGAAGACAAGCTCATGCCGCAGGCCAATCGCGGCGTGCAGGTGGCAATCGCCGCGCCCGGCGTCGACGTGCTGGCGGCGGCGCCGGACGGCGACTACACGGTGACGTCCGGCACCTCGGTCGCCGCCGCGCATGCGAGCGGCGTTGCGGCGCTGATGCTGGCGCGCAAATCGGACCTCACGCCTTCGGCGCTACGACAGGTGCTAGTGAAATCGGCGCGCAAGGTGGCTGGCGGCAAGCCGCACGAGGTGGGCGCGGGGGTGGTCGACGCGCTGGACGCGGTGGAGGCGGTGGAGAAGTAGCCGAAGCCTTGCGCTGCTGGCTGCGCGGCTTCGCTAAAAGGCACGTCGCGGGCTTTTCTGGTCGGGGCGGCGGGATTCGAACCCACGACCTCTTGTCTCCCAGACAAGCGCGCTAACCGGGCTGCGCCACGCCCCGACCGGAACGGCGCGGACTATAGGGAGGCGCCTTTTGCGGCGCAACCTCTGACCGGGGCCGCCGGGAATTGTCCCTAGTTCCGCGCTTGGTTCGGGCTTTGCGGCGCGATCCGGAAGGGCCCGCGGAAGACGTAGGCGATGTAGAGCGCCGCGCCGGCGAGGTAGACCACGGCGTAGCCGGCGATGAAGCCGGTAATGTCGAGGCGGGCGACAAGCACGATCGCGGTCATCGCCGCCATGGCGACGACGAGGAAGGTCGCCACCCGCGCCATGTCGCGGAAGAAGCCGAGATGCAGAAGCAGGCTGTTGGCGACGTTCTGCAAAAGGTTCGCGATCAGCAGCACGACGAGAATGTAGGTCGCCTCGCGCGGGATGGTTGCGGCGCCGCCGAGTAGCAGCGCGAACAGCCGGTCGCCGGCGGCCAACAGCAGCACGCAGAGGATGAAGGTCGGGATGGCGCAGAGGACGGCGGCGGTGAAGGTCGCCTTCTTCAGGGTCGCCACGTCGCCCGCTGCGAAAGCGCGGGTCTGCTGCGGCACCAAGGGATCGAGGCCGGCGGCATAGACGAGCGTCGCGCCGCGGAACACCTTGAACACGGTATCGAGGATGATGGTCGGCGCGCCGAGGCCGAAGGCCGCAGGCACGATCATGTAGGGAAAATTGTAGATCGTCAGCTCGCCGGCGGCGTAGTTGCCGCTGCGCAAAAGCGAGCGCTTGTTGTCGGCCCAGAAGCGCTTGAGCGAAACCCACGCGCCGCGCAGCGCGAAGACGAAGGCCTTCTTCTTGACGAGGCGCGCGATGGCGAAGGCGAACAGCGCGAACCACAAGGCATTGGCGAGTACGAGGAAGGCCGGCAGCGGCAGGCCGACGAGCATCGACAGCATCAAGCCGATGTGGCCGAGACGGCGGGTCGCCTCCAAGCCCTCGAAGTAGACGAACTCGTCCACCGCCGAGCTCACGTTACGCAGCGGATGCCAGACGAGGTTGAGCGCCGCGAAGCTGAAGAACAGCGCGAACTGGACGGCGTCGATAAGCGAGACTTTCGGCTGCGCCAGCATGATGGCGAAGCAGGCCAGCGTGCCGATGAGCACTAGCGTCGTGTAGGCGACGACCACGGCGGTGGATTGCGCGGGCACCGCGCCGTCCGAGTTGCCGGCGAGATAGAGTTCACGCTGGCGCACGTAAAGGATCTTCGCGGCGCCTAGGTCGAACAGCCACAGCGACAGGCCGAAGGTGCCCACCAGGATGTAGAGCGAGAAATCCTTGGCATCGAGCACGCGCGCGAACACGAAGGTTTGAACGAGCCCGAAGGCGACGGCCGCGCTCGCCGTGGAGATGCGCAACGCCAGGAAGCGCAGCGACAACAGGCTGGCGAGCAGCCGCATCGGCTGCCGCAGCAGGGACTTCTGATCGATCGCCGAGGTGTCCACGCTCATTCCGATACCCTAACGGGCGGGCGGCATCATTCGCTTAATGAGCATGGTGAACAGATCCTCAAGCAAACCGCGAAAAACCGATATGACCGTCATCGCTGGAATTAAGGGAAAATTGGGCGAAGCCTGCCTATGGTCCGGCGCGTTTTTCGACGGCGGACGAGGACGATGCAAGCGGCGGTAAATGCCTCCGGCGGGGCGGATGCGGGGCGTGGCGCGGGACCTTTGGTCAGCGTCGTCGTGCCGTGCTTCAACGGCGGCCGCTACCTCGACGCGCTGATGGCCGCGTTGGCGCGCCAGACGCTCACCGACTTCGAAATCATCATCGTCGACGACGGCTCGACCGACCAGACCACGCTGCAGAAGCTCGCCGCGCTCGAAGGCAAAGCGCGCGTCATCCGTCAGGACAACCGCGGGCTCTCCGCCGCGCGCAACACCGGCATCACGGCGGCGCGCTCCGCGTTCGTCGCGGTATTGGACTGCGACGATACATTCGAGCCGCCGTTTCTTGAAGAGGCGGTGACGCTGATGCGCGCCGCGCCGGACGACGTCGCGCTGGTGTTCAGCCACCTGCGGCTCACGGGCGTCGGCAATGGCCTCATCGAGCGGCACTTCAACCGGTTCGATCTCCTGTTCACCAACACGATGCATTCGGGCCTGATGCTGCGCAAAGCCTGCTGGCAGGCGGTCGGCGGCTACGACGAGACAATGCGGCAGGGTTACGAGGACTGGGAGTTCTACTTGCGGCTGGCGCATGCCGGCTATCGCGGGCTCGAAATCCCTAAGCCCTATTTCAACTATGCTGTCGCTAGTGGCGGCATGCTGTTCAACAAGTCGTCGCAGTTGCACGCCGTTCTGTGGCGCGAGATCCGCCGCAAACATGCAGAGCTCTACCGGCCGCTCGCCGTGTTGAAGCTGTGGCGGAGGGAGCGCGGCGGCAACAGCCGCATCTCGCTGGCCAAGGCGCTTGTCGCGTTGGTGCTGGCGACGGTGCTGCCGGACGGCTTGTACAGCCGCATGGTCGCCGAGCGCCGTCGTCGCATGCTGCTCGAAGGCCATTTACCCGCTTACACCGGAGAGGTCCCGGTCGCCATGAACGCCGTCAAGCAGGCTTGAACGGCAAACCTTAGGAATAATGTGAGGCACGGCAATCAGGTTGCCGAGAAGGTGAGTGAGAAGATGACGTATACTTCAACGACCCCGACGGCGGCGCCCGTCAAGCGGCTGAGCTTCGATCGCGCCATCCGCAAGATTTTTCCGTCGACCTCGAAGCTGACCTTCAACCCGCTGTTCAAGGCCTTGGTCAACGCGACCGATGTCATGCCGCGCCTGGTCTGGCCGGAATTCCGCGACCTGCCGCCGAACCACCTGCGCATCCGCATCGGCGTCGGCAACCGCATCTTCAACAACCAGACGCACTTCCTGGTGCACGCGCGCGACTTCTGGATGTTTGTGTTTACCGAACGGCTGGCCAACGCCAAGTCCAACATCCTCGACATCGGCTCCGGCTGCGGCCGCTGGGCGCACTGGCTGCGCGACTATAACTTCCGCGGTCGCAAGTTCACCGGCACCTATGTCGGCATCGACATCGATGGCGAGGCGATCGCCTGGTGCGAGCAGCACTATGACAAGGAGCGCTTCCGCTTCCACCACTCGACGCATGCGAGCGTGTCGTACAACCAGAAGGGCGAGGCGGCGCAGTACAAGATCCCGGAAGCCGAAGGCACCATGGACCTAGTGGTGTCGAATTCGCTCCTGACGCACGTGCTTGAGACCGAACTCGAGAACTACATCGCCGAGAGCTACCGCGTGCTGCGTGCCGGCGGCGCGATCATGCATTCGCACTTCAACCTCGACTATCCACCGGCGACCTACGGCACGCGCCACACCTTCCAGCACGTCATCGGCAACGCGCGCGTTGAATCGATGGAGCAGCCGGAAGCCGCTGTCGCCTATCGCACGGACTATTTGTTCAAGGTGTGCCGCGCGGTCGGCTTCAAGGATTGCGAGATCGTGCACATGCCGGGTGGCGCCCAGCATCAGCCGATCCTGCTGGCGAAGAAGTAATTCGTCGCGGAAGGCGTTAGCGCAGAGGCCCGCCGGCCCAACCGGCGGGCCTTATGATTTGCGGCTGCCGCGCCTCGCGAAACGTCGCCGCCGCCAGACCCCAGACCATGCCGAGTAGCAGGAAGAAGTGGCGCCAGTGGTCGGTATCGATCACGAAGCCTTCCGCGACTTCGCCGATGAAGGTGGCGAGCGCCGTGATTAGATAAGGCTGCCAGGGCGTGCGCACAAAAGCGCAGCGCAGGCCCACCAGGATGGTGGTGATGAGCAGCAGGAAATAGGCCATTGCGCCGACCCAGCCGTAGACCAAAAACGCTTGAAGATAGACGTTGTGCTGCTGCAGGCCGTAGACGCGTGCGAACTCGAATGGACCCATGCCGTTGGGGAAGCTCAGAACCGACGATAGCGCGATCTCCTGGAGGCGGAAGCGGCCGCCGGAGCCGACGTCGTAGGACTGGATGAGCTGCGCGCGCTCCTTGAACATGCCGCCGATCGAGTCGATCGATAGGAGAACCACAAGCAGTGCAGCGAACGCCGCCACGGCGATCGCGGTGAGCGTGACAATGCGTATACGGGTCTTTTGGTCCGGCGCGGTCAGCAGCGCGAGAGCAATCATCACCATCGCCGACACGCCGAAGTGAAACCAGGCGCCGCGTGAGAAGCTCAAGAGCAAGCCGAACAGAATGATGCCGGCGACCAGGAGGTCGGCCAAGGCGATACGGCGCACCAGCAACCGATCGAGCGTGTACAAAGCCGGCCAGATGAGGAACGGCCCGAACACGTTCGGGTCCTTGAAGGCGCCGTTGGCGCGGCCAATCTTGGCGAACATCTCCGCCGCGCCGGGAAACATGTTGAAATAGCCGACGGCGCCGAGGATCGCCGCAAAGCAAGCGGTGCTTACGTAAGCGACGCGCATCACGGTGAGCCGCGACATCGTGTTGCTCGAGAACAGGCAGGCGAACAACAGCGCCGCAATGGCTAGATAAACCGAAGTGGCGGCGTATTGCAGCGTCTTGTCGTATTCCAGCACGCGCGTGAGCGAGCTCAACCCCGCGATGTTCCAGATCAAGAGCAGGAGGAGCGGGACAAGCAGGGTGCGGTCGAAACGTACGCCTGCGACGACGCAGGCGACGGCCAAGAGGCCCATCAGCGCGTCATGCGGCGACGGCTCGATGAAGGCGATCGAACTGGCGAACACCGTGACGAACAGCACCGTGAGCAGGATGCGCTCGGAAAGGGGCGCCGCGGCGGCGTGCGACGGGGCATAGTAGGCCCGCGGCGTGCTAGGCGCCGCCGTCACCGCCATATCGCGGGCGGTGATCAATAGGCGTTCTCGGTCTTGAGCAGCGCGAGCGGCGTCCGCCACAGGATCAGGAGGTCGAACAGCACCGACCAGTTCTCGATGTAATAGAGGTCGTGCTCGACGCGCTTCTGGATCTTCTCGTGCGTGTCGGTCTCGCCGCGCCAGCCGTTGATCTGCGCCCAGCCGGTGATGCCGGGCTTGACGCGATGGCGCGCGAAATAGCCGTCCACGGCTTCGTCGTAAAGCCGCGTCTCGGCCTTGGCGTTGACCGCGTGCGGGCGCGGGCCGACCAGCGACAGGTTGCCCTTGATCACCACGTTGATGAGCTGCGGCAACTCGTCGAGGCTGGTCTTGCGGATGAAGCGGCCGACTTTGGTGACGCGCGGATCGTCCTTGGTGACGAGCTTAGCTGCGCTGGCGTCGGTCTTGTCGGTGTACATCGAGCGGAATTTGTAAACCTCGATAAGGTCGTTGTTGAAGCCGTAGCGCTTCTGCTTGAAGAAGACCGGCCCCTTGCTGTCGAGCTTGATCGCGAGCGCGACGAGCGCCATCACCGGCAGCGCGGCGATGAGCAGGAGCCCGCCGATGATCTTGTCGAACAGCCACTTCATCACCACGTCCCAGTCCGCGATGGGACGGTCGAAGACGTCGATCACCGGTACGTTGCCGATGTAGGAGTAGGAGCGCGGGCGGAACTGCAGCTTGTTGGTGTGGGCGGCTAGGCGGATGTCTAGCGGCAGCACCCACAGCTTCTTCAGCATCTGCAGGATGCGGCCTTCGGCCGAAATGGGCAGCGAGAAGATGACGAGGTCGACGCGCGTGCGCCGGCCGAACTCGACGAGGTCGCCGACGCTGCCGAGTTTCGGCTCGCCCGCGCAGGTCGCGGCGCTGCGGTCGTCGCCGCGGTCGTCGAACAGGCCGATGATCTCGACGCCGGCGTCCTTCTGCCGGCGCAATTCCTCGATGACGCGCTCGCCCGGCTCGCCGCCGCCGACGATCACCGTGCGGCGGGTGAGGCGGCCTTCACGCGTCCACTTGCGCACCGCGTAGTAGAGCGCCTTGCGCGAAGCAACGAGCGCGACCAGCCCGACCATGAAATAGCTGCCGAGCCAAACCCGCGAATACATCTCGCCGGCTTTGGCGAAGAACGAGGCGCCGATGACGATCAGGAACACGACGGACCAAGCCGAGGCCATCCGCATGTATTGCTTCTCGAGGCCGCGGAAGGCCTGCACCTGGTAGATGTCGGCCACCTGGAAGGCGAGCGTCGACAGTCCGGCGATGACGAAGGAGGCGAGCAGATAGCGCCAGAACAGTCCTTCGATTGGCGGCAGGTAAGTGCCGAACAGCGCCATGCCGACGAGGATGATCAGCGCGAACTCGCCCATGCGCACAAAGCCGGCGAGCACGATCGGCGAAATCGGCGCCGGTATCGGCTTGGCGGCGACTGCCAAGGCGGCCGGTGAGAGCGTGGATGTCGACGATGTGGGTTGGAGCGGCGGAGCGCTGCGCAGGTGATCGAGAACGGCGGCTGCGCCGGACCCGTTCAGCGAGGGACGCACATCGATGTTGGTCATGACAAACGCCACACAAAACTAAATCCCGCAGGTTGCGCGGATGGCGCCCAACCCTGGGATTGTTACTAATTCCCGGAAATTTCTAGAGAAAAACTCTCAAAAAAGGCTTATCGGAACCGGTGAAAATGTCTTAACGCCGGCCATGGCGGCGCAGCTTTTCGAGCGCTTCCGCGTAGGCGGCCAGCACTCCATCGACCATGGTGTCGACCGAAAAGGCCGCGGCCACCCGCTCGCGCAGCTTGGCGGTCATTTCGGCGGTGGTTTCGGGCTCATCAAGCGTGCGTTCGATCGCGGCGGCCATGGCGGCAGGGTCGCCGGCGGGCACGAGCCGGTCGGCGAGCGGACCATAGATTTCGGGGATGCCGCCGACCCGCGTGGTGACCAGCGGTTTGCCGGCGGCGGCGGCCTCCAGCACGACATAGGGCAGGGATTCCCAGCGCGACGACACCACCATGAGCCGGCCGCGCGCGAGCGCCTGCCGGCCGGGCATTGCGCCGGGCAGACGCACCGCCTGCGCCAAGCCAAGCCGCTCGACCCGTGCTTCCAGCGCGGCGCGGTCGGGTCCGTCGCCGATCAGCGTCGCGGTCACGCGGCGGCCCTTGCCGTGAAGGATGGCGATCGCGTCGATCAGGGTATCGATACCCTTGATCTGCTCCCGCAACTCGCCGAGAAACATGATGTCCGTCGCGTCACCCGCAACCGTGACCGGCTCGAACTCCTGGCGGGAGACGCCGTTGTGCACGACGCGCACGAGGCCTTTCGGCTCGCCGATCTTGCGGCGAAATATGTCGGCGCTGAAGGCGCTTTCGAACAGATAAAGATCGCCGCCCAGCATCAGCAGGCGCTCCGTGCCGAGATAGAAGCGGCCGGCCAGATTGTCATTGCTGAACAGCAGGCTGCCGCCATGCGGCGTATAGGCCCGTGCGGCGCGGCGCTGGTTGAAGGCCATGCGCGCGAAAGTGCCGCCTTTGGCGCCGTGGCCATGCACGATGTCGGCGTCGACCTCGGCGATCCGTCGCATGACGCGCAGTAAGGCGCCGATGTCACTTGGACCCGCGTGCCGCCGCATCGGTATGCGCGTCACACCGAGCGCGAGAGACGGCGCGAGCCTGGCCAGAACCTCCTCAGCGCGGGCGCCGCCGGTGCTATCGTCGGCGATCATGCCGACGCGATGGCCACGCGCCGCCTGCTCTTTGGCCAAATCGTGCACGTGGCGGAACAGGCCACCGACCGGCGAGCGGAACACGTGCAGAATGTTCAAGGGGGCCATCGTCAAACCTTGGCCGGTCGTTCTGGCCGGCGAGAGCAGTCGGAAGGACACGCGTAGATACAAAAAGTTACGCGGCGATTACGCGAGCGGAGTGGTTAACAACCCCTAACCATGGCGGCTTGTCGCAGGGATCATGACACCGCGTCGCGCTCGGTTAACGTGGAAGCAACCATAATGGTTTGTGATCACGCCGGTGCCACAGAGCTGTGTGCCTGGAGTAGAGATGTTTTTCGGTCGGAAGTCGAAAGTTGTGGTCGCCCCGCCAGCTCCGGTGGCCGTATCCCTTGCGCCTGGCGGCGAACCGGATATGCGCGGTTTAGGCCGTGCTCTGTGGCAAAGGAAGACTCTCATCATCGGCGTGACGATGCTGGCCGCGGGGGCGGCCTTTCTCATCGTCAACGCGATCACGCCGCGCTACCGCTCCGAATCGCGAATCCTTCTGGAAGCGCGCGAGAACGTCTTTTTGCGCGCGGAAGCCGACAAGAACGTCGATCGGACCACCATCGATCCGGAAGCGGTGGCAAGCCAGATTCAGGTCATTCTCTCGCGCGATCTCGCCCGTAAGGTGATCCAGAAGGAAGGTTTGTCGGACAATCCGGAGTTCGATTCGCCGGGGGCGCTGCGATCCATCCTCGGAATCTTCGGCCTCGGCCGCGATCCGAATGCCATGACCCGGGAAGAGCGGACGCTGGAGGCCTATTACGAGCGCATCAACGTGTCGTCGGTCGAGAAATCGCGGGTGATCGCAATCGATTTCTCCTCTGCCGACGCCGATCTCGCGGCCCGCGTCGCCAACACGATCGCCGAAACCTATCTGACCATGCAGCAGTCGGCGAAGCAGGATCAGACGCGCGCCGCCGGCAATTGGCTCGCCGGCGAGATCGACAAGATGCGCAAGAAGGTCGAGGAAGCCGAAGCCAAGGTCGAGGAGTATCGCTCGCAGTCGAACCTGTTCGTCGGCACCAACAATACATCACTGCCGAACCAGCAGCTCACCGAGATCAATTCGCAGATCGCAGCGGCGCGTGGGCAAAAGGCGGATATGGAGGCGCGCGCGAAGCAACTGCGCGACCTGATCCGCGCCGGCAAGCCGATCGAGTCGGCCGACATTGCCAATTCCGACGCCATGCGCCGCCTGATCGAGCAGCGCATCGCCTTGCGCTCTCAATTGGCGGAGCAATCGACCACGCTGCTCGATCAGCATCCGCGCATCAAGGAATTGAAGGCGCAGATCGGCGAGGTCGACCGTCAGATCAGGACCGAGGGCGAACGGCTGGCGCGCCAGCTCGACAATGACGCCCAGCTTGCCGGCGATCGCCTGAATTCGCTGACCGCCAGCATCGAGCAGGTCAAGCGTCTCGCCTCGCAGACCAACGAGCAGGATGTGCAATTGCGCGCGTTGGAGCGCGAGGCCAAGACCCAGCGCGATCTCTTGGAATCGTATCTCACCAAGTATCGCGAGGCCTCCGCCCGCGACAACATCAATGCCGCGCCGCCGGAGGCGCGCATCATTTCGCGCGCCAGCCCCGCGCTCAAGCCGGCCTATCCGAAGAAATTGCAGACGGTGCTGATTGCCGCCTTCGCCGCCTTCGCGCTGTCGGCGGGCTTCACGGTGACCGGCGTACTGCTGTCGGCGCCGACACCTTCACCTTATGCCTATGGCTACGGGCCTGCCGGTTACGCGGCACCGGCGTTCGAGCCACCGATGATGGCACGGCCGGCACCGCCGCCGATGCCGGTGATGCCGCGTGTGGCTTCGCCTCCGCTCACGCCCGCCATGGCGACGCTTGCGGCCGCGCCGGCCATGGTGCCGTTGCCGGTCAGCACGGTCGAGCAGATCGCACGTAGCTTGCGGTTGGGTGGCGATGCCGGACGCCGCGTCACCGTGGTCGGCACCGCGCGCAATGTCGGCACAACCTACGCCGCCATCACGCTCGCGCGCGCGCTGTCGCAGGAAGCCAATGTGGTCCTGGTCGATCTGGCGTTCGGCGCGCCTAATCTGTCGGTCATCTCCACCGATCCGAACGCGCCGGGCCTTGCCGAGCTCGTGCGCGGCGCGGCGTCGTTCGGCGAGGTCATCACCCGCGACCAGTATTCCAACGTGCACCTGATCGCGACCGGCGCGGTCGGCAATGATGGGCCGATGCTCGCGGCGTCTCCGACGCTGGCGACCGTGATCGAGGCCTTGGTGCTCAGCTACGATCACGTCGTGCTCGATGTCGGCTCCGCGGCCGATATCGCGGTCGAGCGCTTCGCACCGCTCGCCCAGCGCGCGGTGCTGGTCGCATCCGACCCGGCCAACCCCGCTACTCGCGCTGCGAGAGAGCGGTTGATGCTCGCGGGCTTTGCCGACGTGAGTCTGCTGGTTGGGGCCGGTCAGGTCGCCGCAGCGTAAAATCTAGAGCTGCGGCTTGAGGCGTGCCCGCAGCCGGCGCACGGCGCCCACGAGCGACCACAGCGCCGGATGCTGCTTGACGCTGCGCTTGACGGCGGCGCCGATCCGATAGGCGAGGGCGAGCACGTGGCCGCTGGCGGTGAGCGGCAGATAGTTGTCGAACAGTGGCTCGGCGTCTTCGCAGAACAATTGCTTGTAGCGCGACTCGCCGATGCCGAGATCGAAGGTCTCGAGCCCGCGTTCGCAGCACTGCCGCACCAGATTGACGATCAACTGCTCGCCCGGGCTTTCGACCGCGTAACGGCCGGGCAGGATCGAATTGAACATCGCGCAGAAACGCCCGCCGCCGACGATGCCGCCCATGGTGGCGACGATGATGTCGTCCACGGAGAGAGAGTAAAGCTCGATCACCGGCTCACCGCGCGCCAGCCGCTCGGTGGTGGCCGCCTCGATGAAACGCCGCACGCCGGGCTCGGCGAAGACGTCCGCCACGCCGATCGCGCGCATGCGCGCGCTCTTTTGCTTGAAGAAGGCATCGAGCACGCGGCGGATCTCGTTCGGGCATTCGACGCGCTCAAAGCGCACGGTGCCGAGGTCGGCGAGCGCGCGTTCCTTCTTGCGCATCTTCTTGCGCGCCGCCGAATTGGTGCGCGCGCGGAGAAGCGCGTCGAAGTCGGGCGCGAGCGAGCCGGAAAAGCCGAAATTGGCCGAGCGCTGCTGCGGCAGAAGCGCAAGCGGGTTGGTGGTGCCCGTCCAGGTGAGCGGCTGGTTCACCAGCACGAGCAAGTCGGCGCTACCTTTGATCTGGCGAATGATGGCCTTGAGGTCGGGCACGCCGATGTGTGCGGCGAGCTTCCGCCGCCACAAGCCCATGTTGAAGTTGGCGTGCTTGCCGCCGAGGAATTCCAGTACCGTCAGCCCGCCGACGCGGCGACGGCCTAAGGGTAGCAGGAAAAGCGGAACATCGGCGGCGTTGAATCCAACCACGATGAAAGGCGATACGCCTTCGACGGTCCCGACATGAGCCTGCCAGGCGCTCAGGAAATCGTACCGCTGGTAGGGCGTGCAGAGGCTGTCACCGGTTTCCAGAGCGCGCCAGACGGATTCGGTATCCGCCATCGTCTCGAACACCGCGACGCGGGCCACATCGCTATCGGGAACCGGCGAAAAGCGGTCCTCAGCGGGCAATAGGCGCATTGCGACGACGTTCATGGGGTCCGGTCTGTGGCTTTGGAGCGGGTTATACCGTCGCAAAGAATTCTCAATAAAGATTTGAAAGAGTAGGTTGATTTGGCCGTCAGGGCCTTAAGGAACATGGCTAATTTGAAGAAAACTATCATCAGGACAGGCCTCGAAACGCTGTATTTCAGCGGCCTACATCATTGGCTGCGGCCTTTCGTCGGCGGCGTCGGCTCTATTTTGACGCTGCATCACGTCCGCCCGCCGCGCCCGGATGCGTTCCAGCCGAACCGGCTTTTGGAAATCTCGCCCTCCTTCTTCGAGCGACTGCTCAAGCGTCTGAAGCGCGCGCGCATCGACGTGATCTCGCTCGACGAGATGCACCGCCGCTTCATCGAGAACGACTTCAAGCGTCGTTTTGTCTGTATCACCTTCGACGACGGCTACAAGGATCTCAAGGAGTGGGCCTATCCTCTCCTGAAGAAATACGAATTGCCCTTCGCGCTCTACATCCCGACCAGCTTTCCCGACCGGCTCGGCGAGTTGTGGTGGGTGGCGCTGGAGGCGGTGGTGGCGCAGAACAGCCGTATTGGTCTCGTCATCGACGGCAAGCAGCAATTCTTTGACTGCGGCTCGGTGCGCGAGAAGCGCGAGCTCTATGATGCGCTCTACGGCTATCTGCGCAGCATGAAAACCGAGGAGGAGGTGCGCAAGTGCGTGCGCGACCTCTGTGCCTGCTACAAAGTCGATATGGCCGCCTTCTGCCGCGACCTCTGCATGGACTGGAGCGAAATCGCGGAGCTAGCCGCCGATCCGCTCTGCACCATTGGCGCGCACACCGTGAACCATCCGATGCTCATGAAGGTGCCGAACGATGCTGCCGTACGCGCCGAGATGGAGATGAGCCGCTCGGTGCTCGAAGCCGCGCTCGGCAAACGGCCGGAGCATCTTGCTTATCCCGTGGGCGATCCGACCTCGGCCGGCCCGCGCGAGTTCCGCATCGCCGCCGAGCTTGGTTTCAAGACGGCGGTGACGACGCGGCCGGGCGTGCTGTTCAAGGCGCACCGCGATCATTTGACCGCGCTGCCGCGCATCTCGGTCAATGGCGAGTTCCAGCAGCAGCGTTATGTGAAGGTGCTGATGTCGGGTGCCGGCACGGCGCTTTGGAACGGATTCCGCCGGGTCAACGCGGCTTAGGATCGCCCGGGCGCGGCCGCGCCATCCAGGAGATCAGCGGCATTGCCGGCAGCACCCAGCCGAGGCCGGCCACGACGTAATAAATCGTTGCCACCCAACCAGTAATGCTGGTCAGCGCCGATTGCGCGAGCGCCATCGCGACCAGGGCCCAGACGCAGACGAGCACCAGAAGCGCGATGGTGCCGATCAGCTTGCGGAGGCGAGGGGACATGGCAGGGTCTCTTTGCGGCCGTTTGCGGTGCTGAGCCAGGGTCTATATGGTCCGCGCCGCCTCCTGCAAGCAAGCATGCGATGACCGATCCGATCTCTCTTTCTCACACCCGCGCCGTGCGGCTGTGGCTGCTCTGCGCCGCCGCCATGATCTTTCTGACCTTGGTCGTGGGCGGCGCCACCCGGCTCACCGAAAGCGGCCTCTCCATCGTCGAATGGAAGCCGGTGACCGGCGTGCTGCCGCCAATGGGCGAGGCGGCCTGGCAGGCTGAATTTACCAAGTACCAAGCCATCCCCCAGTACCAGCAGCTCAATCGCGGCATGGGCCTCGACGAGTTCAAGATGATCTATTGGTGGGAGTGGTCGCACCGCTTCCTGGCGCGCACGACCGGCATGGTATTTCTTTTGCCGTTCCTGTTCTTCCTGTGGCGCGGCTGGATCCCGCCGAAACTGAAATGGCGGTTGTGGGGCATCTTCGCTGCTGGCGCTGCGCTCGGCGCGGTCGGTTGGTGGATGGTATCGTCCGGCCTTGTCGGCTCCGGACGCGTCAGCGTGTCGCAGTATAGGCTCGCCTTTCATCTGACGCTGGCCTGCGCGATCTACGCCGCCATCGTGTGGACGGCACAGCAGCTCACGCCGCAGCGTCCGAGCGAAGCGCCTGCGCGGCTGCGCGGCGTGGCGCTGACGCTCGCCGTTCTGATGCTGGTGCAGATCTATCTCGGCGCGCTGGTGGCCGGGCTCGACGCGGGGCTTGTGTTCAACACCTGGCCGCTGATCGATGGCGCCTTCGTGCCGGACGCCGCGCGGCTGTGGTTTATTACACCGACCTGGCGCAATCTGTTCGAGAACACGCTGACGGTACAGTTTGATCATCGCATGCTCGCCTATGCGATCTGGCTGCTGGCGATGTTCCACGCCAACGACGCGTGGCGCGTCGGCCAGGAGAAAAGCGGTGCGCTCATCCTCGCCGGCCTCGTGACGTTGCAAGGCGTGCTCGGCATCGTCACATTGCTGCATCAAGCGCCGATTACGCTGGCGCTTTCGCATCAGATGCTGGCGATCCTCGTGCTCACGGTCGCGATCGTGCACGCCGAGCGCCTGTCGCATCGCGAGACACTCACGCTGCCGCGCGCGGCTCCATTGGGACAGGGTGCATGATCGATCTCAAGACCGAGGATGGCGTGGCCGTGCTGACGATGGCGCATGGCAAGGCGAATGCGCTCGACATCGAGTTCTGCAATGCATTGGCCGAGCGCTTCGACGCGCTGCGCACTGATTCCGCCAAGGCTGTGGTGCTTACCGCCGAAGGCAAGATTTTTTCCGCTGGCGTAGATCTGCCGCGGCTGAGCGCAGGCGGGCCGGCTTACGTGCGCCAGTTCCTGCCGTCGCTGCACCGCCTCTATGAGGCCGTGTTCTTTCACCCGAAGCCGGTGGTGGCAGCCGTCAACGGTCACGCCGTCGCCGGCGGCTGCATCCTCGCCGCCTGCGCCGACCGCCGCATCATGGCACAGGGCACGAGCCGCATCGGCGTCACCGAGCTTCTGGTCGGCGTGGCGTTTCCGCCGTTGGCTTTCGAAGTCGTGCGCAGCGTCGTGCCGGAGCGCTTTTTGCCGGAAGTGCTCTACAGCGGCGCGACGTACGACACGGATACGGCGGTCGAGCGCGGCTGGATCGACGAGGTGGTCGAGGCCGAGGATTTGATGGAAGACGCGATCGCCGTGGCGGAAGAGCTGGCGGAGCTGTCGCCGGCTGCCTTCGCCATGACCAAGGCGCAGATCCGCGAGCCGGCGCGCGAGCGCCTCGCCGAGAGCGGCGCCGCGACCGAAGCGGCTGTCACCGACATCTGGTGTGCTGACGCGACGCTCAAGCGCATTGGCGATTACGTGGCCAAGACGCTGCGGAAGTAGGCGTCAGGGCCTGACGATCGGGAAGTCGTAGGCCATGCGCGCGTCAGCCGCCGGGTACGAGAAGTGCCACCATTCGCGCTTATAGTTCGCGAAGCCATGTTTGCGCATCGCGTTCAGCAGAACATCCCGGTTGGCGCGCTGCTGCGGCGTGATCGAGGCGGTCTGGGTGTAGCTCTTGCTGTCAAAGCAGTCATAGCCAGTGCCCATATCGAGGCTGTTGTCGGGCGCGCGCAGTTGCACCGGGCCGGTGCAGGCGCCGTGGCGGGTCTGCGCATCGTGGGCCGGCTGCGACGAGGCCATCGGCGCCACCGTCAGGTCGACAGCGACGCCGCGCGAATGCCCCGAATGCGCGGCGATATAGCCGAGCGCGAACAAACGGTCTTTCTTCAGGTGCGGATAGAAACGGCTGGTGTCGGGCGTCGCATTCGCGTCGCGCGCCCAGCGCGCCATGGCGGCGACCGCGCGCGTCGGCCGGTAGCAGTCATAGACCTTCAGGGTGAGACGTAATTGGGCGAGATCGGCCTGCACGCGCTTGAGTGCCAGCGCGGCGGGCCTTCGCAGCACGCATTCGGCAGCGTCATAGCCGGGCAGGGGGTGCCCGGTGAAGTTGTCACGCCCGGCGTAGCGCATGTCCTGCGCGATCGTTGGATCGATCGTACGCAGATAGACGAAGCCTTCGGGTAAGGGGCCTTGGGCCAGAGCGGCCCAAGGCATCAGCAGAGCGCAAACGATCAGGCCCGAACGGAGTAGTCCGCGCCTCACGCCTTCAGCGCCTGCTCGAGATCGGCGATGATGTCGTCCTTGTCCTCGAGCCCGATCGACAGCCGCACCACGTCCGGCCCGGCACCGGCCTGCACTTTCTGTGCGTCCGACAGTTGCTTATGCGTGGTCGAGGCTGGATGGATGATGAGCGAGCGCGTGTCGCCGATATTGGCCAGATGCGAGAACAGGTTGACGTTCGACACGAGCTTCACGCCCGCGTCGTAGCCGCCCTTGAGCCCGAAGGTGAACACCGCACCGCAGCCCTTGGGCACGTATTTTTTCGCGAGCGCATTATATTTATCGTTGGCGAGCCCGGGATAGCTGACCCACGCCACTTCCGGACGTTTCGACAGCCATTCGGCAACCGCCAGCGCGTTCTCCGAATGCCGTTGCATGCGCAGCGATAACGTCTCGATGCCGTTGAGGATGAGGAACGCGTTGAACGGCGACAGCGCCGGTCCGAGATCGCGCAGGCCCAGCACGCGGCAGGCGATGGCGAAGGCGAAGTTGCCGAAGGTCTCGTGCAGCACGATGCCGGAATATTCCGGGCGCGGCTCGCACAGCATCGGATATTTCTTGTCGCGCGACCAGTTGAAGGTGCCGGCATCGACGATCATGCCACCGATCGAGTTGCCGTGGCCGCCGAGGAACTTGGTGAGCGAGTGCACCACCACGTCGGCGCCGTAGTCGATCGGCTTGCACAGATAAGGTGTGGCGAGCGTGTTGTCGACGATCAGCGGCACGCCGGCCTTGCGCGCGATGGTAGCGATGGCCTCGATGTCGGTGATGACGCCGCCCGGATTGGCGATCGACTCGATGAAGATCGCCTTGGTCTTGGGCGTGATCGCCTTCTCGAAAGTCGAGATGTCGTCGGGATCGGCCCATACCACGTTCCAGCCGAAGTTCTTGAAGGAGTGATTGAACTGGTTGATCGAGCCGCCATAGAGCTTCTTGGAGGCGACAAACTCCTCCCCGGGCATCATCAGCGCATGCATGACGAGCACCTGCGCCGCGTGTCCGGAGGCGACCGCAAGGCCGGCGGTGCCGCCTTCGAGCGCGGCGACGCGTTCCTCCAGCACCGCGCAGGTCGGGTTGCCGATGCGGGTGTAGATGTTGCCGAAAGCCTGCAGGCCGAACAGCGAGGCCGCGTGCTCGACGTCGTCGAAGACGAAGGACGTGGTCTGATAGATCGGCGTCGCGCGCGCGCCGGTGGTCGGATCGGGCTTCGCGCCCGCGTGGATCGATAGCGTCGCAAAACCCGGAATACGCTCGGCTTCAGCCATGAAGAACCCCCGCTGGAGAGAAAACGGGCGTTCCCGGCCCGCCGTCATAGGCGGATTAAGAGGGCGGGGAACCGCCCCGTCAAGGCGGCAGAGCAATCATCTGCAAATTGCAAGCTTTGATCTAAGTCCCGGCGACTTTGGAGCGTTTTCTTCCCAGCGGTCCGTGCAACGCAGGATCGTGCCTCTTTCTTGTTCAGCGCAGGACACCGGGGCAGTGCGCTCAGGCGCATAGCACGCATGTCGGCCGAACATTTGCCGCCGCTCAGCGTTGCACTGTTGTCTTGGCTCGCGCCGGGCCGTTCCCAATGACGATCGCAATTCCAGGGTGCTTCCACAATCGTGGAAGTGAATTCGGGTATGAATCGTGGACATCTCGTCACAGTGTCGGTAGTTCAATTCTTCGCCGGCATCTTCATCATGCTGCGGCACTACAGCTACTTCATCAAAACGGAGTTCCCGGCTCTCGCCTCGGCACTGTCGCACGTGACGTTCAGCGATTTCTTCTTTTGCTGTTCCGGCTTCCTGCTCCACTACGTCAATGCAAAGAAGGGCTCGGTCGAGGTGGGTCCGTGGTTGCGCAAGCGCTTCGCCAAGCTTTATCCCTTGCATGTCGCCACAACGCTTTTCTACGTCGCCATCTTGATCCTGTCCGTTTATGTCGGTTCCATCGGCAGCACACGCTCCAGTTGGGATTGCGTGCTGCCGACGCTGACGCTCACGCACGCCCTCGGTACGGTCGACCGCCAATGCCTGAATTATCCGTCGTGGTTTCTCAGCGCCTTGTTTGCGATGTACCTCATTTACCAGCCGATCCGATTGCTTATCGCACGCGTCGGCGTTGCATGGGTCGTGGCGGGCATCGTGCTGATCGTCGCGCTTTATGAGCTTGCGTATCGCTGGGCCGGCCTGCCGCAATGGACCATGCTGACCTATAATTTCGGAGTCATTCGGGGAATCCCGACGTTCCTCGCCGGCGTCATCATCGCGGAAATACTGCCGTCGATCGCGCCGCGCGTGCGAAACTTCCGGCCGGCTTATGCGGTCTTTGTGTTGTCGGTGGCCGGAATGATGGCCGGGATCGAGCCGCTGCTGTCGCAGATCATTCTGCCGGTTTTTCTGGTCGCGCTTCTGGCCGGCGCCGAGGCGCATGGCGCGGAGAGCTTTCTCCGCGGTCCAAAAGTGGCGCGGGTCGGCGCATGGTCATTCCCGCTTTATCTGCTTCACGTCCCGGTCG
>Ga0255338_1002505_pt1 | contig 26439 bp, 30 predicted proteins | sample MeOH1_35cm_T4_19_FD_203715 | JGI IMG/M metagenome (GOLD analysis project Ga0255338, IMG submission 203715) | Sandy soil microbial communities from University of British Columbia, Vancouver, Canada - MeOH1_35cm_T4_195 | ecosystem: Engineered > Artificial ecosystem > Sand microcosm > Unclassified ...
CCGGCATGTGGGGCGACCAGGACGATCTCATCGTGGCGCCCTACACCACGGTCATGCGCAAGATCATGGGCCGCGACAAGATCCAGCGCATCATGGTGAGCGCCCAGGAGGGCAAGGCCGAGCTGGCCGAGGCCGAGGTCACGGCGCTGCTGCGCCAGCGCATGAAGGTGGCGCCCAAGGACGACAACCCCTTCCAGATCCGCAAGCAGGATGACATCGTGCAGATGCAGACCCAGCAGGCGGGGATCCTCACGGCCCTGCTCGCCGTGGCCGCCAGCATCTCCCTGGTGGTGGGCGGCATCGGGATCTCCAACATCATGCTGGTGAGCGTCACCGAGCGCACCCGGGAGATCGGCATCCGCCGGGCCCTGGGGGCCACCCAGCACAGCATCCTCTGGCAGTTCCTCATCGAGGCGATCGTGCTCTCGGTGTTCGGCGGCCTCATCGGCATCGGGTTCGCCTACTCCGCCGTGTTCATCCTCCAGAAGTTCCAGATCCCCGCCGTGACCGAATCCTGGGCCGTGGCCCTGGGCCTTGGTTTCTCCGGGCTGGTGGGTGTGGCCGCGGGCTTCCTGCCGGCGCTGAAGGCCGCCAGGCTGGATGTCATTGACGCTCTGAGGTACGAGTAGCCCGCCGTGGCTGTGCCGGTGGTACCGCACGACCCCTACGCGGCCCTGAGGGACGGGAACTACCGCTGGTTCATCGCGACCATGGGGCTCGTCACGCTGGGCCTCCAGATGCAGGGCGTGGTGGTGGGCTGGCAGGTCTACGACCGCACGGGGGATCCCCTGGCCCTGGGCCTGGTGGGCCTGTCCGAGGCGCTGCCCTTCCTGGCCCTGGCGCTGTTCGGCGGCCACGCGGCGGACCGGGTGAACCGCCTGCGCCTCTGCATGGCCGCCACCCTGGGCCTCGCCTTCTGCTCCGGGCTGCTGGGGGCCTTCAGCTGGCGCTTCCAGGCTGGACCCCTGGCCCGGGCGGTCTGGCCCATCTACGCCGTCATCTTCCTCACAGGCATCATGCGGGCCTTCTACCGCCCGGCCAACGTGGCCCTGGGCACGGACCTGCTCCCGAAGGCGCTCTATGCGAACGGCTCCACCTGGCGCGTGTCGGTGTTCCACTCGGGCATGGTGCTGGGGCCGGCCCTGGGCGGCGTCGTCTACGCCTGGCGCGGCCCAGTGGCGGCCCACCTCCTGGTGATGGCCCTCCTGGTCTGCGGTCTGCTGGGCCTGCTCTTCATCCGCTACGCGCCCCGGGCCGTGGCGCCGCGCAGCGGCTCGATCCTGCAGAGCCTGGGCGAGGGCCTGCGCTTCGTGTTCTCGCAGCGCCTGCTGCTGGGCGCCATCAGCCTCGACCTCTTCGCCGTGCTCTTCGGCGGGGCCGTGGCCGTGCTGCCCGTGTTCGCCAAGGAGGTCCTGAAGGTCGGGCCCCAGGGCCTCGGCGCCCTGCGCGCCGCCCCGGCCCTGGGCTCGGTGCTCATGGGCATCACCATGGCCCACCTGCCGCCCCTGCGGCGGGCGGGGCGGACGCTCCTGATCTGCGTGGGGGCTTTCGGCGCCGCCATGATCGCCTTCGCCCTGAGCCGCAGCTTCCTGCTCAGCCTGCTGCTGCTGGCCGCCAGCGGCGCCGTGGACAACGTGAGCGTGGTGCTGCGCGCCACCCTGCTCCAGACCCTCACGCCCGAGCACATGCTGGGCCGCGTGTCGTCGGTGAACCAGGTGTTCATCGGCTCCAGCAACGAGATCGGGGCCTTCGAGAGCGGGCTGGCGGCCCGGCTCCTGGGCCTGGTACCCTCGGTGGTCTTCGGGGGCTGCATGACCCTGCTGGTGGTGGCGATGACGGCCTGGAAGGTGCCCGGGCTCCGGAGGATGGACCGCATCGGGTGACATCGATCAAATGTGACCTTTGGGTCTATTGATTGGGCCCTGAACATTCCACACTGGTGGCATCCACTGTTTCCGCCCCGGGTGACCCATGTTCTTCGACTTCCTCCACGTCCGAATCCGCACCAAGCTCCTGGGCCTGGTGCTCCTGCCCGTGGTGGGGGGCGGCCTGCTGTCCGGCCTGGTGGTGGCCGAACAGGCGCGGCTGCTGGAGCGAGTGCAGCGCCTGCGCGCGGCCTCCAGCCTGTCCGTGTCGGTGGGGAACGCGGTACACGCCCTCCAGGCGGAGTCCGCGGGCACGGCCCTCTTCCTCGGCAGCCAGGGAACCCTCCAGGCGGCCATGGCGATGGGCCGGGAGGCCGTGGACCGGGAGCGGGCGGCCCTGGGCACCGCCCTGGCCGAGACCGGGCCGGAGTTCCGGGCGCTGTTCCCGGCGCCGATCAAGGACGGGAGCCGCCTCCGGGAGCTCCGCCGCCGGGCGGACCGCCACGGCGCCAGCCTGGAGCTGATCGACGACTACGCGCGGGAGGTGGATGCGCTGCTCCGGGTGCAGAACCAGCTCATGTTGCCGGCCGCCGGAACGCCCCTGGAGGGCCGGTTCCAGGCCTTCACGACCCTGATCCGGGCCAAGGAATCCGCCGGCCTCGAGGCGGCCGTCCTGGCCCACGTCTTCTCCCAGGGCACGCTGGACGTGGCCACCCAGGAACGGTTCCTGTCGCTGCTGGACGCGCAGAAGGCCCAGGGCGAGGCCTTCCTCTCCTCGGCCTCCGAGGCCGTGCGCGAGGACTACCGCAAGGCCCTGGCCGGGCCCTTCAGCGCTGAGCTGCAGCGCATGCGCGACCTGGTCCAGGCCGGGCGCGTGATCCAGGATCCGGAGGCCTGGGCCCGGGTGGCCGCAGACGAGCTCCAGGCCCTCAAGGGGGTCCAGGACCGCATGAGCCAGGACCTCCTGGCGGATGCCCGGGGCCTGGAACGGGGCGCCCGCACCAAGGGCTGGTTCCTGGCGGCGGGCTTCAGCGTCTTCGGCCTGGTCGTGCTGCTCTGGACCTGGCGAGCCACGGTGCTGATCACGGAGCCCATCCACGCCCTGGCGGACGGCATGGCCCGCATGCAGCAGGGGGACCTGAGCATCCAGCTGCCGGTCCACAGCTTCGACGAGACCGGCCGCATGACGGAAGCCTTCAACGCCATGAGCGCCCACCTCAACGAGCTGGCGCGGACCCTCCAGAGCCAGGCGGAGCGCGTCGCCAGCGGGGCGGGGCGGTGGTCCAGCAGCGTCGAGCAGATCTCCGGCGCCACCCAGCAGCTCGCGAAGAGCAGCCGGGTGCAGCGGGAGGCCTCGGAGGATGTGGCCGCCGCCGTGACCCAGCTCCAGGCCACGGTCGTCCAGGTCCGCGCCAGCCTCGACGCCATGATCGACGGGGGCCGCGTGGCCGCCGGGATGGTGCGCGATGCGGGCCGCCGGGCGCAGCTGCTCCACCACGTGCTGGAGGACGTGGCGAAAGGCGGCGATCCTGCGCTTCTCCCCTCCCTCCGGGAAGGCGCGGCCCAGGCTGCGGCCATCATCCAGGCCATGGCCCATGTGCACGAGGCGCTGGGGGCCATCGAGTCCGTGGGCGGCGAGATCCACCAGGCCACCGAGGCCCAGTCCTCGGTCAGCAGCGACGTGAGCCGCCGCATGCAGGCGAGCCACGCGGCCACGGGCGAAGTGCAGCTGACCGCCGCCCAGCTGGCGAACACCGCCCCGGAACTGGCCATCACCACCCGGGACCTGGTGAGCGTCGCCCAGTCCCTCAAGGCCTCCGCCGCGACCTTCCGCGTGGAATGACAAGCGGCCCCGAAGGGCCGCTCGTTTCCAGCAACGGATAGCTGACAGCTGATAGCTGCTCTACAGCACCGCCAGCGCGGCGTTGTAGTCGGGCTCCTGGGCGATCTCGGGCACCAGCTCCGTGTGGACCACCTTGCCGGCGCCATCCACCACCACCACGGCGCGGGCGAGCAGGCCCTTGAGGGGGCCGTCCAGCAGCGTCACCCCGTAGGTCTGGCCGAAATCCTGGGAGCGGAACGTGGAGGCGGGCACCACGTTGTCCAGGCCCTCGGCCCCGCAGAAGCGCTTCTGGGCGAAGGGCAGGTCGGCGCTCACGCAGAGGATGGTCGTGTTGGGCTTCTCGTTGGCGCGGGCGTTGAACTTGCGAACACTGGCCGCGCAGGTGGGCGTGTCCAGGCTGGGGAAGATGTTCAGCACCACGCGCTGGCCGGCGAGGTCCTTGGCGGAGACTTCGGAGAGGTCGGTGCGCACCAGGGTGAAGGCCGGTGCCGCGGAGCCCACTTTCGGCAGATCGCCGGCGGTGTTGAGGGGATTGCCCTTGAGAGTGACTTTGGCCATGACTGGCTCCTTGTATGGAACCTTCAGAATACTCCCGGCTTGTTACTTCGGCGGGAACTTGGCCAGGATGTCCCGCACGGCCCTCGGCACCACTTCGTCGGCATCCTCGGGGTTCTCCAGGCCCGTGAGGGCGCCGGCGGCGGCCCCCTGCCAGATCATCTGGTTGGTCTTGAAGTCCACGATCTCGATGACGATGGTGCCTTCCTTGTAGCTGTGCACCTGGCTCGTGCTGGTGCCCATCCGGCCGTAGAAGGGCCGGTAGCCCCAACCCCAGCCCAGGTGGGTGGTGGTGCGGTAGCGGCGCTCATGGACGATGGGGTAGTAGGTCACGAGGAAGTCGGGATCCGCCTTGGTCTCCATCGCGAACCCCTTGGCCTGGAGTTCCTTCTCCACGGCCGCGCGCACCCGCTTGTCCATGAGGCTGGTGGTGCCGCCGGTGCCCTTCTTGGAGGTGTAGTAGTCGAACGTCTTGTAGCGGCTGAACGAGGCGGTCACATCGTAGTCGTAGTTCACCTGGTAGCCCGTGCAGGCCCCCAGGAGGAGGAGGGAGAGCAGGGCGGCGGGCAGGGCAAGGCGGCGCATGGGACCTCCGGTTCACCAAGTATGGACGCCCCGGAGAGGCGGAGGTTGAGCCTGGCGGGTGGTCTAGGGTGGTCTGGGAGATGCCCGGATCCCCGGCTACCGTGCGTCATGGTCTGTTCCGGGCTGCGAATCTCGTCGTTTTTCGTGGGGGAATGACCGATCCTGATGGGGATGGTTCTCGATCCCACCCTCGATCCGGGCGCGTCCAGCCCCTTGTATCTGCAGCTGCAGCGGCGGCTGCGGGGACTGATCCAGGAGGGCGAGTGGCGGCCGGGTTCCCGCCTGCCCGCGGTGCCGGAGCTGGCCCAGCGCTGGGGCGTCCACCGCCTGACGGTGCTGAAGGCCCTGGCGGGTCTGAAGCGGACCGGCTGGATCCAGACGGTGCAGGGCCGGGGCAGCTTCGTGGCGCCCCGCCTGCCGGAGGCCCCGGGCCTGCGGGCCAGCAGCGAGTTCCCCTTCGAGGGTTCGCCCCTCCTGGTCCATGACGGCGAGCTGGGCTCCTGGCTGGGCGAGACCCTGGAGCGGGTGCAGGACCGCCACCTGGTGAGCTTCTCCGCGGGCTTCATCCCCTCGGACCTGCTGCCGGGCGAGCAGCTGCGCCGCATCACGACCCAGGTGCTCAAGGAGATGGGCTCGGAGGTCTGGGTCTACGCGGCGCCGGCCGGCCATCCCCCCTACCTGGAGGCCGTGGCCCGCTGGCTGGCTTCCGAGGGCGAACCCATCGACGCGGGCTGGGGCATCCGCTCCCTGCCCGGCGCCCAGTCCGGCCTGGCGCTGGCCCTGGAATCCTTCACCGTGCCCGGCGATCGGGTGCTGGTGGAGAGCCCCTGCTACGTGGGCATCCTGGCCCTCATCCGCGCCCTGGGCCGGGAGGCCGTGCCCGTGCCGGTGGACCGCCAGGGCCTCGACCCCGAGCGTCTGGCCTCGGCCCTCCAGCGCAGCGAGGCCAAGCTGCTCTTCACGGTGCCCAGCTTCCACAATCCCACGGGCATGACCCAGTCCAAGTCCCGCCGGGAGCGGGTGCTGGCCGTTGCCCGGGCGCACGGCGTGATCGTGGTGACTGATTCGGCCTATGGCGATCTGCGCTTCTCCGGCACTTCCCTGCCGCCCTTCCGCCGCCTGGAGGGGGCCGACAACGTCATCCACCTGGGCAGCTTCTCCAAGTCCCTGGCCGCGGGCCTGCGCCTGGGCTACCTCATCGCGAAGGACGACCTGCTCCGGCGCATGGCGCTCATCCAGGAAGTGCAGACCATCGGCCAGCCGCCCCTCATGCAGGCGGTGGTGGCCCGCTTCCTCGATACCGGCGGCTTCCGGCGCCATCTGGCCCGCCTGCGCCGGGCCCTCAAGGAGCGCCGCGATGCCATGGTGGAGGCCCTGGCCGAGCACTTCCCCCCGGGCACCCAGGTGTCCGAGCCCAAGGGCGGCATGCACCTGTGGGTGGTGATGCCCGAAGGCTTCTCCGCCCTGGATCTGCATCGCGATGCCCTGCAGCACGGCATCGGCTTCGCCCCCGGACCCCTCTTCTTCGCCGACGGCCGCGGCACCAACTGCCTCCGCCTGAACTTCTCCACGCACGACCCTGCGACCACCCGGGACGCCATCGCACGGCTCGGACAGCTGGTCCACCGGGCCTGACCTTCCCTCTTCAAGGAGCGCCTGTGAATCCCGTGACGTCCACTCCCACCCTCGAGATCTGCCCCTCGGACCATGCCGCCAGCCCCGAGGAGCGCGCGAAGCGCATGACCAATCCCCGGTTCGGGCAGGTGTTCACCGACCACATGGTGGTGATCCCCTACAAGGAAGGGCAGGGCTGGGGCAGGGGCGTCCTGAAGGCCTACGGTCCCATCGAGATGTCCCCGGCCTCCTCCGTGCTGCACTACGGCCAGGCCATCTTCGAGGGCTTCAAGGCCTACAAGCAGAAGGACGGCAGCATCGCCTCCTTCCGCCCCGAGGCCAATGCCCACCGCCTGAACAAGTCGGCGGCCCGCCTCGCCATGCCCGAGCTGCCCGAGGCCCGCTTCCTCGAGGCCACCAGGGCCCTGATCACGCAGGACCAGGCCTGGGTGCCCGGCGCCGTGGGCGAGAGCCTCTACATGCGCCCCCTCATGATCGGCACCGAGCCCGCGCTGGGCGTCCACGCCAGCAGCGAGTACCTCTTCATCCTCATGGCCAGCCCCAGCGGCGCCTACTTCTCCGGCGGTGTGAAGCCCGTGACGGTCTGGATCTCCGATGACTACGTCCGGGCCGCGCCTGGCGGCACGGGCTTCGCGAAGTGCGCCGGCAACTACGCCGCCAGCCTCGTGGCCCAGCGCCAGGCCAAGGGCGAGGGCTGCGACCAGGTGGTGTGGCTCGACGCCATCCACCGCGAGTACATCGAGGAGATGGGCGGCATGAACATCTTCTTCGTCTACCAGGAGAAGGGCGAGACTGTGGTCGTCACGCCCGAGCTCACCGGCACCCTGCTGCCCGGCATCACCCGCGACAGCCTGCTGCAGCTGGCCCGTGAGCTGGGCTTCCGGTCGGAGGAGCGCAAGATCAGTGTGGCGGAGTGGAAGGCCGCCGTCGCCGAGGGCCGCATGACCGAGGCCTTCGCCTGCGGGACCGCCGCGGTCATCACGCCCGTGGGCCACGTGAAGTCCCGCCAGGGCGAGTGGCTCGTGAACAACGGCGAGACCGGCCCCGTGGCCGCCAAGCTGCGCGAGGCCCTCCTCAACCTCCAGCACGGCCTAGCGCCTGATTCCCACGGCTGGATGAAGACCATCGTCGGATAGCACGAGTCGGCATTCCGGAGGGGGCCATGCCCACCGTCCGTCACGGGAGACCCGCCTGGGGAGTCCACCTCCCCGCGGGTCTCCTGGCCGTTCTGGCCAGGGGCTGCGCCACCCCGCATCCCCTGGCCTATACTCCCCGCTCCATGGCGCCACGCCGAAGGTGGAGAGCCTCAGCCCCATCCTCCAGTGGGAGGTCTTTCTATTCTTGACCTCAAGGTTGCGTGAAGATTTCGGCCCAGGGGCGTAGCCTGGGGGCCTCTTTCAAGGAGGAACTCATGGTGTTGATCCGTTCCTTGGCGCTGGGCCTCATCGCGAGCGCCGTGGCCCTCACCGCCGCACCGACCAAGGTCGGCGCCGCGGCCTGCAAGATGTGCCACAAGGTGCAGTTCGAGTCCTGGAGCGCCTCGGCGCACGCCAAGACGAAGCCCGTACTGGATTGCGAGGCCTGCCATGGCCCCGGCAGCGAGTACAAGGCCGTCAAGGTCATGAAGGACCCCGCCGCCGCGAAGAAGGCGGGCCTCATCATGCCGGACAAGGCCCAGTGCGCCACCTGCCACGGCAAGAAGAAGGTGTCCCCCATGACCGACGCCATGTTCGCCAAGGTCCACGCCCACAAAAAGAAGGCCTGAACTGGCACTTCCTCTTCGCCACGGCCTCGACAGCCCCCCGGGCTGTCTCCCCGAGCCAAGACGAGAGCCGGCGATTCTGTGATTTCGAATCCCCCTCTCTCCGCCACGGCTTCGATGATCAACCGGGCAGACCGGTGGAGGGGATTCCCTCCGGGGCCTCCGCTACGCGGCGTCCCCTCCAGCCGCACGAATCGCACGGCTCTCTGTCTCGGGTCCGACAGCCCCCCGGGCTGTCTCCCCGAGCCAAGACGAGAGCCGGCGATTCTGTGATTTCGAATCCCCCTCTCTCCGCCACGAAGAAGCCGCCTTTCGGCGGCTTCAGTGGCGGAGAGAGGGGGATTCGAACCCCCGGTACTGGTTTACCCAATACACTCGCTTAGCAGGCGAGCCCGATCGGCCACTCCGGCATCTCTCCAAGGTCTCCCAGATTACCGTTGGGGGCGGCTCTGCACAAGGCTTCTTGCCCGGGGCCGCGTCCAGCCTTCAAGATGGAGGCACGGAGGGATGGCCGAGCGGTTTAAGGCAACGGTCTTGAAAACCGTCGTGGGCGCGAGCTCACCGCGAGTTCGAATCTCGCTCCCTCCGCCACATCAGCGCCCCGCGAATGCGGGGCGCCTTCATGAAGGTGCGGGGGGAGCGAGATTCGAAGTCACTGAATCGCTGGCAGGTAGCCGCAGGCCCGACAGCCCGGGGGGCTGTTGGAGCCGTGAAGCGGCGTGCCAGCGATTCGTGCGACCGGAAGGGACGCCGCGTAGCGGTGGCCCTGGAGGGAATCTCGCTCCCTCCGCCACATCAGCGCCCCGCGAATGCGGGGCGCGATCGTCGGGCAGTCAGATGGTCGGAGGATGGGAGACTGCGATGCGATCGGGCTGCGTTCCGACACTCCGGCCATCGGATCATTCGAGCCCCGGAATCCCCGGCCTACGGTCGCTGATCCCACCCCTCCGCCGCGCGGAAGCTGTGGTAGCGCTCGTGGCCGAGGATGAGGTGGTCGGCCAGGGGCACGCCGAGGGATTCCCCGGCGGCCTGGAGGCGGCGGGTGAGCTGGATGTCCTCCCGGCTGGGGGCGGGGTCGCCGCTGGGGTGGTTGTGGAAGGCCAGGGCGGTGCTGGCGCCGTAGCGAAGGGCCTCGCGGAAGAACTCGCGGGGACTGATGAGCGTGGCCGTGGCCGTGCCCTGGCTGAGGATGCGCTCGGCCAGCAGGTCGCCCTTGGCATTGAGGGCCAGCAGGCCGAAGCGCTCTTCCGTCCAGCCCTGGCAGCGGGGCAGCAGGTAGCTGCCGGCAGCGCGGGGGCTGGTGATGCGGGGCCGGTCCGAACCGCGCTGGGCGCGCCGGGCCAGTTCGAGGGCGGCCCAGAGCTGGCCGGCCTTGGCGGGGCCGAGGCCCGGCTGGTCCAGCCAGTCGGTCAGCCCCAGGGCCAGGAGACCCGCCAGGCCGCCGGTGCGCCCGAGGACGCCCTGGGCCAGTTCCACGGCGCTGTGCCCGCGGAGCCCCGTGCCCCAGAGCAGGGCCAGGAGGTCGGCATCGGAGAGGGTCTCGCCATGGCCTGCCAGCAGGCGTTCCCGGGGGCGCTGGTCGGGGGAAAGGTCTAGGATGCGCATCAGACCCTCGTCCACTTCTGGCGGTCCCGGTGCCAGCGCAGCACCTGGAGTTTCCCCTGCCCGGACAGCCGCATGCACAGGGCTTCCCGGCCGTCATTCAGGAACCAGGTGCTGGCCAGGGCCGTGTGGCGGGGCGTGACGGTGAGGATGGGGTGGGCCTCGCCGGTGCGGGTGGCCACCGTGGGGGTGTCCATGCCCGGAGGCAGGGGGATGTGGGCGGGCTTGCCCCACTTCACCCGGCGGCTGAGCTGCACCCGCAGGTGCTCCCCTTCTCCGCTGGCCTGGCCCAGGGCCACCGTGACGTTGGTGCCCCGGGCCCAGGCGAGGCTGAAGGCCTGCTCCAGGCTGCCGCGGATCTCCTGGTGGGCCATCGAGAGGTCGAGGCTGCCCGAGTCCCACTGGGCCAGACACACCATGGTCACGGCGGCGGCCACGGCCATGGAGACGGTGAGGTCCAGCAGGGAGGCTCCCAGCTGGGAGGCGCGGCGGCTCTGGAGCATGGCGGCCCCCTACTTCGCCGCGGCCGCGGGGCGCGGCGCGGGGGAGAGAGCCAGGTAGGGCTTGAGCTTGGCGTAGGACTTCTCGCCGATGCCCTTGACGTTCATCAGCTCCTCCGGCCGCTGGAAGCCGCCGTGCTGCTTGCGGAAGGACACGATGCGCTCGGCGGTCTTCTGGCCGATGCGGGGCAGCTGCATCAGCTCGGTCACGGAGGCCGTGTTGAGGTTCACGGCCCGCTGGGGGGCCCGGGGGGCGCGACCCGCTGCGGCGGGGAGGGGAAGGGCCAGGGCGAGCGCCAGGGCGAGGGTGGTGAAGGGATTGGACATGGTTGCCTCCTTTCAGGCAGTCATGTCCAATCGAGGGTTGTGCCAGTTTGTAAGTCGCTTATTTGCAGCTACAAAATTCTTTCTACGAAATAATTTTGTTAGATAAATATTACAAAATTAATTAAAAATTTATCAAATCTAATTATTTCTATTTTTATTTTATGTAGCAAAATTTTGAATAAATTTTGCTAGGAGACACGATATGAAATGGAGGAAAACCACCCCGACTTCCTGTCGTCACCGCTATCCTGAAAGGGTCCGAGGAGCGCTGCAGGACCCGGCAGATCGGCTGTGCGGGATCTCAGGCTCGGACCCATCCTTTCTGGAACGGCGCTCGCCTCAACCCTGAACCGGGGCGCTGGGGTGGGCCGACCACCTTCTCGACCTGGCCCTCTGTGGAGGTCCCCATGACCGTCGCCACCTCTGATTTCATCGTCGCTGATCTCGGCCTCGCCGCCTGGGGCCGCAGGGAGATCGCCATCGCCGAGGGCGAGATGCCCGCCCTCATGGCCATCCGGCAGCAGTACGCCGCCACGCAGCCCCTCCAGGGCGCGCGCATCGCCGGCTCGCTGCACATGACCATCCAGACCGCCGTGCTCATCGAAACCCTGAAGGCGCTGGGCGCCGAGGTGCGCTGGGCCAGCTGCAACATCTTCAGCACGCAGGACCACGCGGCCGCCGCCATCGCCGCGGGCGGCACGCCGGTCTTCGCCATCAAGGGCGAGACCCTGCCGGACTACTGGGACTACACCCATCGCATCTTCGACTTCGAGGATGGCGCCAACATGATCCTCGACGACGGTGGCGACGCCACGCTGCTGCTGCACCTGGGTGCCCGGGCGGAGCAGGACATCCACGTCCTCGACCATCCCGACAGCGAGGAAGCCACGGTGCTCTTCGCGGCCATCCGCAAGCGCCTGGGAGATAAGCCGGGCTGGTACTCGGCCCAGCTGGCCAAGGTCCAGGGCGTGACCGAAGAAACGACCACGGGCGTGCACCGCCTGTATGAAATGGCCAAGAAGGGCGAGCTGAAGTTCCCCGCCATCAACGTCAACGACAGCGTCACCAAGAGCAAGTTCGACAACCTCTACGGCTGCCGCGAGTCCCTGGTGGACGCCATCAAGCGCGCCACCGATGTCATGGTCGCCGGCAAGATCGCCGTCGTCTGCGGCTACGGCGACGTGGGCAAGGGCAGCGCCCAGGCCCTGCGCGCGCTCAGTGCCCAGGTGTGGGTCACGGAGATCGACCCCATCTGCGCCCTGCAGGCGGCCATGGAGGGCTACCGCGTCGTCACCATGGACGAGGCCTGCGGGCAGGCCGACATCTTCGTCACCTGCACGGGCAACTTCCACGTGATCACCCACGACCACATGAAGCGCATGAAGCACAACGCCATCGTGTGCAACATCGGCCACTTCGACAGCGAGATCGACGTCGCCAGCCTGGAGCAGTACACCTGGGAGGAGATCAAGCCCCAGGTGGACCACATCATCTTCCCCGATGGCCGGCGCATCATCCTCCTGGCCAAGGGGCGCCTGGTGAACCTGGGCTGCGGCACGGGCCACCCCAGCTATGTGATGAGCAGCAGCTTCGCCAATCAGACCCTGGCCCAGATCGAGCTGTGGACGAAGCAGAACGACTACCCGGTCGGCGTCTACACCTTGCCCAAGCACCTGGACGAGCAGGTGGCGCGGCTCCAGCTGCAGACGCTCAACGCGAAGCTCACGGCCCTGCGCCCCGACCAGGCCCAGTACATCGGCGTGCCGGTGGACGGGCCGTACAAGGCCGATCACTACCGCTACTGAAACGCTGCGCGTTTCAGAGAGAAGGGCGCCTCTTGGCGCCCTTCTTGATTCTGGGGCTGGATGCCGTCAGGTCGGCATCTCCGTGGGCAGGGGGGCGACGTTGGCGGGCACCTCCACAGCCTTCATCACGGCGTGTCGGGTGACGGCCTCGCAGTCCAGCTGGGGCGTCTGGGTGAAGTGGGCGGCGCTGAGGTCGGAGCGGATCTTGGCCAGCACCTTGGCGCGGGTGAGGTGGTTGCCGCTGGCCATGGCCTCGCGGCAGAAGTGCCAGGTGAAGGCGCCGTGCCAGTCGCCCTGCATGAAGGCGTCCGCGGCGGTCTGGCTGTCCTTGCAGGCGGTCCACAGGATGTGGTGCGACAGGCCCTTCTCCAGGAGCTTGAGGTGGCCCGGGCGGGCGCGGCGGTACTCGATGTCGCGGAAGGCCTCGAGCGACGGCGGCGGCAGGTAGCGCGGCTTGCGGTCCATGAGCAGGTCCGCGGCCCGCAGGCCCGCGCCGCTGTGGGACGTGTCGAGCAGGATCTCGAGGATCACGCTCGGAGGCAGCTGCACGAACAGGTCGTGGAGCTCGTCGTCCACGATGAGGTGGTCGCGGTCCCACTGGGGGCCGCTCTTGGCCAGGTCATGGGGGCAGAAAGCCTCGTCGGCCCGGTCGAACTCGTCGAGGTTCAGGTCCGGCACCTGCGTGCCGTGGCCGGAGAAGGTGAAGACCAGGTGGTTGTACCGGCCGGCCAGCGCGCCTTCCACCATGCGTCGCAGCTCGCGCATGATGTTGGCCTTGGTGGCGGCCTGATCCGTCAACTGGATGATGTCGGAATCCTCGAAGCCCAGCAGGTCCTTCAGCAGTGCGGCCATGTCGTGGGCGTCGTTGACGCACCCGTGCAGGTTGGCTGAAGGGAAGTTCTGGTACTGGTTGATCCCGACGCAAAGCGCAGTGCGATGCAACATGGGAGCCTCCTGGGGCTTTGCTCGGGGGACATGGGGGCGGACACAGGCGCCCGCCCCCGAAAAGGGGCAGCAGATCCCGGCAGGATCGGAGGAGGACTGCGGCAGACGGCGCACATCCCGGAGGACTCCACTTCCCACGATAGGCCAGGGCCGGCCCGGTTCAAGCAACCGCCTGTTTTTCCGTAAGATGGAGGGAGCTAGTTGAGGCGGAGTCCCATGAGCGACGAAAAGAAGGAACCCTGGCTGAGCCTGCTCGCCCTGACGACGGTGATCCTGGCGGTCTGCGCCACGCTGGCCACCTTCAAGGGCGGCGGCCACTCCACGCGAGCGGTGCTGAGCCAGAGCCAGGCCTCGGACCAGTGGGCCTACTACCAGGCCAAGGGCATCAAGGGGAACCTCTACGAGGTCGAGGCCATGCGCCTGCGCCGGGAGCTGGAGCTGGCTCCGAGGGCCGCCGCGCCCACCCTGGAGAAGAGCCTCGCCGACGTGGAGAAGAAGGTCGCCAAGTACGACGGTGAGAAGGCCGAGATCCAGAAGGAGGCCCGCCGCTTCGAGGAGGCCAAGGCCGATGCCCAGAAGCATGGCGCGGCCTTCGGCCTGGCCGTGATCTTCCTCCAGATCGGCATCCTGCTCTCCTCCATCGCCGCCCTGCTGAAGCAGAAGCCCGTCTACTACCTGGGCCTCGCGGTGGGCGTGGTGGGCATCGTCTACTTCGTCAACGGCTTCTACCTGTTCCTGGCGGTCTGATGTGGGCCCTCACCGTCGCCGCCATCATCGAGCGGGAGGGGCGGTTCCTTTGCGTCGAGGAGACGGACGGCTCGCCTGAGCGCGTCCTCAACCAGCCCGCGGGGCACGTGGAGCCCGGCGAGGGCCTCCTGGATGCCGTGCGGCGCGAAGTGCGCGAGGAGACCGGCCTGGCCTTCACGCCCGAGGCGGTGGTGGGCATCTACCAGTTGCGGGCCCGCAACGGGAGGGACTACTGCCGCATCTGCTTCCGGGGCTCCGTGCCCGAAGGCGCGGAGGCCGTTCCCGAGGACCCGCAGATCCTGGGCTGCCGCTGGCTCAGCCGGGAGGAACTGGCGGCCGCGCCCCTGCGCTCGGGCCTCGTGCTGCGCTGCGTGGACGATGCCCGCGCCGGCGCCGCCCACCCCCTGGCGCTCGTGGAGGGCGTGCGGCAGGAGCGGTAGCCTACTTCTTGCGGAACCACGCCGCGGCGATGAGCGAGGTGAACAGCCCCGTGATCCAGGTGCCCAGGGCGCCGGCGAAGGCGCTGCCCAGGGGCTTCTGCATGGGGGCCTGGGCCTTCACCACGGCCTCGATCTGCTCGGGGCTGAGGCCCTGCTTCGCCATCTGGAGGCGTCCCAGGGCCTCCAGCTCCGCGAAGTAGCTGGGGAACACCACCATGGTGAAGAGCAGGCTGGCCGCGAAGATGATGATGGAGGCGATGAACGAGGCTCCCATGCCGTTCTGCACCTGGCGCAGGTAGCCGGCGGTGGGGGCCGTCCTCCAGAGCATCAGCACCAGGACGACGATCTGCAGGGGGATCACCAGCCAGAAGAGGAAGAGCAGGCTGGGCTGGCGGTACCAGCCCGTGAAGCCCATGACGAAGGTCCAGAGGGCCACCAGGACGCCCAGCAGGGCCCCGGCCTGGAGGGGCAGCAGCAGGGTCTCTTCCGAGGCGGTGGGGTGGGTCAGGGCAGGGTCGTTCATCGGTGCTCCAGCAGGTCGGCGATGGACATGCCCCCGGCGCTGGCCGGATCGCCCGTGAGGGCCCGGCGCAGGTAGCCCACCTGGCCCAGGTGGAAGGCCAGGTGCGTGGCCAGGTGCATGAGGAAGATCCCCGTGGGGGGGCGGTGGGGCCCCACGGGCGCGGGGAAGGTGGCCGCTTCGGCCTCCCCTGTCAGGGCGGTCAGGCCCGCCTCCACGGCGGCGAGCGTGGCCTCCAGCTCCGCGACCACGGCGGCGCGGCTGCCCTCCCGCTGGGCGAACTCCCGCTCCCGCTGGCGCACGTAGCCTGTGGCGCCCAGCACGGCGCCCACGAAGTGCTGGAGGTTGCCCGCCAGGTGCAGGGCCAGGTTCCCGGCGCTGTTGGTGATGCCCGGCACCGTGCGCCACAGGCTGGCGTCATCGGGGAAGAGGTCCACCTCGCGGATGAGGCAGCGCAGGTCGCGGCGGAACAGCAGGAGGAGGTCGGCGGCGAGAGGCGTCATGGCGACCATCCTAAACCCATTGCTCCTGTGGGATTCTGGGGGCATGGATCTCCAAGCCCTCCTCGATGACCTGGCCTCGGAATCTGCCCCCTGCGCGGCGCAGGGGAAGGTGGCGGACTACATCCCGGCCCTGGCGGCGGTGGATCCCGCGCGCTTCGGTCTGGCCCTGGCCACCATGGACGGGCAGCTCGTGGGCAGCGGCGACTGGCGGACGCCCTTCTCCATCCAGAGCGTGTCCAAGGCCTTCTCCCTGGCCCTGGTGCTGGCCCGGGACGGTGAGGCGCTGTGGCAGCGCGTGGGCCGCGAGCCCTCCGGCAACCCCTTCAATTCCCTGGTGCAGCTGGAATACGAGAAGGGCATCCCCCGCAATCCCTTCATCAACGCCGGCGCCCTCGTCCTCATCGATCGCCTGCTCTCGCTCACCGGCGATTCCCTGGGCACCCTGCGGGACTTCCTGCGTGCCGAGAGTGGCAACCCGGCCGTGGACGTGGATCCCGAGGTGGCCGCGTCGGAAGCCTCCCACGGCCACCGCAATGCCGCCCTGGCCCACTTCATGGCCAGCTGCGGCAACCTGGAGAACCCGGTGGAGCGCGTGCTGGACCATTACGTGCGCCAGTGTTCCCTCCGCATGAGCTGTGCGGATCTGGCGAAGGCGGGGCTCTTCCTGGCCAACCACGGCCTGCGGGCGGACGGCTCGCGCCTGCTCTCCCGCAGCGAAGCCAAGCGCATCAACTCGATCATGCTCACCTGCGGCACCTACGACGCCGCCGGCGACTTCGCCTACCGCGTGGGCCTGCCCGGCAAGAGCGGCGTGGGCGGCGGCATCCTGGCCGTGCTGCCCGAGCGCGGCGTCCTCTGCGTCTGGAGCCCGGCCCTCGACCCCCACGGCAACAGCATCGCCGGCGTCGAGGCCCTGGACCGCTTCACGACGCGGACGGGGTGGTCGGTCTTCTGAGAAAAAGATGGACAGGATGAACAGGATTAAAAGATTGGATTAACAAGATTAAAGCCTTTGAATCCTGTTAATCCGGCCTTTCATCCTGTTCATCCTGTCAGCGCTTTTCCTCAGATGTTCCGGTTCGCAGCAGCCACGCGGCCCAGGCGGTGAATGCCGCCACGGCGCCGAGGATCAGCGCCAGGCGCAGCCAGGGTTCGCCGAAGGCCAGGCGCGTACGGACGCCTCCCGCCAGGGTCCACACCCACACCCCTGAGCCCAGCGCGAGGGCCCAGTGCGCCACCGCCTGCGCCCAGGGGCGCGGCACGAAGAGCGGCCCCAGCAGGACGAGGCAGAGCAGCACCAGGGCCAGCTGGCCGAAGCGGAGGAAGTGCGCCCCCAGCATCAGCAGGGCGAGCAGGGCGGGCAGGCGGCGAACGACGAACATGGAGACTCCGGCGACGGAGTAATCATACTTGTCAGTCCGAAATATCGGATCACAACCCGGAGCGCCGGTTCCGCCAGGCTTCCCGCGCCGCCGGATCGAGGAAGGTCCAGGCCAGGAACCGGCTCTGCTTCTGCCCCTGGGCCATGGGCACCGTGCGGACCTCCAGGGCTCCGGCCTGGCGGAGGGCATGGCGCAGGGCGGGCAGGTTCCTGGAGTTGGAGATCAGCGTGGTGAACCAGAGCGCCTGGCCGGGGATCCGGGCGCTCTCTTCAATCAGGCGCCGGGTGAAGCCCGCCTCGCCGCCTTCGCACCAGAGCTCCGCGCCCTGGCCGCCGAAGTTCAGCACCGGTTTCGGGCCCTGGCCGCGGCCCAGGTTGCGCCACTTCCGCTGGGTGCCCTCCCGGGCCTCGCGGAGCGATCCGTGGAAGGGCGGGTTGCAGAGCGTGAGGTCGAAGGCCTCATCCGGCCCCACCACGCCTGCGAGGACGGCCCTCGGGTCGGCCTGCTTCCGCAGGGTGATGGCCGCCCCCAGGCCCGGGTTCGCGGCCAGGGTGCGGGCCGCCGTGGCCAGGGCGGTGCCATCGATGTCCGTGCCCACGAAGGACCAGCCGTACTCCCGGTGGCCCACCAGGGGGTAGATGGCGCTGGCGCCCGTGCCGATGTCCAGCACGCGGACGGCGGGGCCCCGGGGGATGGGCCCGCCTTCCGCCAGCAGGTCCGCCAGGTGGTGCAGGTAGTCCGCCCGGCCGGGGATGGGCGGGCAGAGGTAGCCCGGAGGGAGGTCCCAGCCCCGGATGCCATAGGCCTCCGCCAGCAGGGCGCGGTTCAGGGCCTTCACCGCCGCGGGGTCCGCGAAGTCGATGGTGGGTCCGCCGTGGGGGGCGCGCCGCAGGAAGGGCCCGAGCTCGGGGCTGGCCGCGATCAGGCCGGGGAAGGCGTAGCCCCCGGCGTGCCGGTTGCGCGGGTGCAGGCCGGGCTTGGCGGACCGGGGCTCCTTCGGGCCTGAGGCTGGGCCTGGGGCTGGGCGCGGGCGCATGTCAGCGGCTCCCATCCGCATCTGTGCCCGCAGGCGTGCCCACGGCCAGCCGGGTGCTCAGGAACCAGAACGCGGCGGCGAGCAGGACCGTCAGCCAGGCCACGGTGAAGGCCAGCTGGCGCCCCTGCCAGAGCCCCTCGAACCAGCGCTGGAACTCTGTGCCCACCACGTTCGCCTTGCCCCCGACGACCTCCAGCTGCCGCAGGTACCGCTTGGTGTTCTCGGGCTCGTAGCCCAGGGGGTTGGCCGCCGGTGGCTTGGCGGTGAGGTAGATGAGCGTGGCCGCGCCGAGGCCCGCAGCCAGGAGGCCGGCCGTGATGCGCCGGAGCCGCGCCAGCCGGGCGGCGGGGGAGGCGCCGAGCAGGCTGTCGGGCCCGGGCTCCAGCTCCGCCTGCCGGGCGGCATCGCGGGTGTGGAGCAGGCGCTGGAGGCGCGCCAGGTCGTCCGCGGGGATCGCGTGGCCGCGCCGGCGCAGCTCCGTGAGGGCCAGCTCCACCGCCTCGGTCTTGTAGGCCAGGGGCTGCTCCAGGTAGCGCCGCAGGTCGGCGTCGGAGAGCGTGGGAATGCGGGTGTGGAACGAATCGGCCATGCCGTAAGCATAGGGCCGGTCGCCCCGGTCAGAACCAGCGCCGTACCCTGCGGCAGTAGGCCTCGTAGTCGGCTCCGAAGCGGGCGAGCAGGTAGCGCTCCTCCCGGGCGATGACGTGGTAGCGGATCAGGAGGAGGACCGGTAGCAGCATGAGCGCGGGCCACAGGGCATTGGCCAGGAGGGCGAGGCCCGCGTGGAGGAGCGCGAGGCTGAGGTACAGGGGGTTCCGGGTGAACCGGAAGGGCCCCCCGGTGAGGAGCGCCGAGGCACTGCGGTCGGGCCGCACGGTGGTGTGGGCGCGGTGGAAGGTGCGGAAGGCCCAGAGGGCCAGCGCCGCGGAGCCCAGGGCGAGGAGCCCGCCCAGCCAGCGGGGGAGGGGCTGGCCCTGGGCGGCGAAGGTCAGGGGCGCGACGCGCTGGAGCAGGAAGCCGAGGCCGAGCCCCGCGAGGAACACCAGGGGCGGCGGCAGGCGCACGCCGGGGCCGGCGTCCCGGTCAGACATGGCCGATGCCAAGGCAGGCCTCCACGGTCAGGGTCGGCACGCCGTCCTTGGATTGGGCCCGCAGGGCCTCGAGGTACTCCTGTCCTACGGCTGCTGTGCGCTCGGGTCCGAGCTGGCTGAACAGGTAGGCCAGGGGCGGCGCCGAGCGCGTGAAGCCGGCCCAGTAGGCTTCCGGCGCGGCGATGCGCTGGATGGCCGTGGAGGTCACCACCTCCACCCTCCGGAAGCCGGCCGCTTCCATCCGGGTTTTCAGCACCTCGGCGCCCGCGAGGCGGGCCCAGACAGGCGGTGCGGAAGGTGGCTGGAACTCGGGGGCCACGCGCTGGATGGCCTGCCTCACCAGGGCCAGCAGCGGCAGGCTGGCGGGATCGCGCCAGCAGACGATCGCGGCGCGCCCGCCCCCGCGCAGCACCCGCCGCAGCTCGCCCAGCCCGCGTTCCAGATCGGGGAAGAAGATCAGCCCCAGCACCGAGGCCGCGGCATCGAAGGAGGCGTCGGGCAGGGCCAGCGCCTGCCCGTCCATGACCTCGGCCGAGATGCCATCGAGCCCTTCCGCGGCGATGCGCTCCCGCAGCCGGGCGACCATTCCCGGGGCGAAATCCGTGGCGAGGACCTCCGCCCCGGCCCGCGCCGCCTGGAGGCTGAAAGCGCCGGTGCCGGCGGCCACGTCGAGGACGCGCTCACCCGCCCGGAGGGCCAGCAGCCGGAGGGCGTGGGCGGCGTACTGGGTGCTCAGGCCCTCGAAGGCCCGCTCGTAGTCCGAGGCGATGGCTCCCCAGTTTCCGGCGACCTGGTCGGGGCTCAGCGGGGTCATGTGGGAGGCTCCATGGCGGATCCTTCAAATTGAAGCGGACAGCTCTCCATTCTGACTGGAATGAGCGTTCCCATGCGTGAAACGATATGCGTTAAATGTTTTAAATAAAGCAGATGCGATTACGGAATGGATGTTGCCCCTGAGGGTTCCCTCGGGAGCGAGCCGAGGGATGACCGACCCGCCTCCGCTCGCTCCGCGAGGCCAACCATCCTCTGAGGTGATCCATGCATAAACATCCAAGCAAAACGGATACGCTCGTTCCGATGAAGGGCGGCGTGAAGACACCTCCGACAACGCCGGCCCGGGAGATGGCAGTGGACATCCCAGGCCCTGACCAGAAGCCTGACCGGCAGGTGGAGCAGTCGACCGGGAAGCCCTCTCCGAAAAAAGCCGGTTCCATCTGAAAAGAGCCCGCAGCGGCAGGGGCGGGGTGGATCCTGGGTCTGACCACTTGGGGAGGATGGGCTGCCGCTGGCCCTGCCAACCAGGATCCTCCCCGCTATGATCTTTCGTGCCTGCCCGCAAGGGCCAAGGCTGGTGGGGGGTCGCCATGCTGCACACCCGCACGATCAGGGACCTGGACGAGATGTGCACCCTGGCCTTTCCGCCTCCGTACGCGCTCGTGGACGCCCTCGAGGCGGCCGAGGGCCGCAGCGAGGAATGGTCCGTCCTCATGGCCTTCGAGCAGGGCTCCAGCCATGCCCAGTGGATCGCGGTGTTCCCGGAGGCCGAGGAGGCGCGCTTCTATGCGGAGGACGACCAGCTGATCGGCCGCTGGGACCCCCACCGGGAGATCTTCATCCCCGAGGAGGGCTCCCCCCGGGACTTGCGGGGTCGGCAGGTGTCCCTGGCCTCCATCGAGGAGGACGAGGAGGACGAGGACGCCGAGGACGAGGCGCGGAAGCGGGGCTGAGGGGTCGGCGCGGGTGGGGTCAGGCCGTCACCACTTCCCAGGGCGCGATGCCGCCCGGGATGACCTGGAAGAGGGGATGGGGAACGGGCTGTCTGATGGCCTCGAACGGCTTGAGCCACTCCGGGTCGCGAGCGCGGAGCTTGGTCGTGAGGTGGGTCCACTCATAGTCAAGCTGGCCCTGGGTGACGGACAGCGGAGGAAGGGCCGGGAACGCCCCGATCTTCCGTTCATCGAAGTGGTAGTTGCGGCGTAGCGATTCGGCATGCACCTCCTTCAGGTAGGCCGCGATGTACGACGGCGGCGCCGAGGACTGGAGGAACCGCGCCAGCTGGGGATGGTTTCTATAACCCTTGGTCTGGCCCGCCAGGACGGCCTGGGCAAGCAGCCCTTCGCGCCACAGAGCCACGAGGCCCTTGGCATCTAGGTACTGGGGATGGATGGACCAGAGACGCATCGGTGATTTCCTGGGGCTTGGCGGAGGATGGTATCCGGGTTGAGCGGAGGGCTGGGCGGCTCATTCCTGGGCGACGACCTGCAGGAGTTCAGAGTTGAACATGGCGGCGGGTGAAATGACCGGCTCATCGAGGGGGATCTGAGCGCCATATCGTTCTCTGAGTTTGGCCTGAACCGCAGGGTCGTCGAGTTTGAACTCGCGGAGCCGCTGCTGCTGGCCGACCTCGATGCGGAGGGCGCGTTGATAGAGCTTCCAGACCAGCTCGGAACAATAGATCCGCCGATCGGACCATTCAAAGGTCAAGTCGTAGGGCCTGCCTTCAAAGCCGCGGGCGATCGAATGCAGGCGGGCGATGTTGGGAGGCGTGAGGACCGATGGAGCCTTCGCGAGGCGTTTCAGGACATAGTGCCCGCCTTGGCCGCGGGCAATCCACTTCGCCAGTGGGGTGTAGCGGACGGTGGCGACAGCCTCGAACACAAACGGTCTGCCATCTTTGAATAGAACGATGCCCATGTGGCTGTAGGGAGAATGGGTCGCCCGCTGGATGGCCAGGCTCTGTGATGAACGGGAGGTCTGGAAAAGAATGTCGCCTTCATGGACCGGCGGGAGATGACCTGAGCCGTAGGCGGCCGATGCCAGCAGGAGGAGCGCAGGCAGGGATCGACGCCCGGTCGGGAGCCACCTGCCCGGAAGCATCGAAGTGGTCATGGTTCGCGCCGATAGATGCCCGTGCCATGGCAGGTCTTGCAATCGACGACAACCTGAAGGCTTCCGTGGCATTTCTTGCATGGAAGGCTGACCGAGCCACTGCCAGCGCACTTGGCACAGGCAGAGGAGAAGGCCTTCTGGGCCTTGCTGCCCTTGCAGCGGGGGCAGGTCGTGCCATCACGGAGTACACCTTTGGCTTCGCAGCGGGAGCACGGCCCGGCCTCTTGCGAGTAGGTACCGCTTCCAGAACATTTTCGGCAGCTGAGGACCACCAGGCCCTTTCCAGTGCAGATATCGCAGTCAACGGAGAGGTGGCCGGTGCCTTCACACCTCAGGCACTGGACGCCGAGGCCCGCAGGAGAAAACCCTTTGGGGGAGCGTTTCGGATGATTCATACCTGACTGGTTCAAGGCCTCTCCCGGCTGAAGGTCCCATGGTGTCGACGCGAGCCTAGCCTCCGTGACCCGTTTCCGTGAAAGCTTTCACCAGCACTAAGGCCGATGCGTGCGCTGACCGGACAAAGGCAATGCTGACCTTCGTGGTTCGCCCAGGGAATCGAAAGGTGAAGTTGAAGCTCTCGGGGCCTGACTGGGACGAAATGAAGGTGTGGAATCGTCCTTCAAAATCCTTCACGGAAGTGCAGGGCGCGACTTCGCGGAAGAAATGCCTGCCCACCACGCTCGAGGAAGCCATCCCCGAAAGGGACTCCTCCGCCTTGTTGTAACTCAGGACAAGCCCATTCGGATCAAGCTCGATGACGCCGAAGGGCATGGCTTCGAGCTGCTCTGCCGAAAGCAGGGGCAGGCCGACCAGCGCAGCGCGGCAGGACCGGCAAATGCCATGCGAGTGGGGCACCAGACCTTGGCCTGTTGTCGTTCCGCACCAGGCGCACAAAACAGGGTAGGTGGTTTCCATTCGAAGCTCCAACAAGTGGCCCAGGGCAGACGGGGAACCCGACAGACGATTGAGAGAGCCAGGGGAATCGGAACAAGGAACCTCAATCATGGGTCTAGCGGCGGGTCAGCGCCAAGGCTAGCGCCGGGACGAGCAATAAGGCAAAGCCGATGAAATAGGTGGTTCGCGCGGCCCTGAAGCTCCGCAGAAGCAGGGCCACCCCAACACACCCGAACAAGAGCGCAAAGGCAGCCACCACCAGACCGGCGTTGCCATCGACGAAACTGGTCGCACCGCTCTTGCCTTTCAGGGTGATGCCCTTTTGCCAGAGAGCGAACCAGGCGAACGCGGTGAAGAAGCCCGCCAACAGCCCTGAGGCGATTCGTTCACCGGTCGGATCTTGTCCATGAGGTTTCATGAGGCCTGCCTGACAATATCGACCGAGATCTCCACGGCCGGCAGTGTTCCCCTGTTCTCCAGCCAGTGAGTCGTGTTCCTGTCCTCGGGCCAGCCCACTCCCGGCCCATAGTCCGTTGCGACGCCATTCCGGTGATCCGTGATCGTTCCCTGCAGGATGTAGACGGTGCCTGGTCTGTCCTTATGGTCGTGAATCGGGCCGAAGACGCCTCCAGGCTCGATGGTCACCATCCGCATCCGAAGCTGGCGCCCTGCCATGCCCTCGATCTCGGGGCCCAGATCCACCGTCGCAAGCAGCTTCACCGTGACACCTCGGGTCTCAGGCACCACCTGTCCGTTGCTCATCGCGCTCTCCTTTCGAAGGGGTTGCCTGCTGATGTCTTGGGCTCCGGGAGGCCAGCACCGCAAGGGAGCCGTTGAGGATGAACACATAGGCCACGAAAAGGGCATTTTCAAAATGGTAGGTTTGAACCGACAGAAAGCTCATCCCGAATCCGAATGCACTGACAGCATAGGCAATCCAGCTCTCGGAATGAGGATGTTGATACGACTTGATGAGGGTCGGTATGCTCGCCAGCACATCGGCCAGCAGCGAGAACAGCAGGGCCAAGTTGGGTTTGTCGGTCACGGCCCAGAGGATGAGGCCGAAGAGAGCCGCTGCCATCAGGTAGTAGTCGCGCGGTTCGCTTTTCCAATAGGCCTTTTTATTGAAGAACGATGCGGCGAAGACAAGCAGCGGCGTAAAGCCGGCGGCAAACGACGCCCACGACACGCCCTCGACGCCCTGGGCTCTTTGCGCCACGAAGATGACCATCGGGAAGATTCCCCAAAGCAGCCACGTGATGCGGTTGGGCTGGGCCTTGCCGGCGATGGTTTCGTATAGGTAATAGAAGCCGCCGAGCGAGCCGATGATGGCGCCGATCATCGCAAAGTAGTCGGGAAGCATGCCGGCCTGACGAAGAGGGCTTACCGGACCAGTCTGCGCCGGGGCGTTGAGCGGAGCCGAGGAAGCGAGACGATGAGAGAGAGCGAAAGACCATGCCGCAGGACAGTGGCTTTGGAATGGGAGAAAGAGAGGCCAGTCAGGCCACTCGTATTGAATGACGACAGGTCATTTTGATCAATGAATGTTAACCCCCTCTTCCACCGCGTATTTGGGGCGACCTGTATTCAGGCACTTACCTGGGGTGAAAGAACGGCACAGGGCTTGCTCTTATCCAAGCGGCCCTTCTAGCGCCGGAGGTTTCCGGCGCTAGAACGATCAGGCCGGCAGGCACCCTGAGAGCCTATTGATCCTCCTGAAAGCGCGAAGTGGGAGCCTGCCGTGACCATCAAGGCACAAGGGGAAAAGGGGACATGGCTCAACAGGGCGATCTTGATCGCCTTTGTCGCCCTGCTGGGAATCCCGCTGCGGATCGAAACCAGGCCTCGCGAAAATCAGCCGGCAAGCCATGAGTCCTTTATTGCCCAAATCGCCTACCGACGATAGACCCGGGACCTTCTGTCTGGATCCAGGAATGGGTGCAACTGTGGCGTTCATGTTTCGGTGCGGGGGTTCCCATGACCGGCCCCGCCTGCGCGGAGGCGATGAGCGGAGTCGAGGACACGAGAAACAGAGAGAGCAGAAGGCAATACAGGCGGGTCCGAGCTGAGCTAAGGGTTAGACCGCAATGTAGGCATAGGTTGTTGATGCGATAAGTGCAATAAGAAGTGCTGCAACGAAAATGAGCCAATTGAAACCGGCAGAGAACCCAATGATTGTCCAACCAACTATGGAGAGGCTGACTCCAAGTAGAGCCACCGCGACCAGAAGCCAACCACCAACACAATTGGTCTTGAACCAGAGTCGCTCGTTCTGGAGGATTCTGTGGATTCGAATTCCATACAGCGCATTTGGGCCGACCCATCTCACAGCCAGAGGAAGGGCGAGGGCAGCAAGAACCAAGGATGTGATCAGCAGTGGGAAGTTCGGGTGCAAGTGAACCTCGAATGAGGCCTAACGAAGGGAGCTAACCGGCCCCGCCTGCGCCGAGGCGACGAACGAAGCCGAGATAGCGAGATGAAGAGAAAGAGCGGAAGACAATGCAGGCGGGGTCCGAGTTGAGCGGAGGGTTAGGCCGCTGCTCAGGCATTGGGGCCAATCATGTATCTACAAATTCCCGGAACCCATTGCCAGGGATCTCCAGGACAGCGATCCCATGTTAGGCCAGGGTTCTCAGTCTTAGCTTTCATAAACCACATAAAGAGCTTGGTGTCATCCCAATTTCGACGGTCTTGAAGGGGTACTTTTCGGAGTTCGTCGCGAACAGCCTGCTCGAATTCTGCTTTCTTCATGTGGAACCTCTGAGGCCTAATTTAAAGTAGTGTCCAGCGGAGGGCCAGTGCGAGTTGTGAAGTGCTATTGAGTTTTGGCTTTATTTAAAGCTTGTTGCCGAAGTTGTTGGTACTCTTCCTCACTCAGCAATCCAGCCTGCTTCATTTTGTTTAATTTCGAAAGCTCTGCTTCGAGGTCAAATGGAGTGGTTTTGCTGTGATTTGGTGCTGGGGGTACTGAAGAATTGGTATTTTCAACTTTCTGATGGATGTTGATATCCGTGGTGGGATTTTTGGTAGAATTGAAGTCCCCTTTACGCCCAAATGAATCGACTTTCCCATTGATTAATCGAACGTAGAAAATCTTATAACTATGTCTGTTGCCGTACCAAATATCTACTTCATATGATTCATATTCTAGGTATTTGGTATCGCCACTTTGAGCTACTGATGTTGGCTGACCAAGATGGGAATTGACTTCGTCTTCTGTCATACCTACCTGAATTGCATCCAGGCGTGGTGGAATTTTGGCGGGTTCAACACATCCCATAAGTTGAATTGCGATGATCAAAGGAAAGATTCTAAGGCTTCGATTCACGATATTCTCCAGGACAAAAAAGCATACGACGGGATACTTCGATTGAATAGGTTGATGACGGCCTAACGGATGAAGCTAAGCGGCCACGCCTGCACCGAGATGATCAGCGGAGCCGAGATAGCAAAATGCTGAGAGAGAGCGAGAAGCAATGCAGGCGGGGTCCGACTTGAGCGGAGGGTTAGGCG
>Ga0255338_1002506_pt1 | contig 26412 bp, 30 predicted proteins | sample MeOH1_35cm_T4_19_FD_203715 | JGI IMG/M metagenome (GOLD analysis project Ga0255338, IMG submission 203715) | Sandy soil microbial communities from University of British Columbia, Vancouver, Canada - MeOH1_35cm_T4_195 | ecosystem: Engineered > Artificial ecosystem > Sand microcosm > Unclassified ...
GACGATGCGGTCGCGTATCCCTCGGTGCTGATCGGCACGCCGGGGATCGGTGACTGCGGACGCAGCGACCGCAGTGCCGTCCGGTCGAGCTTCGTCGACGCTACCGACACCGGGGCATAAGTGGCATCTGCTGCCGCTTTCGACAGGTACTTCGGATCCCCCACCGCGTCGACCCGCGCGTCGATCGCCTCGCGCGCGACAGCCGGCAGCGCCTTCGTCTCCTCGTCGATGGTGACGATCTTTCTCGCCATGTCAGGCTCCAATCGTGTACAGGCCGGATCCGGCCGGGGATTCGGTCATGCCGGGCGGGATCGCGTACAGCCCCGATCCGGGCGGGTCTTCGGTCAGGCCGGTGAACCCGTACAGCCCGGATCCGGCCGGCGACTCGGTGAGGGTGTAGGTCTCCGGGCCGATCGGCGGGAAGCCGAGGTCGACGAGGAGCCGCTTCCAGCCGGGGCCGCCGAAGAAGTGCCGCACTGAGAACCCGGCGGCGGTGTCGATCATGGCGTTGACGGTGGCCGGCCACGCGAGGGCGCCCTCGCCGTCGGTGATGGTCTGCTCCCCTGTCTCGGCGACCTCCCCGGCGGCGATCAGCCGGCCGATGTAGATCGCGTCGGCGCCGTACCCGGAGCGGGCGAGGGTGAGGAACCGGCCGCGGCGGACCTGCGCGACCGCGGGCTGGTCGAACGAGACCTCGCCGGTGCCCGGCCGCGGCTGGACTCCGGACAGGTCGACCTGCAGGCCCGTCTCGATGTTGTGCCGGTTGGTCTCGAGGCCCTTGAACGACAGGGAGAACACGTCGGCGGTGATGTCCGAGCGCACCGGATTGGAGTAGCCGATCGCACCGATGTCGGACTTCTCCATCTCCCGGGCCCAGACGATCGCGTCCTCCTTGTCGATCAGCCCGTAGTCGAACCACCCCGGCGGAAGCTGCGCGAGGGTGGCGACGTCGCCTGTGGTGATCGACGACATCATCGGTGCGGTCGGGCCCGCACCGAACACGTGCGCCTCCGACGGTTTGATGATCAGCTCACGCTGGTGGCGGGCCAACTCCAGCTCGGCGACTCTCGACGGCATCGCGGCATCCTTCCGGTCAGTCGCACTTCGGTTCGGGATACGGGTTGTCGCGGCGCTGCTGCTCGAGCGCCCCACGCGCGGCGATCAGGTCGCCGCGTTCGCGGTCGTTGACCGCGACGGTCGTCTCGTACCGCTCAAGCAGATCCCGCACCCGGCCGTTGCCGCCGGGCTCGGCGGTGAGCAGCCCCCGGACCAGATCGGTCAGGGCGGCGTCGCGCTGCTCACGCAGCGCATCGTCGCGCTTTTCGAGATCGCGGTCCTCGCTGTTGATCCGGGCGTTCTCCCGCAGCGCACGCTGGAAGTCGGCGTTGCACTCGGCCTGGTGTTGCTGCTGGATCTGCGCGGTGATCACCGAGAACGTCGTCAACAGGGACAGGGTGATCACGACGATGGTGAAGTTGCGCGACGATTTCGGCACGAACGGCACCAGCAGCGACACGCCCCGCAGCCGGTACTGGCGGTACTGGACGACGGTGCCAGCGGCGTAGCTGGCCGCGCCGACCAGCACGTAGCGGATGAGCGTCTCCCACAGTTCAGTCACGGGACTCGGCCTCCCTGTCGGCCTGCGGCCGTTGCGGTGGTGGGGGCGGCGGGTCGGCCTTGGCGGCCTGGTGGTTACGCGCGAGCAACCACATCACCACGGCCGTCATGATCTCGTTGAGCCCGGTCGGGGCGACCCACTCGAACCGGAAGAACTGCGAGACGATCTGCGCGGAAACCGAGGTCCCCCACAGGGCGACGACGATGCCGACGACCACGGACCGGGTCCGCGGCGATGGTCCGTTCGGTTGCGACACGCGCCGTCCCTGCCTTTCCTGCCGGCCCACAGGCCCCTGCGGTCCTCACCTGGCCCCCTCGGGCGGCGGCGGCGCGGCCGCGGCATAGCGGGGGGTGATCTTCAGCCGCGCGATGTAGGAGATCGCGGTCTGGACGATGGTCTTGAGCACCAGCACCCCCAACGTGGCCCACGCGGCGCCGTCGAGGACGTCGACGTCCCCCAGCGCTAGCGCGAGCACCGACAACAGGGCGAAGCCGATGTCGATCGCCAGGCCCTGGACGAACGTGCGCCACGATCGGTTGCGGGCGTCGACGACGGTGAGCTGTTCACCGCGGGCGGTGACCGCGGTGACGTCCGGGACCGGGTCGGGCAGGCCGCGGCCGGTGAGGACGCCGGTGCCGACCTGGCGGGCGTAGTCGCCGAGCTCGCGCCGCACCGCGGCCTGCTGGCGCTCCCACTCCTGCCGGGCCGCGTCGGCGGCCTCGCGGCGCACCAGCTCCCAGAACGGAAGCTCCGCGCGGGTGGTCGATTCGACGTCGTGATCTGCTGACATTCGATGCCTCCTAGGGCTGGCCGACGAACTCGGCGAGGATCGCGTCCCACTCGGAGCCCGGCTGCGCATCGTTGGGTGCCGGGTCGGCCACGAGCGGCCCCAGCTTGTTCGGGGCGGTGAACCGGTACTGCATGGCCCGGTACGGCACGGAGCCGTTCACCCCGTCCCACTGGGAGACGATCATCACGAACTGGCTCTTGGTGCCGTCCACCTTCTCGAACTTGCTGTCGGGGTGGACGTAGCAGCCGTACAGGCTGGGCTGCACGTCGTACCCGAACGGCAGGCCGGCGCCGCGCACGGGCCGGGTGATCGGGGCGGTGTGCCAGTTGACGTTCTCGATGGGCCCGTAGCCGAGCCGGACGAACGAATCGTACGAGCTCGCCCGGAATCCGGAGAGCACGTGGTGCCCCTGGATCCACCGGTAGCCGATCTCGCCGAACTTCTCCCCCGCCGGCATCATGTCGCCCGGCTCGTGGTCGGCCGGGTTCGCCTTCCACACCCAGGCGCCCCCGATCCAGCAGCGGCCCTCCCACTTGGCGGGGTCGAGGATGTCGGCCTCGCGGACGCGCCAGAGCAGCATGTTCTTGTTGCGGGCGAGGCCGCCGGTGGAGAAGGCGTAGACCCAGCCGTCGCGGCCGCGGTCCCAGGTCATCATCACGCGCTGGCCGCGGAATGCGGTGGTGGACCACTTGGTGGTGGAGTTGGTGCCGTTGACCCAGGTTTCGCCGTTGTCGTCGGAGTACCAGATCTCGCACCACAGCTCACCGCCGAGGCCAGCTGTGACCATCACCCAGAGGTACACGCGGCCGCCGATGACGATCGCATCGCACGGCAGCACGGTGGTGAACTCATTGTTGTTATGAACGTAGGGCCACAGCTGGTCACCACCGCGGCACGCCGCGTCGATGACGATCGGCTGCGTCATGTCCCGGGTGGGTGAGGTGACGATCACCGGCGAGCGCCAGTCCGGTCCGCCGGCGGCCTGGGTGGTGCCGCCGAACGTGTCGCCGAAGATGTACCCGACCCGGCCGTTCGGCAGCACGATCGGGATCCCGAGATCGGTGCCGCCGATCGGCCGCGGGATGTTCTGGACTGGATTCAGATCACGGATCTTCGCCATGGTCAGCTGCCGAGGATCTGATTGACGTCGAGCTGCAGGTGCGTCGCGATGGCGCGCAGCAGCAGGTTGTTCTCCCGCGCGAGCGCCGCGGTGCGCAGCACGTGCCCGCGCATGGTCGTCGGGCCGGTGCCGCCGTCCTTGGTCTTGTCGGCGACCTCGCCGTAGGTCATCTCGGCGGCGACCGAGCGCAGCCAGTACCGCATCTTCGGGTCGGAGAACTGGTTCGGCATGTTCTCGTACAGCGTCAGGGTGTCGGCCGAGGTGGCGCCGTTGAGTTCGTTCTGGACGTCCTGTGCAGTAGCCACGGTGGCTCCCTTCGTTGTCGACGGCACCGATGCCGTCGGGGTCTTGGTGGTGGCCGGCGCCGGGGCGGTGCCGGGGTAGTTCGCGTTCTTCAGAAACGGCATCGGGTCCATGCGTCCTGGGCCTGCCGGTTGGCGCGTCCAGCGGTGCACCTCGACGTGCACGTGCGGATCGACGCCGCCGTTGGTCGATCGGTCTCCGTTCACGCGGCCGATGCGCTGGCCTGCGTCGACCTTCTGGCCGCGGCGTACTTCGGGGACGATGTGCCCGTACACCCACAGGTTCGAGCCCTGAGCGTCGTCGGAATCGATGTCGAGATAGTGACCGAAACCCTCTGGATCCCATCCGACGGCGACGACGGTGCCTGCCTGGACGGCGTAGACCGGCTTGTTGGCAGATCCACCCGGCCAGCCGAAATCCACACCGTAATGCGTTGCGCCCCAACGCGGTCCGTATCCACTTGTGACTATGTGCCCGCGGGCCATGGGGAAGTACCTACGCGGCATTGTTCATCTCCCGCCTTTTCGCTGCGTGCCATTCCCTGTCCGTCTTGCGTAGGCAGGTGGCGCAGCGACGTTTTCCATCGCTCAGCGTGCGGACGTTGTCACCCGACATCGGATGCCCCCGCTTGCAGACGATGCGTATTCCGCCGCACCGCCTTCCGTTCCGAATCCGGTCGGCGATGTTCTCGGATCGCGTTCCCCACCGGAGGTTCGAGGCCCGGTTGTTGCCCGGGTCGTCGTCCCAGTGAAGGCCTTCCGTCCCCTCGGGAGCCGGACCGACGAAGGCCTCGAGCACGAGACGGTGCACCAGCACTGTGCGCTGGTCGCCGTCCCGACTCAGCGTCACCTGTCGGTGTCCGCGAGGCATCATCTTCTGCCGCAGAACTCGGCCGCGGTAAAGCACTTCGCGGCCGCAGTTGTGCCAGATCATGCGGTCGACGGATCGAACCCGCCCCTGATCGGATACCTCGTAGTAGCCGACGTATCCGGATACCGGCTTCCACGTCTCCTCCGGCCCGGCCATCACTTCCCCCTTCCGACGAACTCGGCCAGGACCGTGTCCCAGTCCTCGCCGGTGACCGCGGCGCCGACGGCGCCGCCCTGGGACAGGTGCACGGCGCGGTCGAGGAAGATCGGCCACGGGAATTCGGGTCCGGGGTCGGTGTGGCCGCCGCCCCACATGCCGAGGTCACCGTGCCCGCACACGCCTCTCGAGCGGGGCGGGGTGCCGTCGGTGACGCGGCGGATCGGCAGCTCGTTGATCTCGGCGCGCCACGCGACCCACAGGGCGCCGCGCCAGAGCATCAGGTCCTGGTTGCGGCCGTCGGCATCTTTGTCCGGATCGAGCCACTGCGCTGTGGTCCACTCGGCGAAGCTGCCGCCGAAGCACAGGTGCTCGGCCACGGTGTTCGCGTTCGCCGCGGCCCAGGGGGCGTCGACGTACGGCACCATCTGGATGAGCTCCCGCTCGTCTGCCGCGTCGTGGTAGGACACCTGCGACGAGGCCTGTGCGCAGTAGCCGGCGAGGGAGCGGGCGGTGCCGTTGCCCTGCTGGGTGTGGATGACGAGGTAGCGGCAGTCCGTTGCTGCGCCGGGGTATCGGTTCGGTGACCAGATCGGGGCCGCGTTGTGCGGGTCTGCGATCGACACGAGGGTGCCTCCAATCAGGCGACGATGAACGAAAATGCTCCGGTGATGACTTCGGGCTCGGAGTACACGCGCGCCCGGGGGTTCTGCTGCTCGATGTATGGGACGCCGCCCGTTCCGACCTGGTCGAGGTTGCCGATTCCGCCGTCATCGCCGGCCGACTGCATCGGCAGCAGACGGGTGTCATGGCCGGCCGAGGTGACGTACGGGACGACGAAGTTGTTGTAGTCGTTGCGGATCAGGAACTTGAGCATCCAGTTCATCCAGCCGTCGCCGACGTTGGTGTACAGCAGGCCCTCGCCCCACTGGTCGGTGAACACGGCCGACGGCCGGATCCCCGACGGCAGATCGATGTACATGGTGCCGCGACCGAAGTTGCGGGTGCCGGTGCCCGTGCGGATCTCGAACTTGACGTGGCAGGTCTGGGTGGCGGGATCGAGCTGGTACCAGCCGCGGCGCACGCCGCCGGCGCCGAGGGCACACACCCCGTCCTTGTGGGTGCCGAGCACCGGGTCGTACGCGGTCCACGGCAGCGCAGCCGCCGACGTCAGCGACAGCGTGCTGTTGCCCTGGCCATCGTTGGCGGTGACGTTGTATTCGGTGGTGCCGGACTGCAGCACCGCGCCGAGGGGAAGGTCTACGATGCCGATCTGTTCGGTCTGCGCGGCCTGGAACGGTCCGCCGAAGCCGCCCCACACCCGCACGTCGAGGACGTCGGCGGCGGCGATCGTCGACACCGAGGGCCGGACCCGCACGACCGCGAGCGGGAACTCGTAGGTGCCGCCGGCCACGCGGGTCAGTGCCGGTGGGGTGGTCGAACCGACGACGCCCTGTTTGACGAACACCTGCACCGAGGAGTTGTCGCCGGCCCAGGTGAAGCGCAGCCCGACGACGTCGAGTCGGGCCGAGGCACCGGAGTTCGCGGCGACCTGCACGATCTGCGCGGCGGATTCGACGACGAGGACGCCGCAGACCATGGCGGTGCCGGCGGCGAGCTGCACCGACCGCACCCCCGTGGAGGTCGGTTTGAACGCGGAGGCGGTGTCGACCAGTGCCTTCGCTCCGGCGAGCGCGAAGCGGGTGGCTTCCTGCACTTCGGTGACGGTGCCCTTGAACCCGGCGATGCTGGCTACCACGAGTGTGTCTCCCTCAGATGAGATATGAGCCGTCGACGGTGACGAGTTCCGGGCGGCCGTTCATCACCCGGATGCGCACGTCGTTCGTATTGGCGACCACGTGTATTTGCCCGCGGTCGGATCCGCTGCGCAGCAGCATCTTTCCGTGCACCGACGGCCAGGACGGGTACATGACGGTCGCGTCGGCCCACTGGTCTGTCAGTTGGGCGCCGACCTTGACGGGCAGGTCCATGGTGTAGGGCACGCCGTCCGGGTTGGTCCAGCCGCCGATCGTGCCGTACAGCCCGAGCCGCACCTTGAATCGGCACATCCCGTTGGCGATGCGGTAGCGGCCGTCCTTCCAGAACGTCGTCGCGGTGATCAGCTGGCCGCTGCTGTTGCGCAGGTTCGGCACGAACGCCTTCCACGCGGTGGTCTGCGGGTCGACGACGGTGTAGCCGATGGTGGCCGCGGCGGTGTTCTGCGTGACCACCTGGTACAGCGAGGTGCCGACGAGGATCTCGGCGCCGAGCGGGATGTCGACGCGGGCGAGGTTGGTGGCCTGGTTCGCCCGGTACGGTCCGCCGACGCCGCCCCACACGCGGGTGTCGTACACGTCCCCGGCCGCGATCGTGGTGACGCCGGAGCGCACGTAGACCAGGGCGAGGACCATCTCGTACACCACGCCCTGGGTGCGGGTCGGGGCCGGGGACGACGGGGACGCCGCAGCGGTGCCCTGCTTGGAGAATGTCGTCACCGACGGCGTGGCGCCCCAGGTGAAGCGCAGCCCGACGATGTCGAACCGCGGCTGCCCGGAGGTGTTGGCCGGCAGCACGACGTCCTGGGTGACGGTCTCGGAGTAGCGCACCCCGGCGGCCATCGCGGCGCCGGCGGCGAGGCGGATGGTGCGGGTGCCGGTCGACGACGGTGCAAGGTCCGACGGGCCGGCTACCACCGGCGGGGCGAGCATCGTGAACCGGCGGGCCTCGCCCGCTTCGTCCACTACCCCCTTGAACCCGGTCAGCGTCTGGGCCACAACGGTTACCTCCTGGCGTTCTGGTTGCGGATCTCGGCAGCCAGGCGGGCGATGGCGTCGACGACCGCGGTGGGCCGGCCCGGGGCGGCGACGCCGCACTTCGGGGTGTAGGTCACCGGCGAACCGGCCTCGTCGCGCATCTCCACCTCGGTGATCTGTGCGCGGAACAGCTGCCCGGCGATGCGGGCGTAGGCAAAGTCCCCGTTGGCCCAGTCCTGCCCCATCCACCACGGGTTGCCGTCGACGACGGTGAAGTTCACCGACAGTCCGCCGGCGGCCGCGGCGAGCTCGGCGCGTCCAGCCTCGAGCGGATCGACGTTCTCGTCGTTGGCTTCGACGAAGATCTCCGGCAGCCCGAAGTTCGACGAATCCGCGCGGGCGTCGGTGTCGATCACCTCGTAGAACGGGCGGGCGGTTCCTTCGCCTTTGCCGCCGATGTACGCCCGGTACGCCTTGCGTTCGGTGGAGGACACCGAGAACTGCTCGAGGTGCTCCTGCTGCCACAGCAGCCGGCCGGTGTCACGGCCGGCGACGACGTCGATCATCACCGTGCCCGGCTCCGGGGCGACGTGCACCGCCGCGGGCAGCGGGTCACCGGTGCGGTAGGTGCGGGCGGTGATCGTGTACCCGTACTTACGCAGCACATCGTCGGTAAGCGACTTGACGGTGACCATCCGCGCGGACAGCTTGATGATCGGGGACTGGTCCTCCACCGCCGACGGCACCACCATCACCGGGACCTGCAGGCGCCCGGCGGCGTCGGCGATGTAGCCCTTGATCACCGACTCGAGCGGTCCCTCGCGGACATCGGACTCGCGGTCCTGCAGGCTGGGCCCGACGTCGGCGTTGGCGACCGCGAGCATCGAGTCGAGCCAGATCCGGTCGTTGACGATGGTGAGCTCGAGGACCGGGCCGTCCCCGTCATCGACGTACTCACCGGAGATCCGTCCCGTCCACGGCTCCGGCGCCGGGGTGTAGACGGAGATGAACAGCGGCTCCTCATGCACCTTCAGGGCCGCAGTGAGCAGCTCCGGGTCCGGGGTGCCGGGGATGGCGATGGTGCCCGAGCCGATGTCCTCCCACTTCCAGCTCACCGTCGCCGACTCGTGCTCGGTGATGGACGTGAGCAGCTCGCGGTGCCGGTTGTAGACCAGGTACCGCGCGTCCCGTCCGGCCATCAGTAGGCCGCCAGGTAGAACGTCGGGAGTTCGAGCCGGATGTTCGCGCCCGGTCCGCCGCCGATGATCTGCGCGGTGGCCACGACGTCGTCCCCCGGCTTGACCGGCGCGAAGTCATACAGGCCGCCGATGCGGTCCCACGCGCGGTTGCCGCCGCCGTCGACCACCTCGGAGTGCGAGGGGTCGGTGACGATCACCAGGCGCTCACCGGCGGCGAGGCCGGAGACGTAGGTGATGTGCTCACCGACGCCGACGACGGCCTGCCCGGGCCCGTCGATCGTCCACGTCGGCCAGACCTCCACCTGCCCGGGGTTGGTGAGCACCGCGTTGCCGATCGCGTTGCCGCCGGTGATGTAGAAGTCCGGGGCCGCGTTGGTGGGTCCGTAGTAGTTGTCCGGCGTCGCCGAGCCGGTGAACGGGAAGTCGAACACGACGTCCTTGCCGCGCCAGAACGGGGATTCGGCGGCGAGGGTGATCTCGTACTCGGCCGTGCCGCGCACGTCGGGCATCGTGTCGACGTCCCCGTCGTCGAGCTCGACGAGGCGGCCGGAGAAGCTGCGGGACTCCCCCAGCGCCTCCACCTCCAGGGTGCCCGGGTACAGCGGGGAGAACGAGTCCCGGAACGACCGGTCCAGGTACAGGAACTCGTCGCCGCGGCGGAAGTTCCCGGCCGGCCGGGACACCCAGGTGTCGCCGACGACCACCGTCATCGTGCAGTCCCCCGCGTCCCAGTCGATTCCCTCGAACCGCACCCCGTGCCGGCGGGCGGTCTTGTGGGTGAGCTGGGTGAACTTCGGCAGCAGGATCGACTTCAGTCCCTTCGGCAGGATCGCGCCCTCGGTGCCGGACATCAGGTTCCACTCGGTGCCCAGGTGCGAGGCCCACCGCACCTGGACCCGGCTGTGCAGGGCGCTCATCCCAGACCTGCCTCGACCATGGCCCGCTTCGTCTCCCGGCGCACAGAGCGGGCGGTCGCCTTGTCGTCGACGACGTGCTGCTGCTCGATGTACTGGCCGTAGATCTGCGCGCCCGACAGGTCCACGCTCACCAGCGCGTTGCGGTCGGACGCGGTGAGCACGTCGTCGACCGACAGGCTGGTGAGCCGATCGAGGATCGGGATCAGCTTCTCGTCGAAGCTGCGGGTCATGTCCGGATCCAGGACCCGCTCGGGGCGGATGATGTCCTTCATCATGATCCCGCGGCCGCGGGCGATACCTCCGTCGTCGTACCAGTGGTTGGCCTCCCAGAACGACCTGGCGCCGAGCGGGTCGCCGTACCGGTCGGAGATGTACCGCGCCCCGGCCTGGCCCTGGATGAGCGGGTTCGGGTTCTCGTCCGGCAGGTACTGGTCCTTCGTCGACCCCAGGAACTGGAACAGACCGAACGCGCCGGACGATGGGTTGCGCGCCAGCGGATTCCATGACGACTCGCGGGAGACGATGTAGTCCACCGCGTCCCACTGGGCTCCGGTGTCCCACCCGTACGGCGCGAACGCCTGCCTCACCTGGTCGACCACCGGACCGGAGCCGGGGACGGACGAGCCTTCCACCGCGTCGGACCGATTCAGGATCCAGTCGCGGACGCCGTTTCGGAACTTGTCGAATGCCAGCTTCGGCAGCCGGCCGATCTGTCCCCCGCCGAACTCCGGGATGGCTCGGCCGATCGGATCCATGACCCCGTCGAACAGGCCCGCCACGAGGCGACGCAGGAACCCGGCTCCTCCGCCTCGACTGCCGCCCTCGGCGGACACGAGCCGCCCGTCCGAGGTGACCATCTGGGACATGGCCCAGTGCACGTGATCGGAGTGCCCACCGATCGCACCGGTCGGGCGGCCCTCGTCGATGTTCGGCCCCGGATCCCAGAACAGCTCCAGGGAGTTCGGGTAGGTGGCGGCGATCCAGCTGGCGATCTGCTGCATGGGCCCACCCAGGTCGATGGCCTGCCCGGCCATGTGGAAGTCGTAGCCGGACCCCACGTCCTGGTACCTGGTCCCGGAGGTGAGGACAGCGCCGGGGAACGCGGTGCGCACCGCATCCCACATCGACCGCTGGATCTCCGTGGTCAGCTCCGCACCGCCCTGGACACGACCGCCGCCGGCGTAGTGGAAGTAGTCGGACTCCCCCATCCGGCGGGGCCGCCGGTTGAGCCGATCGAGCGTGTCGTACCCGATCGCCCGGGCCGCCTCGGTGCGCACCACGTACTCGCCGTTGGACAGCATCGCCGGCACCTTGTCGTCTGCCGGCCCGCCGGGCCCGCGGACCCGGCCGCCGACCGCGTAGTGGCCGAGCTCCCCGAGATCGGCCTCCTGCAACGGCTCGATATCGAGCCAGCCGGCGACCTTGTTCCAGGCGGCGACGATGCCCTTGTTGTAGACGGTCTCGACGATGAACCGCACCGGCTTCGCCGCAATCGCCTTGATCCGGTCCCACACCCGACCGATCCAGTCCACCACGGACTCGAAGGCCCGACCGACCAGATCGAGGGCGCCTTTGAGGGTGTCCCAGATCGGGATCAGGACGTTGTCGACGACCCACTTGATGCCGGCGCCGAGGGCGTCCCAGGCGGGTTTGATGACCGAGTTCCAGATCCAGGTGAAGAAGTTGCCGACGGCCTGCAACGCGGCCGTGAGGGCGTCCCAGGCGGGCCGGATGATGGTGTCCCACACCCAGGCGATGCCGGCGCCGAGGGCGTCCCACGCCGGCTTGATCAGGGTGTTCCACACCCAGACGAAGAAGTTGCCGATCGCGGTCAGGGCCGCGGTGAGGGCGTCCCAGGCGGGGCGGATGATGTTCTCCCACACCCAGGAGATCCCGAACGCGAGAGCATCCCACGCGGGTTTGATCAGGGTGTTCCACACCCAGCCGAAGAACGCCCCGACCTGCCCGAACACCCACATGATGGCGTCGAACACCGGCCGCAGGACGGTGTTCCACGCCCACTGGGCGACGGCGACGATCGCGTCCCACACGACGCCGAAGATCATGCCGAGCAGCACGAACGCGGCCAGGACGATGCCGACGGCGTACTTGATGGCGGTGAACACCGGGGACAGGACGTTGTCCCACACCCACTGCAGGATCTGCCCGATCATCGCGAACCCGGCCTGGATGCCCTCCCACGCCGGTTTGATGACGTTCTCCCACGCCCACTTCACCGCGCCGGAGATGGCGGCCCAGATCGTCTCCCACAGCCGGCGGCCGGTCTCGGTCTTGGTGAAGAACCACACCAGCCCGGCCACCAGCGCCGCGATCGCGACGAGGATCAGCCCGATCGGGTTCGCGTTCAATGCGGCGTTCCACAGCCACTGGGCGGCGGTGGCGGCCTTGACGGCGATCGCCTTGACCTTCATCGCCCCGGCATGCAGCTTCTCGGCCACCAGCGCGCGGGTGGCGGCGAGGGTGGAGAGGTTCTCGGCGGCGGCCTTGCCGCGGATCGCGCCGGCGGCGGCGGCCATCTTCCCCGACAGGGTGGACTGGGCCTGGGCGATGCCGTAGGTGGCGTCGGTGTAGGTCTGGTACAGCTCCTTGCCGGTGTCGATGACCCCGGTGACCTCCCCGACCGCGCCCTTGATCGATTCGAGCCCGGAGATCGCGGTGTCGAACACCGTTCCGACGGCGTGGAAGCCGAGATAGCCGCCGATCAGGGTGTTGACCGCGCCCTGATTCTCCGACATGAGCCCCGCGAGGGTGCCGAGAGCGGGGATGAGGACGGTTTCGATGGCCGGGGCGAGGGCCTCGAGGGTGCGGACCAGCAGCTCCCAGGTGGTCAATCCCGCCGAGCCCATCGCGGTGCCGAGGCTGGTGACGATCTCCTTGACCGCCGGGGCGGCGGCGATCGCCGCGTCGCGCAGTTTGCCGAACACGTCCGACAGGCGCGGGCCGTACTCGTCGACGAACTGACCGACCTTGTCCCGGAACGAGAGCAGCTGGGCGACGATCGGCGAGTCCTCCTCGAGACCGAGCGCGGCCCCGAGGGCGCCGTCGTAGTTGCCGGACACCAGCAGCTCGAACGCGAACCGGATACTGTCGGAGACCTTCTGCGCCCAGGGCCCGACCCGGTTGGTCATCTCGTCGAGCTTGCCGGTGATCGTGCCGAGCACCCCGGTGGCCTGGTCGAAGAACGGCCCGATCAGGGCGGCCCCGAACCGGCCGAGGGCGGCCTTGGCGTTGTCGAAGGCGCCGCTGACCGTGGAGCCGGAGGCGAGGGCGGCGCCGCCGATGTTCTGCTCGATCACCTTCTGGAAGGTGGCCGCGTCGACCTGCCCCTTGGTGACCATGTCCCGCAGGGCATCGCCGGTGACGCCGTACTCCTTCTGCAGCCAGGTGAAGATCGGGATGCCGCGGTCGGCGAGCTGCTGCAGGTCGTCGGTCATCGCGACGCCGTTGGTCTGGACCTTGTTGAAGATCGAGCCCATCTCGTCGAGCGAGGCCCCGGCGATCGATGCGGCATCGGCGGTGAGCTTCAGATACCGGGTCAGTTCCTTGCCCGGGGCGATGCCGGCCGCGACCGCGGACGCCGCGATGGTCGCGGCGTCGCCGAGCCCGAACGCGGTGCCCTTCACCGACTCGAGCGCCGAGGTCATGATCGTGTCGATCGACGCCGCGTCGTGCCCCAGGCCGCGGAGCTTGCCGCGGGCATCGTCGATCGCGGTGAGCCGACCGATGCCGAGGGTGATCGCGGTCCCGAGGAACCCGGCCGCCGCGCCCCCGGCGGCGACGAGACCGGTCTTGAGGGTGCGGCCGACCCCGGAGGCGATCCGCGACCCGATGCCCGGGCCGGTGTCGTCGGCGCGCCGCAGGATCCGGGAGAAGAACCCGTCCGCTTCCTGCTCGGCCTGCTGCCCGTCGAAGCGGGCCTCCACCCGTGCGACCCGGCTCTGCGCCGACCGCTGCGCATCCGCCGCGGCGCGCTGCGCCGCCTCGGCCCGCTGCAGCTCCTCCGACGCCGCCTGAGAGGCGCGTTTGGCCTTCGCGAGGGACTGCTCGGCCGCGGTGAGCCGGCCGACGTCGGTGACGCCCCGTTCCCGCAGCGACTGCAGCTTCGCCTCGGCAACCTCCGCGGCGCCGGCGGCGTCGGCCTCCCTCCGGCGCAGGGCCTGGACCTTCTGCGACGACGCCTCGACTGTCTTCTGCGCCCGCTCGAGGTCCTTCTTCGCCTTGTCCAGGGCCGACTTGTCCACCGTCGGTTCGATCTTGTGTTCGACCGGGTTGCCCTGGATCTCGCGGCGCACGCGCTGAAAGTAGCCGCGCATCGAGGGCATGACGTCGACGAAGGCGGTACCGCCGGACAGATCAGGCACTGCGGAACCTCCCTCAGTCGTCGGTGGGGTCGGGCAGGGACAGCCGCTTGTAGCGCGAGCCGAGCACCTTCGAGGCGATGTCGTCGTGCTCGACGTAGAGCCGGTACTTGTCGTACCGCTCGCGGGCGGTGAGCGGCCGCGGCAGCGGCCGCGGGGTCTTCGGGCCGCGGCCCTTGAACTTCGGGCTGGCCTGGAACACCGCCGCCTCGATCCGGCGCAGCGTCTCGAGGATCGCGGTGTCGGTGTCCCGGTCGCGGGTCCACCCGACCAGCGACGGCCGTCCTACCCCCGCCGGTTTGCCGTGCTCGGCCTCCCACTTGGCGTGCCGCTCGGCCAGCTCGAGATCCGCGGCGAGCGCCGCGGTGTAGTAGCCGCCCTCAATGGGACGTTCGAGGAACCGAAACAGCTTGTCCCACGGCGTTTTCTCGTGCTCGCGCACCCAGTCGTACAGATTCAGGTGCCGGTCGATCAGGTCCCGTTCGATCGCCTCGCCGTACAGATCGAGGGTCTCGACCAGCCGCAGGAACCCCCCGAGCGGGGGGACCAGCAACCCGAAATGGGCGCGGATCTCGTCGATCCGCTCCACCAGCTCGGACACCGGTCGGTCCTCGTACACGTCGAGGATGTCGTCGGCGAGGTCCTCCCCGACCAGCGCGTCGAGCAGCTCGGTGGGGGTGACGGCGGTGTCGAGGGCGCACGCCCCGTCCGCGGTCGGGACCTCGACCACGATCGTGCGGCCGTCGAGGTCGAGGAAGAACGGACCCGCCGCCTCGGCGAGCAGCTGCTCGAAGAAGCTCTCGGCGTCCCCGTCGGGCGGGTCCGTCTTCACGCCGGTCACGGGTCAGCGGCGACGACGGCGACGCTCGAACCGGTTCGCGGCCTGACGCTCCTCGAAGCGCCGCGCGTCGAGACCGAAGTACTCGAACACATCACGCTGCCAGTCGATGAACTCGTCCCACGACAGCGCCTCGATGAACGGCTCGGCGGTCTCGTACTGGTCGAGCAGCAGCAGCCGCAGCCCCTGCCGCAGCGAGGTGCGGTCGGACTGCAGCTCGAGCATCGTGCCGGTGTCCGGCTCCTGGATCACGAACTCGGGGCTGTCGCCGAGCACGAACCGGTACGGCTCCTTCGCCGGGCTCTGACCGCCGAACCGCTTGACGGCGCCGGACGCGCCGCGGCCGATCTCGATGGGTGCTTCGCTCATGCCTGGGACTCCTCAGAGGTGGTGGGGGCGGATGGGGTGGCGGCGCGGGCACGCCGGGGCTTGGGCGGGGCCGGCTCGGCCGCATCCACCGGCGCCGCGGCCGGATCGGCGGGAGGCACGTCGTCGACGACGGACTCCGCCGCGGCCGGCGCAGCGGACTGCCCGGCCTCGTCCGCCGCCGGTGCGGCGACCGGCTGGGAGGCCGGCGCGAGGTCCTGCGGGGCCGGGGCGACCGGCTCCCCGCCGACAGCCTGGTCCTGCTCGGGATTGGCGACGCGGTACCGGCGGGCGAGCAGCTCGCCCTCCTCGGCGCGGGTGGACGGGGTGAACCGCCGCCCGTCCGGGGAGACCAGCTCGCGTGGCGTCCAACCGTCCGGGTCGAAGGTGCGCATGGTGCCCATGGGTTTCTTGCTCCGTTTCTCGCGCGGACGCGCGCGGTAAGGGGACGGCACGAAGGTCTACGAGATGGTGACCGTGCCGGACGGGGTCAGCGAGGCACCGGACCCGGTGAGGGTGCCGACCTTGGCGACGTCGATCTTCACCGTGTAGGGGCCGCCCGCGGTGCCGGTGACGGTGACGTCCCCGGCGTCGAGGGTTGAGAGCGCCTCGAGCGCGGCCTGCACCGCGGCGGCCGTCGCATTGAACGCGATGGGATCGGTGGTCTGCCCCCCGAACGACAGCGTGAAGGTTCCGCCGGTGGGGTTGCCGCCGATGGTGACGACGTAGGTGGCCTTCGGATCGAACCCGGCCTCCTCGAGCAGGTTCTTCCAACCCGGCCCACCGAAGTGGTGCCGCACCGACACCCCGTAGAGCGTGTCGACCATGGCGTTGACCGTGAACGGCCAGCCGAGGTAGCCCTCACCGTCGGTGATGGTCTGCTCCCCGGTCTCGGCGACCTCACCGGCGAGGAACTGCCGGCCGAAGTGGATCGTGTCCACCCCCGAGCCGACATCGGCGAGCAGCATGTACCGCTGGCGCCGTATCAACGCGACCGCCGGCTGATCGAACGACACCTCCCCGGTCACCGGATCCGGGGTCACCCCGGACAGGTCGACACCGAGGTTCGTCTCGATGTTGAACCGGTTCGTCTCCAGGCCCTTGAACGCCATGCCGAAGATGTCGCTGGTGATGTCCGAACGCACCGGGTTCGAGTAGCCGATCGCATTGATGTCGGCCTTCTCCATCTCCCGGGACAGGTTGACGGCGTCTTCCTTGTCGAGCAACCCGAAGTCGTAGTACCCGACCGGGAGTTCGGCGAGCTGACTGCTCGGCCCTTCGGTGATGTTCAGCACCACCGGGGTGGTCATCGGCGCGCCGAACACGTGCGCGGCGCGGGGCTTGAGGATCAGCTCGCGCTGATGCCGCGCGATCTCGAGCTGGGCGACCTTGCTGGGCATGAATGCCTCCTTCGTCGTGGAAACAAAAGAGCCCACGACGACTCGCGGGCTGACTGTGACGTATTCGGTTGTGAGAGACGAAACTTCAGATCGGCCGGGGTGGCATCAACCCCAGCAGGTACCAGGAGACGACCCGGTCCCGATCGGGGTTGTCGTAGGGCACACCCTCCGGCGGGGTGTCGGTGCGACAGAAATCGATGGTCACCTTCTGCCCGTCCACGACGAATGCCTCACCACCGAGGGTGAGCATCCGCCGGCGCACCCACTCGGCGAGCTGCTGCGCCTCGTTGCGGGTCGGGGCGTAGCAGGAGATCTCCACCCGCGGGTAGTCGGTGATCCCGTCGTCGGTGCCCCCGACCCGGTTGATCCGGATCCCGACGTCGATGTCGTCGTCGGGGGTGACGGTGTCCGTCTCGGCCAGATCGGCCAGCGCGACCATCAGCACGACCTCGATATCCGCGAACAGCGGCGGCTCGGCGACGACCATCTACCCGCGCCGCCGTCCACCGCGCCCCGCGGCACCTATCGCCGACTGCAGCCGGTTCACCCCCCGCGAGCGGCGAGTACCGAACTCCGCGGCGAGGGGGTTGCGGATCTGCGGAGACGGCGGCACCGCAATCCGGTAGCCGGGCCGGCCGTCCCAGCCGCGCGCCGGCAGCACCTTCGCGGTCCGGCCGAACGAGCCGCCCATCGCCGCGCGGCCCTTCTCCGCCTGCCGGCGCACCGCGGACTGCACCGTGCGCGAGGCCATGATCCGGCGGGCGTCCCGCGAGGACCACCGGAACCTGCCCTGTGCCATCGCTACCCCCTCCACTCGGTGAGGAACCCGCCGACATACACGGCGGTCCCCTCGTCGTCGTAGTGCGTCTGCAACTCCCCGTCGACATGCAACCGGCGCGGCCGGCCGGCGTCGTCGACGATCCCGTCGACGGTGACGACACTCGTGGTGCGCTCCGGGAACCCCGGCGGGGCGAAGAGCTTCCACCGCGACTCGGTGGCCTGCCCGTCCTCCCGCCGCTCCTCGGACGCCGCCGGCTGCACCGCACACCCCGGATACGGCACCGGGGCGCCGTCGACGAAATCGCCGTGCTTGACCTTGATCCGCGGGGTCAGCAGCACGGTCTGATTGCCGAGGTCGTCGACCATCAGTAGTCCCCGACCTTGAACGACCACGCCGGCCCGGCCCGGAACGGAATGCCGAGCAGCTCCTTGTGGAAGTCGGTGAACACCAGGAACTGCCCCGGATTGGCGAGGGTGACGCTGCGGGTAACCTCCCCGGTCGTCTTCGAGTACGAGGACAGACCGAGGTAGGGCTCGGAGGCGAGGGCGGCCTTGACGACCTGGATCGACACCAGCTTCGCGTTCGGGTCGTCCGGGGCGATGTCGGGTTTGCGGTCCCGGATCCACGACGCCGCCGCGTCGAGCAACAGCTGCGCATCGACCTTCTGCGCCTCGGTCAGCGCCCGGCCCCCGAGGGTGATGTCCTCGGGTTCCGCGAAGGCCGCCACCGGGTCACTCCGCCAGCGCGGCGAGCAGCTGCGGCTTGGTCATCGACCGGGCCTCGGACTCGTCCATGCCGCGAGAGACCGCGTAGGCGATCCAGTCGTCCTTGTCCGCGGCCTGCCTCGGCCGCGGCACCGCCGCCGGCACCGGCGCGGGCTGGCTCGTCCCGCCGGGTTCGCCGGCGCCCGCCGCGACGGTGTCGACCTGGTCGTCGTCGTCGACCGGCGGTGCGGCGGCCGGGCGGACCTGCTCGGCGTCGACGATCGCCCCGGCCCGCAGCAGCCGGGCGACCTCGACCTCGTCCAGGCCGGCGACCGAATCGCCCCGCCGATGCCGGACGAGCTTGGTGACGCGGCCCTTTTCGTCCCGGGCGAGAACCTGATCGAACCGCGTCGCTGTCAGGATGTACTCGGTCACGGCGTCTCCAATCCGGTCAGCCACAGCGCGGCCTTGGGCTGGTCGAGGCCCATCGCCCGCTTGTGCGAGGCGTCCGAACGCCACGTCTCGGTCGGGCCGCCGTTGGGGCCGTTGCCCTCCGGGTACAGGCCGGTGAACTGCAACGGCCGGGTGTCGCTGTAGAAGCCGACCACTCCGCGCTGCAGCACCAACGCCCGATCCCGCGGGAAGGTGCGGGACTGGATGACGTTCAGGCCGAAGATCGTCGCCGGCAGCGCCCCGGTGTAGGCGATGTTCTGCTCGGCGAGATTGCCCTGGTACACCTTCAGGACGTTGTCGTTGTCGAGCAGCGTCGCGAGCAGACCCGGGTGGAGCACGATCGCGTCCGGCTCGAACCCGAAGTACTCGTCGCCGGTGCCGCCCTGCGCCTCGGTCGGGGCGGCCGAGGTGATCTCCTCGATCGCCTTCGCCAGGTCGGTGCGCGGCTTGCCGGCTGGATCGTCCCACGGCGTCGACACCGGCATCGTCGGCACCACCGGCGACTGCAGCAGCGCCTTCGCCGACCGGTCGTTGGCGCGGATGAACGTGTTGCGCAGCCCGGTGAGCTGCTTGTTCACCGCGTCGATCCGGTTCTCGTCGATCATCTCCTTCGACACCCGCACACCGAGCGCCCGCTTGACCGCGAACGCGGTGCGGGGCAGCCCCAGCTTGCCGTGGCTGACCGGGATCTCCCCGAACTCGGCGACGTCGGCGACGTCGTCCTCGAGGAACATCGGATCACCCTCGCGGTAGGCCACCACCCCCGACGGGTTGGGGCCGGCGTCGCGCAGCAGGGCCTCGCTGATGAACTGATTGCGCATCAGCTCCATCAGCTTGGTGGGGATGAACAGCGGGTTGGCGACCAGTTCGGCCACGGTGATCCGCGGTCCGTCCGAGACGCTCACCACATCAACAGTCATGACGGTTTCTCCTCGAGTCGTTGTGAGCGGTCAGGCGATCCGCATCAGGCCGACACCGTTCGCGGCCACGCCGGCCGGTTCGGTGCAGATCCCGACGATGGTGCGGGCATCGGGGGTGGCGGCGGCCGGGCCGACCTTGCCGGCCGCGGTGGCGACGAGCTTGTCGCCGAACGTCGCTGCCGCCGAGTAGGTCACCTTCACCTCGGTGCCCGAGTAGGCGACCGCCACCCGGGTCGGCAGCTGCGTGGCGGTGAGCACCGGCCGCCCGTCCGGGCCGGTGGTCGGTTCGGTGACCTCCGCCTCCGGATTCTGTGCGTCGGTCAGCGCGACACCGAGCACCTTGGTGCTGCCCGCGGCGGCGACGCCGATCCGGCCGGCGGCGCGGGCTTCGACGAGCTGGCCGCCGGTGATGCGTTCGGCCGGGATGAAGGTCTTCGGTCCGGTCTTGGTGACCTCGAGGACGGCGCTCATGTCACAGGCTCCAGTTCTTGTAGGTCGCGTCGTCGGCGACGTTCGACGGCTGAGCGGGATCGACGCCGCTGTAGCCGATCTCGTTGATCGGCGCGGCGAGCTCGTCGGGCAGGGCGTTGAGGGTGTCCTTCGCCGCCGGGTCCGCCGCGAGCAGATTCAGCCAGTGCTCCCGGTTGGCCGGCGGGATCTTCCCCTTCGCGACCGCCTCGTCGACGACGCGTTCGCGGTCCTGGCGTTCGATGCGGTCGAGCGCGGCACGGCCTGCCGCGGCGTCGGCCTGCCACTGCTCGAGCTTGGCGCTGTCGACGACCGTGAGCCCGAACTTCGCGGCGGCCTGGGTGACCGCCTCCGTGGTGACCGGCGCCGCCTCGGTGCCGGCGGCCGGGTCGGCGCGTTCTTCGAGGGCTTCGTTCACCGCCGCCAACACCTGCTCGTCGGTGGCGTCCTCAGCGATGCCGAGGCTCTTGGCGATCTCTTCCTTCAGGGTGGGCACAACGCCCTCCTTTCCTGTAGCGGCCTCCGCCTCGGCAGAGGAATCCTTGGGGCCGGGCCGCGCGGTGGCGCGGCGCCCGGCGTGGTTGAACACCGACAGGTCGAACCGGTTCTGCACCGTCTGCGCCTGCTCAGATTCGGCGTCGAGCACCACGTCGGCCAACCCGGCCGCGGCCGCCTCGTCCGCCGAATACCAGGTCTCGGCGGCCATCGCTTCGAGCCACTGCTCGACGGTGCCTCCCGCCTTGTCGGCGTACACCGAGGCGATGTTGCGGTCCTCGTGCTCGAGATACCCGGACATCTTCGTCATGTCGTCGGCGTTGCCCATGCACATCCCCCACGCCTTGTGCACGAACAGCTCGGCGTTGCGCATCATGTGCAGCTCGTCGACGCCGGCGGCGATGAACGACGCCGACGACGCGGCCACCCCCTCGACGACCGCGACCACCTTCGCCGGGTGCGCGCGCAACGCGTTGAGGATCGCCAGGGCCTCCCACACCTCCCCGCCCGGGGAGTTGATCAGCAACCGGATCTCGCGGGTGTCGTCCGGGAGCTCGTCGAGCACCCCGACGAACTCCTTCGCCGAGAGCCCCCACCACTCACCCCAGGAGTCGAGCGGATCGTAGAGCCGCAGCGTGACCACACCCCCGGCTGAGGTCTTCGGGTCGGGCCGCTCGGCCCGCACCGGCGTGCGCTGGAACGCCGACGGGCTCCGTAGGAACGGGTTCACTGATCCTCCTGCGGGTTCGGGGTGCCGGGCGTCCACGGCTGCTCGGGGGGCGGGGTGTCCTTCGCCGGCAGCCCGTACTGCTGGCGGGTGAACTCCTCGAGCGACCGGTCCAGGCGGATCAGGCCGGCGTCGATGAGCAGCTTGAGCGCCGACGCCGTCAGATCCTGCCGGGCGCCGATGTCGTCGAACTCGATCCGCGGCGCCGGCTCGTCCACACCGAAGTTCAGATCCACCAGATCCTCGACGATGTGCGCATTGGCGATGTCGCGCACCGATTCGGTCTGCGACTGCACCGACTGCACGAACGTGTTCTCCTGCACCGACGCGAGCGCGTAGCTGCCACCGCCGTCGAGGTTGAGGTAGTGCGCGAGGCCGGCGAGCGCCATCTGCTTGTCGTGATACGCGATGGCCTGCTGCAGATCCGGCAGATTCCCGGACACGCCGAGCAGTTTCGCGTCGGCCCCCTTCGGCAGCCCCACGCCGGACGATTCACCACCGCGGTACTGCGACGCCATCTGCCGGTACTTCTCGATCTGCTCCGGATCGGCGCTTTCCTCCTCGCTCGCCCAGAACACCGGCACGCCGATGCCGTTGCGGCGAGCCGCCGCCGCCTGGATCCGCATCAGCTCGTCCTTGAGAATCCAGTGCTTGTACGCCGGGCGCAGCATCGACTGCCCGATCCACTGGTACGGGCCCGGCTCCGGCTTGCGGACATACGCCACCAGCCGCGACACCGGGATCTTCTGCGGCCGCAGCAGCCACTCCACCGGCGCCCCCGCCGGCGCGTGCTGCTCGATCGACTCCAGACCACCGTCGAGCGCGACATGGATCGCCCGGATCGTCGCCGCCGGGCGCGGCGCGAGTTTGCGCAGCCAGATCCGGCCGTCCTCCCCCGGCCGGTACACCTGCTCGAAGAAGCTGTGGCCGTGCTTATTCTGCAGCAACGCCTGCTCGAGGTGCAGCCGCCACGAGAACCGGCCGCGGCTGCGGATCCGCTGACCCTGCCGCGGCTCGTCGGCGCCCTTGATCGGCAACCCGAGATTGTCCGCGACGAACTCGGTCACCTCGTCGCGGGCACCGGCACCGTCGATCCGCCAGCCCGTCCCCAACGCCGGCAGCGAGATCGCGTCGAGCACCGACGAGATCCGGGTGTCCTCCCGCGTCATCCGATCGAACACCGCGATCGACCGCGGCCACCGCAGATCCGGGACCTTCTCCCCCGACATCCACTGCTGCCACTCCGTCACCCCGGAGCCGTTGACATACCCCGCCTCCCGGAAGGAGCTGGGTGTGCCAGTCGTCTCGGCCACGACGCCACCTCCTTCCTAGAATCCGACCGTCAACACATCGACCTCGCCACCGAACCCACCCGCGAGCGCCGGCACCGCCGCGTCCTCCGACACGGTCGGTTTGAACGCCGGGCCCGCCGGCTTCGGTTTGGGCACGTCGTAGACCTTGAGCGCCCAATGGGCGAGCGTCGCCGCCACCAGCGGCGAGATGGTCATGTTGCCCTTGCGATTCCACGCCCAACCACCACCGGACAGGTCCCGCTTCGTCGCCCCCTCGAGCGCCGACGCCAGCAACGGATCCCCGGTATGCGAGAGGTTCGCGTTCACCGCGTCGTCGTAGAACCCGCCGCACGCCTGCACCATCTGCGCCGCCGTGGTGACCTCCGGCTCGATGCCGGCCGCCACCAGATCCGGATGCAGCGAGTACGCAGGCGAAGCCTTGTCGATCACCAGCGCGCACGGATCCCACCGGTCGATCAGCGACAGCAGGATCTGAACCAATCCGGGCCCAGGCGCCGCGTGGTAGCCGACCTCGAGGTGCACCCGCCCGGCGTCGGTGCGGGCCGCGGCGGCGATCGAGACCCACTTGCGGTCCGGGGACATGTCGATCGCCAGGGCGATCCTCTTGCCGAACTTCGCCTCCGCGACCCTCATGTCTCTCCACACGTCCGGATCGATCACGAACTCGCGGGTCTCGTCCTGATCCCAGAACTCGTCCCACACCCCGAGACCCTCACGCCGCCACGCATCATCGTTCGGCAGGTTCTCCCGCAGACGCAGCATCGCCTCGTGATTGGTGCGCGTCGGGTACGAGGCGTTGGCGATCTTCCACTGCTCGGGGTCATCCAGCTCTCCGTCGCGATCGGCGGAGCACTCGATGTACGCACCGTTGCGCAGCTGCCCGGACAGGGCCTTGCGGCGCTTGTTCGAGAACGCCTCGCCCGGATCGATCCCGGGACGCGGCGGGGTACCCATGTAGAACAGCAACGCACCGGCCGGATGCTGCGACTGGTTCGTCGCCGCCAGCATGTCCTCGAGCGCACGCTCGGTGAGGATCTGCGCCTCGTCGAACACCTCGACATCGACCTGGTCGAAGCCACGGCCGAAGCCCATCGACCGGGCACCGAACATGATGATCGACCCATTGCTGAACGCGATCTGCTGCTCACCATTGGCGGTGCGCACTCCGTGCTGCGGCACGTACGCCGCGATCCCCGGCCGTTTGACCAGCGACTGCAGCGTCTGGAACGTCCGCGTCGACGTGCGCAGATGGTGCGCGGTCCACACCACCGTCAACCCCGGGAACTCCAGGCACAGTGCGATGACGAGCGATCCGACGAAGAACGTCTTGCCGACCTGCCGCGGGATGCTCAGTGTGATCCCGCCGACCGTCGCCGCGTACATGCCGTCGGCTGTCTTGCCGAGCGCGATCTGCCCGACACCCTGCTGCCACGGGTCGTGCTCGACCCGCATCGCCCGCAGCCACTTGCGGATCCCGCCGTAGCCGGTCGAGACGATCCCTTCCGGGATCACCACATGGCGGGCAGCCTCAGAGAGCTTCGGGGTCGAAGGCCTCGTCGGTCGACGACTCGTCGTTGTCGCCATCCGAACCTGCCTTCGCCTTCTCCCGCTCGTCGATCTCCTCGATCGCGTCCATGAAGTCCGCGAGCCGCTTCGTCAACGCCGCGAGATCCCGCGCTGGCGTCGACTCGTCGTCGATCGCCCGCGCACATCGATCCCGCATCGCCACCAACGTCGCCCGCTTGTCGCCGGCCGCCGCAGCCTGCTGGACCGCCCCGCCGGCGTCCCGCTCACCCCCTCCCACCTGCGCCTACACCGCCTTGGGAAAAAACGGAGAGAGAGACGAGGACTGGCGACGGTGGGCAGTCCCGGGCCGGGGTGGTCCAATTTTCTGAGCGTCGGCAACGACCGGATCGCCGGGAAGCCGGTCAGCCTTGGCGACGTTGCACGCCCGGTGCGCCGGCTGCACGTTCGCGTAGGTATGCGCACCGCCACGCGAGATCGGAACGATGTGATCCAAGGTCAAGCTCTTCGGATCGGCCGGGTCGAGCGTCGGATCGATCTCCTCCCCGCAGATCCCGCACGTCCAATTGTGCTTCTCGTACACCTCGCTGCGCTTGACGTTCTCGAACGGAACACCGGCTGCGCGCGCCCGGCCGATGTCCTTCTTCATCTGGGTCCTCGCTCGCGTCCGCGCTGCGACACGCCGGATCTCCGCCGCCTCGCACCGCGGACATCTCACGTGTGATCGGTCCGTACTCACGAACACCACGGCACAGTCGGAGCACCTGCCCTCGTGCTGCTGCGGTTCGTAGTTCTCAGGCCGGCACTGCGGGCAGTAGTGCTTGAACTTGATCTCGGACATGTCCGCATTACATCCTCGACACCGCTTGACGGTAGTGCGGTTGACCAGCTCGCGTTGATGGGTGAGCCGGCACTCGATGGTGCAGTAACGCTGATCTGTTTTGAACGTCTCGAAGCTGCGACTACAGCCCGTGCACTGGACGGTCGTCGGTTCGGCCGGCTCGACCGGTTGCCCGTACACACCGCGCCCGGTCAGCACGGCGATCCGCTTACCGGTGGCGACTCTCCGAGCGCACGGCTCGCAGCGATCGGTCACCCTGATCGAACTGCGCGATTTCGTGAATCCCACCCCACAATCCACGCATACACCGTGGATCTTCTCCCTGCACTCCGCGCACTTCCTGTGTGCGGCGTTGCGTGGGGCGAACTCCGTCCCACATCCACACGTTCGGTTCGGTAGCCGCAACGCCTTCTGGCGGGTACGCCGTTGCGCTCGGGCCCGCGTGGGCTGGGCTTCTTGCTGAGCCTCGGCTGCAGCTTCGCGGCGAACTCGGCGGCACGGCCGGCACACCGCCTTGCCCTGGGGCAGCGATCCTGCCGCGCGAGCCATCCGCTTCCCGCAATCAGCACAGGTCAAGTCGATACCAGGCATATGTTCGCACTCCAGGATTTTCGCGGATGCCCCGCACCTGGAGGAGCGGGGCATCCTTGCCTCGGGGATCAGCCGAGGCCGCTTCTTGGTGAGGTGGTTCACCAGTCGAGAAGGGTCCACCGGGACCTATCATGCTCGGTCCCTTCCTCTTCGAATGCTTCTCCCGTAGCATCTGGTCTCAGATGATCCCGACTGCCGTCGCCCCTCTGTCTATTACAGACGCTGTGGAGAAGTCGATCTGCCTTCGTACCGCCGTGAGCGCGACTGAGTGAGTGGTCGGCCTCGAGCGGTTGCCCATCCGGATTCCGGTCCGCGTTCCGGAACATCGGCTCGCCGCACCAATAGCACGGCGCACCGTCGACATGGCGACCGAGAAGGATCTCCCGCTGCCGACGGTGAGGCGCACCGAGCCCGCGCTGCGCCGCAGACTTCTGATTCCTGCGCGCGTTCGCGGTGGGCATCAGTCCTCGTTCACGGCCGCGCCGCTCGTCGGGCGCCGAGGTTGCGCAGCCACACCAGGATCCGCCCGGCCAGGGTGAGCTTCATCGCGCGAACACGATCCGCAGCACGTCGATGGTCGCCTGTGCCAGGTCGAGCAGGGCATGGATCAGGTTCATCGGAACCTCCCGAGATGCGGGGCGAACGCCCCCGGAAACGGAAACTCCCACACCCGCATCTGGGCATGGGAGATCGCTTGCGGACATCATGCCTGTGGATAACTTCGAGTGCAAGTCCATGACCAGGGCCTGGCGTGTCATTGGGGTAAGTCCCGGGGAGTGGTGGGAATCGGCTGAGGGCATCGGTCCAGGTCCGCGGCGTGTCGTTCCCGCTCTGCGGGTGGGCCATCGCGTAGTGATCAACGAGTTACCTCTCACAGTGACTCACA
>Ga0255338_1002507_pt1 | contig 26412 bp, 22 predicted proteins | sample MeOH1_35cm_T4_19_FD_203715 | JGI IMG/M metagenome (GOLD analysis project Ga0255338, IMG submission 203715) | Sandy soil microbial communities from University of British Columbia, Vancouver, Canada - MeOH1_35cm_T4_195 | ecosystem: Engineered > Artificial ecosystem > Sand microcosm > Unclassified ...
AGGGATTCGGCGGCGCCGGAGATCGCCCCGCGCGCCTTGACGGCGTGCAGCAGGTCGATCAGCGGATTGCGGATGCCGCTTCGCGCCGCGGAATCCCGCGACAGCGAATACGAAAGATCGACCTTGCGCATGCCGGCAGTATGCAGCGCCCGCGCACGCCGCGCATGCGGGCCGACGAGATAGGAAGGTGAACGCATAGGCCCGGGGCCAGGGCGCAGGGTGCGCCCGACCCCAGGCGGGTGCGCGCTCAGTTCGCCGTGCCGGCGTTCGGGAAGAACAGCTGCTCGCCGTTGACCTTGTAGCTGGCGATCGCCTGCTGGCCGGCGGGCGAGGTCACCCAGTCGATGAACTTCTGCGCCTCGGCCGCCTTCACGTGCGGGAATTTCTGCGGGCTCACGACCATCACGCCGTACTGGTTGAACAGGCGCTTGTCGCCTTCCACCAGGATCGCCAGCTCGCCGCGGTTCTTGAAACTGAGCCAGGTGCCGCGGTCCGTCAGCACGTAGGCGTTGCTGGAGGCGCCGATGTTCAGCGCCGGGCCCATGCCGCAGCCGCATTCCTTGTAGCCGCTGCCGCGGTTGTCCAGGCCGGCCTGCTTCCAGAAGCGCTTCTCGGCCGCGTCGGTGCCGCTCTTGTCGCCGCGCGAGATGAAGGGCGCGTTGGCCGCGGCGACCTTCTTCAGGCCCTGCACGATGTCCTTGCCCCTCACGCGGGCCGGATCGTTCTTCGGTCCCACCAGCACGAAGTCGTTGTACATCACCGGGTAGCGGCGCGGCGCGAAGCCCTCGGCCACGTATTTCTCCTCGGCGGCGCGGTCGTGCACGAACAGCACGTCGGCGTCGCCGCGCCTGGCCATGTCGATGGCCTGCCCGGTGCCCACCGCCACCACCTTCACCGTGATGCCGGTGGCCTTCGCGAACTCGGGCAGCAGGTGGTTGAACAGGCCCGACTGCTCGGTGGAGGTGGTCGAGGCCATGACCATGGTGGATTGCGCCCAGGCCCCGCCGGCGGCGGCGGCAAGCGCGAAGGCGCACAAGATGCGACGGGTGAGTTTCATCCGAGTTCTCCTTTGACGAACAGTTCGGCCTCGCGCGAGGTCTGTCCCAGCGGGCCGTTGAAGAAGGTCTGGACCGGCAGGTCCGCCAGCACGCGGCCCTGCTCGAGGTAGACGACGCGGGTGGCCAGGCGCTTGACCTGGCCCAGGTTGTGGCTGGCGAAGACGAGCGTCATGCCGGAGGACGCGAAGTCGGCCATCAGCGCTTCGACTTCGCGCTTGGCGTGCGGGTCCAGACTGGCCGTGGGTTCGTCCAGCAGCAGCACGTCGGGTCGCAGCGCCCAGGCGCGCGCGAACGCCACCCGCTGCAACTGGCCGCCGGAGAGTGCGCGCGCATTGCGCAGCGCCAGTGCCTCCAGCCCCACGCGGCCGAGGGCCTCCCGGGCCTGCTCGCGCGCCGCGCGCCAGCGCAGCCCGCGCAGCCAGGGCGCGAGCGCCACGTTGAACAGCACCGAGGCGCGCAGCGCGAACGGCCGCTGGAACACCAGCGCCTGCCGCATGCGCACGTCGCGCACGATGGAGCCGGCCGAAGGCCGCAGGATGCCGTCCAGCACCCGCAGCAGCGTGCTCTTGCCGCAGCCGTTGGCGCCGATCAGCGCCACACGCTCGCCGGGCGCGATGCGCAGGTCGATGCCGCGCAGCGCGCACACGGAGCCGTAGTTGAAATCCAGCCCCTTGAGTTGCACCCAGGCGCTCACCGGGCAACCTCCCCCGGGCTGCGCGAGCGGAGGGGGCGAGCACCTTCGGGCGGCCGTGCGGCGCTCACGCACTCGCTCCCGCCAGGGCAAGCCCTTCCGCGTGCGCGCCGCGCCAGCGCGCGATGAGCGCGATGCCCGCATTGAGCCCCAGCACCACGGTCAGCAGGATGAGGCCCAGCGCCAGCGCCAGCGGCAGGTCGCCCTTGCTGGTCTCCAGCGCGATCGCGGTCGTCATCACGCGGGTGAAGCCCTCGATGTTGCCGCCGACGATCATCACCGCGCCCACCTCCGAGATGGCGCGGCCGAAGCAGGCGAGCAGCACCGTCACCAGGGCATAGCGCTGGTCGAAGGCGAGCAGCAGGCTGCGCAGCACACCGCCGGCACCCAGCGACTGCAGTTGCTCGCCGTTGGCGCGCTCGGCGTCCTCCACCACCTGGCGCGTGAGCGCCGTGCACACCGGCAGCACCAGCAGCACCTGCGCCGCCACCATCGCCTTGAACGAGAACAGCCAGCCCAGGAAGCCGAACGGGCCGCTGCGCGAGAGCAGCAGGTACACCACGAGGCCCACCACCACGGAGGGAATCGCGAGGAAGGTGTTCAGCACGGTCACCACCGCGCCGCGGGCCGGGAAGCGCGCCACGCCCAGCCAGCCGCCCAGGGCCAGGCCGAAGATGCAGGCGCCGATGCAGGCCACGCCGCTCACCGACAGCGACCGCGCGACGATCTCGAACAGCGCCGCGTCTCCCTGCGCGACCAGCTGGAGGGCCCGCGCGAGGCTCTCCTGGAATGTATTCATGGGCCGGATGCTAATGCGCCGCGGCAGCGCGCGCCCTCGGGGCTTGCGAGTTATGAAGCGGCCTGCATAGCCCCCATACTCGGCTCCATGGACAAGGTGCAACTGCACTACGACTTCGCCCCGCGGCGACAGGACGGCTGGGTGCGCAATCCCCTGATGGACCTGCTGCACGCGGTGCAGGAACAGGGCTCCATCTCGGGCGCGGCCCGCGTGCTGGGGCTGTCGTACCGCCACGTGTGGGGTGAGCTGCGGCGCTGGGAGACGCAGCTCGCGCATCCGCTGATCGTGTGGGAGAAGGGGCAGCGGGCGCGGCTCGCGCCCTTCGGCGAGAAGCTGCTGTGGGCCGAGCGGCAGGCGCAGGCGCGGCTCGCGCCGCAGATCGAGGCGCTGCACGCGGAACTGGAGCGCGCCTTCGCGGTCGCCTTCGACGATGCGGCGCAGGTGCTGACGCTGTTCGCCAGCCACGACGACGGCCTGTCGCTGCTGCGCGGCTTCGCCGCGAGCCAGGCGCGGCTGCACCTGGACGTGCGCTTCTGCGGCAGCGTCGACGCGATCACGGCGCTCAATACGGGCCGCTGCACGCTGGCCGGCTTCCACAGCTCGCAGCAGCCGGGGCTGGGCAGCGTCACGCAGCGCACCTACCAGCCGCTGCTGCAGACCGGCCGGCACAAGCTGGTCGGGTTTGCCGAGCGCAGCCAGGGCTTGATGGTGGCAGCCGGCAATCCGCTGCGGCTGGCGGGCTTCGCCGACGTGGTGCGCCGGCGCGCGCGCTTCGTCAACCGGCCGCAGGGCAGCGGCACGCGGCTGCTGTGCGAGGAGCTGCTGGCGCGCGAGCGGGTGCCGCGCTCCGACCTCGCGGGGTTCGGGCGCGAGGAGCCGTCGCATGCCGCAGTGGCGCAGGCGGTGGCCTCGGGCAGCGCGGACGCGGGGCTGGGCATCGAAGCGGCCGCCCGGGCGCGCGGGCTCGACTTCGTGCCGCTGCTGCAGGAGCGCTATTACCTGGTGTGCCTGAAGGAGGCGCTGGAGGAGCCGCCGATCGCGGCGCTGCGGCGGCTGTTGCAGGGCGAGGCCTGGCAGCGCGAACTGGCGAACCTGCCGGGGTACGCGCCCTGGCGCAGTGGGGACGTGTTGAGCCTGAAGGCGCAGTTGCCCTGGTGGGACCTGCCGCCGAAGCGGCGCTGAGCGTTCGCCGCGAGGGAGATCGCCGGGCTGCGCGCTCTCACAGCGCGCAGGTCCGGAACCCCACGAAGCCGTCGTCCCGACCCGGCAGCGCCCACCACCTCGCGCGCGGATGCTTCATGCGCGAGCGCGTCGCGAAGGAGGCGCCGCGCTGCACCCGCGCGATGCCGAACAGCGGCTGCGCATCCAGTTCCGCCGTCGCCGACCAGGGCGCCGGATGGAAGCCGGGCCAGGGCCGCAGCGTGCCCGCCGTCCATTCGCGCACCTCGCCCCAGCGGAAGCCCCGCCGCGCGGCCTGCAGCGCGGCGATCTCCCATTCGGCTTCGGTGGGCAGCCGGCGTCCGGCCCAGCGCGCATAGGCATCGGCCTCCCACCAGCTCGCGTGCAGGGCGAACTGGCTCGCACCCATGCGCGTGGCCTTGCCGAACAGCGTCTGCAGCACGGCGCCGCTGGCCACGCCGATCTGTTCCACGTGCCCCGGCCCGCGCCGGCCCTCGGTCTGCGCCTCGCGCTCCAGCCAGGCCCAGCCCTGCGGATGCCACAGCTCCTCGCGGTCGTAGCCGCCGTCGGCTATGAATTCGACGTACTGCGCCCAGGTCACCGGCTGCGCATCGATCTCGAACTCGGGCACGTTCACCACCTCGTGGCCCTGCTCCACGTCGAGCGCGAAGCCCGCATCCGGCCAGCCGAGCGTGCAGCGCGTGGCCGGCAGGGCGAGCGGCGGGCGCGTCGCAACGCCTGCCGGCAAGGCCAACCCGAGCGGCACGCCGGCCGCCTGCGCCAACATCGCCAGCTCCTCGCCGCGCAGGTCCTCGTGGAACAGCGCCATGCGGAAGAAATAGAGCGCGTCGTCCTGGTCGGGCGTGTGCTCCAGCAGTTCCAGCGTGGTCTCGAGCGTGTCGAGCAGGTAGGCCTTGAGCGCCTCGGGCTCGGGCAGCTCCAGCGCCCAGCGCTGCGCGCGCGGCGTGAGCGAGGGGTCGAACCAGCCGTCGGCCTGCGGCTCCACGCTCGCCAGCCGCATGCCGTCGGTCGGGCAGCGCGGGCCCAGCGCGCGCTGCGGATTGCGGCCGATCCAGTACTCGGCCAGCCAGCCGATGTGCCCGGCCAGCCAGAGCGGCGGCATGGCGTGCGGCAGCACTTTCGTGCGCATGCCGGGCCCGAGCGCCTGCTCGAAGCGCGCCAGCAGCTGCAGCGTGTGGTTGCGCGCATCCATCAAGGCGAGCGACAGACGGTCGCGGCCGGCACGCCGCATCTCGGGCGTGTCGATCAGGGCAAGGGCGCTGTCCATGGCGGCGGTATGCGGTGGCGTGCGCCGGCCGTCCACCCCGTGCAAACACGGATGCCTGTATCCGTTTGCGTCACGAAGCTGTCAGGTTGGCTACGCCCGGCTTCCTAGAATTTCCTTCTTACGCTTTCACTCTACCCGACAATGCGGGGTTCCCTCGACCAGGGGGAAACAAAAGACGGAGACAGCATGCGCGGACTCTTGAAACTTTCGGGCGCCATCGATTGGTTGAACGCCCAGGTGGGCAAATGGGTGATCTGGCTGATCCTCGGCTCCACCCTCATCAGCGCCATCAACGCGATGGTGCGCAAGGCCTTCAACGTCAGCTCCAACGCCTACCTCGAAGTGCAGTGGTACCTGTTCGCCGGTGCCTTCCTGCTGGCGGCGGGCTACACGCTGCTGCACGGCGAGCACGTGAAGATCGACGTGGTCTCCAGCCACTTCTCCAAGCGCAGGCAGATCTGGATCGACATCGTCGGCTTCGCGCTGTTCCTCACGCCGATGTGCCTCATCGTGCTGTGGTTCGGCATCCCGTTCTTCCTCCAGGGCTTCCGTTCGGGCGAGGTCTCCTCCAACGCCGGCGGCCTGATCCGCTGGCCGGTGTACCTGCTGATGCCGATCGGCTTCGCGCTGCTGCTGCTGCAGGGCATCTCGGAATTGATCAAGCGCGTCGCCTTCCTGCAGGGGCTGATCCCCGACCCGACCGAGAAGAAGGTGGCCAAGACGGCCGAAGAGGAACTGGCGGAGGAACTGCGCCGCCAGGCCGAAGCGCAGGGCCGCGTGTAAGCGGGCCCGCCAGAGGAGCACAACGACAATGATGCAGTTCATCGCACAGAACCTGGCCCCGATCATGTTCGTGGGCCTGATCATCTTCCTGCTGTTCGGGTTCCCGGTGGCGTTCAGCCTCGGCGCCTGCGGCCTGTTCTTCGGCCTGGTGGGCATCGAGATGGGCGTGCTGCCCGAGTCGCTGCTGCAGGCGCTGCCGCTGCGCATCTTCGGCATCATGCAGAACGACACGCTGCTGGCCATCCCCTTCTTCACGCTCATGGGCCTGATCCTGGAGCGCAGCGGCATGGCCGAAGACCTGCTGGACACCATCGGCCAGCTGTTCGGCCCGGTGCGCGGCGGCCTGGCGCTGGCCGTGATCTTCGTCGGCGCCCTGCTGGCCGCCACCACCGGCGTGGTGGCCGCCTCGGTGATCTCCATGGGCCTGATCTCGCTGCCCATCATGCTGCGCTACGGCTACGACCGGCGGCTGGCCACCGGCGTGATCGCCGCTTCCGGCACGCTGGCGCAGATCATCCCGCCTTCGCTGGTGCTGATCGTGCTGGCCGACCAGCTCGGTCGCAGCGTGGGCGACATGTACAAGGGCGCCTTCATCCCCGGCTTCCTGCTCACGGGCATCTACGCCTCCTACGTGATCGGCGTCGCCGTGTTCAAGAAGGAGTGGGCGCCGGCGCTGCCGCTGGAGGCGCGCTCGATCCGCGAGGACAACGGCGGCAGCGGCCTGCCCTCGCTGCTGGTGCTGACGGTGATCTCCGCCGCCCTGGCCATCTACCTGGGCGAGAACTGGGCCCGCGTGGTGGGCTGGTGGACCGACGGCCGCGTGACCACCGCACCGACCGACGAGACCATCGTCGTGTCGCTGTGCGCCGGCGTGATGCTGGCCTTCGTGGTCGCGGTGGTGAACAAGGTGCTGCGCATCGGCCTGCTGTCGAAGATGGCCGAGCGCGTGACCTTCGTGCTGATCCCGCCGCTGCTGCTGATCTTCCTGGTGCTGGGCACCATCTTCCTGGGCATCGCGACACCCACCGAAGGCGGCGCGATGGGCGCCCTGGGCGCGGCCGTCATGGCCATGGCGCGCGGGCGGCTGTCCTTCTCGCTGCTCAAGCAGGCCCTCAACACCACGACCAAGCTGGCCTCCTTCGTCGTCTTCATCCTGATCGGCTCCACCTTCTTCAGCCTGGTGTTCCAGGGCGTGGACGGCCCGCGCTGGGTGGAGCACCTGCTGACCAGCCTGCCCGGCGGCCAGCTCGGCTTCCTGATCGTGGTGAACCTGCTGGTGTTCTTCCTCGCCTTCTTCCTCGATTTCTTCGAGCTGTCCTTCATCGTGGTGCCGCTGATCGGGCCGGTGGCGGAGAAGCTGGGAATCGACCTGGTCTGGTTCGGCGTGCTGCTGGCCGTGAACATGCAGACCTCGTTCATGCACCCGCCCTTCGGCTTCGCGCTGTTCTACCTGCGCAGCGTGGCGCCGATCAAGCAGTACGTGGACAAGCTCACCCGCAAGCCGATCGCGCCGGTGACCACCATGCAGATCTACTGGGGTGCGGTGCCCTTCGTGCTGATCCAGGTGGTGATGGTGGGCCTGATCATCGCCTTCCCCGGCATCGTCGCGCACGACAAGGCGGAGAAGATAGACCTCGACAAGGTGAAGATCGAGATGCCCACCGATTCGCCCGGCCTCGACCCCTTCGCCCCGCCGCCGGAGGCGGGCGCCTCGGCGCCGGCGGCCGCCGCCAGCGACCCGTTCGCGCCGCCGCCGCTCCCCAGCGCGGAGGAGCAGGACAAGGCCATGCAGGAGCTGTTCGGCGGCAAGAAGTAGCCGCTGCCGGCTGGCGATGGAGGGCCCTTCGGGGCCCTCTTCCATTTGGGCCGCCCTTCCCCGTCGTCTCGCGCGCTCCTACACGGACGCGCGCAGTGTTGTGCCAATCTCCCGCCGATGATCCGCATCGGCCAGATCCTCCTCGGCCGCAGGCTGGCGAACCGGGAGCATGCCGAGCGCAGGATCGGCCCGCTGCAAGCCGTGCCCGCGATGGGCCTGGACGGCCTGGGCTCCTCGGCCTACGGCCCGGAAGCCGCGCTTGCCGTGCTGGCGGCCCTCGGCGCGTCCGGCACCGGCTACATCGGCTGGGTGATGGCGCCGATCCTGGCGCTGCTGGCCGTGCTGTTCGCCTCCTACTGGCAGACGGTGCAAGCCTACCCCGGCAACGGCGGCGCCTACGCGGTGGCGCGCGAGAACATCGGCAACGACGCCGGCCTGCTGGCCGCGGCGGCGCTGATGATCGACTACGTGCTCAACGTGGCGGTGGGCATCTCGGCCGGCGTCGCCGCGCTCGTTTCGGCCGTGCCCGCGCTGCATCCCTACACGCTGGCCCTGTGCCTGGCCATCCTCGGCTTCGTCACGCTGATGAACCTGCGCGGCACGCTCGATGCCGGCCGCGTGGTGGCCGTGCCGACCTACCTGTTCCTCGCCTCCTTCGGCCTGGTGCTCGCCATCGGCGCCTGGCGCACGGTGGCGTCCGGCGGCCATCCCGAGGCTGTGGTGCCGCCGCCCGCGCAGCCGCAGCTGGCGCAGGCCGTCACCCTGTGGCTGCTGCTGCGCGCCTTCGCCAGCGGCTGCACCGCGATGACCGGGGTGGAGGCGGTCAGCAACGGCATGGGCGCCTTCCGCGATCCGGTGGTGCGCAACGGCCGCCGCACGCTGGCCGCGATCGTCGCCATCCTGGCCGTGCTGCTGGCCGTGATCTCGTGGCTGGTGCACGCCTACGGCATCGGCGCCATGAACCAGGCGCGCGACGGCTACCGCAGCGTGCTGTCGCAACTGGCCGGCGCCGTGGTCGGCCAGGGCGTGCTGTACTACGTGGCGATAGGCTCGCTGCTGGCCGTGCTCGCGCTGTCGGCCAACACCAGCTTCGTCGGCTTCCCGCGGCTGTGCCGCATGGTGGCGGCGGACGGCTTCCTGCCCCGGCCGTTTGCCGTCGCCGGCCGCCGGCTGGTGTTCTCGGTCGGCATCCTCTACCTCGCCGTCACGGCCGCAGTGCTGCTGGTGGTGTTCGGCGGCATCACGGAACACCTGATCCCGCTGTTCGCGATCGGCGCCTTCCTCACCTTCACGATCTCGCAGGCCGGCATGGTGATGCACTGGCGGCGCCGGCGGCGCGAGGGCGAGCGCGTGGGGCTGAAGCTGGCCGTCAACGCGCTCGGCGCCGGGGCGACGGCCATCGCGCTGGCGGTGATCACGGTGGCCAAGTTCGCGGACGGCGCCTGGATCACGCTGCTGGTGATCCCGCTGGTGATCGTGCTGCTGAAGGCGATCCGGCGCTACTACGTGCGGCTGGAGCTGAAGGTGCACGACCCGACCCCGCTGGAGCTGCGCAGCGCGAAGCCGCCGCTGGTGCTGGTGGCGATCGAGGAGTGGAGCCGGATCTCCGACCATGCCATCGCGCTGGCGCTCACGCTGTCGCCGCACGTGCTGGGCGTGCACCTGGCCGAACTGGCCGGCCCCGACGAGGGCTACAACCGCAAGCTGCAGGAGCGCTGGGAGCGCGACGTGGCGGCGCCGGCGCGCGCCGCCGGCTTCCCGGCGCCGCGGCTGGTGGTGCTGCAGGCGCAGTACCGCGCCATCCATGCGCCGGTGCTGCAGCTGGTGCGCGAGCTGGAGCTGGAGCACCCGGACCGCTCGGTGGCGGTGCTGGTGCCGGAGCTGGTGAAGGAGCGCTGGTACCAGCAGCTGCTGCACACGCGGCGCGCGCAGCGGCTGCGCGCGGCGCTGTTGAAGCACGGCGGCACGCGGCTCACGGTGGTGAGCGTGCCGTGGTACCTGGAGGCGATGCCGCTGGCGGATGCGCCGCGGGAGCCGGTGCCGGAGGCGCCGGCCCAAAGGCGCGAGGAGGCGAGCGTCGGGTAGGCCGCTTCAGGCGGTGCAGCGCGCGCACCGGCCTGCGCTGCGCGAATTCGCTCAGAGCGCCCGCATCGCCCCGAACTCCGGCAAGGCCCCGCTCGCGAAGCCGGCGCAATCGAGCGAACCGATCGCAATCTCGCCGCCGCGGATGCGCAGGCGCACGGCGCCGTGGCTGTCCTCGTACAGGTCCGGATGGGCGTGCAGGAAGGCCTCCTGCTCCGCGCGCGGCAGCGCCTTCATGCCGTCCACGTAGTGGTGGCCGTTGCGCTCGACGTGGCGGATCCCGAGCAGGTTCACGAGCGCCAGGTCCTGCTGCACCGCCAGGCCGGCCTGCGTGGTCAGGTCCTCGGCGGACATGAAGTAGCGCGGTGCGCCCTCCTCGCGGTTCCAGGCCGCGCAGCGGGCCGCGTTGAGCACCGACTTGTAGAAGCCCTTGCAGGTCTTGGAGGACACGCCGGCATAGCCGCGCGCGCGCGCCTGCACGAAGCTGTCGATCTCGCCGTCGGATTCGTCGATGATGACCGGCTTGCCGAGGGCGGCGAGCGCCGTGGGTGCGCCCGACGCCCCCACCCCGGCCCTCCCCCAGGAGGGAAGGGAGTCGGAAAGGGCCAGCTTGCGGGCGATCGGCTGCTCGATGAACACGATCGATTGCCACAGCCGCTGCAGCCGGGGCTCGGCCTGGATCGCCCGCACCAGTTCCAGCACGCCCTCGGCGTTCTCGTACTGCTCGTTGCCGTCCAGGGATGCGTAGTAGGGCTCCGGCGCGCGATCGAGCACGGCGGCGATCGCCTGCAGCCGCTGCACATCGGCGCGCACCTTGCCGCCCACCTTGAGCTTGAACCAGCGGTGGCCGTAGGCCTGCACCACCTCCTCCAGGGTCTCGGGCAGGCCGTCGCCGACGCGCTCCTGCTGGTCGGCGCGCGTGATCGCGTCCACCAAGCCCACGGTGTGGCGGGCCTGGATGCTGCGCGCCGGCGCCAGGCCGCGCAGGAAGGCATCGAAGTCGATGCCGGCGAAGGACGGATGCGCGCCGCCCATGCCCACCGCATTGGTGCGCATGGCTTCGTAGAAGGACAGGCCCAGCGCGCGGCACAGCGCGTCGAGCACCGCGCGGTCGACCAGTGCCGGCCCGTAGCTGGCCAGCAGGGGATTGAAGCCTTGCGCCGCCGCGGCGCGCGCATGGGCCTCGTGGTGGCGCGCGAAGTGGCCGAACGCGCTCGCCGGCGAGCCATCGCAGAGGTAGGCCGCGCGCGCGAGCCGCAGCACGCTGCGCAGCTGCTCGAAGTTGTCCTCGTTGGACAGCGCCAGGTTCTTGTCGAACCACTTGGGCGCCATCAGTTCGGCCGCCGCGCCCCAGGCGCCGCGGCCGTCGGGCCGTTCGATGCGCGCCCGCACGAAGGCCTGCGGGCATTCGGTGAGGGTGACCACGCCGAAGCGGAAGGGCATGCGCAGCCTGACCGGGCGCTCGTACAGCTCGATCGCGCGGATGGAGAACACGGGGGCTTCAGCCATGGGCGGCCAGTCCTTGCAGGATGCCGCGCAGGTAGCCGATGGCGCGGGCCGCGCAGCCGGGCCCGTCAGGCACGTAGTCGAAGGGTTCCACGGCGACGATGCCGGGGAAATAGCCGGCCGCTTCCGCCTGGGCCAGCGCGCGCAGGATGGGGCCGAAATCCATGTCGCCCTGCCCCGGACCGCGGCGGTTGGGATCGTTCACCTGCACGTGGCCGATCACGCCGCGCGGCATCCACTCGGCCACGAGGCGCTCCACCGGCAGCGATTCCTCCCGCCCGGCGGCGCTGCAGTCGATCATGGTGCGCAGGGCCGGCGAGCCGATCTCGGCCACCATGCGCGCCGCCTCCTCCACCGTGTTGAACAGGTCGGTCTCGCGGCGCGACAAGGGTTCCAGGCAATAGGTCACGCCGTGACGCTGCGCGGCTTGCGCGGCGGCCTGCAGGCATTCGCGCGCGCGCTCCCAGGCCTGCGCGCGCGTGCTGCCCCCGGGCACGCTGCGCTGCCTGGGCGAGCCGTGCACCAGGTAGTGGCCGCCCATCGCCGCGCACAGTTCGACCAGCCGGGTCATGATTTGCGTGGTGCGCCGCCGCAGGGCCGCGTCCTCACTCACGATCGACAGGCCCGCCGGCGCCACCAGCAGCCAGTGCAGGCCGAAGATCGCGAGCCCTTGGTCTTCGGCGACGCGCCGGAACGCACGCGCCTGCGCATCGGTGATCGCCGTCGGGTCCCCGGCCAGCGTGAAGGGCGCCACCTCCAGCCCGTCGTAGCCGAGCACCGCCGCCAGGCGGCACTGCTCGGCGAAGGGCAGCGGCTGCAGCACCTCGTTGCAGAGGGCGAAGCGCATCGCGGCCTCCTCAGGCGCGGCGGGCGAACATGCCGCGCACCGCCTCGCCGATCGCCGTGCGCACGCCCACCACCGCGCGCTTGAACGGCGGCACGTACAGCAGGATCGTGAAGATCGTGACGGCGGCGAAGGCCATCGCGATCGGGCGGGTGAAGAAGGGGCCTATGCTGCCGTCCGACAGCACCAGGCCGCGGCGCAGGCTCTTGTCCAGCAAGGGGCCCAGCACCAGGCCCAGCACCAGCGGCGCCATCTCGTAGCCGCGGCGGCGCAGGAAGTAGGCGCCGACGCCGATGAACAGCATCGCGTAGATGTCGAACAGGCGCGAGGCGGTGGCGAAGGCGCCCACCGTGCAGAGCAGGAACACGATCGGCATCAGGATGCCGCGCCGCACCTTCAGCACGTGCAGCAGCGGCCGCACCCCGAACAGGCCGAACAGCAGGATGGTGATCGAGGCCAGCGTGGTCATCGCCACCACGTGGTAGATGAAGTGCGGATGCTGGATCATCAGCATCGGCCCCGGCTGCACGCCGTGGATGATCATCGCCGCCATCAGCACCGCCGAGGGCGCCGAGCCCGGGATGCCGAGCGCGAGGCAGGGGATGATGTGGCCGGGGATCGAGGACATGTCGCCGGTCTCGGCGGCCATCAGGCCGTCGATGGAGCCCTTGCCGAACTGTTCCTTCTCCTTGCTCACGGCCTTGGCGGCGGCATAGGACATCCAGGCGCCGGCGTCCTCGCCCACGCCGGGCAGCAAGCCGGTGAGCACGCCGATCACGCCGGAACGCAGCACCGTCCACTTGTACTTGATCACCTCGGCCCAGCGCGGGAGCACCGAGTCCTTCAGGTCGACGATCTTGCGCTCGATGGGATCGGCCAGCGTGGTCAGCACCTCCGCGAGGCCGAAGGCGCCCACCAGCGCGGGGATCAGCGCGATGCCGCCGGAGAGCTCGTCCCAGCCGAGGGTGAAGCGGTCGAAGGCGTAGAGGCTCTCCTGCCCCACCTGCGCCAGGAACAGCCCCAGCAGGCCCATCAGCCAGCCCTTGAGCGCGTCGCCGCCGACGATGGAGCCCGAGATCGTCACCCCGAACAGCGCCAGCCAGAAGAACTCGAAGGCGCCGAACTGCAGCGCCACTTCCGACAGCAGCGGCGTGAACAGGGCCAGGCACAGCACGCCGATCAGGGTGCTGACGAAGGCGCCCGAGGTGGCGATGCCGATCGCGCGGCCGGCCTGCCCCTGCAGTGCCAGGGCGTGGCCGTCGGCGCACGAGGCCGCATTCGCAGCGGTGCCCGGGATGTTCAGCAGGATGGCCGTGCGCGAGCCGCCATAGAGCGCGCCGACATAGGAGCAGATCAGCACCAGGATGGCGTCGTTGGCCTGGAGCTTGATGGTGAGCGTGGTGAGCAGGGCGATGGCCAGGGTGGCCGACAGCCCCGGCAGGATGCCCATGACGATGCCCACGAAAGCGCCGCCCAGCCCGTACAGGAGCGTGAGCGGGTTCATGAAACTCAGGTAGGCCGACCCGAGGTCTTGCAGTCCTTGCAGCATGCGAGCGTTCGGAAAACGGGAATGGTCAGGGCAGGCGGACCAGGAACACCTTCTCGAACACCAGCCAGGTGATCACGGAGGCGGCCACGGCGATCACGATCGCCTTGGTCCAGGCCCGCGCGGTGAGCCGGCGGTCGGCCGGGTCCTCGCTCAGGCGCTGGAAGATCAGGATCGAGGCCGTCACGTAGAGGGTGGAGGCGAGCCAGAACGGAATGCCGTGGCCCACCAGCACGATGCCGTAGCCGCAGCACAGGGCCACCGCGATGGCGACGCGCTTGCGCTCCTCGCGCTGGTGCGCCGTGGCCGGCGGCAGCGGCTGCGCGAGCGCGCCGCGGCGCAGGCTGCGCACGCCCATGATGCCGCCCAGCAGGATCATCGCGATCCCAAGCAGGCCCGGCAGCAGCCCCGGCACGGTGACCGGGTTGATGTTCTGCTGCTCGAGCCGGTCCATCATGATCGAGCCCACCAGCACGGCGAGGCCGAAGGCGATCCAGCCGACCGCGTCCTTCAGGTCGGAGCGCGGCGCGGCCGCTTGTTCATGGGCCCCCGCGGCCACGGAGTGCTCGGGGACCAGCGCGGGATCCGTCATGCGCCGATCAGGGCTTGGGGATGCCCACGGTGTCGGGCGCGACCTTGGTCTTGCCGCTGGCGTGCAGGTTCCAGGCATTGGCCTGCACCGCCGGGAACACGGCCTTCTGCGCCGCCTCGCCGGCCAGCGGGTGGAACAGCGCGCCGCGGCTGTTGGCGTACTTCTTCAGTGCCTCGCTCTTGACGATGTTCTGCGTCCAGATCCGCTCCACGGTCTTGACCACGTCGTCGGGCACGCCCTTGGGGATGAAGATGCCGAAGTAGTTGGCCGGCGCGGTGAAGCCGCTCACGGTGTCGGACAGGGCGGGGATGGTGCCGTAGCCTTCCAGCTCCAGCGGCCTGTCGCTCACGGAGGCGAGCGGGCGCAGGCGCTTGCCGCGGATCATGTCGGCCTGCTCCACCGCCAGCTGCGTCGTCACGTCGGCCTCGCCGGCGACCGTGGCCACCACGGCGGGGTTGCCGCCGTCATAGGACACTTCCTTGTACTTCACGCCGGTGGCCTTGACGATCTGGTCCATCGCGTTGTGGCCGGCGGAGGTGACGCCCGCGGTCGCCACGGTGACCTGGCCCGGGCGCTTCTTCATCTCGTCCAGCAGTTCCTTGGCGTTCTTCCAGGGGCGCTGCGGGTTCACCCCGATCACCTGCACGTTCGCCACGTTCAGGAACAGGTGCCAGTCCTTGATGCTGGTGTTGACCGAGCCCAGGGCCTGGTAGGCGCCCAGGTCCTGCGCGGCGCCGGCGGTCCAGGTGTAGCCGTCCTTGGCGGCCTCGAGCGCGCTCTTGGTGCCGATCGCGCCCGAAGCGCCGGGCTGGTTCACGATCACGATGGTCTGGCCGAGCGCCTTCTCCAGTTCCGCGGCGGTGACGCGGGTGACCTGGTCGGTCGAGCCGCCGGCGGCCCACGGCACGATCAGGTTGATCGGGCGGCTGGGCTTCCAGTTCTGGGCGGCCGCGGGCAAGGCGGCGCCGAGCACGGCGGCGGCCGCGACGGCCTGGAGGAAGAAGCGCTTCTGCATGGTCTGGTCTCCGGGATTAATTCTCTAAACGGTTAATTAGCGAATTTACGGCGCAGGTGCGGCGCTGTCAACGCGGCCACCCCGCACGCACTGGGGCGAAGGGTGGGCGCTGTCCGCCACTCGCAACACGATTCACCAACCGGTGAATTGCGCACGCGCACGGAAAGGATTTTGGCGCCGCCGCAACGAGAGGCCCTGCCCTGCCTCAAACATTGCACCGTTCCAGCACATGGCGCGTCATCGCGCGCGCCAGTTCATGCTCGCCGACGAACACGCTGCCGGAGAGCTCCTGCTCCAGGCGGCGGGCCTCCTCCTCGTTGTGCGAGCGCACGGCCAGTTCGATCGGCGGGTTGAGCATGCGCGCGTGCGCGGCCATCTGGCGCACGCCCAGCGTGTCGGGCGTGGCGATCACCAGCATGCGGGCGCGCGCCACGTGGGCCTGCACCAGCACCTCCGGCAGCGCGGCGTCGCCGAACACCGCCGGCACGCCCTGCGCGCGCAGCTCCTCCACCAGCGCCCGGTTCTGGTCCACCACCACGAAGGGCACGCGGTGCGCCAGCAGCGCCTCGGCGAGCTTGCGCCCCACCCATCCGTAGCCCACCAGCACGACCTGGTGCGACAGGTACTTCGGGTCGGTCGTCATGGGCAGTTCGGCCAGCGGATCGTCGCGGGCGGCGAGATTGCGCGCCAGCTGCGAGCGCGCCAGCAGCCAGCGCTGCACGGGCTCGATGCCGCGGAACACCAGCGGGTTGAGCGCGATGGAGATCAGCGCGCCGGCCACCACCAGGCTCTGGGCCTGCGCCGGCACCATGCCCAGCGTGCCGCCCAGGCCGATCAGGATGAAGGAGAACTCGCCGATCTGGGCCAGGCTGGCGGACACGGTGAGCGCCGTGTGCAGCGGATAGCGCAGCAGCAGCACCAGCAGCGCCGCGGCGATCGACTTGCCGAACACGATCACGCCCACCACCGCCAGCACGCGCAGCGGCGCCTCCAGCAGGATGCGCGGATCGAACAGCATGCCCACCGAGACGAAGAACAGCACCGCGAAGGCGTCGCGCAGCGGCAGCGTCTCCTCGGCCGCGCGGTGGCTGAACTGCGACTCGCGCAGCACCATGCCGGCGAAGAAGGCGCCCAGCGCGAAGGACACGCCGAACAGCTGCGTGGCGCCATAGGCGATGCTCACCGCCGCGGCCACCACGCACAGCGTGAACAGCTCGCGCGAGCCGAGCTTCTGCACCTGCCACAGCAGCCAGGGAAACACGCGCCGGCCCACGATCAGCATCAGCGCCACGAACAGCGCCACCTGCAGCAGCGTGCCGGCGATGGCGAGCAGGAGCTGCTGCGGATCGCTGCCGCCCGAGCCGGCCAGTGCCGTGGCCAGCGGCGGCATCAGCACCAGCACCACCACCATCGCCAGGTCCTCCACCACCAGCCAGCCCACCGCGATGCGGCCGTTGAAGGTCTCCAGCTGGCCCAGGCTCTCCAGCGCGCGCAGCAGCACCACCGTGCTCGCCGTCGACAGCGCCAGCCCGAACACCAGCGCGGCCGGCACGCTCCAGCCCCAGGCGGCCGCCACGGCGCCCCCCAGCGCGGTGGCGGCGGCGATCTGCACGATCGCGCCCGGCACCGCGATGCGCCGCACCGCGAGCAGCTCGCCGAGCGAGAAATGCAGGCCCACGCCGAACATCAGCAGCATCACGCCGATCTCCGCCAGCTCGGAGGCGAGCCGCGTGTCGGCCACGAAGCCGGGCGTGAAGGGCCCGATCACCACCCCCGCGAGCAGGTAGCCCACCAGGGCCGGCAGGCGCAGGCGTGCGGCGACGAAGCCGAGCACCAGCGCCAGCCCGAGGCCAGCCGCGATGGTGGTGATGAGGGGGAGGTTCTGGTGCATACGGAGCAGATCCTAGTCCCTGCGAGCGGGCGCAAAAAAGCCGCCCGGAGGCGGCTTTGTGTGCGGGCGTAGGGCCGGATCAGAGCTTGACCGACGCCATGTACGAATCGAAGCGGAACTCCGAGAAGCGCGACCACAGGATCTGGTCGCGCTGGAAGGCGCGCATGTCCTGGTGGATCTTCTTGAACTCGGGCGACTTGGCCTCGTGCTCGGCGAAGACTTCCATCGAGGCCTTGAAGCCGGCGTCCATGATCTCCTTGGAGAAGGGCATCAGCTTGGTCTTGGCGGCCACCAGGCGCTTCAGCGCGAGCGGGTTGACGGCGTCGTACTTGGCCGTCATGTCGCGCGCGGCGACGCTGCAGGCCGCATCCAGGATCGCCTTGTTCTCGGCCGACAGGGCGCCGTAGGCCTTGGTGTTGGCGAAGAACTCGAGCTCGGCGCCGCCTTCCCACCAGCCCGGGTAGGCGTAGTACGGGGCCACCTTGTTGAAGCCCAGCTTCTCGTCGTCGTAGGGGCCGACGAACTCGGTCGCGTCCAGCGTGCCCTTCTCGAGCGCCTGGTACACCTCGCCGGCGGGCATGTTCTGCGCCACCACGCCCAGCTTGGCCATGGCCTCGCCGAACAGGCCACCGCCCATGCGCATCTTCAGGCCCTTCAGGTCGGCGACGGTCTTGATCTCCTTGCGGAACCAGCCGCCCATCTGGGTGGTGGTGTTGCCCGCGCTGAAGCTCTTCATGTTGTACTTGGCGTAGAACGCGTCCATGAGCTTGCGGCCGTTGCCGTGCTCCATCCAGGCGTCCATCTGGCGCGCGTTCAGGCCGAAGGGCACGGCGCAGCCGAAGGCGAAGATGGCGTCCTTGCCGGTGAAGTAGTAGGGCGCGGTCTGCGCCATCTCGATCGTGCCGTTCTGCAGCGCGTCGACCACGCCGAAGGCGGGCATCAGCTCGCCGCCGGCGTGCACGGAGATCTCGAACTTGCCGCCCGAGAGCTCCTTGACCGTCTTCGACATCACTTCGGCGCTGCCGAAGATGGTGTCGAGCGACTTCGGGAAGCTGGAGGCCAGGCGCCAGCGCACGGCGGCCTGGGCATGCACGGCCGGCGCGATGCCGGAAGCGAGCACGCCGGCGATCCCGGCGCGCTTGATGAGGGAACGACGATCCATGGGAGAGGAAAGAGAAAGTGTGGTTGGAATTTCGGCCGGTGCATGATGCGCCCGCGACCTGGGCAATGCTGTCAGAAGCCTTGCAGCGGTTTCACCCGCGGCGGGCCTGGGGGCCCGCTTTGTAAAGCAAAAAGCCGCAGTTCGTGCGGCTTTTTGCATGAGCTGCGGGTTTGTCCTTAGAGCTTCTGCGCCTGCATGAAGCGGTCGAAGGTCGCCTCGGTGAAGCGGAACCAGAGGTTCTGGTCGGAGCGGAAGCGGGCGTAGTCGCCGTACACCTTGTTCCAGTTCTGGTTCTTGGCGTTCAGCTCCTGGTACAGGGCCGTCGACTGCTTGAAGGCCTCGGCCATCACGTCGGCCGGGAAGGGCCGCAGCTTGGCGCCCTGCGCCACCAGCTGCTTCAGCGCCGCGGGGTTGCGGGCGTCGTACTTGGCCTGCATGTCCACGTGGGCGTAGGCCGAAGCGGTTTCCACGATCGCCTTGTTCTCGGCCGAGAGCGCGTCGTAGGCCTTCTGGTTCACGTACAGGTCCAGCTGCAGGCCGCCTTCCCACCAGCCCGGGTAGTAGTAGTAGGGCGCGACCTTGTGGAAGCCCAGCTTCAGGTCGTCGTAGGGGCCGATCCACTCGGCGGCGTCGATGGTGCCCTTCTCCAGCGCCTGGTAGATCTCGCCGCCGGGGATGTTCTGCGGCACGCCGCCCATGCGCTCGACCACGCGGCCGGCGAAGCCGCCGACGCGGAACTTCAGGCCCTTGATGTCGGCCGCCGACTTGATCTCCTTGCGGTACCAGCCGCCCATCTGGGCGCCGGTGTTGCCGCAGGGGAAGCTGATCATGTTGTACTTGGCGTAGAACTCGCGCATCAGCTTCAGGCCGTTGCCTTCGAAGCTCCAGGCGCTCATCTGGCGGCTGTTCAGGCCGAAGGGGATGGCGCCGCCGATGGCGAAGGTCTCGTCCTTGCCGAAGAAGTAGTAGGGGGCGGTGTGCGCGGCTTCCACGGTGCCCTGCTGCACGCCGTCGACCACGTTGAAGGCGGGCATCAGCTCGCCGGCGGCGTGCACCGAGATTTCGAACTTGCCGCCCGAGAGCTGCCTGACCTTCTGCGCGAAGGTCTCGGCGCCGCCGTAGATCGTGTCGAGCGATTTCGGGAAGCTGGAGGCGATGCGCCAGCGGATGGCGGACTGGGCGTGGACGGCGGGAGCCACGGCGGAAGCGAGGACGCCGGCGATGCCGGCGTGCTTGAGGACGGAACGACGGTCCATGAGAGCGGTCTCCATGTGTTGGAATGTGCCGCCGATCATGGACGCCCAGCCGGCCCGCAAGCTTTCAGCGGGCTGGCGCGTCAACCTAGGGATTTCCTGGATGCCCATGATGCAAGAGGGGGCCGCAGTCCCCTCTTGCATCATGCAGGAGCGCCGCGTCTCAGAGCTTCTTGGCCTTCACCTGCGCCTGCAGGAAGTTGTCGAGCGAAGCCTCCGTGAACTGGAACCAGAGGTTCTCTTCCTGGCGGAATTTCGAGTAGTCGGCGTAGATCTTTTTCCAGTCCTCGTTCTTGGCGCCGATCTCGCTGTACAGCGCCATCGCTTCCTTGAAGGCGGCGTTCATCACGTCGGTGGGGAAGGCGCGCAGCTTGCTGCCCTGGGCCACCAGGGTCTTCAGCGCATCGGGGTTGCGCGCGTCATAGCGCGCCTGCACGTGGTGGTGGGCCTCGGCGGCGGCCGCGCGCACGATCGCCTTGTTCTCCGCCGACAGCCCTTCGTAGGCCTTGGTGTTGACGAACAGGTCGAGCTCGGGGCCCACCTCCCACCAGCCGGGGTAGTAGTAGTACTGCGCGACCTTGTGGAAGCCGAGCTTCAGGTCGTCGTACGGGCCCACCCACTCGGCCGCGTCGATCGTGCCCTTCTCCAGGGCCTGGTAGATCTCGCCGCCGGGGATGTTCTGCGGCACGCCGCCCATGCGCTCGATCACGCGGCCGGCGAAGCCGCCGACGCGGAACTTCAGGCCCTTGATGTCGGCGACGGTCTTGATCTCCTTGCGGTACCAGCCGCCCATCTGGGCGCCCGTGTTGCCGGCCGGGAAGTTGACCATGTTGTACTTGGCATAGAACTCGCGCATCAGCTTCAGGCCGTTGCCCTCGTACATCCAGGCCGTCATCTGCCGGCTGTTGAGACCGAACGGAATGGCGCAGCCGAGGGCGAACACCTCGCTCTTGCCGAAGAAGTAGTAGGGCGCCGTGTGCGCGCATTCCACCGTGCCCTGCTGCACGCCGTCGACCACGCCGAAGGCCGGCATCAGCTCGCCCGCGGCGTGGGTGGAGATGTCGAACTTGCCGCCGGACATCGCCTTGACGCGGTCGGCGAAGATCTCCGCGCCGCCATAGAGCGTGTCGAGCGACTTCGGAAAGCTGGAGGCGAGACGCCAGCGGATGGCTGCCTGCGCATGCACCACGGGTGCGACGCCGGACGCCAGCACGCCGGCGATACCTGCATTCTTGATGAGCGATCGACGATCCATGGGCTCTCCTGGAAGGAATGAATCCGGATGAAGGTTGCCGCTGCCGCGTTACCTTTGGTAGCGGTTCACAGGGACGCCCATTCTCGGAAATGACAGGTTTCTGTCAGCCCCGGATTTTCCCTTGCGCGCGGCGCGCCGTCAGCCTACGAGACGACCTTCAGCGTCGGCACCGGGCGTGCGATCAGATCGCCGAAGCGCTGGCGGATAGCCGCTTCGATCCCCGCCGCATCCAGCCCCTGCAGCGCGAGCAGCCGCGCCGGGTCGCCGTGCGGCGCGTACTCGTCGCGCAGGCCCAGTTGCAGCACCGGCTTGGCGATGCCGGCGGCCTGCAGCGCCTCGAGCACCGCGCTGCCGGCGCCGCCCATGATCGCGCCCTCTTCCACCGTCACCAGCGCTTCGTGCGTGGCGGCCAGCTGCAGCAGCAGGTCGACGTCGAGCGGCTTCACCCAGCGCATGTTGGCCACCGTGAGGTCCAGCCGCTCGGCGGCCTGCAGCGCGGGATAGAGCAAGGTGCCGAAGGCGAGCACGGCCACGCGCTGGCCCTGGCGCCGGATCTCGCCCTTGCCGAACGGCAGCGGCTGCAGGCCCGCTTCCACCGCCGCACCGACGCCGGCGCCGCGCGGATAGCGCACCGCCACCGGGTGCTCCCGCTGCCAGGCGGTGGTGAGCAGCTTGCGCGTCTCGTTCTCGTCGGCCGGGCAGGCCAGGCTCATGTTCGGGATGCAGCGCAGGTAGGCGATGTCGTAGGCGCCCGCGTGGGTGGGCCCGTCGGCGCCCACCAGCCCGGCGCGATCGAGGGCGAACACCACCGGCAGGTTCTGCAGCGCCACGTCGTGGATCAGCTGGTCGTAGGCGCGCTGCAGGAAGGTGGAGTAGATCGCCACCACCGGCTTCAGGCCCTCGCAGGCCAGGCCGGCGGCGAAGGTCACGGCGTGCTGTTCGGCGATGCCGACGTCGAAGTAGCGATCGGGGAAGCGCTGGTGGAACTCCACCATGCCCGAGCCCTCGCGCATCGCCGGCGTGATGCCCACCAGCCGGTGGTCCTGCGCCGCCATGTCGCACAGCCACTGGCCGAAGACCTGCGTGAAGGTGGCCTTGGGCGGCGTGGCGGGCTTGACCAGGCCCACCACCGGATCGAACTTGCCCGGCCCGTGGTAGGCCACCGGGTCGGCCTCGGCCAGCTTGTAGCCCTGCCCCTTCCTGGTGACGATGTGCAGGAACTGCGGGCCCTTGAGCTGCTTGATGTTCTCCAGCGTCGGGATCAGCGAATCGAGGTCGTGGCCGTCGATCGGGCCGACGTAGTTGAAGCCGAACTTCTCGAACAGCGTCGCCGGCACCACCATGCCCTTGGCATGTTCCTCGAAGCGCTTGGCCAGCTCGAACAGCGGCGGCGCCACGTGCAGCACCTTCTTGCCCACCTCCTTGGCGGCGGCGTAGAAGCGGCCGCTCATGAGCTGGGCGAAGTGGCGGTTCAGCGCGCCCACCGGCGGGCTGATCGACATGTCGTTGTCGTTCAGGATCACCAGCAGGTCGGCATCGGCGACGCCGGCGTTGTTCAGCGCCTCGAAGGCCATGCCGGCCGTCATGGCGCCGTCGCCGATCACGGCGATGCAGCGGCGCTGCTCGCCCTTCATGCGCGCGGCGACCGCCATGCCCAGGGCGGCGGAGATGCTGGTGGACGAATGCGCGGTGCCGAAGGTGTCGTACTCGCTTTCGGCGCGCTGCGGGAAGCCCGCCAGGCCCCCGAGCTGGCGCAGCGTGGCCATGCGCTCGCGCCGGCCCGTGAGGATCTTGTGCGGATAGGTCTGGTGGCCCACGTCCCACACGATGCGGTCGTGCGGCGTGTCGAACACGTAGTGCAGCGCGATCGTGAGTTCCACCGTGCCGAGGTTGGAGCTCAGGTGGCCGCCCGTGCGGGCCACCGATTCGAGCACGTAGTTGCGCAGCTCGCCGGCCAGCACCGGCAGTTGCGGACGCGGCAGCCGGCGCAGGTCGGCCGGGTCGTTGATGGATTGCAGCAGCGCTGTCATGGCTCGTTTTCAGTTGTCGCGGTGTACCACCATCTGCGCCAGCGCGAGCAGCGCGCGGGTGTCGCTCAGGCCGGTGGTCTGCAGGGCGGCGCGGGCCTGCTCCAGCAGTTCGGTGGCGTGGCTGCGGGCGCGCTCCAGGCCCAGCAGCGACACGTAGGTGGGCTTGTCCTGGGCCGCGTCCTTGCCCGCAGTCTTGCCCAGGGTGGCGGAATCGGCGGTCACGTCCAGGATGTCGTCGACCACCTGGAAAGCCAGGCCGAGGGCGGCGCCGTAGTCGCGCAGGCCGGCCAGCGCCTTCGCATCGGGCTCGCCGCAGGCCGCGCCCATCATCACGCTGGCCTGCAGCAACGCGCCGGTCTTGAGCCGGTGCATCTGGCGCAGCTGTTCCTCGGTGAGCGACCTGCCCACGGCGGCGAGGTCGATCGCCTGGCCGCCCGCCATGCCGGCGTGGCCGGCGGCGCGCGCCAGCAGGCGGCACAGGCGCGCCTGGGTGCGATCGGGAATGCCCGCGTCCTCGGGCGCCAGCAGCTCGAAGGCGAGCGCCTGCAGCGCGTCGCCGGCGAGCAAGGCGGTGGCCTCGCCGAACTGCACGTGCACGGTGGGCTTGCCGCGCCGCAGGACGTCGTCGTCCATGCAGGGCATGTCGTCGTGCACCAGCGAATAGGCGTGGATCAGTTCGACGGCGCAGCCGGCGCGCAGCGCCGCGTGCTCGTTGCCGCCGACGGCCTCGCAGGCGCCCAGCACCAGCAGCGGCCGCAGCCGCTTGCCGCCATCGAGCACGGCATAGCGCATGGCCTCGCCGAGGCCGGCCGGCACCCAGGCCGGCACCCAGGCCGAGAGGGCCGCTTCGGTGCGTTGCAGCCGTTCGGCCGACCAGTCCTTGAGACAGAAAGCCACGGGAAGCACCTTCGGGCTGCGCTCCGCGGTGCAGGCGCCTTCGGGCGACCGGGCGGCGCTCACTCGTTGGCCCACGGCTTCAGGACACCGGCGTCCAGCACCTTGATCTGCGCCTCCACGGCCTGCAGCTTCTCACGGCAGAACTTCAGCAGTTCCGCTCCGCGCTCGTAGCCCGCCAGCAGTTGCTCCAGCGGCAGCTGCCCGGACTCGATGCGGCCCGTGAGCTGCTCGAGTTCTTCCATGGCGGCCTCATAGCTGGCCGGGGGTTCGAAGGGGGGAGTGGACATGAATTCTGCCGGGCAAACATTGGATTTTAGAGGCCTCGGCCCCACGTCTTCCCCCGAGGGTAGAATCGCCCTCCCTTCTTGTCGCGCTACTACGCGCGGCCCTGCCCCTTCATAGGGGGAGTCTCTAGGTCAGGTGGAATGTCTGATTTAAGTCTTCAGCTACAGCAGGCCGCAAGCCAACTCCCTGTCAGCAGTTATTTCGACGAGGCGCTGTTCCGGCGCGAGTTGGAGCTTATCTGGCAGCGCGGGCCCCGCTACCTGGGGCATGAACTCGCGGTGCCCGAAATGGGCGATTACCACACGCTTTCGCATGAAAGCGAGGGGCGCGCGCTGCTGCGCACGCCGCGCGGGATCGAAGTGATCTCCAACGTCTGCCGCCACCGGCAGGCGGTGATGCTGCGCGGGCGCGGCTCGGTGCACGAGAAGTCTTCCTCGGGGGGGAACATCGTGTGCCCGCTACACCGGTGGACCTACAGCGCCGGCCAGCACTGCCAGGCCGGCATGCTGATGGGCGCGCCGCATTTCGCCACCGATCCCTGCCTCAACCTGAAGAACTACGGCGTGCAGGTCTGGAACGGGCTGGTGTTCGAGAACAACGGCTTCGACGTGAACCAGGCGCTGGCCAGGCTGGGGCCGCAGCAGGACCTGGATTTCTCCGGCTACGTGTACGACCGCGCCGAACTGCACGAGGTGGACTACAACTGGAAGACCTTCATCGAGGTCTACCTGGAGGACTACCACGTCGGGCCCTTCCATCCCGGCCTGGGCAACTTCGTCACCTGCGACGACCTGCGCTGGGAATTCGGCCGCGAATACTCGGTGCAGACCGTGGGCCTGGCCGGCAAGCTGGGCAAGCCGGGCTCCGACGTCTACCGCAAGTGGCATGACGAGGTGCTGCGCTACCAGGGCGGCAAGCTGCCGAAGCATGGCGCCGTCTGGCTCACGCTCTACCCGAACGTGATGGTGGAGTGGTATCCCAACGTGCTGGTGGTTTCCACGCTGTTCCCCAAGGGCCCGCAGAAGACGCTCAACCTGGTGGAGTTCTTCTACCCCGAGGAGATCCAGGCCTTCGAACGCGAGTTCGTCGAAGCCCAGCAGGCCGCCTACATGGAGACCTGCATCGAGGACGACGAGATCGCCCTGCGCATGGACGCCGGCCGCAAGGCGCTGCTGGAACGCGGCGACAACGAGGTCGGCCCCTACCAGAGCCCGATGGAAGACGGCATGCAGCACTTCCACGAGTGGTACCGCCAGACCATGGGCCTGCACGCCGCGCGCACCTGAGCAACATGGCCAAATTGGGGTCAGATTCCAATTTCGCGCCGCGCGGGGGCTGATGCTGGCCCTGTGGATGCTCGCCGCGTCGCTGTTCTTCGCGACGATGGCCGTGTGCGTGAAGTTCGCCTCGGTCTCCTTCAACGCCTCGGAGCTGGTGTTCTGGCGCGGCCTGATCGGCATGGCCGTGATGGGCGCCTGGGCGCGCTCGCAGGGCACCTCGCTCGCCACCCGCCATGCCGGCATGCACGCCTGGCGCAGCCTGGTGGGCGTGCTGTCGCTGGGCGCCTGGTTCTACGCCATCGCCGGCCTGCCGCTCGCCACGGCCATGACGCTCAACTACATGAGCAGCGTCTGGATCGCCGCCTTCCTGGTTGGCGGCACCCTGATCGCCTGGAATCCGCGTTCCGGCGCGCCGCTGCCGGGCCGGCAGGGCGGACTCGCCCTCACGGTGCTGGCGGGCTTCGGCGGGGTGGTGCTGATGCTGCGCCCCACGATGGCGCAGCACGAGGTGTTCGCCGGGCTGGTGGGGCTGCTGTCGGGGCTGCTGTCGGCCTTCGCGTACCTGCAGGTGATGGCGCTGGGCAAGATCGGCGAGCCGGAGGTGCGCACGGTGTTCTATTTCGCGCTCGGCTCCACGCTGGCGGGTGGCCTCGGCATGGTCGCCGGCGGCGCCTCGCCCTGGGACTGGGGCAGCGCCCTGTGGCTGCTGCCGATCGGCCTGTTCGCCTCGCTGGGGCAGTGGTGCATGACGCGCGCCTACAGCCACGGCGCCACCCTGGTGGTGGCCAACCTGCAGTACTCCGGCATCGTGTTCGGCGCCCTGTACAGCCTGCTGCTGTTCGGCGACCGCATCCCGCTCGCGGGCTGGGCCGGCATGGGGCTGATCCTGGCCAGCGGGATCGCCGCCACGGTGCTGCGGGCGAGGGCCGCACCGGATGCGCCGGGCGAGGAACACTGACGCAGAATAGCCGCATGTACAGCATCCTCCTCTCCGCCGAGCAGTTGCAGGACCTGATGGCGAACAAGGCGCGCTTCATGGTGTTCGACTGCAGCTTCGAGCTGACGGACCACTCGGCCGGCGAGAAGCAGTACCTGCAGGCCCACATTCCCGGGGCGGTCTACGCCCACCTGGAACACGCGCTGGCGGAGCCGCCGCAGCC
>Ga0255338_1002508_pt1 | contig 26367 bp, 20 predicted proteins | sample MeOH1_35cm_T4_19_FD_203715 | JGI IMG/M metagenome (GOLD analysis project Ga0255338, IMG submission 203715) | Sandy soil microbial communities from University of British Columbia, Vancouver, Canada - MeOH1_35cm_T4_195 | ecosystem: Engineered > Artificial ecosystem > Sand microcosm > Unclassified ...
AGATGTCTACAATTCTTTTGTTGGTTACGATTTGAACATTTAGATAATATATTGTCCAGAGCATAAACAACCCTAGAACCAAAAACATCACGTAAATATTCTTTCCGAGATTCACAAAGTTTAAATATGGTGCTTCAAAGAGTCTTGGAACAAATTGTGGTGCGTATCTATCAAACAAGAAAAGAACAGCCACAAAGATTAACCAAGCTAAAACTCTGGTGAACATAAAAAACCAGTGTTCACGAGCAACAAGGATAATAACCTCATCTTCTTCTTGACTTGGAAATAGTTTTTTAATATTCATATAATCAAATACTATTTAATATACCAACACCTTGAGCAGCGATTGTTAAAAAGAAAACCAAATACAAAACCGCAACAGCAAAACTTAAAGCTCTGGATCTACCATTTTTAATTAAAACAAATACTGTTGAAAACCCAAAGAATGTTATTAAAACAACTACAGCGTAAAAAACAAAACCAACTATGGTTTGGGTTAAAGTACTTGGATTAAATGTATTAAAGTCTTGCATTAGAGCAGGGTGTTAGTTTTAGTGTTTTTACCAAGATGTTTGTAAGCAAGGTCAGTTGCTTCGCGTCCCTTTGGAGTTCTTTTAATAAAGCCGAGACGGAGAAGATATGGTTCGTAAACATCAGTAACTGTATCTTCTTCTTCAGAGGTGGACATGGCCAGAGTCTTTAAACCAACAGGACCACCACCAAACTTATCAATCAAAGCCTCAAGAATCCTTAAATCATTGCGATCAAGCCCCATCTCATCAATCTGCAACATTTCTAAGGCTTTTTTAGATGTATCTGCGTTAATTTTACCATTGCCATGCACTTCAGCAAAATCTCGAACGCGTTTAAGTAGTCTGTTTGCAATGCGTGGTGTAAAGCGAGAGCGTTTAGCTAGTTCAACTATTGCCTCCTTGTCATACTCAAGGTTTAATAGGCGTGCGCTTCTTTGCAGAATTTTTTCAACCTCCTCTTGTTCATAGAAATCAAGACGTTGAACCATTCCAAAACGGTCTCTTAAAGGTGCTGAAATTAAACCCATGCGTGTAGTTGCTCCAACAATTGTAAACTTTGGCAAAGACAAACGCATCGAACGAGCACCTGGTCCTTTACCTAAAACTAAATCTAGAGCAAACTCTTCCATTGCAGGGTAGAGTATTTCTTCAACGTTTTTGTTTAAACGATGAATTTCATCAATAAACAAAATATCATTCTCAGAAAGATTGCTTAAAATACTTGCAAGATCACCACCTCTTTCAATAGAAGGTCCTGATGTTATCTTAATATTCACACCCATTTCATTTGCTAGAATATGCGCTAGTGTAGTTTTCCCAAGACCAGGAGGTCCGTAAAAAAGAGTATGTTCTAAGTTCTCACCTCTTTGTTTTGCAGCCTGAATCATGATCTTTAAGTTATCTTTAACTTTTTCTTGTCCTACATAATCTGAAAGCTCCTTTGGACGAAGCTGCATATCCAAAGTCGTATCTTTTTCAAGAGGAGAAAGAATCTTTTCTTCTTGTTTTTCTTCTTTAGTTTGTTTTGATGATGAGATCATATTATTGTACCGGAGTTGTATTAGGAGTATCGCTAGCTTGGGTTGGTGGGGGTGTTGTTTGAGCAGGAGTACCAGATCCTGGTAATTCCAGTGTTTTATGAAACAAAGCCGGAGATTGATATGTGCTCTTGAAAACCTGTTTCTTAATTGTACCATCTGTCATGGTTACAGTCCTACCCCAGACTGCTTTCATTGAACCATCTGGTTGTTTGTCATATGTATAAGGGGCTTCAAACTCTATCTTGCGCTGATCTTTTGTGCCATATATATAGAAGCGGAGGTGGTTACCCTTTTCTAAAACAGGCCAAATTAAGATGTGTGCTGGTGAATCATTAATGAATTTAAGGTCTTGAACACCCGGATATATAGTTGCGTCAGTGCCTTGTGGGGCATAGTACTGCACAGCGTAAGAGTGGTTTCTCCTTTCCGTAATTGGGAATCCTGCTTTCATTGCAGCTCTAAACATAGTTGAAGAAACCTGACATAAGCCACCACCAAACTCAGGAACCGTACCCTCTTTTTTAATGACTAATTCAGGTAAAAAGCCGTGTTCGCCATCTACTGGTCCTAAATACTTGTTAAAGGAGAATGTTTCTCCTTGTGCCAGTATTGTTCCTTTTTCTTTGTTAACCCCAACTTTAATATTAAAAATCCTGTTAGCTGGGGAGCCAGAATAGTTTGATTCACCAAATGCAATCAACTCATTAATACCCATTTCATTTGTTTCAGCAAGCTTTTTATTATTCTCAGTCTGTATAACTACCAGAGTGCTTTCTTTTTTTTCAGCATCAAGATCAGAAATGATTTGATCAATAGATGATTTGGTATCCAAGTCACGACCATTTTTCCCAGGATTAAATTCTGTGACAATTCCGTTTGCTGTTTTAAAGGCCGCGTCTTCAGGTTCACCATTAATTTCAGAAGCAACATCTTTTAAAGAAGCATAGATTGCTGCAAGGTTATATTCTTGAAAAGTTGATTTAACTTTTACTTTGTTCCTTAAACCAAGCTCTGTTAAAAGAAAAGCATCAGCATTTTTTTCTGGTTCTAGAGAAATGAATTTAAGATTAGTATTTGTTGGTTTTTGCCAAACTTTTAAGGTTGTTGCAGGAATATTAAATTCTTGGTTATCTGCAAGCAAAGTAAAAGCGTTCACTTTTGAAGAGAATGCAAATAAGAGAAAGACTGCTAGTCCAACCCCAATATTATATTTTAAAATTCTTCGAAGCATTTTTTATAGTTATTTTTCTCTCCTCGTTTCTCAAAGAAATAATCTCAAACTTTAAAAAAATAGTATTCTTTGGTAAATGTTTTTTAATTAGTTCTGCCCATTCAATTACAAAGATATTATGTTTTAAACCCCAGAGCTCTTCTATCCCCAAAGCCGACATTTCTTTGAAGGAAGAAGTTCTGTAAAGATCAAGATGATAGAAGGTTTTCTTGTTATGAACGTATGGAACCATCAAAACAAATGTTGGACTAACTACCTTGCTTTTAATACCAAGTTCTTTAAGCAAAAGCTTGGTAAAGGTGGTTTTTCCAGCACCAAGTTCTCCTGACAAAGCGAGGACCTCGCCTCCTTTAAGGGTTTTGGAGAGGATCTTAGCAAACTTTTGGAGCTCTTTTAAGCTATGTATCTTAACAACCATACCCTAATTTTATCAGGAAACTAAGGGTATTGCGAAAAGTGGGCTTTTACTGTATATTTACGAGCTATGCAAACATCTGATCAAGAAAAACTCTTTGAATTGATAAGCAAATCCCAGCGTATTTTGATTGCTTTGCCAGAACATCCAAACGGGGATACATTGGGTGGCAGCCTTGCCTTGGCTGCTTTTTTGCGCAAATTAAATAAAGAAGTTGAAGTTTACTGTGAACGAAAAGATTTTGGCAGCCTTTCTTTTTTGCCAGGGATAGAGCAGGTGCACCATGAAATAGTTTTCCCAAAAAGTTTTGTCATTACAGTAAAAACAGAGAACGCAAAACTAGATGAGTTAAGCTATGACTTGCTTCCTGAAAATGTAAACATCTACTTAAAACCAAAGCAAGGAGTTTTTTCTCCAGAAGATGTTTCATTCAGTAGCGATGTTACTAAATTTAATTTAATTATTTGCGTTGATGTTGCTTCTCTAGAATCATTAGGTGCTCTCTATGAAAAAAATGCTGAAATGTTTTTTGCAGTACCTAAAGTAAACATTGATAATCATATTCATAATGATAACTATGGCAATATAAACATCGTTGATGTTACAGCATCTTCATCCTCTGAAATATTGTTGGCTCTTTTAAGAAACTACGAAGCAAGTTTAATAGATCAAGATATTGCAACCAACCTTTTAACAGGCATCATTACAGAGACAAATAGCTTTCAACACAACAAAACAACTCCAAGCTCTTTTGTGAATGCCTCCGAGTTAATTTCATACGGAGCTAAACAGCAAGAAATAGTAAGAAACCTTTTCAAGACAAAAGAATTACCTGTGTTAAAACTTTGGGGCAGAGCCATGGCGCGCATACAAACAATTCCAGAATACGCCACAATTTTTTCAGTGGTTGGTATTTCAGACATTGAGAAATCAGAAGCTGGTGAAGCAGAGATATTCCAGGTAGCTCAGGATTTTATGGTTAATATAAATGACGCAAAAATGCTTTTCTTTGTTGCAGAAAGATCAGGATATTTAGAGATGTATGTTGCTTCTAACCCAAACATTAAATTAAAAGAACTCCTTAATTACTTAGGTGGTAGCTTTGTAGCTGATGGTTTAGGCAAAATATTGATAAAAGACAAGCCAATCACTGAAGTAGACCAAATTATCAAGCAAACACTAGCAGATTTGAAGATCAGACTTGGCATATAGTATACTGCAGTCATGCAGCTTCAAGATCAACAGACACAAAAAGATTTTCAAAAGAAACTAACTGACGTAAACCGAAAGATGGAAGAAGAGCAAGCTTCGCAACGCTCTTTTCTTTTTGGTATACAATACATTGATCTTTCAACATTCCCTGTTGATTTAAATGCCATGGGTTTGTGGAGCGAACAGCAATGCACAGATTCACATGCCATAGTTTTTTATAAAGAAGGCAACGATGTTAGGGTTGGTACAACAGACCCTCAAAACCCCGCATTAAAACAAAATATTGAAACACTAAAAACAGAGCATGGTTACAAAGTAACTCTTTACTTAATTTCTGAATCAAGCTTACAGCAAGCATTCAAGCTATTTCCAAAAGTTGTCAGACACGCAGTGGTTAAAGAAGATGGTGTAGAAGTAAAGGCAGAACAAGACTACGCAGTTGCTTTAAAAGATTTAGAAAATGGAGCACAAATTTCTGCTACTCAAATTATCTCTGTTCTCTTAGGAGCAGCAGATAAACATGGCGCGTCAGACATTCACTTAGAACCAGAGGAACATTTTATCAAGGTTCGTTTTCGTTTAGATGGTGTGCTTCAAGACATGGCGCATTTAAGCAAAGACTACCAGAAAACAATAATTTCAAGAGTAAAGATTCTTTCACATCTAAAGTTAAACGTTGAAGATGTTCCACAGGATGGACGTTTTACTTACATGCTCAACACTAAACCCACTGATGTTCGTGTTTCAGTGCTACCTTCTGCATACGGCGAAGGTGTAGTTATGCGTATTTTGGGGATGGGTGCTGTTAGTTTAAAATTAAAAGAACTAGGTTTTTCAGACAAAGACTACGAGCTCATTCAAAAAGAGCTTGAAAAACCAAATGGTATGATCATTACAACAGGACCAACTGGTTCTGGTAAAACCACAACACTCTATGCTTTCTTAAATCAGCTTAATGAACCAGGAGTAAAAATAATTACGCTGGAAGATCCGGTTGAATACAAACTAGAGGGGATTAACCAAACACCAATTGATTCTTCAAAAGGTTTAACCTTTGCAGCAGGATTAAGAGCAATATTAAGACAAGACCCGGATGTTGTCATGGTCGGTGAAGTTAGAGATCAAGAAACCGCAGAAGTCGCACTGCAAGCAGCACTAACAGGACACGTTGTTTTAAGCACACTGCACACTAACGATGCAGCTGGCGCCATTCCAAGACTTAGGAATATGGGTATTAAGCCATATGTCATTGCCCCTGGAATGAATGCAATCATAGCCCAAAGACTTGTGCGAAAGCTTTGTACAGTGTGCAAACAAGAAGTTAAACTTGACCCCTTTCTCTTAACTAAGGTTCAGAAAATATTAAGTGATATTCCAAAAAACTCAGGTGTTGAAATTCCAACAGAACAAAAATTCTTCCATGCCCCAGGTTGTGACAAATGCAACAAAACAGGGTACAAAGGTAGAGTTGGTATTTATGAGCTAATCATAAAAGATGATACGGTGGAAAAATTAATTTTAGCAGAAGCAGGCAGCAATGAACTTAAAGCAGCAATGATTGCTCAAGGTATGTTAACAATGACTCAAGACGGATTAGTTAAAGCACTTAAGGGGATTACTGACGTTGAAGAAGTATTTAGAGTTTCTCAGGATTAAAATATGGATGAATTTTTAAAAAAGGTCATAGTCCAAGCAGGAGACGCTGCTTTAGAATTGCAAGTAAAAGCAAAAGTAGCATACGCTAAACAAAATGCAACTGATATTGTTACAGAAGGTGATTTACTTGCAAACAAAATAATTACAGATGCGATTAAAGAGAAATACCCAGAGCACGTAATTCTTTCTGAAGAAGGAGAGCATAAACTAGGTGAAGAATACACTTGGATTATTGATCCAATTGATGGAACTTTTAGTTACTCCAAGGGAACCCCGTTGTTCTGCGTTATGATCGGACTAGCCTACAAAAAAGAAATGCTCATGGGTGCAGTTTATGCTCCAGCACTAAATGAATTATATTTTGCAGAAAAAAACAAAGGTGCTTTTTTGAATGACCAGAAAATCCATTGCGGTGATGTTACAGACATAACTTTGAGTTTTGGCAGCTTCATGAGTGGTATGGATCCGCAAAGGTTGAAAATTTGGGACAAGGTATATGCAGAAGGCAAAAAACACCGTATTTGGTTTAGCGGTTTGGGATCTTTGGGGCTTGCTCTTGTTTGGCTTGCAGATGGTAAAAAGGACTGGATGATTTCTCAAGGAGGGTCTGTTTGGGATTATGCTGCTGCCTCCTTACTCCTTACAGAAGCAGGTGTGAAAATAACTGACATAAATGGGGACCCTTGGATTTTGACAGATAGTATAAACAACATTGTTGCCGCAGGTACAACCGAGCTTCATGAGTACCTAATAAAGATGCTAAAATAGCGGGGTTTAGGTATAATCAGAGTATGCCTAAGAACTCAGAAAAGAACTTTAAACGCTACATGCTAGTAGATGGGAATGCTTTAATCCATCGTGCTTTTCACGCTATCCCAAACCTTTCTACAAAATCAGGTGAGCCAACAAATGCAGTCTATGGTTTTTGCTCAATTCTGCTTAAAGCCATCAAAGATATTAAGCCAACGCATATTGCGTTGACTTTTGATTTAGCAGGTCCAACATTCAGACACGATCAATACAAAGAATACAAAGCAACAAGAGTAAAAGCAGCGGATGAGCTCTATGCACAAATTCCAAGATGCAAAGAAGTCGTTAAAGATTTAGGTATTCCAATATACGAACAATCAGGTTTTGAAGCTGATGACATGCTTGGGACACTTGCAGAACAGATCAAACATTCAAACAATGACCACAAACACTTTGAAGCAATCATAGTAACAGGAGATCTGGACACACTACAGCTCGTTGATCAGCACGTTAAAGTTTATACACTGCGCAAGGGTTTAACAGACACAATGGTATATACCCCAGAAGCAGTCTTTGAACGCTATGGTATCAAACCAACACAAATGGTTGATTTCAAAGCTATCAAAGGAGACCCATCTGACAACATCCCAGGAGCAAAAGGAATTGGTGAAAAAGGCGCTTTAGATTTAATTAAAGAGTATGGTAGCTTAGAAAAGATCTATGCGAACATCGACAAGTTAAAAGAAAAAACCAAAAAACTCTTTGAAGAGCAAAAAGAACAAATTCAAATGTCATATGAGCTTTCAAAAATTATCCGAGACGTTAAAATTGATTTTAATATTCCAGCGTACGAGTTTTCACAGATTAATTATGCGAAAATAGTTGAACTTTTCCAAAAGTTAGAGTTTAAATCTTTAATCCAAAAATTACCACAAGTTTCAGGAGTTAAAGAAACATCAAAAGAAGAACCAAAAGAAACAACACCAAAACATAATGAGCATTACAAACTAGTTGATACTGAAACAGAATTAGAAAAACTAACGAACCTTCTTTCCAAAGAAGAAGAGTTTGTTTTTGATACTGAAACTGAAGGCTTGGGAGCGCTTGATTATGACCTAGTTGGTATTTCTTTTTCTTTTAAAGAAGGGCACGCTTACTACCTTCCTGCTGATTTCCTAAAAACATCAAAGAATAAAGAGGTACACAATATTTTTTCAAACCCAAACATTAAAAAGATTGGGCATAACATCAAATATGACTACCTCGCTTTAAAGAAGTTTGGTATTGAAGTAAAAAATCTTTACTTTGACACAATGATTGCCTCTTACTTACTAGCGCCTGGCTCTCGTTCTCATGATTTAGACAGTCTTGCATTCAATGAGTTTGGGTACCAGATGCAACCAATAGAAGAGCTAATTGGCAAGGGTAAGAACGAGATAAGCATGAAAGACGTTCCTAAAGAGAAAGTTTGCTTCTATGCTTCAGAAGACGCAGATTACACTTTCCGGTTAAAACAAAAGCTCCTCCCTGAATTAAAAAAAGAAGGTTTAGACAAAGTTTTCTTTGAGATTGATATGCCACTAACAAAAGTACTTGCTGAGATGGAAGAAAACGGCATCATTCTAGACATACCGCTTTTTAAAAAGCTTGAAAAAGAAGTTCAGCACGATCTTCAAAAATTAGAAACCAACATTTACAAAGAAGCAGGCGAAGAGTTTAACATTAATTCCCCAGCGCAACTAAAAGTTATTCTCTTCCAGAAGTTAAGCATTCCAATTGGTGCTGAAGGAACCTTTATTAAAAAAACTAAAACTGGATATTCTACCGCAGCATCAGAGCTTGAAAAAATGAAAGGACTACATCCAATCATAGACAAGATTCTAGAATACAGAGAACTAAGCAAACTACAATCAACATATGTTAAAGCACTACCAGAGTTAGTTAGCAAAAGAGATCATCGTTTACATACCAGCTACAACCAAACAATCACAGCAACTGGTAGAGTTTCCTCATCTAATCCAAACCTTCAAAACATTCCCGCAGGAAGCTCAGGCTATGCTGCTGAAATACGCAAAGGATTTTTAGCAGCTAAAGGGTACAAACTTGTTTCTATCGATTATTCCCAGATTGAATTAAGAGTCGTAGCGCATCTTTCTGGTGATAAAACTATGCTTGAGGTCTTTAAAAAAGGAGAGGATATTCACACTGCAACTGCAATGCAGCTTTATGGTATTGATGATCCAAGTAAGGTCACCAAAGAAATGCGCAGAGATGCTAAGACTATAAACTTCGGGGTGCTTTATGGGCTTTCTTCTTTTGGTCTTTCTGAAAGAGTTGATATGACCAGATCCGAAGCTTCTGATTTCATAAAAAAATACTTTGAAGTTTTTTCTTCTGTAGAACAATATTTAAAAAAAGTAGTTGCTGAAACAAAAGCTAATGGCTACACCCACAACGAGCTTGGCAGAAAAAGATACTTCCCAGAGATTAACTCTTCACAGTTTCAGGTCAGGGCAGCAGCAGAGCGTGCTGCGATTAACATGCCGATGCAATCCTTGGCTGCAGATATTTTTAAGATATCCATGAACAAGATTGAGCAAGCAATTGGTTTACAATCAGAAGAGATCAAGCTTTTGTTGCAGGTGCATGATGAATTAGTCTTTGAGATTAAAGAATCAGAAGTCTTAAAGTATGCCAAGCAAATTAAAGAGATCATGCAAGATGCATACAAACTAAAAGTTCCTTTAGTTGCAGATGTTAAAGTTGGAGATAACTGGGGAGAGATGCAAGAATTAAAGATATAAAAATACCGCCTCAGGGGCGGTATTTTAATTTGTAAGTTATTTCTTTAAAGCCTTTGCCATTCTTGATTTATTCCTGGAAGCTTTGTTTTTATGTATAACACCTTTTTTAGCAGCTTTGTCTAAAGCAGCCATTGCTTTTCGCATTGCTTCAGAAGCTTCACTTTTCTTTCCAGCTTTGATGAGTTTCTTAACTTCCTTAACGCTGTTTTTTGCTGCTTCTTTAATTGTTAGATTAAAAGTTCTTCTTCGTGCTGATTGTCTCATTGCTTTAGCAGCACTCTTTGTATTTGGCATTTACTATTTCTTTAATTATATTAAGAGGATTTTCAAACGGGTTATGTTTAATCTATCATAACCCATTGATTTTTTCAAGACCTGAAACATTCTAACAAACGAAAAGCGCCCGCTCTGAATATTTCAGATTGGGCGCAGTTCGCACTTGCAAGGGCGCTAGTGGTGTCCGCCTCCAGCGTTGGCGAAGGAGACAAAGAGCCCACCGGTTGCAGTCAGCCAGGTGATGCCGGTGATGCCATCGACGTTGTTGTTCATGAAGAGGAACAACGTCAGAAGTCCGACCCCATAGCAGATCGTTCCGATCATCATCCATTTATCGCTGTGAGTGGAGCGTTCTTCGAGCGCGCTACGATTGACAGCGAGGATGAAGAGGGCTGTTGGGACAAGCATGCTCCCCATGATATCGAACTCCTCGCCACGGGAACTCTGACCGATGACCTTTAAGATCGCCCAGAAGTGGGCAACCAGGATTGCAGCCAGCCACCACTTCACGCTGGTCCATTCAAACAGACCAAGGCGCTTGATGCGCTTGTGAAGAGGGAGCTTCGGGGCTACGTGCGCGTGTGTCATCAAGCATCCTTGTCAGCTAAGCCGACGGAAGTGTTTCTATGTGTTTGCAGGTGCGTCCTGGTTTCGAGTTTCTTCGTTATGTCTTTAAGACAAACAAATACGCTACAGCCAGAATAGGTGACTGTAGCATAATTAGAGCTTTCTGTCAATGCAGCAGTTTTTTAAGTTTTCTTAAGTTTTTGTATTTTTCTAACTTCTGTTATACGATCTCTTATTGTTGCTGCTTTTTCATATTCTAAGTTTCTCGCAGCAAGATCCATTTGTTCTTCAAGCTCTTGGATATAGTAACGGACTTCATTTTTATCCATGTTCCTGACATCTGCTTTGTCAGTTTCTAATACTGCAATTTTGGAACCAGAAAGTCTGTCATCTTTAATAGCTTTTTTAATTGATTGGGGAGTGATGTCATGTTTTTTGTTGTAAGCTTCTTGTATTTTTCTTCTGCGCTTTGTTTCTTCAATAGCAGCTTGCATAGATCCGGTAATTCTATCTGCATACATAATGACATGCCCGTAAAGATGTCTTGCCGCCCTCCCCATTATTTGCATCAAAGCAGTTTCACTTCGCAAGAATCCTTCTTTGTCAGCATCAAGAATTGCAATTAAAGAAACTTCTGGTAAATCTAAACCTTCACGTAAGAGGTTGATACCAACAACAACATCATAAACACCAAGTCTTAAATCACGAAGAATTTCTAACCTTTCAAAAGTATCAATTTCAGAATGCAGATAGTGTACGGCAATACCAAGCTCCTTCATATATTCCGCGAGCTCTTCAGCCATGCGTTTTGTTAAAGTTGTTACTAAAACGCGTTGGTGTTTTCTAACTCTAGCTTGAACCTGCTCTATTAAATCATCAACCTGATTTTTTATGGGTTTAATTTCAATGGTCGGATCAAGAAGTCCTGTTGGACGAATTAATTGTTCTGCAATTAATTCTTTTGCTTTTGGAGTTGTCGTCCCACTTTTTTCAAGCTCATATTTAGCAGGTGTTGCTGAAACATAGACAACCTGGTTAATCTTTTTTTCAAACTCTGTAAACTTTAGCGGTCGGTTATCTAGTGCTGAAGGTAACCTAAACCCATAATCAACTAAGGTTTGTTTTCTGCTGTGGTCACCCTCATACATTCCACCAATTTGGGGGATAGTCATGTGCGATTCATCAATGAACATTAAGAAATCATCAGGGAAATAGTGCAGGAGGGTTGATGGAGGCTCTCCTGGGGTTCTGAAATCAAGGTGTCTGGAATAGTTTTCAATACCATTAACAAAGCCCTGTGTTTGTATGGTTTCTAGATCAAAGTTAGTTCTTTGTTCCAAACGTTGTGCTTCTAAAAGCTTGCCTTCTTTTTTAAATTTCTTTAGTTGTTGATCCAGTTCCCCCCTGATGTTATCAACTGCCTTTTGAAGTTTTTCTTGCGGAGTAACAAAGTGTTTAGCTGGGAATATAGTGACAGTTTCTAGGTCTTGAATATCAGAGCCTGTTAAAATATCATGTTCTGATATTCTTTCAATTTCATCACCAAAAAAAGAAAGACGAATAACTGATTCAGAAGAGGCTAAGACAATTTCTAAGATATCACCGCGAATACGGTAAGTACCTCTTTTTAAATCCATATCATTTCTGGAGAATTGTAAGTCAACAAGCCTACGTAGCAAGGTATCGCGTTTAACCTTTTCTCCCTTTTTAAGTATTAGAGAAAGTTCAAGATAGTCAGAAGGATTTCCTAAACCATAAATGCAGGAAACTGAAGCAACAATCAAAACATCTTTTCTAGTTAACAAGCTTTGAGTAGCAGCATTTCTTAAACGGTCAATTTCTTCATTAATCTGGGTTTCTTTTTCAATGTATGTATCAGTTCTAGGAACATATGCTTCTGGTTGGTAGTAGTCATAGTAGGAAACAAAGTAATGTACTGCATTCTCCGGAAAAAACTCTTGAAACTCAGAAGCAAGTTGAGCTGCTAATGTTTTGTTGTGCGAGATTATCAGGGTTGGTTTCTGTATTTCTGAAATGATGTTAGCCATTGTAAAAGTTTTACCAGAACCAGTCACACCTAAAAGCGTTTGGTCTCGATTTCCCTTTTTTATAGATCTCACCAATTTAGATATTGCGTCTGGCTGATCGCCAGCAGGTTTGTAGGGGGAAACTAATTTAAACATATATTCCATTCTAACTGTTTCAAGAACTAGGGTAAATAGCGGTATTTCCTTTAACCCTTTTTGTATATATAATCAATGTATGATTGGATATATAAAAGGGAAAATAATCGGTAAAAATGAACAATCTTTACTGTTAGAAAACAGTGGGGTTGGTTATAGGGTTTTTACAACCCCACAAATCTTAGCCAAAGAAATTGGCACAGAGATAGAATTACACACCCATCTTCAAGTTAGAGAAGATGCATTAAACCTTTTTGGTTTTGCAAATGCTTCAGAACTATCTTTCTTCGAGCTTTTAACAACAGTTTCAGGCGTCGGTCCTAAAATGGCTTTGTCCGTGCTGTCTGCAGGGGATCTCGAGTTAATTAAAGGAGCAATAGTTTCCCAAGATGCAGCTGTCTTTACTAAAGTTTCAGGAGTTGGTAAGAAAACTGCAGAACGAATCATCGTAGAGTTAAAAGAAAAGATTTCAGGGAATGTTTCTGTTTTAGGCTTAGGTAAATCAGATGATCTTTTGGGAGCCTTAGAACAACTAGGATATTCTCTTAGGGAAATTAAAGAAGTTTTAAACAAGATTGATCATACATTAACAACAGAAGAAAAACTAAAACAAGCTTTAAAATTACTGAGCAAGTAAAATGAAGTTAATAGAGTTTACAGAAGGTGAACAAGCGACATATCAATCATTGGTTTTAATCAATGGTTGTTTTTTGCAGGACTGGCAGTGGGGCGAATTTCAAAAGTCTTTAGGAAAAAAAGTTTTACGGTTTGGCATATTAGAAAAAGAAGAGCTTGTTTTAGTAGCTTCCGGATATTTACAACAAATGGGCAACAAGAGTTATTTCTTCCTGCCCTACGGGCCAATATTAAAAGAATCGGAATTATCGCGTTTTAATGATTTAATGCAATTTTTTTGTTTAGAGTTAAAACAAAAATATCCTAGTTTAATTTTTGTTCGTTTTGAGCCTTTGCAGATTGCTTCTGAAGTAATTAAGTCAGCAAGAAAAAACATTGATTTAGATCCACACCAAACTTTAATACTAGATTTACAAAAAACAGAAGAACAGTTGCTTTCAGAAATGCACCCTAAAACTAGATACAATATTAAAGTTGCTACTAAACATGATGTAGAGGTACAAGCTTCAAACGAATTAACTAAAGATGCTTTAAACCTTTTGTTAGAAACCTCAAAGCGAGCAGGGATTAGGGGATTTGATGCAGAATATTACACAAAGCTAGTACAATACTTTGCAGGAGACAAAGATATATCCATAAAAGTATATACTGCAAAACATCAAGGAGACTTGTTAGCCGTAAACATCATTTTAACTTACAAACAACAAAAGCTTGCTACATATTTGTTTGGCGGTTCTGCTGATGTAAAAAGGAACCTCATGGCGCCATATCTTTTACACTGGCAAGTTATTCAGGACCTTAAAAAACAAGGTTTTGAAAAATATGATTTTTGGGGTGCAGAAACAGACCCAAAACATCCTTGGTATGGTTTTAGCAAATTTAAGCTTGGTTTTGGCGGAGAAATTGTAAAACATGCCGGAACTTGGGATTACGTGTTTAATTCGGCGTGGTATAATGTGTATATAATCATTAGAAAATTAAATAGAATCATCAAATGAAATACAAAATCTGTGTCTCAGGTTCAGCAGCAAACAATTGCGGACCGGGTGCGTTCAAGAAATCTTGGGAAGTAGGCAGGGAAATAGCAAAACAGGGGGCAGTTTTAGTAACTGGGGCAACAATTGGCATTCCTGAATGGGCAGCAAGAGGAGCTAAGGCCGTTAAAGGTTTTTCAATCGGGCTTTCACCAGCAGGTAGTATGCGCGAACACGTTCGTAAATATCACCTACCAACCAGCCATATGGATATAATCGTATACACTGGTTTTGACTATTCTGGCAGAAATTTACTTTTAACTCGTTCTTCAGACGCAGTCATAGAAATCTGTGGACGTGTTGGTACTTTAAATGAATTTACGATTGCTTTTGAGGACCGCAAGCCAATTGGAGTTTTACTTGGTACAGGTGGTGCTGTTGAAGAAATTCCACATATCCTTAAAGTTGCAAAACGCGGTAGCAAAAATGTCATCTATGACACTGATCCTAAAAGACTTGTTAAGAAAGTCATTAAAGCAGTTAAGGCTCAAAACAGAAGTATAGAAAGAGAAGAAAAAAACGTTAGAAAGAGAAGAATTACTTCGCCTGAATAATTAGTTTTAGAAAATGCAATTTTTTCTTAACATCATTAAAGCAATATTGCCAAAAAGTTGGCTTAAAAAAATCCGTCCGTTTGGGCACGGATTTTTAGCATATTTGGGCACCCTCTGGTATATGTTTCCAGCAAGGAAAATGACAGTCATCGGGATTACCGGAACAAGCGGTAAATCAACAACCACTCAAATTCTTTCAAAGATTTTAAATCAAGCAGGCAAACAGACCGGATATATTACAACAGTTGAATTTTTTGATGGAAGCAAAACAGAATTAAACAAACATGGCATGAGTATGCCTGGAAGATTTTTGTTGCAAAGAGAACTAGCAGAAATGGTTGCAGTTGGTTGCACGCACGCAATTGTTGAGTGTACTTCAGAAGGACTTTCTCAAAACAGACACCTAGGCATTGATTTTGATGTTGCTTTAATTACTAACCTTAAAGACGCGCATTTAGAAGCACACGGTGGTTTTGAAAATTACAAGCAAGCCAAAGCAAAACTTTTCAAAGCCTTAGAGCATTCAAAGAAAAAGCATAAAATTATTGGGTTAAATCAAGACGATGAACATGCTAGTTTTTATGGTTCATTTAAATCAACAGAACAATTCAACATTAGTTTGAAAGACGCAAACTTAAAAGTATTAAACAAAGGCACAGAGTTTGAACTAAACGGTAATACCTACAAAGTACATCTGCCCGGTGAATTTAATGCCTACAATGCAGCCATGGCCATAACTTGTGCTAACAAGCTTGGAGTCGTTGATGCAAAAGTTATCCAGCAAGCACTTGATCAAATAGTTGAAATACCAGGAAGAATGCAACAAATACAGAACAATAAAGGCATTCTTGTATATCTTGATTATGCTCCAGAACCACACGGTATGAATAGCGCTTTAAATGCAGTATCTCTAATGCCACACCAAAGATTAATTCATGTTTTTGGTTCAACAGGAGGGCATCGAGATGCATCAAAGCGTTCTGAGTTTGGGAAGATCTCTTCAAACTATGCTGATACAATCATCATTACAAATGATGATGTCTACGATTCAGACCCAGGAGAAATCGCAAGAGATATTGAAAAGGGAATTGCAGATAATCAAAACAGGAAAGAAAATATCAAAGTTTTAACAATCCTAGATCGCAAAGAAGCAATCAGTGCAGCAATCCAGCTTGCTAAACCAGAGGATATATTAATAATCACAGGAAAAGGTTCAGAACAGTTTTTGGTCTTACCAGGGAATCAGAGAATTGAGTGGGATGAAAAAAGAACCATCGAGGAGTTGTTAAAATGATTTTGTATATTAACAGTGCGGGATTTGAAAAGTTGCACTTTGCTTTAATTACAGAAAAGATTAAACAAAAAAAGATTTCCATCAAACACCCAGAGCTTGAAAAAACAGCTGAATATTTAGAAGACTTCCTTAAAGAAAACAAAACTAAATTAAAAGAGATAGAGAAAATAATTGTTATTGTTGGTAAAGGATCTTTTACAGGAGTGCGTGTCGGTGTTGCACTTGCTCTAGCATTTGCGATGGCACTCGGTATAAAAGCATATGCGGTTGAACAAACAGAAAACCCTTCAGACTTGAAGAGTTTAATAAAAAAGAAAATGGTTCAGATAAAAGCGGGGTATCAACCAGAGTATGCAGCTAAACCAAATATCACATTAAAAAAGAAACTAAACTAATCTTGTTTTAATTTAGCAGTGTAACTAAGAATAACAATAACCACCAAAAGCCACGCTCCTAATCCTAAAAGATCTGGGAGTGTTTGTTTTAATGTCCAGTCTTGAATAAAGTTGTTGCGCATGCCTTCAGCTAGATATGTAACAGGAAGTTTGGATGCAATAAATTTTAGGACTGTTGGAAAATTTTCTGTAGGGAAGAAAATATTCCCTAAGAAAGTAAAGAGCAAATTTAGAATCGTCGTTATCGGAGCAGCCTCTTCATAAGTCTTTGCAAAACTTGAAACTGCAAAACCAATACCAAGAAAAACCGCACCACCCATAACCATCAAAAGAACAATAGCTAAACCACTTCCAGGAATCGATGTTTTAAAATACCAGACCCCAATTGATATGATTAAACCAATCTGAATTGCCATTAAAACTAACCTTGAAGCAATCAAAGAGCCAAGCATCTCAAAGTTAGAAAGTGGTGTTACAAGCAGTCTTTTAATAACCCCACGAGCTTTTAAATCAACCAGCCAGTATGCTAAAGAAAATATTCCTGTCTGCATTATGGTCATAGCAATAATGCCGGGAAGCAGGTATTCGGAATAGGTCACAGTGTGGCTTCCAGGAGCGTTTCCACTAATCTTGCTAATTGCTAAATACAGGAATACGGGTAGAAATATATTGAAGAATAACCCTCTCCAATTACGGTAGAGCATTCTAAAGTTTGTTAGAAAAAGTTGCCAGAAGGATATGAACATTTAAGATTCCTCAGTGTAGCTATGACCTGTTAAGTGTAAATAGACGTCTTCAAGCTTAGCGGTTTTTAAATTTAAAAACTTGTATTCAGTATTCGTTGTTTTTAGTTTTTGAACAATTCCTGGTAATTCTTCAACGTCTCCAAGATCAAGCGTTACTTTTGGATATTCTTCTTTTAAATTCTCAACAGATTTAAACTCTGCAAAAAAATCTTCAGGCATTTGTTTTTCAACAAAAAAACTTAGCTTGTAAAGACGATCCAAAGAGGCGATAAGGTCCTCTGGGCTATCCATTTTTAAAATTTTTCCTGAATCCATAATCGCAACACGGTTGCAGAGATACTCTGCTTCTTCCATATAGTGCGTGGTCATGACAATGGTGATGTTTTGTTTGTTGAGATCTTTAATAAAATCCCACATTTCCCTGCGTGCTTGTGGATCAAGACCAGTCGTTGGTTCATCCAAGAAAAGAATTTCTGGTTTATGCACCAATGCAGTTGCTATAGTGAAGCGTTGTTTTTGTCCACCAGACAAAGATTTAACAACACTCTTTGCACGGTCTTCTAAACCAACATGCTTTAAAAGTGCAATCGGATCAATCTTTTCTTTGTAAAGACTAGCAAACAAAACCAAAAGCTCTTCTAAATTAAGATAATTCAAATATTCACTGCTTTGTAGCTGTACACCAATTTTTTTCTTAATCAAAGCGCTTTGACTTAAGTTGTCCAAGCCAAGCACATGACAAGAACCTGAAGTCTGTTGTTTCAGTCCTTCAATAATTTCTAGGGTTGTGGTTTTTCCTGCACCATTAGGACCGAGGATACCAAAGATTTCATTGCGGTGTACTTCAAAGCTTACACCTCGCAGTGCTTGAACTTCCTTGTATTCTTTCTTTAAATCCTTAACAGTAATTACTTTCTCGTTTTTTACCATGCGTATATTATACCCTAAAATCTTTTAAAGCATATTTAAAGCTTGCAATATACTTGTAAATATCGTTTAATCCTTAAATTTTGACAGTATTTTTCAAAAAACAACGTAGTGGATAATTGCTTGGGGATATGTTCGGGATGAAATGTGTGTAATTCTGTCATTTTTTGGCTTAAACAAGCCAAAAAAGTCATTTTCCTTGACATTTTTATTTCTAGCGCTCACTTGACAATAGGGCTAAAAGAAGTATAATTCCATTATGCATTTTCGCCCAATTTTTTAAGCCTAACTAGAAAGGTCCATTTTCCGTTTGGGGAATGGAGAGTTTTTATATGCCAAAAAAAGCCACCATGGCACAAGTTTTGGTCCGAACAGGCCAACAGAAAAGCAACCGCAAGTTCTTTTCTACTCTCCATGAGGTCACTGAGCTTCCACATTTAATAGAAGCGCAGCTGAACTCATACAAGTGGTTCTTAGAAAAAGGTCTCAAGGAGTTGTTAGAAGAAATAACTCCGATTAAAGACTTTACTGGAAAGAACCTAGAAATGTATTTTGGTGATTGTTTCTTAGATAAACCAAAATATGACGAAAAAACAGCTCGCGAAAGAAATACTACCTTTGAAGCGCCGCTGTACTGCAGCGTTAAGCTTGTAAACAAAGTAACAGGCAAAACTAAAACCCAAGATGTATACTTGGGTGATTTTCCATTAATGACTCCAAGAGCAACATTTGTCATCAACGGAGTTGAGCGTGTTGTTGTTTCCCAGTTAATTAAATCACCAGGCGTTTTCTTTACAGCAGAAAATTCTAGAGGCAAAAACTTTTACGGTTCCAAAGTAATTCCTAATCGTGGTGCATGGTTGGAATTAGATACAGACGCAAACAATGTCATTGGAGTTAAGATAGACCGCAAGCGCAGAATTCCAATCACAGCGCTCTTGCGTGTTTTTGGTTTGTCTACAAACGAAGAAATACTAGAAGCTTTCGCAGACATTGATACAGATCCAGATAATAAATACATTGCATCAACTTTAGAAAAAGATGCTTCTACAAATGCAGATGAAGGATTTAAAGAAGTTTACAAAAGAATCAGACCAGGGGATTTAGCAACCGTGGATAATGCTAAGAGTTTAATCTCTGCAATGTTTTTCAATTATGACAGATATGATCTTTCAGAGGTAGGGCGTTACAAACTGAATCAAAGATTAAACATGCCAGAAAATGAAAGTAGAATCTTAAGCAAAGACGATTTAGTTGCAACAGTTAGAGAAATAATCAGATTAAACAATGTTCAAGGTTTAGCAGATGATATTGACCACCTTGCCAACCGCCGCATTAGATCAGTTGGTGAGTTAATTCAAACTCGTTTCCGTGTTGGTCTTGCACGTATGGCAAGAATAGGCAAAGACCGCATGAGCCTTGCTGATTTAGATACTGTAACCCCAGCTCAATTAATTCACGTAAGACCAATTGTTGCTGCAATGCAGGAATTCTTTTCTTCGTCCCAACTTTCTCAATTCATGGACCAAACCAATCCACTAGCAGAGCTTGAACACAAGCGCAGACTCTCAGCAATGGGTCCTGGTGGTTTGTCCCGTGAAAGAGCAGGTTTTGAAGTTAGAGATGTGCACCGTTCACACTACGGCAGACTTTGCCCAATTACAACACCAGAAGGACCTAACATTGGACTTGTTGCGCACTTAGCAACATATGCTCGAATAAACGACTTTGGTTTCATTGAAACACCTTACAGAAAAGTTAAGAAGAGTGTTAAAAATGACGGCAAAGAAGCAGTAGGAGAAATTGCAATTAGTAATATCGAAGGTATTGTCAAAGAGGGTGATGTCATAACAGAATCCCAAGCAAAGCAATTACACAAACAAGAAGATATAAAAGAGATACGAATAAAAGCAAGAGCAACTGATCAAATTGACTACCTAGATGCTTACGAAGAAGAAAAATTAATCATTGGTCAAGCAAACATTGATGTAGATGGAAAAGGATTCTTTGGTGAAAGAAGAACCTCTGTTCGTGTGCATGGTGAACCCTCAATTGCAGACACCAATGATATTGATTACTTAGACGTTTCTCCTAAACAAATCATTTCTGTAACAACATCATTAATTCCTTTCTTGGAACACGATGATGCGAACCGCGCTTTAATGGGATCAAACATGCAAAGACAAGCAGTTTCATGTATTAAACCAAGCGCGCCAATTGTCGGCACAGGCATGGAAAGAAAAGCAGCTTACGATTCCGGACAGGTTATTCTTTCAGATGTTGATGGTGAGGTTGTTTCAGTTGCAGGCAACAAAATTACAGTTGAAGATTCAGACTCAGGAAAGAAAAAGATTTATGACCTTCTAAAATTCATTAGAACCAACAGCGGTACTGCAATAAACCAGATAGTCAGAGTTAACAAAGGAGATAAAGTTAAAAAAGGAGATCTTCTTGCTGATGGTGCTTCTACTGAAATGGGTGAGTTAGCTTTGGGGCAAAATGTCTTAGTAGCTTTCATGTCTTGGCAGGGTTACAACTACGAAGACGCAATCATCCTTTCAGAGCGCGTTGTTAAAAACGACCTGTATTCTTCAGTCCACATTGAAGATTTTAAAGTTGATGTTAGAGATACCAAGCTAGGACCTGAAATAATCACAAGAGACATTCCAAACGTTGGTGAAGAAAAACTTAAAGATTTAAATGAAAGCGGAGTTATCCGTATTGGCGCTCAAGTAAAAGCCGGTGATATCTTAGTTGGTAAAATTACTCCAAAAGGTGAAACTGATCTTACTGCTGAAGAAAAACTGTTGAGAGTAATCTTCGGTGAAAAATCCAGAGATGTTAAAGATACCTCCTTAGTACTACCACACGGTGAATACGGAAAAGTAGTTAATATTAGAGAGTTTTCAAGAGAAAATGGTGACAAGCTTCCAAGTGGAGTCATTCGTTCAATTCAAGTTTCAGTCGCAGTCTTAAGAAAAATTCAGGTAGGTGACAAAATGGCAGGTAGACACGGAAACAAAGGTGTTGTCTCCAGAGTAGTTCCTGCAGAGGATATGCCACACTTAAAAGATGGTACGCCAGTTGATATAATCTTGAATCCTTTGGGTGTTGCTTCTCGTATGAACCTTGGTCAGATTTTAGAAACCCACCTTGGTTTAGCAGCAAAAAAACTAGGTTACAAAGTAGCAACTCCAGTTCTAGATGGTGTCACCGAAGATCAGATTAAAGGTGAATTAGAAAAAGCAGGCTTTGCCAGAGATGGAAAAGTTGAAGTTTTTGATGGTAGAACCGGAGAAAAATTCGATGAAAGAGTAACAGTAGGTTACACCTACATGTTAAAACTACACCACTTAGTTGATGACAAGATGCACGCTCGTTCAACAGGTCCTTACTCCTTAATTACCCAGCAACCACTTGGTGGTAAAGCTCAGTTTGGTGGACAGAGATTCGGAGAAATGGAAGTCTGGGCTTTAGAAGGATACGGTGCTGCTCATACATTACAGGAAATGATTACAATTAAATCAGACGATGTTGTTGGTAGAAGCAAGACTTATGAAGCAATTGTTAAAGGTGAACCAATTAAAAAGCCAAACATTCCAGAATCATTTAGAGTTTTAGTAAAAGAACTCCAGTCTTTATGTTTGGATGTTGATTTGTTAGGTGCTCAGGGAATAATTGAAGATGACTCTGAAATAAAAGAGTCTATCGAAGCTTCTGTGTTGCAAGAAAAAGCTCCTGAGCCAGGACCAGCCATTGATTTTGCAGATAGTGAAAAGGTCGCGGAAAAAGAAAGCAAAAAGAAGTCTAAGAAATAATCTTAGAGAAAGAGACATATATGTTCACTCAATCAGATGAATTCAAAGGCGTAAGAATCAAACTGGCAAGCCCAGAGACAATACTCTCTTGGTCTCACGGAGAAGTAACCAAGCCAGAAACAATCAACTACAGAACTCAACGACCTGAAAAAGACGGTTTGTTTGATGAAAAAATATTCGGTCCAATAAAAGACTGGGAATGTTATTGTGGTAAATACAAGCGTATTCGTTACAAGGGAATTGTTTGTGATAAATGTGGAGTTGAAGTTACCAGAAGCGCAGTTAGAAGAGAACGCATGGGCCATATTAAACTCGCAGTACCGGTTGCGCATATTTGGTTCTTAAGAGGTGTACCTTCAAGAATAGGCGCAATCCTAAACCTTTCTGTTCAAGATCTTGAAAAGGTCTTCTATTTCGCAGCCTACATCATCACCCGAGTAGATGAGGATGCCAGAAGCGCAACCTTAGAACAAATCGAAGGTGAGTTTAAAGCAAAGAAAAAGGAAATTGAAACTAAATACGAAGCTTTAATTACAAAAGCAAAACAGTTTAAAGATCCAAAAAAAGACGCTGAGCTTGTAGCAGCAAGCATTGATGCTGAAGTAGTGCGCTTGCAAGAAGCTTGGAAAAAAGAGATCGAAGCCTTAGAAACAATCAAAGATCAAGCAAGATCAGAACTTAAAGGTATTAAAAAGATGCAGATAATTTCTGAACTTGAATACAGAGATCTTTCCTTGAAATATGGTCCTGTCTTTGAGGCTGGTATTGGTGCTGAAGCTGTTAAAGGTTTACTGGAAGATATAAACATGGAAGAGCTTTCAAGAGAACTTGATGCAGAACTAGTAAACACTGATGGTCTAGCAAGAAGAAAAGTTTTGAAGCGCTTAAAACTTGTTAAAAACATGATCACTGCAGGACTTCGTCCTGAGTGGGGATTAATCACAAACCTGCCAGTAATTCCTCCAGATCTTCGTCCAATGGTCCAATTAGATGGTGGACGTTTTGCTGCATCTGACTTAAACGATCTTTACAGAAGAGTCATCAACAGAAACAATCGTTTAAAGAAACTCTTAGAAATCAAAGCCCCTGAAGTTATCACTCGTAATGAAAAGCGTATGCTTCAAGAAGCAGTTGATGCTTTAATTGATAACTCCATCAGACATGGTAAAGAAGTTACAGCCTCCACTGGTCAAAAGAGAAAACTAAGATCCCTTGCAGACATGTTAAAAGGAAAGCAAGGACGTTTCAGACAAAACCTCTTAGGTAAACGTGTCGACTATTCTGGTCGTTCAGTTATCGTTGTTGGTCCACATTTAAAACTACACCAATGTGGAGTACCAAAGAAAATGGCTTTAGAGCTTTTCAAGCCCTTCGTCATTTCAAAATTGATTGGCAGAGAATATGCACACAATGTTCGTTCAGCAAACAAACTCATTGAACAAGGCAAACCAGAAGTTTACGACATTCTAGAAGAAGTTACTAAAGATCACTACGTCTTACTTAACCGTGCTCCAACCTTACACAGACTTGGTTTCCAAGCATTCCAACCAGTGTTAATTGAAGGTAAAGCTATTCAGCTTCATCCAATGGTTTGTGCTGCTTTCAACGCAGACTTTGATGGAGACCAAATGGCAATCCACGTACCATTAACAGAAGCAGCTCAGAAAGAAGCTAGGGAAATAATGGTCTCAGCACACAACTTGCTTAAACCTGCATCAGGCGATCCAGTGATGACTCCAGACAAAGATGTTGTTGTTGGATGTTACTACATCACAAAATCACAAGATGGCATGAAAGGTGAAGGCAAAGTTTTTGGATCTGCTGATGAAGCAATCATGGCTTACAGAAACGATGTCATTCATGTTAAAGCAAAAGTTAAAATTAGAGTTGATGGTAAGCTATTAGATACTTCAGTTGGACGAGTTATCTTCAACCAACTCTTACCAAAAGAAATGGGTTTCAGGAATGAAATATTCGACAAAAAGAAACTCCAAGCTTTAGTTAGAGAAGCACACAAAATGTATGGTAATGATTTAACCGCAGAATTAATCGACCGTATCAAAGCAACGGGTTTCTTCTATGCAACCAAATCAGGACTTTCCTGGGGTATGGATGACTTAAAGATTCCAGAGATCAAACAAGAATTACTTGCAAAAGCAGACGAAGAAGTAGAACAAACTTACCAGCACTTTAGAGAAGGACTCTTAACAGAAGAAGAACGTAAAGCTCAAGTCATTGAAATCTGGTCTGGCGTTTTAGAAGAACTTTCTAAGAAAGTCACTCAATCAGTTGATCCAAACGGTTCTGTTAACTCCATGGTTGTTTCAGGAGCTAGAGGTTCTTTTGCTCAGGTTTCGCAGATGGCAGGTATGAAAGGCTTGGTGGTTAACCCAGCCGGTGATGTCATTGAACTTCCTGTGAAAGGTTCTTTCAAAGAAGGTTTAACTGTTTTGGAATACTTCATTTCAACTCACGGATCTAGAAAAGGAATGTCAGACACAGCTTTAAGAACAGCTGATGCTGGTTACTTAACTCGTCGTTTAGTTGACGTTGCTCAAGACATTGTTGTTAACGCAGAAGACTGTGAAACCAAAGACTTCATTGAAGTTACCAGAGAAATGTCTGAAAAGATGAATAAAGATTTCGGTAAGAGACTTTTCGGACGTGTAGCTGCAGAAGACATCAAAGACAAAGACGGCAAAGTCATTGTTTCCAAGAACCAAGGTATTGATGAAGCAGACTCTAAATTAATTGGAGATGCTCAATCAGGAATTAACTCTGTTAAATGTCGTTCAGTTTTGAAATGTAAACTTGTTCGTGGTGTTTGCCGTAAGTGCTATGGTTTTGATCTTGGGTTCAACAAAATGGTTGAACTAGGTGCAGCTGTTGGAATCGTTGCAGCCCAAGCTATCGGTGAACCTGGAACTCAGTTAACCATGAGAACCTTCCATACTGGAGGTGTTGCCGGTCTAGACATTACCCAAGGTTTGCCTCGTGTTGAAGAACTTTTCGAAGCTCGTGAACCAAAAGGACAAGCTTTTGTTTCAGACATTGATGGCATTGCCTACATTAGCAAAGCAAGCAACAAAGAATATGCCATCCGAATTGAAGGAGTAGGCGCAGAAAAAGAAGAGCATCTGTTAAGTGGCGCACACACTCAATTAAAAGAAGGTGAGCATGTCACTGAGAACGAAGCTCTCTACATTGATACTAATGGCAAAGCAGAAAAAGCAAAATCAACCGGTATTGTACACTTAGAAAAAGATAAGGTTGTCATTGTCAAAGAATCAGAAGAACACCTAAGAGAATACTTAGTACCAACTTCTTTCTCCTTGCTCATTAAAGAAGGGGATCTAATCACAAAAGGACAACAGCTTACTGAAGGTAACTTAAACTTAGGACAAGTCTTGGCATTAAGAGGTGTTCAAGACGCTCAAAACTACATTGTTCAAGAAGTGCAAGACATTTACGTTTCTCAAGGTCAGAACATCCACGACAAACACGTTGAAGTAATGGTTAGACAGATGTTCTCCAAGATGCGTATTACAGATTCAGGTGATTCTGAATTCTTGATGGGTGATTTAATCGACAAAGCAAGATTAAATGATACCAACGAGAAACTTTCTACAGATGGTAGAAAGCCAGCACAAGCAGAACAGCTCTTAATGGGTATTACCAAAGTATCCTTAAACACTGAATCATTCTTAGCAGCCGCTTCTTTCCAAGAAACAACTCGTGTCTTAATCGAAGCAGCACTTGCAGCAAAGACTGACCACTTAAGAGGTCTTAAAGAAAACGTTATTATCGGTAAACTAATCCCAGCAGGAACTGGTTTTAACCCACAAAGCGTTGAGGAAATAGACACAGACTTAGTCGTTGCTCAAAGCGAAGAATAACCGAAAAGAAAAAGACTCCGGAATTCCGGAGTCTTTTTTAGTGCAGTAGCACCCCTCACCGCTTATATTTTACTGCGTTACAAACACTTTGGTCAAGAAAGTGGTGGAAGTAAGGGGACTCGAACCCCTGGTCACACCTTGGTGAGGGGTGCTGACCGCCAGCCTGCTACTCCCATATTCTTTCCCTACTATATATACTCCAGAGATATTAAATATTCGTTAAGGAATAATTAAAAAACTCCGGAATTCCGGAGTCTTTTGTATGCAGCCATGTCCCCCACCAGATATATTTTACCATTATTTAGGCCACTCTGAAATCATAAGCAGATCTTTTTGATTTAGATTGCTCCAGATTTCCTCTGTAACAAAGGGCATAAATGGATGCAAAAGCTTTAGTGTT
>Ga0255338_1002509_pt1 | contig 26364 bp, 18 predicted proteins | sample MeOH1_35cm_T4_19_FD_203715 | JGI IMG/M metagenome (GOLD analysis project Ga0255338, IMG submission 203715) | Sandy soil microbial communities from University of British Columbia, Vancouver, Canada - MeOH1_35cm_T4_195 | ecosystem: Engineered > Artificial ecosystem > Sand microcosm > Unclassified ...
GCCCTGATCCCCATTGCCGGAAAAACGATCCTGAGTTTTATCGTGGATCAATTGCGGGAAGCAGGCATCACCGAATATATTTTTATTGTAGGTTATCTGGGCGAAAAGATCCAGGATTATGTAAAACAGACCTACCCCGATTTAACCACCCATTTCGTTTTTCAGAACGAACGGCAGGGTACCGGTCATGCCATTGAATTAACCAGGAATATTGTAGGTAACGATGAAGTGTTTGTAGTACTCGGAGATACCATTTGCGAGTATGATGTGAAAGAAGTGGTGAATAGTCCCTACAGTATGCTTGGCATTAAAAAAGTAGATGATCCGCGCAATTTCGGTGTGGCTTCAATTGATGAAGAAGGCTTTATTGAACAGGTGGTAGAGAAACCCGCGATTCCGAAAAGTAATATGGCCCTGGTGGGTTTATATAAGATCAAGGAAACCCATTTCCTGTTCGAGTGCCTGCATCACCTGTTTACCCAGGATATCAAAACCTTTGGCGAGTACAACCTCACAGACGCCCTGGATTGTATGATCAAACGCGGTGCCAGGTTCAAAGCCTTTAAAGTGAAGAACTGGTTCGACTGCGGTAAAAAAGAAACCCTGCTCGAAAGTAATGCCACCCTGTTAAAGAAGTTTGGTGGTAATACAACAGATGGACACGAATACAAAGAAACCATCATCATCCCTCCCGTAAGTATTGCGCCCGGCTGCGATATTACCAATTCCATCATCGGTCCGCATGTGGCCATTGGTGCCAATACCTCTATCAAAAACTCCATCGTCCGCGACAGCATCATTGGTTCTTATACCAACCTCGATGAAGTGGTGCTGGATAATTCCCTGATCGGCAGCGATGCTTCCGTAAAAGGATTGAGCCGCAGCCTGAATATCGGTGACAATACAGAGATCGATTTTGGGTAGGAATTTGAAAATGTGGTAATTTGAAATGTGAAAATGGTTTTCAGATTCACTCATTTTCAAATCAGCGCATTTTCAAATTTTCAAATTCGCCTCATGCCTTCTTCGATTACCCGATTGTTCAATATGCAATTTCCCATCATCCAGGCCGGCATGATCTGGGCCAGCGGATGGAAACTTGCAAGTGCTGTGAGTAATGCAGGTGGTTTGGGATTGATTGGTGCGGGCAGTATGTATCCCGCCGTATTACGCGAACATATACAGCAGTGCAAAACAGCCACCGATAAACCTTTCGGGGTGAATATTCCTTTGATGTATCCCGACATCAAAGAACTGATCGATATCATGGTAGAAGAGAAAGTACAGGTGGTTTTTACCAGTGCCGGTAATCCCAAAATATGGACAGGCTACCTGAAAGAAAGAGGCATCAAAGTGGTACATGTGGTCAGCAGCAGCAAGTTCGCCAAGAAAGCAGAAGAAGCTGGTTGTGATGCCGTAGTGGCCGAAGGTTTTGAAGCCGGAGGTCATAACGGAAGAGAAGAAACCACCACCCTGGTATTGATCCCGTTGGTAAGGGCGGCTGTAAAAATACCAGTGATCGCTGCCGGCGGAATTGCTACCGGCAGGCAGATGCTGGCTGTGCAGGTACTGGGAGCAGATGGTGTTCAGATCGGCAGCCGTTTTATCTGCAGTCCTGAAGCTTCTTCGCATATTGCATTTAAAGAAGCGGTGATCAAAGCAGAAGAAGGAGATACCCTGCTGAGCATGAAAAAACTCATGCCCGTACGTTTATTAAAGAATCGTTTTTTTGAAGAAGTGCGTGCCGCCGAACAACGGGGTGCATCGGAAGAAGAACTGCAACATATCCTCGGTCGCGCCCGCGCCAAACGCGGCATGTTTGAAGGCGACCTCGAAGAAGGCGAACTGGAAGTAGGCCAGGTAAGTGCCCTGATCAAAAATATCCTGCCCGCTGGCGAAATTGTGAAAGAGATCTGGGAAGAATACCAGGCTGCTTTGCGGGAATTGTCAATGGTGAATGGGCAATGGTGAATAGTGAATCGTCAGTGGTGAGTAGGCAGTGAAATAGAACTGCCCTCCATTGCCCATTCACCATTGACAATTGTCCATTCACAACTAACCACTCACTACCTCAGTCTGCTTGTGGCAGGCCCATCGCTTCCCATTCTTCTTTGGATGGTCCATATACGCCGGGTACGGGTAATCCGGCTAAACGCATCAATATGGTTAACTGGCCGCGGTGGTGGATCTGGTGTACAACGGTTACCCAGAGAGAAAATCCTTTTTTCCAGGTTTCGCCATACATGGGGCTCTCTTCCTGTAAGGTATTGTCTGTACAGTTTCCAACGGCTTGTTTTACCATTTCAACGGCTGCCTTGTAAGCGGCTACAATCTCTGCTGTGGTTTTATATTCTTTTTTTGCATACCCTTCCACCGGGAAACCTGCTTCGTGCGGGATGCCGGCGGCACAATCAATAATATGGTTGGCCAGTCTTTGAATTGAACGATGATCATGTACCAGGTCTTTGGTTAAACTTTCGTCGGTCAGTTTCTCAAAGCAGGAGATCGTGGCAGCTGCTTCTGATTCCCACACGCCGCTAAAATGTTGAATAGAGCTGAACATAGGATTTGATTATTTATGGATATAAATACCGTCGGCCTGCGAAACAGACGAAACGGTGAGGTCGTTGATACATACATTCTCGGGTAAGGAAGCACAGTAAAAGGCAATGTCGGCCACATCATTTGCATACAAAGGAATAAACCCATCGTACACCTGTTTGGCCTTGGTTTCATCCCCTTTAAAACGTACCATGGAGAATTCCGTTTCTGCAGCGCCGGGATGAATGGCTGTTACTTTGATGCGGTGAGGCAACAGATCGATCCGCATGGCTTTGCTCAAAGCATCTACTGCATGTTTACTGGCGCAATAACCATTGCCCTCTTTGTAAACCAGTTTGCCGGCTACAGAACCCATGTTGATGATATGGCCCTTTTTGCGCGCCGTCATATAAGGCAATACCGCTTTGGTTACATACATCATACCCTTTACATTGGTATCGATCATAGTATCCCAATCATCGAGATTGGCATTTTCAAAACTATCGCGTCCCAGGGCCAGGCCGGCATTGTTTACCAGTACATCGATCGTTTTCCATTCAGCAGGCAGGTTTTCGATGGCTGTAAAAACAGCTTTCCTGTCCTGCACATCAAACACAACCGGTAAAGCTTTTACGGGGTATTTTGTCTGCAGGTCCGCAGCCAATGCGTGTAACCTGTCGGCTCTTCTTCCGGTAACAATACAGTTCCATCCGGCAGCGGCAAATTTTTCGGCAATCGCTTTGCCAAAGCCTGAACTGGCACCGGTAATCAAGATAATCTTATCCATATAAAAAAATTGAAGTAATGAGGGATCACAAAAGTACAGGAATGCAGTTATTCTGTTGTGGCACTTACTGAAAAGTGAATAAGTAAAGGGGGTATTTTATCTGATCAGTACCACGGTTCCTTTCCTGAATACCGTATTGCCGAGATAATCTACACCCGATGCCTGGTACACATAAGCACCGCTGGCTTGTGCCACGCCGGCAAAATTGCCGTCCCATCCTTTGTTCTCTTCGGTGCTGGTGAAGAGCAGTTGTCCCCAGCGACTGTAAACGCTGAAATAAGTAAGTTTACTGATCCCCACCAGGCTGGGTCTGATCACATCATTCTTGCCATCCCCGTTAGGGGTAAAACCGGAAGGAACCAGAATGTCCGGTCCATTTTTGAATACGCGAACCAATACCTGGTCTTCTGCAAAACAGGCACCTTCACTTACTCTTACGGTATAACGGATAGAATCAATCGTATTATCAAATACCGCTACCGGGTTGGCAATCGTGGGGTCGCTCAGGTAATCGGCGGGCAACCATACATAACGGGTTCCGCCACTGGCATTCAATTGTAAGGGCTGTGTTGGAACGGCAAAAGTGTCTTTTCCTGCATTGGCCGTTATGGGAGGAATTACAGTAACCAGTATAGTATCAGTTATTGGTTTGGTACAGCCGGATGTATTGGTAGCTGTTAAAACATACGCTGTGGTGCGGGTAGGGCCTGCAACCGGTGTTAAAGTATTTTCATTGATGAGCGTAGCAACCGGGTTCCATTGAAAGGAATTGCCAACAACAGAGCCGTTCAACTGGGCACGGGTTCCGTAACAGATGGTGATATCAGATCCGGCACTGGCAGTTGGGTAAGGTGCCACGGTTACTGACACAGAATCCCTCGCCTGGCATTTACCCAGATTGGCAACCACATAATACTTCGTGTTTACCAGGGGTTGTACCAGCGGATTTTTGATATTTTGTACAGTTGTGCCCGAAGAACTGGTCCATTGATAACTCAACGCATCACTCACCGGCCGTAATCGAATCGTATCGGTTAGGCAGATGCCGGTATCCACGCCGGCTTTTACAGAAATGAACTGTAATACGTTTACGGTTACCGTATCTGTATTGGCGCAACCATTGTCATTAACAGATACATAGTACCTGGTGGTATCTCGGGGAAATACCAATGGTGAATTGGTAGTCTGGTTGAGGATCCGGGTACTGTTAGGACCCACAGATGGCGTCCATAAAACACTTCCGCTGCTGATATTTACTTTTAAGGCAAGCGTATCATTGCTGCAGATCAGTGTATCCCGGAAGGGAAGGTTCAGCGAGGGCTTGTCGAGAATGTTTACCGTTTTGGTAACCGTATCTATACAGCCTACATTATTGGCCACAATCAGTTTTACCTGCACGTTGCTGGCGGCTGTATATTTCCAGGCAGTGTCTTTGCTGCGGGCCGTATCTGCCAGGGTATTGGTATCGCCAAAATCCCAGATTCTGCCGGTGATGGATCCATACTTTGTTTTGGAAGTATCTGAGAACACATAATTATTCAGGAAACAGGTACCGGTAACCGTAAAGCCGGGAGTAAAACCAGGATACACTTTTACCACAGCCGTGGTAGAATCCTGGCAACCACCCACAGCCGTTACTTTTAGTTTAACGGTGTAAGTGCCACTGTCTTTTCCGCTTTGTAAATAATCGTAAGTAGGGGTAGGGCTGGTAGATACGTCTGTATTGATACCAGGCACCCCAAAATCCCAGAGGTAGGAATTGATATTTGAACTGGTTGATTCATTCTGAAAGGAAAGTGTGGTACCGTTACAGGTTACATAAGTGGGTTTCAGCACGGCCCCGGTAAGGGTACAATCATTGATGCTGATCTGAAAATCTTTTCTGTGTTCCGATATCTTGCTGCCATTCCTGTACTCTTCTACCAACACAGCCATCAGGTACACTCCCGTAGTGGCAGGGGCAATGCCTGTAACCAAACCGGTGCTGGAATTGATGGTGATACCGGTATCCAGTGGCAGTGTGGATGTATAACTGCCCAGGTAATTAACCGGAATATAAGGTGGTGCATCTGCATTCGGCGGTATGGCAGGATTGGGACTGGCTCCCACATAACCTGGAATAAATTTGTACACCAGCGAATCTCCGTCGGGATCAGCCGCAGAAAAATCGATGGCAATGGGGGAACTTTTACAAACAAGGATTGTATCCCTTTTATTAAAAACAGCATTCGAATTATTGGGTGCAAAAGGATTGTCGTTACTGCCCGGGATCTTTACCCAATAGGTAGCACCCACATTCAGGGAATTGATATTAACGATCTGGTCAATGCGGCAACATTGCGAGTGAGCCACGATATAACCTGCTGCGAGCGGATCCAGGTCAACGGTAACTTCAAAAGTGGCTACGGCAAAACGTACAGGGGGCCTGGTATTCAAACAGGGATTGTAATACGAAAGATTCATGTACTCATAATTACTCCGGCGGGCTGTAACCGTGGTCACCAGTGTATTATTATCCCCCCTGAAAACCGAAACCGGATAAGCCACGCCAAGAGAAGCTACATTCGGACCGGTAACCGTAGTGTCTTTGTATAACAGTAAAGTGAGTTTGTACGAAAGTTTGCCGGGGCTGGTAGTGGAGAGCCCCAGGTAGGTATAGTAGATCTCACCACCGGTAATATGCTTTGCATAACTGGTTAGCATGGCTAATACAAAAACAATGGTGTAGACAGCTTTTTTCATCTTCTATATTCCTGTTCAGCATCTTTCTCCGATCCGGGGATCATGGGATCCCGATACGCGTGGTTGCAGACGTGAAAGTACTATTTGTAAACGTTTCGTTAACAGAATCCTGCCGGTTTTAACGGACTCACAACAGTTACCGTAAAGAGAGAGAGAACGGGCAGATTCTGCTGCCTGTCAACTGTATTTTAACGAATTACCGGATCAATACCGAAGTTCCTTTCCGGTACACTGTTTTGCCGGTATAATCGGTGCCTTCAGTCTCAAAAATATAGGTATTGGCAGCCTGCGGCGCACCGTTGAATACACCGTCCCAGCCCTTACCCAATTCACTGGTGGTAAAGATCATTTGTCCCCAGCGGTTGTATACCCTGAAATAGCTAAGCCGGGTAATGCCAAGGGTAAGCGGTCGCAGGATATCGTTCTTACCATCGCCATTAGGCGTAAAGGCGGAGGGTACAAAAATATCCGGTCCCGTTGTGTACACCCTGACCAGGATATCATCATAGGCAAAACAACCCGCTGCATCGCTTACCCTTACCCGGTAACGGATCGAGTCGGTGGTAGCATCCAAAGTGGCTACCGGGTTATGGATCGATGGATTGCTGAGACCATATTCCGGGTACCAGCTGTAACGCAGTCCGCCGGATGCCTGTAATTGCAGTGGCTGGTTAGCCAATACAGCCGTATCCCTTCCTGCATCTGCCGGTATGGGTGGCGATACGTTTACCACTATGGTATCGGTTACCGATTTTCTGCAACCCGCCGTATCTGTTACATGCAATACATAAGTAGTAGTTCTGGATGGCCCAGCTACCGGAGAACCTACCGTAGGATCTATCAATGAACTGGCAGGTGTCCAGTTAAGGGAACTGCCCGTTACGGTACTCCGTAATTGTATTCTTGTGCCCAGGCAGATGGTGGTATCAGGCCCTGCTATGGCAATGGGATAGGGGGCCACTTTGATCAGAACCGTATCCCTGTCCTGGCATTTACCCAGGTTAGCGGTAACATAATACCGCGTATTCACCAGCGGTTGTACCAGTGGATATTTCACATGATTGATGGCTACGCCTGATGAATTGCTCCAGCGGTAACTCAATGCCTCACTTACCGGCCGGAGCCGAAGGGTATCTGTCTGGCAGATCGTTGAATCATTGCCCAGCTGCACTGTAATAAAGGATAATACATTCACGGTAACGGTATCACTGTTCACACAACCATTGTCGTTCAGGGTTACAATATACCGGGTAGTGTCTTTGGGAAATACCAGTGGCGAAGAGGTATTGGCGAATAAAATATTGCGGTTGGGTTGCCAGGAAAAATTACCCGTATTAAATACCGGGATGGCCAGCGTATCAATGTTACAGATCAGCGTGTCTTTGAAAGGTAATTGCAACTTTGGTTTGTCTGCTACGGTGAGTTGTTGAAACACACTGTCAATACAACCTTTACTGCTTGTAACAATCAGTTTCACATCTTTTACAGACGGCCTGGGATAGGTGTAGGAAGTGTTTCTGGATAAAGAAGTGTCTCCGTTGCTTTCATCATCACCCAGATCCCAGCGCCAGCTGTTCACTGTTCCATAACGGGTACTGGTAAGATCCCTGAACTGGAACGGATTCTGTACACAACTACCCAGCACAGAAAAAGCCGGCTGAAATCCCGGGTAAACAAATACACGGGTGGTAGCAGATCCCACGCAACCCTGCGGACCGGTAACGGTTAACCTGGCGATATACATACCGGTATCTGCATAAGGATAATCTACCGTAGAACTGGATGAGAAATGATTCGTGCCATCTCCGAAATCCCAGCGGTAGGAAGTGATGGACGCGGAGGTAGACAGGTTTTCAAAATGTACGATGGAGTCCTTGCATTGAATGATTTTTTCTGGTAATACCGCTTCAATAATATCGCAGTTCTGTACTTTCAGAATAAAATCTTTCCGATGCTCGCTGATAGGTTTTCCTGCCCGCCATTCGGTGATGCAAACATTTACCACATACTGTCCTTCCGGTGGCGCTATCCCGTTGATGATGCCGGTAGCCGGGTTGATACTGACTTCTGAACCTAGCGGATAACTACCACTGTAAATAGATGCGTACGGTAAAGGAATCAGGGTTAGCGATCTGGTTGGACCTGCATTATTGGCACCCGCCGGAGCGGAATAGGCTTCACAAAACGAATAGGAGAGCGAATCACCATCTGCATCCCGCGCACTGAAATCGAGGATGAATCTTTTGCGGGCACAAACCAGTGCTGTATCGCGTACAAAAAATTGCGGACTGTTATTATGCCCGGCACCCAAAATACCCGTTCCGGGGATCTTTGTTACATAGTTACTGCCAACATTGAGTGCGACGGCGAGATTGGATAGTCGGTCTACCCGGCAACAACCGGTTCGGGAAAGGGTATAACCTGTTACATTATCAGGCAGTGTTACGGTAGCGGTATAGATGCCGATCTCGTAACAAACATTCACATTACCTACCAAACAGGGGAATACACTGGTGTTCAGTGCAATGGTACTAACTGCATTTAAGAGCGGAAGGGGAACCGATGTTACCAACAGGTTATTATCGTTGGAATAAATACCGACAATCACATTTTCGGCTTCCAGTACCGGCCCCGAAGTGGTACAATCTCTGAACAAGCGTAAAGTGATCCGGTAAACACTGCTGGCAGATCCTGATGTGTTGCCCGGGCCTATGTATTCATAAAACAACTCTCCTCCCGCCACATGCCTTGCCTGTGAATGAAGAAAGCAAAGTAATAATGCCGATATGAAGAAACACTTCTTCATATATCTGCTAATAGTTAAGGGTTGATAAAAGCCAGCAGCAGTTGGTTGAGCGGTTCAGGTGCCTCCCACATACCCATGTGACCGCAACCCGGTAATGCATGAATATACGAAATATTGGGCAGGTGAACCTGCTGCAACACATCTTCCATTGGTGCGGCCACGTCTTCGGTACCCATAACGAAGAGAACAGGTAATGGGTTGCCTGCCAATACTTTGCAGCGGTCGGGGCGGTTCATCATGGCAACGTAATATTGTTGTAGTGCGGCCACTGTAAAACCCGCAGCTGAAGCTATCAGCTGTGTTACTTTTTCAGGGTAGGTTTCCTTGAAAGATTTACCGAATAAATTAGGGATCGTATTTCGCAGAAAAGCAGTTGCCCCATATTGTGCAATGGTGGTTACCGCTTTGGCACGCATGGTCTTTTTCTCTTCACTATCTGCAAAAGCGGTGGAATGCACCAGCCCGAAAGCCTGCAGCATGGCCGGATATTTCTCTGCAAAAGCCAATGTGATATATCCGCCCATACTATGCCCCAGCATGATGCAGGAGCTAATGTTTTCAGTCTGTAACAAAGTATATACCAGATCTGCATAATCTTCTATGCTAACAGCATCGGAGGCAGCGGTTTCTTTCACCAGCAGCGACGACTTGCCCGAGCCGGGCAGATCAGGAACCACTAACATACAATGCTCCTGCAGAAAAGAAACCTGTTTATTCCAGATCTGGCTGTCTTCTCCAAAACCATGCAGGAAAACCACGGGTGTTCCCTTTCCTTTGATGGTGTAGGAAATAATGGTGGAATGGAAGGAGAATTTTTTTTCCATGATTGATTTCTATTACTTCTTTCTTAACTGGTTACTCCGGAACAACAGCCACAAACAAACAGGGATTAAAGCAGTATTTAATTCCTGTGGCTGCCAAAACCAGCCAAGCAAAGTGGCCAGCAGGATCATTGCATATACTGTAAAATATTGCTGTAACCAGGCTGGTCTTTTCCAGACCGCAAATGCAGCTACCAGGTTACAAGGCAGTGCCCATAGCAGGTTATAGTTGGCGGCACAGGCGGCATGGTCGGTGCCAAACCACATGAATAACAGCAAACAGCCGATCAGACCCGTAACAAGGAATAAAAAAAAGTCTAAGAATTTTGTGAGGGTAATAGCTACTTTATGTTTGAGGAAAGTGATCATACCCGCTACTATGGCCAACACACTAAAAAGGATCAAAGGGGTATTTCGAAAGGGCTCTTGCTGGCCATTGCCCAGGTTGATCCGTATTTTTTCCTGTAACACGATCGAGGATGGGTTGTGAACAGAACTATCAATTCCCTTCATCAGGTAATCGGGTAAGAACATAGATTCGGAAATGTTCGCTTTCCGATCGATCGGACTGCCCAGTACCAGGTCGATCCCCAGTTTGCTCCATGCCTGGTTGCCTTTATCCAGGTATTCATGCAGCATATCCCGGAAACTGGTTCCGGCGGGAACCAATGGCTGATCAGCTTTCAAACCGGCATACTTCATTAAGATATCTCTTACCCGCGAAGTACAATTATTATACAGAAAATCGTATTTATAATATCGCGCCGGACCCGCCAGGTTCTCTGTCAATGCCTGCTGTATGATTTGTTTGGTACTATCATTCGCTGCCAATACCTGTTCGTGCACATCACGGTTTTCAGACCGGTACTCGTACATAAAATCTTCCAGCGGTGCCACCGATAAAAAATAATCGAGTTTGCCCCTGGTGAACTTGGAATAAAAATCCGGATCACTGAAATCAAATGTGCCGTAATTATACACAAGATCTGTTTGCCGGCTGCTATCAATGATACGGATAGCCGTATGCCCGAAAGTGGAATACAATTCCAGTCCTGGCGCGCAGGTTAATACACTGATGCGGAGATGAGAGGAACCGCTTTGCGCAAAACTGCCACAAAACGATATGCTTATAAGCAGACTGATCAGAACAATCTTTTTCACCAGACTTTTTTTGGAAAGATACATTGCTTTTAGTGGATTGAGGTTAACCCACCGTTACCTAATTCAGTTACCAATCCACCGTACCCCCCGATCCTAAAAAGCAAACAGGCGACTCGTTACCCGGGTCACCTGTTACAGCATACGTAAAAAGCTTATAACGTAAAACTTAGAACGTATAGTGCCGATTACTTCCTGCTATAATTCGGTGCTTCCTTTGTAATATCAATATCATGCGCATGACTTTCTTTCATTCCCGCATTGGTGATCTTCACAAAAGTGGCTTGTTGTAATGCCTTAATATCTTTGGCACCACAGTAACCCATACCCGAACGTAAACCACCCACATACTGGTAAACAATCTCGTTCAGATTTCCTTTATAGGCTACACGGCCTTCAATACCTTCCGGTACATATTTCTTGATATCTGCTTCTACATCCTGGAAATAACGGTCGCCGCTTCCCTGGCTCATGGCGCCCAGGCTGCCCATACCGCGGTATTCTTTGAACTTTCTTCCTTCGTAGATGATGGTATCGCCCGGACTTTCTTCCACTCCTGCAAACACACTACCCATCATCACTACATTGGCACCGGCTGCCAGTGCTTTTACCATATCGCCTGTGTAACGGATCCCTCCATCGGCAATGACCGGAATATTTTTTCCTTTTAAAGCATTACTGGCTTCCATGATAGCGGTTAATTGCGGTACACCGGCACCGGCTACGATACGGGTGGTGCAGATAGAACCAGGACCAATTCCTACTTTCACGCAATTGGCGCCGGCCTCGGCCAAAGCTTTGGCACCAGCAGCAGTACCTACATTACCGGCAATAATCTGTAAGTTTTTGAAATTTTTACGCAGGGTTTTGAGTGCCTGTATCACACCTTTGCTATGGCCGTGGGCACTGTCAAGGGTAACTGCATCTACGCCTACAAACTGGAGGGCGGCTGCGCGGTCCATCAGGTCCTGGGTAATACCCAGTGCGGCACCCACCAGTAACCTGCCGATCGAGTCTTTCACGGCATTGGGATAATTGCGCAGTTGCAGAATATCCCGATAGGTGATCAGACCAATCAGTTTTCCCTGCCTGTTTACTACGGGCAGTTTTTCAATTTTATATTGGCGTAAGATTTTTTCTGCTTTTTTGAGATCGGTACCTTCCGGTGCGGTGATGAGGTTTTCCTTGGTCATCACTTCTTTTACTTTCCTTCGTTTATCTGTTTCAAAACGGAGATCACGGTTGGTTAAGATACCTACCAATTTCTGGCCCGCATCTACTATGGGAATACCACCGATCTTATTATCTTTCATTAACTTCAGTGCATCGCCGATAGTGGCATCTATTAACAGGGTGATCGGGTCAACGATCATCCCGCTCTCACTTCTTTTTACTTTCCGTACCTGTTCTGCCTGGCGTTCAATACTCATGTTCTTGTGCAGGATGCCGAGGCCACCTTCACGTGCCAGCGCAATGGCCAGATTGGCTTCGGTTACGGTATCCATGGCTGCAGAAAGCATGGGTACATTCAGTACAATGTCTTTGGTGAGGTGTGAACGGATATCTACTTCGCGGGGCAGGATCTCGCTGAAAGCGGGCATTAACAATACATCGTCGAATGTGAGGCCTTCGCCGAATAACCTGGAAGAAGCAGACTTGGTGCGGGGAGGAGCGTTTCTTGTTGCCATGTGCAAAGATAGCAAAGCAGGTAAATTCAGTCCAAAACTTTTTCATACAGCTATATAACCGCCTGTAACAGCAAGAGTTTGGCAGAAATAATCCGTCAACGTAACAAGGGATTTGTTTTTACTTTTGAGTGATGACAAGAATGGCCCCTGCAGCAGATACCCCTTATTTTAATTTCCAGTTCGGATTACTCTGCTTCAGTAATTTCCTTTTCAGCGCCAGTTTCAGCATGATGATCCCCGAATTACCGGGTTACCTCACCAGCCTGGGAGGGGCAGAATACAAAGGATTGATCATTGCACTGTTTACCCTTATGGCAGGTATTTCAAGACCTTTCAGTGGCAAACTGACCGATACCGTTGGACGGGTACCTGTGATGATCTTCGGTTCGCTGGTATGTGTGGTCTGCAGCCTGTTATATCCTGTGCTTACTTCTGTCAGTGGTTTTTTATTGTTACGTTTTTTTCATGGTTTTTCCACCGGATTCAAACCCACGGCTACTTCGGCCTATGGGGCTGATGTGGTACACGAATCAAGAAGGGGGGAAGCATTGGGAGCGCTGGCCATCGGCTATAGTCTTGGTTCTTCTATTGGTCCGCTTGCGGGTAGTTTTCTGGTGATGCACTACTCCTACAATACGATGTTCGTAGTATCTGCTTTTTTTGCACTGGGTTCTGTGATCATCCTGTATAATATCAAAGAAACATTGCCCAACCCACAACCTTTTACGGTGGGCCTGCTGCATATTAAGAAAGATGAGATCTTTGATAATACCTCTATTCGCCCGGCTATCATTATGACACTGCTTTGTTTTTCCATCGGGGTGGTACTTACTTTATCACCCGATCTCAGCGAGTCGGTGGGTATGAAGAACAAAGGTTTCTTTTATGCCTGTTATACCATTGCTTCTCTGGCCATACGTTTTGCAGCCGGTAAAGCTTCTGATCGTCATGGCCGTATCATTGTACTGATTTTCTCGTCACTTACCATGGTGGTTGCCATGGTGGTATTGTCTTTGGCGCATACCATTACCATGGTCATGATCAGTGCCTGCCTGCTGGGGTTCAGTGTAGGAATAAACGGACCTACCCTGATGGCCTGGACAGTAGACCTCTGCAAACCGGAGAATCGCGGAAGGGCCGTGGCATCTGTTTATATTGCGCTGGAGCTGGGCATCGGCAGCGGTGCATTGATCTCGGGATGGATCTACCGGAACAGGATGGAGAACTTATTGTACGCTTTTCTGTTACCCGGCATACTGGCCTTGATAGCCATGCTATTACTCCTGGGCTGGCGCAGGAAAGAAACCATTTTACAGGAGCAGCAACCTACAGTGTATGATCTGCCTGAATAAATAACTTTTGGAAAGTTCTAAAACTTTCCAAAAGTTAAAAGTGTAAAGTTAAAGAAGCCGGTAAAGCTTACCCGGTAGGGATACAATGATGTTCTGTAATTCCAGTTTCAATAAAATTGTCGCCACATTGCTGCTGCTTAAACCACTTCGCAGGTAAAGTATATCAATGGGTGTTCCTTCCTGTTCCGATAGCAGATCAACAATGGTCTTTTCATCCGGGTTTAATTCTATGAATAGCTCTTTCTGTTTTTTGACAGCCGGTTTTTTCTTTTCCACCCAGCCCAGCATGGTCAGCAGATCTTCTGCACCGGTATACACCATGGCTTTGTTCTGTTTGATGAGTTGCAGACAGCCACTGCTTTTGGAATCACTGATCTTTCCGGGAACCGCAAACAGGTCACGATTATAAGTGTATGCCAGTTCTGCTGTAATCATACTGCCTCCCTTATTGGCTGTTTCTATCACGATGGTGGCATCTGCCATACCGGCCACGATCCTGTTTCGCCTGGGAAAATTGTGTTTGTCGGGTTGGGTATGCCGGCGAAATTCTGTTAGCAGCGCACCCTGTTGGGTAATCTCCCTGGCTAGCGATTTATGCTGTATCGGATACACCATGTCCAACCCATGACCCAATACTCCAACGGTAGGCAATCCATATTGTAAAGCCGCACGGTGCGCAATGGCATCAATCCCGAAAGCGAGTCCGCTTACGATCATCACCTGTTGTTCCTGCAGTACCGCTACCAGTTGCTCGGTAACCTGCCGGCCATATTCTGTATGATTTCTTGTGCCGATAATACTGACGATGTAACGGCAGTTAAGATCTGTGTTACCGATAGCATACAACAGCGTGGGTGGATCATAACAATGTAATAAACGCTGCGGGTAAGCAGGATCATTCAGGAAGAGGGTTTGTATGCCGTGTTGTTCTGTAAACCGGCATTCTTTTTCTGCTTCACCAAAAGCATCCCATTCCCTGATCGATCTGGCACAGGCTTCGCCGATGCCCTCTACCGCAGCGATCTCTTTTTTCTTTGCTTTGAAGATAGCAGCAGCGGTTCCAAAATGATCCACCAACTGGCGCGACCGGATGGCTCCCAGTTCAGGTACCAGGGTAAGGGCTACCTGGTAGTACAATTCATCCTGCATATGAACAGTTTTAATCCTGTTCAATGTCTGCAAAATATGAGGATTCCGGTTAGGTATTTATACGCTACAAACCGGTGATTGTAAACGTAGTTCTCCGGTTTTGTGCCCTGCCCGGTTCAGTATTGTTATCAGCAACCGGTTGGGTGGCACCATACCCTTTATACGTAACCCTGCCAGCTGTTATGCCCCTACCGGTGAGGTAATCTGCAATGGCTTTGGCGCGGCTGGTGGCCAGTACCTGGTTATCTGCTGCCTTGCCGATATTATCGGTGTGTCCGCTGATCTCCACTTTCAGTGTCGGATTGTCTGTTAATACCTGCAGTAAACGGTCCAGCTCAATCAACGCACCAGGCGGCAACGCAAATGAATTACTGGCGAAACGGATATTCTGAAAAACACTCACTGCATTCAGTTCTACCGGTTGCAGCTGAATGTCTTTCCGGTAAACACTGTCGGCTTCCTTGCTGCCCAGCGCGTATAACTCACTGTAAAAAAGATATCCTTTCCGGTTAACGGTGAATGTATAGTCTTTCCCGGTTGGCAGTGTAATAAAGTATTCGCCCAGCTCATCTGTCTGTACTTTCATCAGCGAATTGTTGTTGCTGTTGTTCACCAGTTCTACGGAAGATGGCAATGGGTTTCCTGTTTTTTTATCGGTCACTTTTCCTTTTACATATAACGTCCGGTAAGGACGTATATCCGGCCGCAGATCAAATTTGTAAAGATCGAGTCCGCCGCGGCTATCACTCCTGTCGCTGGCATAATACGCCGTCAAGCCATCTGCCGAAACAGCCAGGCTTCCTTCATTCTCGATCGTGTTGATAGGGTAACCCAGATTTTCGGGTTTACCCCATTCACCATTCAGGTTCCTGCGTGTCACAAACAGGTCCGATCCGCCATAGCCGGGTAAACCATCAGATGTATAGTACATAGTCTGGTTGTCGGCATGGATAAAAGGCGCCTGTTCATCTCCGGCAGAATTGATATCAGGCCCCATATTTACCGCCGGCCCCCATTTGCCGTTGGGCTGCCGGTAACTTACATACAGATCCCTGCCGCCATAACCACCCGGGCGGTTGCTGATGAAATAGAGGGCACGCTTATCCGGGCTCAATGTGGGGCCGCTCTCATACGCATCGGTATTGATATTCGGTCCCAGGCTCTGGGGTTCGCTCCAGCCTTGTGGGGTATAATACGAAATGTAAATATCAAAACTGCGGTAGCTCTGTGTGCTGAGTTGGCCGGCAAAGATCATCCATTCCCCATCCTGCGAAACAGATAAAGCACCTTTATTGGGCTCTTCGTTGATGTCTCCATCAATCAGTTTCCATTTGCCAAACCCTTTTTTATGCATGGCACTTTCTACAAAATCTTCCCGTCCGCGTTGTCCCAGCCGGGTAAATACCAGCAGGCTGTCTGTTACGGTAACTGATGGATAGTATTCCGCCTGTGTTGTATTCACACTATCGCCCAGGTTAACCGGGGTGAACGCGTAAGAGGTCTGCGCATGTTCTTTCGCATAACGGACCGCAAACTCGTAACAGCGGATCCGGTATTGTGCGCTTTTGGTACTGCGTTCGTTCAGTTTGGGATAGCGCAGAAAAGCGGTTACCGCAGCCAATGCTTCTTCAAACTTACCCAGCCCGGCCAGATTGATGGAATAGGGGAGATTGTACAACAGAAAATAAGCCGTGTCTTTACTTCTTGCTTTTTCATAGAGTTTCACCGACTGGTCATATTTTTTCAGTTGTCCCAAAGCGCCCGCCAGCGATAAATAGGCATCTACAAAATTGCTGTCTTCCTTGATGGATTGTAATAACAAAGGAACCGCTTCGGGTAATTGCCCGTCCTGCAGCAGGTCAAGCGCCTTTTCGTAGTCTTTTACGGCTTTTGCATGTACGCGTTCAGGTGCATAGACCTGCGAAAAAATCCGGGTGGAGGATACAAGGAGTAGGCAGAATAAAAAGACTTTCATAACCGCAACAAGATCGTAAAAAAGCCAAACAGCGCTTTGTTAAAGTTATCTTCCCTTTTCAACAACAGGGTATAACAGCAGATCAGGGTACATTGATATATTTATGTACCTGTAGACTTAGTTCCCACTGCGGATGGGCTTTGATATACTCGATGATCAGTGGTGTCATCTTCGCGGCCTTGTCCCATTCCGGCTGCAGATACAGTTTACAATCTTTATGTACCTGCGCGGCATAGGTTTCGGCCCAGGCAAAATCATGTTTGTTAAAGATGACCACTTTTAATTCGTGCGCCAGTGGAATAATGGCCGGTAACGGAGCTTTGAACTTTTTGGGGGAGAGACAGATCCAGTCCCATTCTCCACTCAGTGGCGAGGAACCCGAGGTTTCCATATTGGTTTCAAAACCTGCGGCATGTAATGCTTTTGTGAGGGCATCCAGGTTATGCAGTAATGGTTCGCCACCGGTGATCACGGCCAGTCGGCCCGGAAATGTTTTGGCGGTGCTTACTATTTCTTTTATAGATTTTTGCGGATGTAGGCTTGCCTCCCAACTGTCCTTCACATCACACCATACACAACCCACATCACACCCCCCCAGCCGTATGAAATAGGCGGCACGGCCCTGGTGAAAACCTTCTCCCTGAATGGTGTAGAAAGCTTCCATCACTGGTAAGGAAGTGGTTGTAAGTGTTTGCTGCATGGAATGTCTGGTTATTGAGTAAGAAATTTGAAAATTTGGAAATGAGGTAATTTGAAAATGAGAACCGGTTCGGTGTAACGCATTTTCAAATCTTCAAATTCACAAATTTTCAAATTGCATGATTCTGTGTATACGCCTGCAAAGTATTTTTCAATAATCCGGCAATGGTCATCAGTCCTACGCCACCGGGTACCGGGGTAATGGCTGCTGTTTTGGGAGCCACTTCTGCAAAAGCCACATCTCCCTTAATACGGAAGCCTTTTTTAGCAGTAGCATCGTCTACGCGGGTAATACCCACATCAATTACCACGGCGCCTTCTTTTACCATATCTGCTTTCACAAATTCCGGTCGGCCAAGGGCGGCTACGAGAATATCTGCCTGCAGGCAGATCTCTTTCAGGTTAGGGGTATGCGAGTGGCAGATGGTTACGGTGCAGTTACCTCTTTTCTGGTTACTGCTGAGCAGGATACTCATGGGTCTGCCTACAATATTGCTGCGTCCGATTACAACGGCATGTTTGCCTTTAGTGGTGATATCAAACAGTTCCAGCATCAGCATAATGCCATATGGGGTGGCGGGGATAAAACTGGGTAAACCCTGCACCAGTTTACCGGCACTGCTGGGATGAAAACCATCCACATCCTTGGACGGATCAATGGCTTCGATCACTTTCTGCTCGCTGATCTGTTTGGGCAGAGGTAACTGCACCAGGATGCCATCTACTTGGTCATCATTGTTCAGGGCCGCGATGGCTTCCAGTAATACGTTTTCGGCCACATCGCTGTCTAACCGGATCAGGGTAGAACGGAACCCGACTTCTTCGCAGTTCTTTACCTTACTGGCCACATAAGTTTCACTGGCACCGTTGGTGCCTACCAGGATGGCCGCCAGGTGCGGGGCCCTTTTGCCTTTGGCAAGTATCTGCAGGGTCTCTTCCCTGACCTCATTTTTAACCGCCGTCGAAGCGGTTTTTCCATCTAATAATAGCATATGAACGCAAAAATATCCGAATTGGGGCAGCCACTCCTTTTTTTTTCAGATTTCCGGTTTGTTTTTGGGGGAAATGACACCATGAACACGCCGGTCAACCGTTTTTGAAAAAAGCGGGGAAAACTATAAATATTTTTTAGTATAATATTCATTGATTATCATAATAAATTTATATTACAAAAAAAATATATTAACTTTATTTTTACGTTTTGCGCAGCAGTTTTTCCCTTTCCTTGGTCTATGACCCATTCCGGGACATGTTAACTGATTGTAAATTTTGTTGAATTAGTTTTTTTTTAACATTTGACATGATTGGTTATATTCGTCCACTCAAAAGTTTATCCAAAAACTAAAAACATGAAGAAAATTGTATCCACACTTGTAGTGGCTTTGCTATGTTTTTCGATAGCGGTTACTGCACAGGTACGTCCGATCACGGGTACCGTTAAAGATGACCAGGGGGCTCCTGTTCCCAGTGTTTCCGTTAAAATCAAGGGTACTACTACTGCAACAGTAGGCGATGCCAACGGCAATTTCAGGATCAGTGCTGCAGAAAATGCAGTTCTGGTATTTTCTGCCGTAGGTTTCAACGAAGTTGAGCAGAAAGTAGGCAAATCCTCTGTGCTTAACATTTCTCTGTCTAAGACAGTGAATGAACTGGAGAATGTGGTAGTTACTGCCCAGGGCATCAGAAAGAAAACCAAAGAGATCGGTTACTCTTATGCAAGGGTATCTAACGATGAAGTGACCAACGGTCGCTCTCCTCAGTTAGCCCAGGCATTATCAGGTAAAGTATCTGGTCTGGCTGTATACAACGTGAACAACAGCGTTGACCCTCAAACAAAACTGGTATTACGTGGTTACCGTTCTTTAACCGGTAATAACGAAGCCCTGGTAGTTTTGGATGGTATGCAAACCACCACTACTGTACTGGCTACCATCAACCCTAACGATATCGAGAGCGTTACCATCCTGAAAGGTGGTCAGGCTGCAACCCTGTACGGTTCTGCAGGTATCAACGGTGCGGTGGTGATTACTACCAAAACCGGTACAAAAGGTAAACTGAAAGTGAACTTCTCTAACTCAACCAACTTTGAAGAGATCAGTTTCCTGCCTCAGTTCCAGTCAACTTTTGGTAATGGTTCTCAGTACTATCCTTATGTATTCGGACAGGCTGGCTACAGCGCTGATTACAAAGTAAGGATGAAAGAAAACTGGAGGCCTTATGAAAACCAGCAGTACGGTGATGCCTATGATGGTTCTCAGCGTATCATTGGTCGCGTGATCAATGCTGCCGGTGATAAACTGGTTGTTCCTTATGCTGCCATTGAAAATGGACGTCGTAAGAGCTTCGATAAAGGTGTTTCTATCAACAACCAGGTAAGTTTCCAGGGCGGTGATGAAACCAGTTCTTATTATATGTCTGTTGAAAACCAGAAAATTGCCGGTATCGTTCCAAACGACCGTAGCCAGAGAACGGGTGTACGTTTATCTGCTACCAAAGAGTACAATAAGATCAGCACAGGTTTTAACGTAAGCTATACGCAGGCTGATTATGACAGAACAGGTTCTGATTTCTACAACGACATCATCAACAATGCAAGCCATATTCCTTTGAGTGAGTTAAGGGATTGGAGAAACAATAAGTTCGCCAATCCTAATGGGTTCTACAATGACTACTATAACAACCCTTACTTCAACGCAGACATTAACCGTCTCCGTTATAAGGATGCAAATATTTCAGGTAACTTCAATATCGCTTACCGTGCTACACCATGGTTAACCTTTACTAACAGGTTAGGTATGATGAACAACTCACGTACCGGTAAGAACACTGTTGAGCAGTTCCTGTATTCAGATTATGCCAAGAACTCTGCTTACATCCCTGCTCCATGGCAGCATGATGATGACTATCCGGGTATCTACCGTGCGATTTCTGATATCTTAGGCTCTGTAAATGATTATTCAACTACTGAGAATGTAGTGAACAATGAGTTCCAGGCACAGTTGAAAAAAGATATTGGTGCTTTCGAAAACAAACTGGTATTAGGTTACTCAATTTACCAGAGAAGAACTAAAGTTATCAGTGTTGGTTCCAGTTCAATTGTGGTACCCGGTGTATATAACGTAGCCAACAGGCAGGGCAACCTGAGTGGTGGTGAATCTAACACTACAGAGCGTAAATGGGGTGCTTATGCGGATTTGACAACCAGCTACAAAGGTTACCTGATCCTGAACGGTACTTTCCGTTATGATGCAACTTCCCGTTTCTTCAAAACAGACAGAGCTACCAGCCTGTACTCATATCCTTACTATGGTGTGGCCTTGTCTTTCATCGCTACAGATGCCTTGCCTTCTCTGAAGAGCAAAACTTTGAACTATGCTAAGATCCGTCTGAACTACAACAAGAACGGTAATGATAACGTGCCCTTGTATGGTCTGGATCTGACCTATCCTAATGGTGGTGGATTTCCTTTCGGTAACACCGTAGGTTTAACCGTAGGTAACGTATTACCTGATGCAAACCTGAAGCCTGAGTTCGTAACTTCTTACGAAGTGGGTGGTGAGTTCCAGTTATTCAACAACACCGTTAACCTGGAGGTTACTGCTTATAACCAGAAATCTAAAGGACAGGTGATCACCGTTAAAGTGCCTAACACTACCGGTTTCTCTAACCTGCTGATCAACGTGGGTGAAGCGAAAAACTGGGGTTATGAAGCCGACCTGAAAGTACAGATCCTGCGTAAGAGCAAACTGAAATGGGATGTGGGTGTTCGTTACTCTTTCAACGACAACAAAGTGATTGACCTGTACCCAGGTATCAACGAGTTCTTCCTGAGTGGATATACGTATGCTAACACCAATATCATCAAGGATCAGCGTTATCCTATCCTTAAAACAGATGGTTATAACTATGCATCTGATGGTTCTGGTATGAGACTGGTAAATGCTACCACTGGTTATCCTTTGAGAAATTCTGCACTGTCTGCAAGAGGTGGTACACTGCCCCGTCACATTGCCGGATTTACCAACAAACTTTCTTATAACGATTTCTCTTTTACTTTCAACCTCGAATATCGTGGTGGAAACGTGATGTATAGCGATCTGGGCCGTCAGATGACCTTTACCGGTTCTGGTAAATGGACAGAGAACAGAGCTCCTCAGATCTTCCCTAACTCAGCTTACCTGGATGGTACCGGCAAAATTGTACCTAACACAACCGTACAGGTTCGTGAACCAGAGTATGCTTTATGGGTGAATAACTATCGTTTGATTTCTGAGAACTTTGTAAACTCAGCCTGGTTCATCAAAATGAGAGATGTAAACATCGCTTATAATGTACCGGCCAGCCTGATCAGAAAAACCAAAGTGTTTACTGCTGCCAGCGTTTCCTTGTACGGAAGAAACCTGTTTACCATCGTAGACAAGGCTAACTACTACACTGATCCTGAGTATAGCTTCACAACTGGTAATGGTATCGGTATCAACAATACCGGTCAGACACCTCCGGTTCGTCAGTATGGCTTTAATGTAAACCTTACGTTCTAATTACACACTAACCAATAAATAAATGACAATGAAACTTAAATCATTATATATCCTCGGGTTAGCTGCAGTTCTTGGTACGGGTTGCAACAAAACATTCCTTGATGTAAATACGAACCCGAACTCGCTTCCAACAGCAACCCCTGCATTTGTAATTGCAAATGCGATCAACGTAACAGGAAATAACATGGTAGGACCTAATGAAGTAGGTGCTTACTGGTCAGGTCAATGGACCCAGTCAAACGGTTACATTGTTTCTACCACCCTGTTTGCGTATAACTTTACCAATGGTGACTTTAACTATTGGGATGGATTTTACGATAACCTGCAGGATTACCAATACGTAATCAATGGCGCAGACGCTGCCGGTCAGTCTTACCTGAAAGGACCTTCAAAAGTGATGAAAGCTTTTGTATTCCAGCACCTGGTAGACATGTATGGCAATGTGCCTTACAGCGATGCCTTAAAAGGAGTAGCTTCTCTGGCTCCTAAGTTTGATGATCAGAAAACAGTATACGAAGCACTGATCACTTTACTGGATGAAGCAATCGTTGATCTGAAAGCCAATGCATTTGCCAATGCTTATGCGGGTTCTGATATCATGTTTAAAGGAAATACCACCAAATGGATCCAGTTTGCCAACTCACTGAAACTGCGTATTCTGACACATCAGGCTAAGATCACTGGCAGAGATGGTTACATCACTACAGAAGTAAACAAGATCGTTACTGGTGCAGGTGGCTGGTTAAACGGTGCAGAAGCATCTATTAACCCAGGTTATGAAGCTGTAGCGGGTCACACGAACCCTATTTACAATAACTGGGGTTATTCTGAAACCAACGCCAAAAGAGCGCTGAACAACTACCCGCGTCTGACTCAGTACTTCGTTAACACGTTGAAAGCGAATAATGACACTTTCCGTCTGAAGCGTTTCGGATATGCCAACGGTGGTGAAAGTTCTTCTACCCCAGGTGTAAGTGCTGCAGCTGAAATTGCGAGCAACTATACCGGTATTCCTTTCGGAGCCAGCGCAGGTTTCCTGCCTTCTGCAGCTTCTTCCTTAGGACCAAGCTTGCTGGTAAAAGGTGAGTATGCAAGACCGCTGGTAATTATGTCTGCAGCAGAAGTACAATTCTGTCTGGCAGAACTGAAACAGCGCTTCCCTGCAGTTACTTTATCCGGTACAGCTCAGTCTTATTACGAAGAGGGTGTTAAACAGGCTTTCCGTCTGGTAGGTAGCACCACTACCCAGGCAACTACCCTGTTAACCAGTGGAATTGATAACTGCGATTTTGCAGCATCTACCGATAAACTGGCTGCAATTGCTACCCAGAAATGGTTTGCACTGGCTAACTTCAACGGTTTTGAAGCATGGACCGAATACAGAAGAACCAAACTGCCTAATACACCACAGTCTTTACAAGTAGTGGGTACAGAAAGACCTCGCAGGCTTTACTATCCTGCCAGTGAACTGGGTTCTAACGGTGCTAATGTGAATGCACAGGGTACTATTAATCCGTTTACAAGCAAAATCTTCTGGGACGTTAACTAATTTCCCTGAAAGTGTAGCTTAGGAATATTTTACAGAAGGCCGGCATTTTTGCCGGCCTTCTTATTTAGTAGAGGGTCTATGTTGGTGCGGAAGAATCCTGCCGGTTTACGGCTTTCATTTTTTACATTTGCCACACAATTAACCTATATGGATCAGCAACCTACCCAATTGAATATCGAGATCAGTGAAGAAGTAGCAGAAGGCAGTTATGCCAATCTCGCTATCATTACACATAGTAATGCGGAATTTGTGATAGACTTCGTGAATGTGATGCCCAGTACCCCCAAAAGCAAAGTAAAATCCAGGATCATTTTTACTCCCATGCATGCCAAACGTTTTATGCGTGCCCTGCAAGAAAATATAGAACGTTATGAAGTTGCTAATGGCCCCATCAAGGATCTGGAGCAGATAGAGATCCCGATGAATTTTGGGGGGCCTACGGCGCAGGCGTGAGATAGTCTGGAGTTAGGAGTCTGGAGTTATTCGTTTTCAACTCCAGACTCCTAACTTTTAACTCTCACAACATCCCCTCATCAGCAAAACTGAAATAGCCTTCATTACTCACAATAATATGGTCCATTACCATCATATCCAGCAGGCTGGCGGCCTGTTTGATTTTTTGGGTGATGGCTTCATCTGCTTTACTGGGACGGCGGTTACCGCTGGGATGGTTATGGCAGAGGATCAGCCCCGTGGCATTGTGTTCCAGGGCTTTCTTCAGGATCACACGCGGGTCGGCAACGGTGCCGGTAAGACCGCCTTCGCTGATCATTTCCAGGTGCGTAATGGCATTGTTCCTGTTCAGGTATACTACAGCAAACACTTCTTTTTGTCTGTGTTCCAGCGTGGCCCGGAGAAAATGAGCAATATCTTCACTGCGCGTAACACGGGGTTTTAACCTGCCGGAAGCATTTCGCCGGATCCCTAACTCCAGTGCGGCGGTGATGCTGATGGCTTTGGCTTCGCCCAACCCCTTGATCTTCCTGTTCACCATTTCTTTTACGCTGAGTCCAGCCAGTTTTTGGAGATCATTTCCGGCGGATAAAAGCAGGTTTCTGGCAACATCCAGCGCCGTATCACCTCTTGACCCATTATTGATCAGGATGGCCAGCAGTTCTGCATTGCTGAGAGCGGTGGCGCCCGATTGCAATAATTTTTTCCGGGGCTGGTCATCCGGAGCCCAGTCTTTGATAGAAAATTTGCGCATAAGGAAAAATTATAGTAAAATCAAATTACAATTTCTTTACCTTATCTCTATCTTCGCGCCACATCCCCACACATTATGAACCCATCCGTTAAGATATTCTCCGGCACTGGTTCTCAAAAGCTGGCAGAAAAAATTGCGCAACGTTTTGGCGCCCCCATCGGTAAAATCAATATTCAGAAATTCAGTGACGGCGAATTCCAGCCCATTTTCCTGGAAAGTATTCGGGGAGATTATGTTTTCCTGGTACAAAGTACTTATGCACCCACTGATAACCTGATGGAGTTATTACTGATGATCGATGCGGCCAAAAGGGCCAGTGCACACAAGATCATTGCGGTAATCCCTTATTATGGTTTTGCGAGGCAGGACAGAAAAGACAAACCCCGGGTAGCTATTGGGGCCAAACTGATTGCCACCCTGTTACAGGCGGCGGGTGCTGATCGGATCATTACCATGGACCTTCACGCGCCACAGATCCAGGCTTTCTTTGATGTGCCGGTGGATCACCTGGATAGCTCTGCGATTTTTATTCCATATATCGAACAACTGAAACTGACCAACCTCTCTTTTGCTGCGCCGGATGTGGGTAGTACCAACCGGGTTCGGGAGATAGCCAGTTATTTCAATGCCGAAATGGTGATCTGCGATAAACACAGGAAACGTGCCAATGAAATTGCCAGTATGGTGGTGATCGGTGATGTAACCGATAGGGATATTATCCTGGTAGATGATATCTGTGATACCGGCGGTACCCTGGCCAAAGCAGCAGGATTGCTGAAAGAGAAAGGCGCCCGCAGTGTGCGTGCCATGATCACCCATCCGGTATTGAGTGGAAAGGCTTACGAGAATATTGAAAATAGCGTACTGGAAGAACTGGTGGTTTGTGATACCATTCCGCTGAAGCAGCCAAGCCCCAAGATCAAAGTGATCTCTGTGGCCGATCTTTTCGCTATCGCAATCCGGAATGCCTATGAAAACAAGAGTATTACCAGCCTGTTTATCCACTCTCAATTACGGGGGAGGGACAAGTAATTAGTGATTAGCAATTAAAAATTAAAAATATTTTATAAGTAATTGCCTGACTATAAAATAGTTAGGCAATTATTGTTTTTAAGTGAGCCTGTCAATTGCTAATTTTTAATTGTTAATTGTTAACTGCGATTTCCCTACCTTTGCCGTCCAAAAAATAATAACATGAAAACAATTACAATCGAAGGTCACCTGAGGACCGAGCATGGCAAAAAAGCCGCCCGCCAGATTCGCTCTCAGGAAAATGTGCCGGGTGTAATTTACGGGGGTGCCGAAGAGGTTAATTTTTATGCTTCTGCGAAGGCTTTCAAGCCTTTGGT
>Ga0255338_1002510_pt1 | contig 26356 bp, 23 predicted proteins | sample MeOH1_35cm_T4_19_FD_203715 | JGI IMG/M metagenome (GOLD analysis project Ga0255338, IMG submission 203715) | Sandy soil microbial communities from University of British Columbia, Vancouver, Canada - MeOH1_35cm_T4_195 | ecosystem: Engineered > Artificial ecosystem > Sand microcosm > Unclassified ...
GAGCTTCCAGAACCGCGTTCGCATCAAGACCGGGGAGGGCGAGCGCTGGATCACGGTCCCGGTGGTCCAGGAGTCGCGGTCGGAGCGCATCATGGACAAGCGCATCGACAACAGCCGCACCGGCCGCTTCCGGTGGAGCCGCAAGATGTTCCTCACCCTCAAGTACGCCTACCAATCGGCGCCGTACTTCCGAGACTACGAGGCCGCCCTCGCGGAGATCTTCGAGGCGCGGTGGGACCGCCTCAGCGACCTCAACGGGCGGCTCATCGGGTTCTGCCGCGAGGCGCTGGCCATCCGCACGCCGATGCTGGCCAGCTCCTCTCTGCGCATCGCCGGCTCGAAGTCCGACATGGTCCTTAATATGTGCCGGGAGGCCGGGGCGACGGCCTATCTCGCCGGGGACGGGGCTTCGCGGAGCTACCTGGACGTGGGCGCGTTCGAGAGGGCGGGCATACGGGTGCTCTGGCAGGAGTTCGAGCATCCGCGCTATGTCCAGCATCCCTCCTGCGGCGTCTTCATCCCGAACCTGTCGGCGTTCGATCTGCTGTTCAACTGCGGACCCCGAAGCGCTGAGATCCTTCGCGGCGAGCGAGTTCGCGAGGAGGTCCTCATATGAGCGTGAGCGTCTTGGACAGGCCGGCCCCGGGCAAAGTGGACCTGCTCGCCAAATACGCGGGGCGGACCGTGATCGCGGTCGGCGCCCATCCCGACGACCTCGAGCTGGGCTGCGGCGGCACCTTGGCCCGCCTGAGCCGGGCCGGCGCCCGGGTCGTGATGGTCGTGGTGAGCATACCGAGCAACCTGCGTTCGCGCCGTCTCGAGGCGCTGAAGGCGGCGGAGATACTGGGCTGCGAGGTCCGGTTCCTCACGCCCAACAAATGCTCCCGGGTCGAGGACCTGAAGACGCATCAGCTCGTCGGCATGATCGACGCCCTCGTCAAGGAGCTCGAGCCGGCGGCGATGTTCTGCCATTGCCTGGCGAACCTCCACCTCGACCACAAGCTGGTCAACGAGGCCTGCATGGCCAGCCAGCGGCTGCGGTACTTCGACATCTTCTGCTATTCGCCGACCAGCTGCCACGCCGTGAACATCGCTTTCTACCCGCACGCCTACATCGACATCTCCGACGTCATCGAGGAGAAGATGCGGGCGATCCGCGTCCATTCGAGCCAGTTCGACGCGCGGGGCCTCAACACCGAGCGGTACCGCGAGGTGGACGGGAATCTGGGGAAGATCGTGGGCGTGAAGTACGCCGAGGGCGTGGAAATCATCCGCATGAAAGTCAATTAGACTTGCGCGCAGGATCGAGGAGGGGCCATGAACAACGATGAGAATCGGATATCCGGCGACCGCCGCGCGGCGGGCGAGTACGAGATGGAGAGCGGACACGAGCGGCGTCAGCGCCTCCGGAGCGAGCGGATACGGAAATGGCGCAAGGAGACGCGCCATCCCCGGGCGGGCGATTCCGACGACCGCCTGGTGACGGCCCTGCCGCGGAGGTTCACGCCTTGATCGAGGCCGTCCTCCAGGAAGAGGCCTCCGCTTCGGCTCCGCCCGCCGATTTCGCCGCGCTGAGCCGTCTGATCTCCTCGCGGGGGCTGCGCTTCGCCGAGTTCCGCTTCACCGACATCGAGGGCCGCCTGTGGCGGATCATGATGCCCGCGGACGCGGTGAACGAGGGGCTCTTCTCGCGCGGCCTGCCTCTCGACGGGCAGCCCATCGGCGGGAGCTGGGACGGGCTGATGAGGCTGATGCCGCGGCTCGACGCGGTCTACGTCGACGCCGCGGCGGCCGCGCCGCGCCTCGTCATGTTCTGCGACGTCCTCGAACCCGGCGGCGGGGCGCCGCTCGAGCTCGAGCCAAGGCACGTCCTGGCCGGGGCGGTGAGCGCGGCGGAGGAGCGCCTCGGCGGCGCGCTGGTGATGGGCGTCGAGCCGGAGTTCATCCTCCTGGAGCCCGGCGGCCTTCCCGCCGCGGAGAGCGTCGTCTGGGACTTCCTGGCCCGGCTCGCGCTGGCGCTCGGGGACGCCGGCATCCGGGTCGATTGGTTCCGGACCGGCCCCGCCTCGGGACAGGGCCGGGCGCAGATGCGCGCGGGCGCGCCTCTGCGCATGGCCGACCAGGTTATGCTCTATCGCCAGCTGGCGGCGAACCTCGCCCGCGAGCGCTCGCTGACGGCCTCGTTCCTCCCGCGGCCGGTCCCCGGCGGCGGCACGCCGGGCATGCCGGTCCACACGGCGGTCTGGAGAGGGGGAGAGAACCTGTTCCACGACGAAAAGGGCTGGGCGCTGACCAGCGCGGAATGCCGCGCCTTCGCCGGAGGCCTGCTCGCCCACCTGCCCGCGCTCGCGGCCATCTGCGCGCCGACGACCAACTCCTACCGCCGCCTGATCCCCGGGCACTCGGGCCCAGTCGAGCCCTTCGTTTCGACGGTGGACCGGTCCGCGGCCTGCCGCATCCCCGCGCGCACGGCCGCGGCGGGCGCCCGGCGGGTCAAGTTCTGCTGCCCCGACTCCACGGCGAACCCCTATCTCGCGCTCGCGGCCGTCATCCTCGCGGGGCTCGACGGCGTCGAGCGCGGGCTCGCGCCCGCGTTGGACGGGGACCGTCCGGCGGGCCCGCGGGTGCCGCACTGCCTGGAGTCGGCCCTGGACTGCCTCGACGCGGACCGCGCCTTCCTGATCGCCGACGGGGCCTTCAGCGGCCGCCTGCTCGACGCGTGGATCAAGGACCGGTGGACGCGTCACATCCTCCCGCTGCGCTCGCGGCCGCATCCGTGGGAGCTGACCCGCACCGACCAGTTCGGCAGCGCCCTCGGCGTGGACGCGACGCCGGCCGAGTGACATTTCGTTCACCGAACCGTGACGGGTCCTCCATGGGCGGGCGCGGCGGATTCTGATACCGTTGCCTGCCGCTAGAGAAGGAAAGGAGAAGAACATGCGTCAGATCTATATCGCCGTCATGATGTCCGCGGCCGTCCTGTCGGCCGCGAGCGCCGGCAGCCAGGAGAGCGCCGCGCCGAGGTCGCCGAACAAGGCGCAGTTCGAGCGCGCCTACAAGCTGAAGGAGCAGAAGCGGGAGGCGCAGGCGCTGGCCGCGTTCAACGCCATCCTGCAAAAGGACCCCCGCAACCACGCGGCCCTGACCGAGGCGGGCTATCTGCACGCGAGCCTGAAGCAGTACGGCCCCGCGGCCGAGCGCCTCACCGCCGCGTCGACGCAGGACCCGGAGAACATGCGGCTGCGCATGGACCTGGGCTACGTCCAGCAGGCGCGCAAGCGCTACGCCGAGGCGAACGAGCAGTTCCAGATCGTCGCGTCGAAGCCCGGCGAGTTCCAGGAGGCGGCGCAGGCCGCTTCCGTGGAGATCCACCGGCTCCTCTCGGCGGGGAAGCCGGCCGACGCGAAGCGACGGCAGGCGATGGAGCGCGGCTACGCGGCCCTGAACCGCGGCGCGAAGGCGGCCGCGCGCAAGGAGTTCGCGGCCGTGCTGGCGGCGGACCCCAAGGACGAGGCGGCGCGCAAGCAAGTCGGGTTCCTCAACTTCGAGGCGGGACGGTACGCGGAGGCCGCCGCGGATTTCGAGGCGGTCCGCGCGCTGCGGCCGGACGACTACCTCGTCGTGCTGCAGCTCGGCTACACCTACGAGCGGCTCAAGAATCAGGAGAAGGCCCGCGAGGCGTTCTCCGCCGCGCTGGTCAGCACCGACGCGAAGATCCACGACGCGGCCCAGTCCGCGCTGCAGGCCTCCGGAGGCGCGCCGATGCCCGCCCCCGCTTCGTCCCTGTAGCCCGAGTCATTCCGTCACGGCCGGTCCGGCTGCGCGCCGGGCCGGCCGTTCTTTTTCCCGCCGACATTTCCTCAACAATAGATTGACACCCCGGCGATGGGATCGCGCGCGTCGAAGCGGTAGCCTTGTCCCGTGAAGATCCCCTCGGAGCGTCGGATAATCCTGACGATCTTCATCCTCGTTGGAGCGTTCCCGCTCCCGGTCCGGGCGCAGCAGGAGGCTCCGGCCGCCGCGGTCGACGCCGCCTATGCCCGTCGCGAGCGGGCGTACGCCCACCTGCGCAAGAAGGAGTGGAAGGAGGCCATCGCCCTGCTAGGCGAGCTCCTCGACGGCTCGCCCTCCGACGCGCGGCTGCGCATGGAACTCGGATACGCGCGGGAGGCCCTCGGCGACCGGGCCGCGGCCGCGGACGAGTTCGCCCTCGCGGCCAAGGAGCCCGGCGAGTTCCAGGAGCAGGCCCGGACCGCGCTGGCGGGACTGGCGGCGGGGCCCTCGGCGGAGGCCGGAGGCGACGCGCTGTCGAACGAGGGCTACGAGCACCTCCGCAAGGACGATCCGGCGGCCGCCCGAGAGAAGTTCTCGATGGCGCTGCGCTCGGACCCGGGCCGGACCTTGATCGCCAAGCAGCTGGGCTACATGAGCCTCGCCGATGGCGACGGCGCCGCCGCGGCGGCGCGCCTCGAGGGAGTGCGCCGGCTCGAGCCCCGAGATTACCAGACGGCCCTGGAACTGGGCTACATCTACGACAGCCTCCACGACGAGGCCGCCGCCGAGAGGTCCTTCGCGGCGGCGCTCCCTAGCCCCGACCCCGGCGTCCAGGCCGCGGCGCGCCGGGCCCTGGCCGGCTATCGCGGGAGGACCGACCCGCTGTACCTCGACATCGAGGCGGCGGCGTGGAGCGCGTCCCGCTTCCCCAACAAGATATTCTCGCTGGACGCCCGGGCCGGCTGGAAGCCCGACCCCTACGGGCCTTTGTCCCTCTACTTCGCCGTCCGGGGCGCCCAGGATTCGCGCTCGCGCGGCGGCACGGCGCCCGAGGTCTACTCCGACGACGCCGTGTCGTTCGCCCCGGGCATCCGCCTCCAGCCGGTGGGCTGGAACGCGAGCCTTTCCGCGGATTGGGGCCTGACGGTCAACCTGCTCCGGACCCCCGAGCATCCGAGCCGCACGCAGACCGACGGCCGCGCCGTCCTCACCGACTACCGGTACTGGCGGGGGCCGCGGGGCCTGTTCGCGGACGCGGGCCTCAACCTCGGCTGGTACAGCCGCTTCCGCGACAACGTCATCGGGACCTTGCGCCTGCGCGCCGGCCTCCGGTTCCATCCCGGGCGCTGGACCGCGCTGACCGTGTACGCCCCGCTGAACGCGCACAAGGACTCCAACCGGGACTTCTTCAACAACCTCGTCGAAACGGGGGTCGGCGTGGAGCTGCAGCCGTCCACCTTGCTCAACCTCAATCTGCGCGCGGAGGCCCTGCGGGGCGTCTACACCGGCATCGAGGGCCGCGACCCGAACCCGTACCCCAAGCGCTACGACGAGTTCCGTCTGACGCTCGTCTATTCGGCGCACTTCTCCCGCCGCCCCGAGGCGGACGAGTTCGTGCCGACGCGCCGCCGGAGGTTCGCCTGGTGACGATCGACTTCGGCGCCGTGCTCGTCGCCCTGACGAGCTTCTCCGCGGTCGCCATCCTGGTCAGCGGCCTCGACGACCTGTTCATCGACCTGTGCTACTACGGCTCCCAGCTGCGCCGTCGGTTCGCGCGGGACCGGGTCGAGGAGGTCACGGAGGCGGAGCTGCGCGCGCTGCCGGAGCAGGGCATCGCCATCATGATCCCCGCGTGGCACGAGGACGCGGTCATCGCCCACATGCTGCGCAACACCCTCGGCACGGTGGAATACGGGAACTACGACATCTTCGTCGGCACCTATCCGAACGACGAGGCGACCATGCTGGCGGTCGCCGCGGTCGCCGAGTCGGAGCCCCGCGTGCACCGCATCGTATGCCCGCATGACGGGCCGACCAACAAGGCCGACTGCCTGAACTGGATCATCGAGGGGATACGACATTACGACAAGGCCACGGGCAAGCGCATCGGCATCCTGATGCTCCACGACTCCGAGGACCTCGTCCACCCGCTCTCCCTCAAGCTGATGAACCGCTGGATCCCGGAGGTCGCCATGGTCCAGCTCCCGGTGATCCCCTTCGAGTCGCCCGCCGGCGAGATGACGGCCGGGACCTACCTCGACGAGTTCGCCGAGTCCCACCTCAAGGACATGGTCGTGCGCGAGCGCCTGAGCGGCATGGTCCCCTCCGCGGGCGTGGGCACCGGCTTCTCCCGCGCGGCCATCGAGCGGCTCGCCCTCAAGCACAACAACCAGGTGTTCAACGTCGGGACCTTCACGGAGGACTACGACCTCGCGTTCCGGCTGAAGGCCATCGGCGAACGCTCGATGCTGCTGCAGTTCACGGTGGAGCGGACTCGGGTCGAGGGCGCGAAGCTGAGGGTCGTGCGCGAGCTCGTGGGCACGCGGGAGTACTTCCCGTCGAACTTCTCGGACGCGGTGCGCCAGAAGGCGCGCTGGACGCTCGGCATCGTCTTCCACGGCTGGCAGCAGCGCGGCTGGGAGGGGGACCTGTCGCTGCGGTACATGATCTGGCGCGACCGGAAGGCGCTGCTGACGAACTCGGTCAACATCCTCGGCTATCTGCTCCTCCTCGAGGCGGCCGTCGGCCCGTACTGGCGGCCGGCCGGGCCCGATCCGGCCCGCGCGCAGTTCATCCCCGCCGACGGATGGGTCTGGAAGGTCATCCTCGTCGACGCGCTCCTCCTGTTCAACCGCTGCGTGCAGCGGGTCGCGTGCGACGCGCGCGTCTCCACCTGGAAGCAGGCGTGGCTCTCGCTGCCCCGGATCATCTGGGGGAACGTGATCAACTTCTGCGCGGTGGCTCGCGCGACTCACATCTTCTTCCGCAATAAGCTGACGGGGGAGAAGCTGGTCTGGGCGAAGACGGCGCACGCCTTCCCGAGCGAGGCGCAGCTCCTCGGCTACAAGCGCAAGCTCGGGGACCTGCTCCTCGAGCAGCGGCGGATCACGCTCGCGCACCTGTGCGAGGCGCTGCAGTCGCAGAAGGAATCCGGCAAGCGCCTGGGCGACGTCCTCGTCGACAGCGGCTTCGCCGAGGAGAGCGAGATCGTCGACGCGCTGGCGGGGCAGCTCAAGGTGGAGGCGCTGCGGCTGGATTTCGCCCGGCTGCGGCGAGAGGACCTGGACCTCATCACCGAGTGCGCCTGCCGCGAGCACCTGATGGTCGTCGCCGACGGGCAGGCCAGGCCTGTCGTCGTCGCCGCCGCGGTGGTCGGGGACGCGCGGATGCGGACCTGGCTCGACGCGAACTTCCCGTATCCGTACCGGCTCGCGCTGGCCGGCCGTCGCAACATCGTGGACATCATCGACCGCGTGCACGAGGCGCGCGAGCGCGAGGGCCTGCCCGTGCATCTGCATCCGCACGGGGCGTCGGCCCCCGCGCCGGCGGCCGTGGAGCTGCTGCATTGAAGAGGAGGCACCGTGAATAAGCCAATCATTCTCGCCGTGTTCGGCACCCGCCCCGAAGCCATCAAGCTCGCGCCCGTCGTGCGCGCGCTGCGGGCGCGCGCCGACCTGACGACGCGGCTGTGCGTCACCGCCCAGCACCGGCAGATGCTGGACCGCATGCTCTCGAACTTCGGCATCCGTCCCGATTTCGACCTGGACCTCATGCAGGCGAACCAGGACCTCAACGGCTTCTCCGCCCGGGCCTTGCCGCGCATCCAGGAGGTGCTGCGGCGCCTTCGTCCGGACTTCGTGCTCGTCCAGGGCGACACGACGACCGCGTTCGTCACGGCGCTGGCGGCCTTCTACGAGCGCGTGCCCGTCGGCCACGTCGAGGCGGGGCTTCGCTCCTTCGACCGCGGCAACCCCTATCCCGAGGAGACCAACCGCGTGATGATCTCGCGCCTCAGCGAGCTTCATTTCGTCCCGACGCGCGGCGCCCTGGAGAACCTGCTCGCCGAGGGCATCCGGCCGGCGGACATCATCCAGACCGGCAACACGGTGGTCGACGCGCTGATGCACGACGGGGCGGCGTCGCGCGGCTTCGCCGCCCCCGAGGTCCGCGACGCGGTCGCCTCGATGCGCGAAGGCGACACCGCGGTCCTCGTCACCACCCATCGCCGGGAGAACTTCGGGCGTCCGCTCGAGTCCTTGTGCGAGGCGTTCCGCATCCTCGTCGAGACGCACCCGCGCCTCCATCTTTTCTACCCGGTGCACATGAACCCGATGGTCTCGCGCGTCGTGGGGCTCCGCCTCCGCCATCCCCGGGCGCATCTCCTGCCGGCGCTCGATTACTTCGACCTTATCAAGCTGCTGCGGCTCTCCTCCTTCGTCCTCACGGACTCGGGGGGGCTCCAGGAGGAAGCGCCGTCCCTCGGCAAGCCGGTCGTGGTCCTGCGCAAGGTGACCGAGAGGCCGGAGGCGGTCGACGCCGGGGCGGCCGTTCTTGCCGGCACGGGGACGCGCGACGTCGTGCGCGCCGCCACGCGTCTGCTGCGCGACGAGGCGCATCACGAGTCGATGTCGGGCGGCGCGGGGCTGTACGGCGACGGCCGGGCCAGCGACCGGATCGTCGGCGGCGTGCGCCATTTCCTCGGCCTCGCGCGCCGCCGCCCGTCGGACTTCCGGCCCGTCATGAAGGCGACAAAATGACTTCACCCGCCCTCCATGGTCACACGAACGGCGTGACGAATATACTACGCGCATGAATCCGCAGACACAGGCGCAACAGGAGCCGGAGACGGCTCGACCAATGATGGCTGCGGGGTTCCGGGAGAAACGGCGTCACGCTCGGACGAGCGAGCGCTTCCCCGTGACGGTCGTCTCCGCCGGCGGGCTGCTCCGCTCCGCGACGCTCACCGGCGAGGCGAAGGACCACGATCAGGCCGGCCTCTGCGTGACGGTCGCGCGTCCGCTCGCGGTCGGCACGGCCGTCCGCATCCGGATGCACCTCTCCAAGTCGATCTCTCCGTTCTTCCGCGGCCTTCCCTGCGAGCTCCGCGGCCGCGTGACCGCGGCGCGCAAGGTGAAGTCGAAGGGCCAGCACGCCTGCGAGCTCGTCCTGAAGTGGGACCGTCCGCTGCCCGAGCTCGTGGACAGGGCCGTGGCCTCCTATCAGAGGAAGATCGCGGCGCTCATCGGCCTCGTGCTGGCGGCGCTCGTCTGGACCAAGTGGAGCAGCCTCGACTTCTTCTGGTACGCGCCGGTCTTCTACGTCTACAGCCTGACCTTGGCGCTGTACCTGCTCTCCCGCTTCTGGATCTCCTGGCGCCACCGCGCCCCGGTCCTGGGGAACTACACCCCGAGCGTCAGCATCGTCATCTCGGTGCGCAACGAGGAGAACGCGATCACCCGGACCGTGGAGACCTGCTTCGAGACGGACTACCCCTCGGACAAGCGGGAGGTGCTCGTCGTCAACGACGGCTCCACCGACGGCACGCTCCGCGTGCTCCGCGAGCTCCAGAAGCGGTTTCCCGCGCTTCAGGTGTTCACGCAGCCGCCGACCGGCAAGCGCGCCGCGATGGCCCAGGGGGTGCGTCACGCCAAGGGCGAGATCATCACCTTCGTGGACTCCGACACCTTCCTTTTCCGCGACGCGCTGCGCCACATCGTCTGCGGCTTCGAGGACCCCACCCTCGGCGCCTCCGCGGGCTACACCGAGGTGGAGAACTGCAACGTCAACGCCCTGACCGGTCTGCAGGAGGTCCGGTACTACGTCTCCTTCCGCCTGCTCAAGGCCTCCGAGGGGTTCTACGCCGCCGTGACCTGCTGCCCCGGCTGCCTGTCGGCCTACCGGCGCAAGTACGTCCTCGAGATCCTCGATCCGTGGCTCAACCAGCGGTTCCTCGGCGCCCAGGCCACCTTCGGCGACGACCGCAGCCTGACGAACTTCATCCTGAGCAAGTACCGCGTGATCTACAACGACCTCGCCGTCGCGTCCACCCTGGTCCCGGAGACGTGGGGGCAGTACCTGCGCCAGCAGCTGCGCTGGAAGAAGTCCTGGCTGCGCGAGACCCTGATCGCGGGACGCTTCATGTACAAGAAGCATCCCGTCGCGGCCATCTCGTTCTACGCCTCGTCGGTCATCAGCGTCGCGTCGCCGGCGATGGCCGTGCGCGTGATCTACCTGGCCATGCAGGGCGAGGCCTCGATGCTCCTCCCGTACATGGGAGGCCTGCTGCTGATCGGCTTCCTCCAGTCGCTGTACTTCCTCCACAGGCGCCCGAGCCCGCACTGGCTGCTGGGCATGCTGTGGATGGCGAGCGCCCTGCTCATCACCGGGCCTCAGACCTACTACGCGCTCCTCACGGTGCGCAAGAACCACTGGGGCACGCGGTGAAAAAGAGCTATGCATTCGCCTGGCTGCTGATCTTCGGCTGCGCCGGCTTCGGCCTGTTCTGGGGCCTCTACGGCCGGGCCTTCGTGCGCCGCACCTATTTCGCGCCCCGGTCCGTCGCGGCCGACGGGCGGACCGAGTCCCAGTTCGTCGGGATCCTCATCCCGAGGGTGAGACGGGACCGGGAGAGGTTCGCGATCTCCGGCGACGACCTGCGGCAGATCCTGGGCGCCCTGAAGAAGTCGGGCCACACCGCGATCGGCCTCGCCGACGTCGAGGCCTTGTTCTCCCGCGGGGCCCCGCTGCCGCCCAAGGCGCTGCTGATCGCTTTCGCCGAGAACGAGCCGCGCGGCTACGATATCTCCGACAAGGTGCTGCGGAGCCTGGGGATGCGCGGCGTCGCCTTCATCCAGAGGACGGCGGAGCAGGCCGGCGGAGAGCACCGCGCCCACCTGACCCGGCATGCGATCTCCCAGATGCAGCTGGGCGGCGCCTGGGACATCGGGTGGATGGCCAAGGACGCGCCGTCCGACGCCGCGTCCGCGCTGGGGGGGCGCGCGCTCCTCGAGCAGGCGGGCCTCCCCGTCCAGGCGAAGGCTCCGTCGCTCTATCCGCTGAGCTTCACGGCCTCCGAGATGGGGCTCAACGACCGCCACGACGATCCTCGCTCGCTGCGCCTCCTCGCGCTCCGCACGGACCGCTCCACGGCCGACAACACCGCCATCGTCGCGAAGACCTGGCCCCGGGCGACCGAACTCAACGAGGACTTCCGCGCCGAAGGCGTGGGCACCGACTGGATCCCCGGGTGGGGCGTCGTCTCGATAGGACACCGGCGCCTGGCCCTGCTGCCGACCCCGCGGCACACCAGCGCGGGCGTCTTCCTGAGAGGGACGGAGAAATGGCGCGACGCCACCGTGGAGTTCGTCCTGAAGCGGTATCAGAAGGAGTTCTGGGCCTACGCGCGCCTGCGCGACGACGGCGGCTTCGTGCGCGTCGGCGCGCGGGACGGCTGGTGGTACGTGGAGCAGAAGGCCGGCCCGACGAAGCCGGTGAACATGCTCGCCCGCGCCCCGATCGTGGAGGGAAGCCTCCCCGCCCGGGTCCGGTTCGTCGTCAAGGGCGGCTCGGCGCTCGTCTACATCAACGGCCGTATGCAGTTCGGCCGGGCGCTGCGCCTCCACCCGGGCGTCGACCGGGGCCAGCTCTTCCTCGGCGTGTACGACGGGCGCTCCCGGTCCTCGCTGGCGGTGCTCACCTCGGTCCGGGCCGCGCCGCTCGGCGAGGTCTGGATCACGACGAAGAGCGACCGCCGGCGCGAGTTCGACGAGACGCGCCTGGACTCGCTGCGCGACGAGGCGGCGTACGCCCGGGCCCTCTCGCCGCGCTGGATCACGGTCGCGCCGGACGGCGGCGTGCTCCTCGACGAGACGCAGAGCGTGCTGGTGCGCTCGATGGCCGGTTTCTACGCCTGCCGGCTGGTGCCGACCGCGGACCTCGCCGAGGTCAAGGCCTCCGTGCTGGGGCACGCGGCGGCGGCCGACCGGCTGGCGGGAGGCCTGGCGAGCGCGGCGCGCGAGCTGGGCGGGGCCGGGCTCAACCTTCGCCTGCGGCCCGACCAGGCCGAGCGCCCCGAGACCTTGGCCTTCCTTCGCAAGCTCCGCGCGGGTCTGCACGCGCAGAGCGGCGAGCTGCGCGTTACCTTGCTCGGGGGCGGCGCGCCGCAGCGCGCCTTGGCGCTCGCGACGGACGGCGTGCTGCGACTCTCCGGGTCCACCCGTCAGTCCCTTGAGCTTCTGGAGGCCGTGCACCCATGAAAAACCTGCTTCTCCTCGCCGCGCTGGCCGCGGCCGTCCCCGGCCCCGCCCGCGCCGCCGAGTCGGCGCAGGCCGCCGCGCCCGTCGCCGTCCCCGCTCCGCTCCCGGCCGCCGCGGCTCTCAGCCGGGGGGCGCAGCTGATGACCGAGCAACGCTACCCGGAGGCGATCCCCGTGCTCGAGCGCGAGCTGAGGGCGGACCCGGGCTCGCCCGCCGTCCTCCTCAACCTCGGCTGGGCCTATTGGCATGCCCGCCGCGTCGACGACGCCTGGAAGGTCGCGTCCACGCTCGTCAAGCTCGACCCCGGCAACCGCGCCTTCCTGATCTTCATGGCGAACACGAGCATCGAGCGGGGGGACCACAACCGCGCCATCGAGCTGATGAACCGCGCGCTCAAGATGTTCCCCGAGGACCATGACGCCTCCTTGGTCCTGTCCCGCGCCCTGTTCCGGGCGGGGCGCGAACGGGAGGCGCTCAAGGTCATCGACGGCGTCCTGGCCCGCAAGCCCGACGACGCCGCCGCGGCGTATCGCCGCGCCGGCTTCCTGTCCGACATGGGGCGCAAAGGCGAGGCGCTCGAGGCCCTGGAGGCCCTGCTCAAGCTCGAGCCGGAGAACGCGTCTTACCGCCGCAGCCGCGCGCGGATCCTGTCCGACATCGGGCGCCAGACCGAGGCGAAGAGGGAGTGGGGAGATCTGACGCAGGGCCGCACGGACGCGCAGTCCCTGATGAACCTCGGCTGGGCGCACTGGCGGGAACGCAACATCGAGGCGGCGTGGGCGATCGCCGTGACCTTGGTGAAGCTCGACGACAAGAACCCCGCCTTCCTGCGCTTCATGGCGAACCTGGAGCTCGAGCGCGGGAACTACGACAACGCGTTGAAGCTCGCCCAGCAGACCGTGAAGCTCGCGCCCGAGGACCAGGCCGCCTCCCTCGCCCTGGCCAAGGCCCTGTTCCAGCTTCACCGGGCCAAGGAGGCGATGGCCATCCTGCGCGGGCTCATCGTCAAATTCCCCGACAGCAAGTCGGTCCAATACCGCTGGGCCGAGCTGCTCGCCGGGACGAAGCGCTACAACGAGGCGCTCTATTACTTCGACCGCCTCATCAAGGCCGAGCCGGAGAACGAGACCTACCGCATGAACCGCGCCACGGTCCTCTACGAGATGGGCCGCTTCGACGACGCGGTCGCCGAATGGGAGTCGCGCGCGGCGCTGGCGACCCCCGACCTCACCGCCTTGCGGCGGCTGCGGGACGACGCCGTGAACCGCCAGGCCTGGGACGACGCCGTCGAGTGGCAGCGGAAGCTCATCGCCACCTCGCCGCGCGACCCCGCGGGCTGGGAGACGCTGTCCCGGATGTATACGGAGATGAAGCTGCCGGCCAAGGCCCTGTGGGCGGCGGAGCGGGCCATCGCCGTCGATCCGGTGGCGATCAACGGGTACTACATGCGGGCCGAGATCCTGGAAGAGATGGGCGACTGGCCCGCCGCCACCGTCGCGTACGAGGAGATCACTCGACGCAACCCGAACAGCGTCCGGGCCATCGACGGCCTGTCCTACACGCTGGAGGCGAACGGGGATTACGACGGCTCCCTCAAGCAGATCGCGCGCATCGAGTCCCTGATCGCGCCCACCGTCTCGCCCTACCTGGACCTGCACCGGGCCCGCGTGCTCGCCGACTCCGGGCGCCTGAGCCAGGCGCGCGTCATCCTCGACCGCCTGTCGACGGACCGGCGAACGGTCATCCCGGCGCTCCTGTACCACGGGATCGCGCCCTCCCACCGGGGGGATTCCATCCCCGTGGAGAACTTCCGCGCCCAGATGCGGGCCCTCAAGAAGAAGGGCTACCAGTCGATCACGGCCTCTGAGCTCGCGCTGGCCCTGCAGGGGAAGTCCAAGCTGCCCGTGAAGCCGATCCTCATCACCTTCGACGACGGGCGCGCGGACTCCTTCGACAACGCGGACCCGGTCCTCCGGGAGGTCGGCTACCGCGCGACGATGTTCGTGCACGTCTCGCGCCTGCGCAAGCCGTATTTCCACGCCGGCGCGGAGGACATCGCGAAGTGGGCGGCGACGGGCCGCTGGGAGATCCAATCCCACGGGTCCCAGGCCCATGACCCGATGTTCCTCGACGGGTTCGGGCGGCGCGGGCATTTCCTGCCGAACCGCATGTGGCGCGCCGACGACGGCCGCCTCGAGACCCTGAGCGAGTACCAGGACCGCGTCGCCAAGGATTTCGACGAGGCGAAGAAAGGCGTGGAAGCCATCGTGCCCGGGCGCAAGGTCGTCGCCTTCGCCTTCCCCTTCGGTGATTACGGGCAGAACGACTACTCGAACACGCCCGAATCGGCGTCCATCAACCGGGCGCTGGTGAAGAAGTATTTCCAGCTGGCCTTCGTTCAGGCCCAGCAGGGGATGAACACCTTGTCCTCGAACCCCACGGACTTGAAGCGCTTCTCGGTGCCGAGGCACATGAGCGCCGAAGCCCTGACCTCCCATCTCGCCCTCGGCGACCCGCGGATCCAGGCGAAGCTCGTCTACGCCGGGCTGTGGGTCCGGGCGGAGCAGCTCGGCCGCGCGAACGCCGTCTTCGCCGAACTGGAGGCGGAAGGCATCACCGAGCCGCGCATCCTCGCCGAGAAGGCCGCCGCCTATCAGCGCGGCGGGGACATCTCCTACGCCCGGAACCTCTTCTCCGAGGCCGCGGCGCTGGAGCCCGACAAAGAGGGGGCCGGGGGCGAGCGCACGCAGAAGCAGCTCGCTCAGGCGGAGTACGCGGCCGCCCCGGTCGCGACGGCCGAGGTCCAGCATCTCACGGACAGCGACCGCAACGAGCTCTCCAAGGCGCTCCTGCGCGGCGCCGGAGTGGTCAAGTCCGTCCGGGTCGAAGGCTGGGTGGCTCAGGGCGAGTACGTCGAAAGGCGCGATCCCTCCGCCCACACGCCCCTCATCGTCGGCCGCGAGGGCGGCGCGTCGCTGCGCTGGTTCGCCCTGCCCGAGCTCGAGCTCACCGGCCTGTACGCCCGCCGCGAGTTCTCGCGGGGGGCGACGGGCTTCGCCGACAACTACACTTTGGCCGCGGGCTGGCAGGCGATCCCGGCGCTCAAGCTGACGGCCCGGGACGGGCTGGGCAACGTGGAGACGGCGGCCGGCATCCGGAACTCGCGGAAGTACCACACCAACGGCGGCGGGGCGATCTGGGACCCGGCGCTGAACTGGCGGGTCAACGCGGACTACGACCAGAGCCGCTTCAACGACTCGAACCTCCAGCAGGACGTCCGTCTGCGCGTGACGAAGACCTTCTCCGAGAGGGCGTCGGTCGGCGTGGCCTACTTCCACGGCGAGGCGAAGTCGAGCCAGGCGGAGTACTACACGCCGCGCCGCCTGAACCAGTACTCGGGGGTCGTCACGCTGCGGGAGACGTTCGGCGCGATCAACGCCCGCACGGGGCGGGCCCGGGCGGACGCGCTGCTGCTCTATGAAGGCGGCTACGGCCTTCAGCCGGAGGGCTCGCGCCGCGTGCACTCCTTGCGGGGCGGGTTCGGGATCAACCTGCTCGACTACCTGGCCGTGAGGGTCACCGGGCAGTACTCGGAGTCGCCGACCTACATCAGCCGGCGCGCCGAAGGCTCGCTCGCGGTCACCTTCTAGCTTCCGCGGCGTCGTTTGTTTTATGATAGCGCCGCATGGCCACGGTGTTCGTGATCGACGATGAGAAGGACCTGGTGCGGCTGCTCCGCCACAACCTGGAGAAGGCCGGCTACAAGGTTGCCTCCGCCCCCAGCGCCGAGTCGGGGCTCAAGAAGCTCCGCGAGTCGGAGCCCGACCTCCTCATCCTGGACATCATGCTGCCCGGCATGGACGGCCTGGAGTTCCTCCGGGCCCTGCGCCGGGAGAGCGAGGTCCCGGTGATCCTCCTGAGCGCCAAGGGCAGCGAGCTCGACCGCGTCCTGGGCCTCAAGCTCGGGGCCGACGACTACATGATCAAGCCGTTCAGCATGGCCGAGCTGCTGGCGCGCGTCGCCGCGCGCCTGCGCAAGCCCTCCGCGCCGAAGGGGGGGCGGACGGCCTCCGTCGGCCCGCTGACCGTGGACTTCGCGCGTCACGAGGTGACGGTCGAGGGGCGCCCGGTGAAGCTGGCCACCAAGGAGTTCCGCGTCCTGGAGCTGCTCATCGAGGCGGACGGCAAGGTGCTCTCCCGGAACGCCCTGCTCGAGCTGGTCTGGGAGCACGCCGCGGGCCTCGACCTCGACACGAGGACCGTCGACCAGCACATCGCGCGCCTGCGCCGGAAGCTCGGCGCCGCCGGCAGGCTGATCGGGACCGTTCCCAACTTCGGCTACAAGCTCGCGCGCTGACGCCCGCTCCTCGAGCCTCTTGACCCGCCCGCCGCTAAATGTAAGTATTGTTATATGACGGAGAAAGAGAAGATACTGCTCGTCGAGGACGAGGACGACCTCGCCCGCCTCTTCGCTCTCGCCCTGGAGCGCGAGGGGTTCGCCATCCGCCGCGCGCGCGACGGCGCCGCCGCGCTCGACGCGTTCCGCCGCTGGAGCCCCGGCCTGATCCTGCTCGACGTCGTGCTGCCGGGGATGAGCGGCTTCGACTTCCTGGAGCAGCTCCGCCAGGAGAGCCGCGTGCCCGTCATCCTCGTGAGCGGGAGACGCCGGCCGGCCGACCTCGAGCTCGGCTCCCGGCTCGGCGCGGACGACTACCTCGTCAAGCCGTTCGCCCTCGAGGAGCTCCGCTCCCGGGTCAAGCGCGTGTTGTCTCGCGCCGAGCCGAGAGCGCGCGGCCGCGCAGCGCCGGCCGCAGCGAAGAGTAGTCCGGCGCGCCGCCGAGCCTCACGATCCGTTCGGCGATGAGGTCGGCCCGCCGCGCCTCCCTCGCCGGGGGGCCGCGGCGCATGCAGACCCGGAGGATCTCCTCGACGAGAGCCGCGTTGAGCCTCTTGACGGCCTGGCGGCGTCCGCCGCTCTCCGCGTTCATCGCGCCAGCGCGGGCGCCGGCCGGCGGTCGCCGCTGAGGGGCAGCTCGAAGCTGAAACGCGCCCCCGAGCCTTCCGCGTTCTCGGCGCGGATGAGGCCGTGGTGCCCTTCGATGATCTCGCGGCAGATCGCCAGGCCGAGCCCGGTCCCCTTGTGCCCGTCGTCGTTCACCGGGGCCTCGAGCCCGTCGAACAAGGTGAACAGGCGCGCCAGGCGTTCCGCCGGGATGCCCTCCCCGTCGTCGGTGACGCTGATGGCGACGCGGGCGCCGCCCGCCCTCGCGGCCGCGACGACGATCCTCTCGCGGGCGTGGCGCCGGGCGTTGTCGAGGAGGTTGCGCAGGACCTGCGCGATCAGGTCCGGGTCGCACTCCACGCTCGGCAGGCCCCGGTCGACGCGGACCTCGAGCAGTCGTCCGCCGGGGGAGAGGCGATGCTCGGCGGCGAGGTCGGCGATGATCTCCGCCGGGTCCGTCCGCCGGAGCCGGATCTTGAGCTTGTCCGAGCGGTAGCGCGCCAGATCGAGGATGTTCTCGACGATGCGGGTCTGCCGGTCGATGTTGCGGGAGATCATGTCGACCATCTGGGCCTGGCGCGGCGTGAGCTTGTCGTCGCGGTCGTCCTTGAGGCAGTAGGCCGCGGTCTTCATCGTGGCCAAGGTGTTCCTCAGCTCGTGGGAGATCCGTCCCAGGAAGTTGTTCCGGGCCTCCACCAAAGTCCCTTCGGCGTCGTGCTCTCGCGCGAGCGTCCTCGTGTGCCTCGTGGTCATTCGGTCGCCTCCCGTCGTCGCCGCGTCGCCCTGATTATAATCCGCGGCCGCGGGCGCGCCTACGGAGGAAAGGGGAAAGAAATGTGAAGGACGGGTGACGGACGCTCGGCCCGGGGGAACGGGGAGGGGAGCCCCGCGCTCCGGACCGGAGGTGGTCCGGAGCGCGGGACGGGGGGATCACTTCATCTTGATCTGATAGCCGAAGTTGGGGACGGTCGCGATGCGGTCCCTTTCCGGCCCGAGCTTCCGGCGCAGGCGCGCGATGTGCTGGTCGACGGTGCGCGTGTCGATCTCCATGTCCTTCTCGTGCCCCCAGATCATCTGGAGCAGCTGGTCGCGCGAAAGGACCTTGCCCTTGGCCTCGATGAGGAGCTTCAGGATGGCGAACTCCTTCGGGGCGAGGCACGCCGGCTTCCCGGCGACGAGGATCTCGTGCCGCTCGAAGTCGATGCTGATGCTGCCGATGGTCACCGACTTCTTGGCCTCGCCGTTGGTCGCCGCGCCCGCGTGGCGGCGCAGATGGCCGGTGATGCGGGCCTGGAGCTCCCCGATGGAGAACGGCTTCACCATATAGTCGTCGGCGCCGAGCTTCAGACCGAGTATTCGGTCCATCTCGCTGCGCTTGGCCGAGAGTAGGATGATCGGGATGTCCACCTCGGGACGGATGGTGCGGAGGAACTCCAGCCCGTCCATCTTGGGAAGCATGATGTCGAGCAGGATGAGGTCCGGCTTGGATTTCCTCGCCAGCTTGAGCCCGGTCTCGGCGTCGCGGGCCGACGTCACGCGGAACTTCTCCTTCTCGAGATTGTATTTGATGAGCTTGACGAGGTCCTTCTCGTCTTCGACGATGAGTATCTTTTCCTTGGTCTGCATAAATCCCCTCCGTGTACGACTTCCATTCTAGACCAAGATGACGCCCGCGAGAAGTGAGGAATCGTTACTGATATGTATTGTAATTGTGACCTGGCCCCTTTCCGGCGATGTCAAACGGGCGTTACATGTGTATGACAACTTGTCCATGGGTTCCGAGGGGAGTTCCTGATAGCATGAACCCGGCAGTGAACAAGTCGACCCCTCGCAGCAAGACCAATCGCCGCGCCGCGGCGGAGCGGACGCTCGCATCGCCTCCGCCCGTCCCCGCGGCCGCGCCGCCCCCGGCGGCGAACGGCTCGGCGCACAGCCCGGCCGACCTCGCCGCCATCCCCGACCGTCGGGGCGGGGCGAGGGGCGTCGCCGACCCCGCGCTCCAGGAGGAGGTCAAGCGCGTCCTCCTGTCCCGCTACACGCCCGCCGCCTTCCTGATCGACGACACATTCGACATCCTCCACGTCCAAGGCCGCCTTCCGCCGCAACTCCTTCGCGAGCCCGGCGCGCCCTCCGCGGACCTCCTGCGCCTGGTCCACGAGGGGCTGACCATCGCGATCCGCGCCGCGCTCCTGACGGCGAAATCGGAGGACCGCTCGGTCCGCCGCCTCGTCCGCTGCGCGTTCGACGGCCGCGAGGTCTCGGTCGTCATCGAGGTTCTCTCGATCCGGGTCGAGAGCGACCGGCGGCGGCGCTACCTCGTGCTGTTCAAGCCCGACGCCGCGGCCATGGAGAGCGGGGCGCCGGACGGCGGCGACGGGCAGCTGAGCCTGCTCGACCCGCGGAGGCGTCCGCACGCGCCGTTCGCGGCGCCGGGGCGGACGGCCTCCCCGGACGAGGACGAGCTCGCCGCCGTCAAGCGGGAGATACAGGCGGCCAACGCCGAGCTGATCTCGGTCAACCAGGAGCTGCGCGAGCGCAACCTCCAGGTGAGCGCCACCATCGACGACCTGTCGAACCTCCTCGCCAGCGCCGAGATCCCGATCGTCATGCTCGACATGAAGATGCGCATCCGGCGCTACACCCCTCCGGCCGAGAAGGCCTTCGGTGTCGGCTACTCCGACGTGGGCCGTCCGATCGCGGCCATCAAGCTGAACGTCGTCGTGCCGCAGCTCCAGGAGATCCTCCGCTCGGTCCTGGCGGGGTTCGGACCGAGCCATCTCGAGGTGTGCGACCAGAAGGACCGCTGGTACTCCCTGTGGTTCCGTCCGTACAGGACCACGGAGAACAGCATCGCCGGCGCCGTGATGTCGATGATCGACATCACCGAGAGGAAATCCGGCGTGCGCCAGCTCGAGATGGCCCGGGACTACGCCGAGGCCATCGTCGACACGGTCAACGACTCGCTCCTCATCCTGAACCGGAACCTCAAGGTCGTGCGCGCGAGCCGCTCCTATTACAGCCTGTTCTCCGCCACCCCCGCCGAGGTCGAGGGGAAGTCCATCTACGAGCTGGGCAAGGGCCTGTGGAACGTGCCGGCGCTGCGCAAGAGCCTCTCCGCGCTGGCCACCGCCCGGACGCCGTTCTCCAACCTCGAGCTGGAATGCGAGGTCCCGAAGCTGCGCTCGCGGATCCTGGCGATCAGCGGCCGGGTCGTCCCGTACGAGAGCGACAGCGGCATCAACATCGTCCTCGTCATCGAGGACGTGAGCCTGCGCAAGGAGGCTGCGGAGGCGGCGGCGCTGCGCAAGAGCGAGGCCCGGCAGAGGGACTTCGTCGCCAACGTGTCGCACGAGCTGCTCACGCCGATCACGGCGATCAAGGGCTACGCGGAGTCGCTCGTCTCCGGCGCCCTCGACATCCCTCATCAGCGGGTCAAGTTCACGCAGATCATCGAGAAGCACGCCGACCGCCTGTCCCAGCTCGTCGAGGACCTTCTGCAGCTGTCGTCGCACGACGCGGGACGCGTGCGCTCGGCGGCGGACACCGTGAACCTGCGCGCGAGCGTCGACCGCCTGGTCCGCAGCATGGCCCCCGTGCGCCGCAAGCGCGCCGTGTCCATCGCCGTGCGCGTGCCGAAGAGCCTGCGCGTCGTCATGAACCGCGCGGAGCTGTCCCAGGTGATGCAGAACCTCTGCGAGAACGCGATCAAGTACAACCGCAAGAACGGCCGCGTCTACATCCAGGCCCGGGTGGTAGGCCGGAGGGCGGTCGTCTCGGTGCGCGACACCGGCATCGGCATCCCGCGGGAGGATCTGACGCGCATATTCGACCGGTTCCACCGCGCGGAGAACGCCCGGCGGAACACCGAGCGGGGGACGGGGCTCGGGCTGTCCATCGTCCGCTCCATCCTCACCAACCGCGGCTGCCGGGTGTGGGCGGAGAGCGACCTCGGACGCGGGTCCATCATCTTCTTCACCTTGCCGCTCGCCGAGAAGCCGAGCCGCCGCGCCTCTCGCCGCGGGCCCCGTCACCGGAAATCCGCAAAAGAGTGACGGCCCCGCAGTGGTCGCGCCCCGTCCTTCGCGCCTATAATCCGGCGAGACGGGAGGGGGGCGCATGAACACCAGGATCCTGCTTATTCCGGCGGCCGTCGCGGCGCTGTCGTCATGCGCCGCCTTCGGCGGCGGGCGTTCCCTGAGCCGCGGCCCCGAGCTGGCCGCGGCCGAGGGCGAGGTCAGCTTCACCCGGATGCCCGGCAGCGGCACCGCGGTCGACCTGCGCGTGAAGCATCTGCGGGAGCCGGAGCGCCTCGACCCGCCCGGCTACGCGTACGTCGCCTGGGCGCAGGCTCGGAGCGACGAGCCCCCGGTGAACCTCGGACTCCTGAACATGGCGCCCGACCTCAGCGGCGAGCTGCGCGTGATGACGGAGGTGCCCTGCACCGAGCTGTTCATCACCGCCGAGGCGTCCGGCGACGCGGAGCGGCCGAGCGGACGGCGACTGCTGTGGGCCGCCTGCGATTGACCGGGCCGAGAGAATGGCGCAGAAGATCCTGATCGTCGACGACGACGCGGACACCCGCCGGATCCTGCGCTACGTCCTGGCGCCGGTGGCCCCGGTCCTCGAGGCCGAAGGCGGCGTGGAGGCCCTGCGCCTGATCGGCGCCGAGCGGCCGTCGCTGGTGCTGCTCGACCTGGTGATGCCGGGCGTCGGGGGCCTCGAGGTCCTGGAGACCGGGATGAGGCAGGTCCCGACCATGGTCGTCGTGATGCTGACCGGCCAGTCCGACATCTCCGTCGCGAAATCCGCCCTCGACAAGGGCGCGCGCGCGTTCATCACCAAGCCGATCGACCCGCAGCGCCTGCGCGAGGTGGTCGAGGACATCCTGGGGACGGGCGCTCCCGGAGGCGGCGACGACCGCACGAAGCCCTGGCGCGTGGTGGGCTGAGCTCAGCGGCGCGGATGGCGCCGGCGACGCGGCTGCGACGGCCGCACGCGGCGGCCCTGCTGGATGACGCACCGGTCGAAGTCGATCCGGTAGTACCGGACCACGACCGACCCCGGGTCGGGACGCTCGAGCGTCTCGACCTCGGAGGGGACGGCGAAGTCGGTCTTCGGGGCGCTCATGACGGGGCCTAGGCCGCCGCTCCGGCGAAGGCCGGGACCGGCTGGAGCGGGAGCCCCCTGCCGAGGCGGCCCATGAGCTCCTGGATGCGGGCGGGCCGGCCGAGGTCGCTCCACTCCACGCCGGACATGGGGATGACCATGACCCGCTCCGGCACCCGCTCGACGAGCTGGCTCGAGAAGTTGAAGCGCCCGAGGCGACGGTAGGCCTCGTCGAGCGCGACGGCTTCCCTCGCGGTGCCCAGCGCCGGCAGCAGCTCGTCGAAATGCGTCATCATCTCCGGGAGGCAGGCCCGGCCGAGCTCCCACAAGGTACGGACCTTGACGGCCATGACCATGGTGTTCCACAGGCAGCCCTGCTCGAACATCTCGGCCGCCTCGCGCGCGCCGGGCTTCTCACGGAAGCGGGTCACCTGCATGGCGCCGGAGACCCTCGGCCAGGATCGGTCCGGCTCGATCCACCCGTAGTCCTGCTCCGGCCCGTCCGGGATCGCCCCCAGCAGGACGATCTTGTCCGGACGCCGCTCCGCCAGGGAGGCGGCCCGCTCGACGCACGCGCCGAAGGCGGGGCCGGAGGAGACGAAGTGGTCGGAGGGGAATATCACGACCGTGGCCGACGGGTCCGCGCGCAGGATGTGGGCCGCCGGCAGGAAGATGCCCGGCGCCGTCTCGCGGCCGGCGGGCTGGGCGATGAGCAGGCCGGCGCGCTCGGCGCAGCCGTTCATGAACTTCGCGTGCCCGCGGCCGATGATGGTGACGAGGCGCTCCCGCGGGATCAGCGGAGAGACGCGGTCCAGGGTCTCCTCGAGCAAAGTCTTGTCGCTCGTCAGGGAGCAGAACTGCTTGGGCTTCTCGTGCCCCAGCCACTGCCGGATCAGCGGCTTGAGCCGCTCGCCCTCGCCGCCCGCCAAGACGATCCCCCAACGCCCCGCCGACCCGGCCTGTCTCGCGTGCCTCATCTCAACCTCGGTGTTTTGGAATTCGCGCGTGCATCAATATACGACGCGGCCGGAGTTCTTTCCTATTGAGGACGCGTGACAATATTGGTTCCGGGTTGTGACTCCGCCGCGCGTCATAGGTCGGCGGCAATTCCTCGACGATTCCTCCATCGCGCCGGCGCGAAAATTCATCTACGGTAATGGCGGATGGCGATGAGAACGAGGACGGAGCCCAGGACGGCCGGACCGGTCGCGGCGATCTGCCGGGACCGCCGGGAGGCGGCGCGCGCGGCGGCGGCCCTGCGGCGCTCCGGCGTCGACCCGCGACGGATCGCGATCGTCGCCAACGAGCTCCCCGGCTCCGGGGACGCCGCCTGGGTCACGGTCGGCTGCCTGAACGCGATCGGCGCCGGGCTCGAGGGCCTCGGCCTTCCGGAGTCGGAGCTCGGCCGGTGCCGGCGCGCCCTGCGCGACGACGGGATCATCGTCGTCGTGCAGGGGCCGCCGGCGGAGCGGCCATGAGCGGCGAGCGCGAGGCGGGGGAGCTGCGCGATCTGCTCGCCCGGGCGGGCGTCGTCGTCGGCGGGACGCGTCCCTGGGACATCCGGGTCCGCCACGCCGGATTCTTCCCGCGCGTGCTCGCCGGGGGGAGCCTGGCGGCGGGCGAGGCGTACGCCGACGGCTGGTGGGAGTCGGACCGTCTCGACGAGTTCTTCCACCGGGTGTTCAAGGCCGGCCTCCCCGAGAGGCTCGCGCCCGCCCCCTGGTCCGGCGCGCGCAAGCTGCTGTCGCGCCTGCTCGGCCTCGGCCCGCGGGACCCGGAGGGCGGGCCCGGCGGGGACGTCTTCCGCGCGATGCTGGGGCCGACGATGTCCTTCTCGAGCGGCTACTGGCGGGACGCCCGAGGCCTCGACGAAGCGGCGGAGGGGGCCATGGAGCTCGCCTGCCTCAAGCTCGAGCTGAAGCCGGGCATGAGCGTCCTCGACCTCGGCTGCGGCTGGGGCTCCTTCGCGCGCCACGCCGCGCGCACGCGCGGGGTCAGCGTGGTCGGCGTCGACATCGTCTGCGAGCGCGTGGACGCCGGGCGCGAGCTCTGCAAGGGGCTTCCGGTCGCGCTCCGCGTCCAGGACCACGCCGAGGTCCGCGGCCGCTTCGACCGGGTGGTGTCCCTGGGGCTGGCGGAGGAGGTGGGTCCGGCGGGCTGCGATCGTCTGATGGCGGCGGCCGCGCGGTGCCTGAAGCCCGACGGCGTGGCCCTGATCCAGGCGGCCGCGCGCAACGCGCCCGCCTCGCGCCGCGACCCTTGGCTCGAGCGGTGCGGCTTCGCGGATGGAGCGGCCCCTTCTCTCTCGCGCCTGGTCGGGGCCATGGAGGGGCGCTTCGTGGTGGAGGATGTGCAGAACCTCGGGCCGCATTACGACCGGACCTTGATGGCGTGGCACGATAACCTCTCGCGCCGGCGTTCCGGCTGGCACGGCGACGAGCGGCTGTACCGGACGATGAAGTTCTCTTTGCTGGCCGCGGCGGGAGCGTTCCGCGCGCGCCGCAGCCAGCTGTTCCAGGTCGTGCTGAGCCGCCCCGGCCGCGTCCAGCCGCGCTGCCGCCCGGAGGCCGCGCCCGCACGGGAGGCCGGGGCGGCCGTCCGCGTCCGGCCGTGAGCCCGCCGCGCCGCCTCCGGTCCCTCGACGTGTTCCGCGGCCTGACCGTCGCGGCGATGATCCTCGTCAACTCTCCCGGCAGCGACTCGGTCTTCGCCCCGCTGCGTCACGCCGATTGGCACGGCTGCACGCCGACCGACCTCATCTTCCCCGCCTTCCTCGTCATCATGGGCGTTTCGGCCGTGTTCAGCGACGCCGCCCGGCGCGAGCGCGGCGAGGCGCCCGCGGAGACCGCCCGGCGCCTGGCCGCTCGCGTCGCGGTCCTGTTGGCGCTGGGCCTGCTCGTCAACCTCTTCCTTTATCACGGCCGTGAGGGCGTACGCCTGACGGGGGTGCTCCAGCGCATCGCGCTGTGCTGGCTCGCCGTCGAGGCCTTCCTCCTCCTCGACCGTCCCGCCGTCGAGCCCGTCGCGGCCGTCGCGCTGCTCCTCGGCTATCAGCTGCTGCTGGGCGGGGACCTGACGCGGGACGGCAACTTCGCCTACCGCCTCGACGCCCGGATATTCGACGGCCATCTGCTCGCCGACCCCTGGGGGGACCCCGAGGGCCTGACGAGCACCTTGGGCGCCGCGGCCACGGCTTTGCTCGGCCTCATGGCGGGCCGCCGCCTCGTGCGCGACGGCCCGGCGGCGGCCGGGCCCCTCGCCGCGGCCGGCCTGGCGCTGGCCGCGCTCGGCGCCGTCTGGAGCGCGCGTCTTCCGCTCAATAAGCACCTGTGGACCAGCTCCTACGCGGTGTTCGCCGGCGGCCTGTCCCTGGCCGGCCTCGGCCTGTGCCTGCGACTCGTGGAGGAGCGCCCCGCCCGCTGGGCGCGCCCGTTCGAGGGCCTCGGCCGGCGGGCGCTCGCCGCCTACGTCCTGGCGGGGCTGGCCTACGGGATCCAGGAGTTCGTGAGCGTGCCCCTGCCGGACGGCTCCCCGGGGAACCTCAAGCTCCTGTTCACCGCGGCCCTGTTCGGCTCATGGCTGCCGCCGAAGGCCGCCTCCCTCGCCTACGCGCTGGCCTTCACGGGCGCGGCGGCGGCCGCCGCCGTCGCGGCGCGGCGCGTGCCGAGAGGCGAAGCTCCCGCGACCTCAGAGGCAGTCGGCCGGAGTACCGGAAGCGTCGGCGGATCCGATCCACGGTGCGGCGGTTCCTGACCAGCGCGTCGACGCAATCCGGGTCGAGGCGCGCGGGGGCGAGCTTCCGGAGCGCCGCGAAGCCCTCGTCGACGCTCCAGGCGTCCTTGTAGGGGCGCGCGCTGGTCAGCGCGTCGAACACGTCGGCGACGGCCGCGATCCGGGCTTCGAGGGGGATGCGGCGGCCCCGTATGCCGTGAGGGTACCCGGAGCCGTCGATGACCTCGTGATGGTGCTCCGCGATCTGCCTCAAGGCCTTCGCCTGCGCGCGTGACGCCGAGCCGAAGCGGCGGAGGAGGGCGTCGACGATGAAGCGGCCCTTCGTCGTGTGGGTCTTCATGACGCCGCGCTCGGCGTCCGTCAGCGGTCCCGGCTTGAGCAGTATCCGGTCGGGGATGCCGATCTTCCCCACGTCATGGAGGGGCGCGAAGTCGGTGATGTATTCGATCCGTTCGTCGTCGAGCCCGCGCCGCCCCGAGCGAGCCAG
>Ga0255338_1002511_pt1 | contig 26345 bp, 31 predicted proteins | sample MeOH1_35cm_T4_19_FD_203715 | JGI IMG/M metagenome (GOLD analysis project Ga0255338, IMG submission 203715) | Sandy soil microbial communities from University of British Columbia, Vancouver, Canada - MeOH1_35cm_T4_195 | ecosystem: Engineered > Artificial ecosystem > Sand microcosm > Unclassified ...
ACGGTCCGGCGCGGCGGCCTCAGCGATTTGACGCCCGACCAGGCGTTGCGCGCCCGTGTCGCGCTCGGTCGCAAGGGTCCGCTCGCGGTCGAGGTCGAACCCGCCTGAGCCCGCCCCGGAGTTTTGATAGTGAGCCACAATCCCTTTCTTCTTCCGCTTGCGATCTTCGTCGCGCTCGCCGGCTGCACGGCGGAGACGCGCAGTTCGGCGGCACAACCCCCGGCCCGGCAGCTGTCGCCCGCGGGGCTGGAGACGGTGCCCCTCGAGATCAAAAGCCGCGGCCGCACCCACCGTTTCTCGGTCGAGGTTGCGCGCACCCCCGACGAGCAGGCCCGCGGATTGATGTTCCGCGATCGCGTCGGCGACAATGAGGGGATGATTTTCCCCTTCCAGTCACCGGTCGCAGCGAGCTTCTGGATGAAGAACACGGTCGTGCCGCTCGACATGGTCTTCATCCGCGCCGACGGCACCATCGCGCGGATCGCGGCGAACACCGTGCCTTACTCGCTCGATCCGGTGTTCGCGGGCGAGCCGGTCGCCGCCGTGCTCGAATTGAAGGGCGGTCGATCGGCCGAGCTCGGCATCGCCGCTGGCGATCGCGTCACTTGGCCGGGCGCACCGACATCCTGACAATTACCCGACTTGGATGATGCTGGGGGATAGCCGAGGGGATGCTGCCCGGCTGCGGGGACAATGCTTGCGCTCGCGCGCGCTTCGGCGCTAACGCCGCTGCTATGAAAGCCGGTCCCGTTCCCTGCCGCTTCGGCGGCTCCTGCAGCGCAAGGTTCGTGCAGTCATGATGCGAGCGTTGAAGATGATCTTCACCTGGTGGGACGGGGCGACCTTTGGCACCGCCTTGTTCACCCGGTTCAACGGCGTCCGCGTCGGCAGCGACCTCTATGGCAACGTCTATTTCCAGGCCAAGAAGGGCAAGCGTCGCTGGGTGATCTACAACGGCCCCAACGACGCAAGCCGCATCCCGCCCGAATGGTATGCGTGGATCCATCATCAGATCGACGGCCTGCCGGACGAGGCGCTGCCGCCGCCGCCGAAATTCCTCAAGCCGCCAATGCCCAACATGACCGGCACGCCCGCCGCCTATCGGCCGTCGGGTTCCCTCGACCGCGGCGGGCAACGCCAGGCGGCGAGCGGCGACTATGAAGCCTGGACTCCGAATTGAGCTGATGGCGTTCCGGTGAGGAGCCCGCTTTCCAACCGCCTAATGGCCCTGACAGTCGCGGCCGGCTTGGTGGCGCTCGGCGCTTGCGACCGCTCGCCGACGCCGGCGGCGCAATCGGGCAAGGGCGAGCCGGAGCCGGTGACGGTGGACGTGCCGCAGACAGTCGACGCGATCGCGCCGGGAACGACCCCGATGGCCGAGCGGGTGGCGGTGATCGGGCTGCTCAACAAGCGGAACGGCATCTCGCGCGACATCGTTCTCAAGCCCGGACAGGCGGTCCGGCTCGGCGACGTGATCATCCGCCTGCGCGCCTGTGAGACGAGCGCGCCGTGGGAGGTGCAGAAGCTCACCGGCGCGTTCGTCCAGCTCGACGTCCGCAACCCCCAGGACCAGTTCCAGCGCGTCTTCTCAGGCTGGCTCTACAAGGAGACGCCGTCGCTCAACGTCGTCGAACATCCGATCTACGACGTCTGGCCCAAGAGCTGCGCAATGACCCATCCCGAGGCGGGGGCGTCGACCGTCCGCCTCGGATCCCCGGCGAGCAACCGGTCGAGGGCGCCGAATTCGACGCCGACCGGGCCGGCTCCGACCGCGCCTGCGCCAGCACCGGCGGCTATACCGTCCTCCGGGGCCCCGGAGGCAAGCGCGGACGACAACAGCGCGAGATAATCCTTCTGGCTGATCTCGATCGCGCCGAGGCTTCGCAGATGCTCGGTCATGAACTGGCAATCGAGCAGCCTGTAGCCGCCGACGATCAGCCGCGCGACGAGCCAGGCCAGCGCAACCTTCGATGCGTCGGTGCGCGTCGAGAACATGCTTTCGCCGAAAAAGGCGCCGCCGAGCTTGACTCCGTAGGCGCCGCCGACGAGCGCGCCGTCGACCCAGCATTCGATCGAATGGGCATGGCCGAGCCGATGGAGCAGATTGTAGCTGCTTTCGATCTCATCGTTGATCCAGGTTTCCTCGCGGTCGGCGCAGTGGCGGACAACCGCGTCGAAGGCGCGATCGGTTGTCACCTCGAACGTGCCGCGAACCAGCGTCTTGCGCAGCGAGCGCGACATTTTGAAGCGGTTCAGCGGCAGGATCGCGCGGCGGCGCGGCTCGACCCAGAAGATCTTGGCGGCATCCCTGCTGTCGGCCATCGGGAAAACTCCGACGGAATAGGCGCGCAGCAGCAAATCGGGGTCCAGTACCGCCATTGCGGTGAAATTGGAGCGCGTCGCTCGGCCGGTCAACCAGCAAGAGCCTGATTCACGCTCCAGCTGTTCAGCCGGAAGCGGTCAAGCTCTTGGCTCCGATTTCGGCTGAGATAATAGGGTCGCTGCATCAATCGACGCCGATCGCCCATTTCGTCTTTCCCGCATCCGCGCAGCATTGTGCATGCGGCAAGATGGGCAAGGTGCGCGGATCGGGCACGGAATGGCTGCCGGACTGCGACTCTTTTACGACAGGGCGGGGCCGGCGCTCTGCCCTGACCGTTCCCGGCAGGGGGAGGAAGTATTCAGAGGATCGATTGCACTTCCTCTTGCGGACGGCACAAGCGCACGCCCTTGTCGGTCTCGACCAGCGGCCGATTGATCAGGATCGGATGCTCGACCATCGCGTCGAGGATGAGCTCATCGCTAACGTTGTCGCCGAGCAGGCCAAGCTCCTGCGCGAGCGGCTCCTTGGCGCGCAGGCCTTCGCGCGCACTGATGCCGGCGCGTGCATACAGCCGCTTGAGCTCCGCCTTGCTCGGTGGGCTCTTAAGATATTCGATCACCGTCACCTCGGCGCCGGCCTCGTCGAGAAGCTCGAGCGTCTTGCGCGAGGTGCCGCAGCGCGGATTGTGGTAGATGGTGGCTTTCATACGTCCTGCTCGACCTCCTGACGGGCCAACCATTGCTCGAGCCATTTGATCGTGTAGTCGCCGCTCCTGAACTCGGGGTCATCGACCAGTTTCTGGTGGAGGGGGATCGTCGTCTTCATGCCCTCGACGACGAATTCCTCGAGCGCGCGCCGCAGCCGCAGGATGCAGCGTTCGCGGGTCGTCCCATAGACGATCAATTTGCCGATCATGCTGTCGTAATAAGGCGGGACGCGATAGCCGGCGTAGAGCCCGCTATCGACGCGCACGTGCATGCCGCCGGGCGCAACGTAATTTTTGACCAGGCCGGGCGAGGGCGCGAAGGTCTGCGGATCCTCGGCGTTGATCCGGCACTCGATCGCATGGCCGCGGAACTGCACCTGCTCCTGCCTGCACGACAGGCCTTCGCCCGATGCGATGCGGATCTGCTCGCGCACCAGATCGATGCCGGTGATCATCTCGGTCACCGGATGCTCGACCTGAAGGCGCGTGTTCATCTCGATGAAGTAAAATTCGCCATTCTCGTAGAGGAATTCGATCGTCCCCGCACCGCGATAGCCCATCTCGGCCATCGCCTTGACGACGATCGCGCCCATCCGTGCGCGCTGTTCTTCGGTTATGACCGGGGAGGGGGCCTCCTCGAGCACTTTCTGGTGGCGGCGCTGGAGCGAGCAGTCGCGCTCGCCGAGGTGGATCGCATTGCCCTGGCCGTCGCCGAACACCTGGAACTCGATGTGCCGCGGGTCATCGAGATATTTCTCGATATAGACGGTGTCGTCGCCGAATGCGTTCTTGGCCTCGCTGCGCGCCTGCATCATCTGCGCTTCGAGCTCGCGTTCGGTTCGGACGACCTTCATCCCGCGGCCGCCGCCGCCCGACGCCGCCTTGATGATGATCGGATAGCCGGTCTCGCCCGCGATCCTCCGCGCCTCGGCGAACTCCTCGACCGGACCGTCGGAGCCGGGCACCAGCGGCAGGCCGAGCTTCGCGGCGGTCCTTTTCGCCTCGACCTTGTCGCCCATCGTGCGGATATGCTCGGGCTTGGGGCCGATCCAGACGATGTTGTGCAGCTCGACGATCTCGGCGAACTGCGCATTCTCGGAGAGGAAGCCGTAGCCGGGATGGATCGCATCGGCGTGCGCGAGCTCGGCGGCCGAGATGATGTTGGGGATGTTCAGATAGGAATCGACGGCAGGCGGCGGGCCGATGCAGATCGCTTCGTCCGCGAGCCGGACGTGCATCGCGTCGGCATCGGCGGTCGAATGCGCGGCGACGGTCTTGATGCCCATCTCGTGGCAGGCGCGGTGAATGCGGAGCGCGATCTCGCCGCGGTTGGCGATCAGGATCTTCTTGATCGTCATCAGCGCTTCGCCCCGCTCGCGGAGACGGTCGGAACCGGGTGCACAGCCATGTCCGTTCTACTCGATGACGACGAGCGGCTGATCGTATTCCACCGGCTGCGCGTTCTGCACCAATATCTGGGTCACCGTGCCGCCGCGAGGTGCAGCGATCGCGTTCATGACCTTCATCGCCTCGATCAGCAGCAATGTATCGCCGGCAGCGACCCTGGTGCCTGGCGCGACGAACGGCTCCGCACCGGGCTCGCCGGCGAGATAGGCAGTGCCGACCATCGGCGATTTGACGAGGCCGGGATGGTTGCGCGCGATGTCGTCGGCCGTCGCGGCTGGCGCTTGTTCGCTGTGCGCCGCGGCCGGAGCCGGCGCGGGCGCGATCGCCGGTGCTGCGAGCGGCGCGGCCACGAGCTGGCGCTTGACGACGATGCGGCGGCTACCGTCCTCGACCTCGATCTCGGTCAGATCATTTTCGTTGAGCAATTCGGCGAGCTGGCGAACCAGATCGGCATCGACCTGCATGCCAGTTTCGGCATTGCCGTCACTATCGGTCATCCGAGCCTCTTATCCCCTGTTGTCGCGCGCCTTGTCAGAGACGCGCCGCCGCGTCCAGAGCAAGCTCGTAACCCGAGGCTCCGAAACCGGCGACGATGCCCCTGGCGACCGGCGTGATATAGCTGTGGTGGCGGAAGGGCTCCCGCGAATGGGGGTTCGAAAGGTGAACCTCGATCACGGGCACGTCGATTCCCTTGATCGCGTCGTGGATCGCAACCGAAGTGTGGGTCAACGCGCCGGCATTCAGGATCACCGCTTTCGCACCTCGCGCATTGGCTTCCTGCAGCCAATCGACGAGATGCCCCTCGTGGTTGGATTGGCGCATGTCGATGCTGAGGCCGAGCGCCTTCGCGCGGTCCTCCAGCGCGCTCGCGATATCATCGAGCGTATCCGATCCATAGATATGCGGTTCCCGCGTCCCAAGCAGGTTGAGATTCGGGCCATTCAGCACGTAGATCGTCGGTAGCGTCGCCATCGCGAGTCCCTATATGGCGGTAATCCGAAGAGCGCAAAGGCAACACCGCTTATGGTAGATGACCAGACCCTCTCGATCCGCGTGAACGGCGAGCACCGTCGCGTGCCGAAGGGGATAACGATCGCCGAGCTCGCGCTCGAGCTTGGGTTGGAGCCGACCAAGGTGGCGGTCGAGCGCAATCTCGAAATCGTGCCCCGTTCGACCCTGGCCGACGTCGAGATCGAGGACGGCGACGATTATGAGATCGTCACCTTCGTCGGCGGCGGCGATCACGTCGGCACGGCCACCGAGGGCGCGATCGACAGCTGGACGGTCGCCGGCCGCACGTTCAGATCGCGGCTGATCGTCGGCACGGGCAAATATAAGAATCTCGAGCAGAATGCCGCCGCGGTCGAGGCATCGGGGGCGGAAATCGTCACTGTCGCGGTGCGCCGCGTCAACATCGCCGACCGCAGCCAGCCGCTGCTGATGGATTATATCGATCCCAAGATCATCACCTATCTCCCGAACACCGCGGGCTGCTTCACCGCCGAAGAGGCGATCCGCACCTTGCGCCTGGCGCGCGAGGCCGGCGGCTGGACCTTGGTCAAGCTCGAGGTGCTCGGCGAAGCGAGGACGCTCTACCCCGACATGGTCGAAACTTTGCGGGCGACCGAGATCCTCGCCAAGGAAGGTTTCGAGCCGATGGTCTATTGCGCCGACGATCCGATCGCCGCGAAGCGGCTCGAGGATGTCGGCGCCGTCGCGATCATGCCACTGGGCGCGCCGATCGGCTCCGGGCTGGGCTTGCAGAATCAGGTGATGATCCGGCTGATGGTCGAGAATTCGAAAGTTCCGGTACTGGTCGATGCCGGCGTCGGTACCGCCTCGGACGCAGCGGTGGCGATGGAGCTCGGCTGCGACGGCGTGCTGATGAACACTGCGATCGCGGAAGCGAAGGATCCGGTGCTGATGGCGCGCGCGATGAAAGCGGCGGTCGAGGCCGGCCGGTTGGCTTACCGCGCCGGTCGCATGGCCAAACGCCGCTACGCGGATCCGTCCAGCCCGCTCGCCGGGCTGATCTAGAGCGCTCCCGAGGCAGTTGGGCAGGAACAGCCGACAGCGGCGCGAGTTGGTAGTCGCATCGTTTGGAGGGGTCCGAAATGGCCGACTTCACCGCCGAGCGTAACCGGATGGTCGAGCGGCAGGTCGCCGCGCGCGGAATCAGGGGCCACCGCCTGCTCGAGGCCATGCGCGAGGTGCCGCGCGAGGCGTTCGTCCCCGCACATCTCGAGGAATTCGCCTACGAGGATTCGCCGCTCCCGATCGAGGCCGATCAGACCATTTCGCAACCCTATATTGTTGCACTGATGATCGAGGCCGCGGAAATCTCGCCGACCGACCGCGTGCTCGAGATCGGCGCCGGTTCGGGTTATGCGGCGGCGGTGATGGGGCGGGTCGCGAAGCAGGTGATTGCGATCGAGCGCCACAAGGAGCTTGCCGACCTCGCCCGCGCGAGGATCGAGCGGCTCGGCTACGCCAATGTCGAAATCCGTCACGGCGACGGCAGCAAGGGGTCTCCCCGGGAAGCGCCGTTCGACGCCATCCTGGCCGCCGCGAGCGGTTCGCACGTCCCCGAGGTGCTGCTTGCCCAGCTGGTGATCGGCGGCCGGCTGGTGATGCCGGTCGGGGAGCCGCATTCGGTGCAGAGCCTGGTCAAGGTCACTCGGGTCGGCGACGATAATTACGAGCAGGAGGATCTTGGACCGGTCCGCTTCGTGCCGCTGATCGGCCAGCACGGCTGGCGCGACGCGGGCGGCAATGGCGGCAGCGAACGCTCGCAGCCGCTCGCCTTGCCCGAGCTCATCCGTTCGGCCGCCGAGCCTTTGCCCGACTTCGACGACCCCGCCTTCGGTGCGTTGTTCGACCGCTTTGCCGACGCGCGGGTCGTGCTGCTGGGTGAGGCCAGCCACGGCACGTCCGAATTCTATCAGGCGCGCGCCGCGATCTCGCGCCGCCTGATCGAGTGCCACGGTTTCAATATCGTCGCGGTCGAAGCCGACTGGCCGGACGCCGCCAACATCGACCGCTATGTGCGTCACCGCGCCAGGCGCGAAGGCGAGGAGGCGGCGTTCCAGCGTTTCCCGACCTGGATGTGGCGCAACACCGACGTCGATTCGTTCGTGCGTTGGCTGCGCCGGCACAATCAGGACAAGCCAGCCGAGGCCATGACCGGTTTCTACGGGCTCGATCTCTACAATCTCGGCGGCTCGATCCGTGCGGTGATCGACTATCTCGACGGTGTCGATCCCGAGGCGGCGGCGGTGGCACGCGAGCGCTACGGCTGCCTTCGTCCGTGGAGCAAGGATCCGGCCGGCTACGGCCGCATGGTGATCACCCAGGGCTTCGCCCGATGCGAGCAGCCCGTCGTCCAGATGCTGCGGGAGCTCTTGCAGAAGCGCGCCGATTATGTCGGCGAGGACGGCGACGAATTCCTCGATGCGGCGGCCAACGCCCGGCTCGTCAAAAACGCCGAGGCTTATTACCGCGTGATGTACCATGGCGCGGCCGAGAGCTGGAACCTGCGCGACACGCACATGTTCGAGACGCTCGTCCAGCTTCTCGACGCCAAGGGAAGCGGTGCCAAGGCGATCGTCTGGGCGCACAATTCGCACATCGGCGACGCCTCGCAAACCGAGATGGGCCGCGTCCGAGAGGAGCTCAACATCGGCCAGCTCTGCCGCGAACGGTTCGGCCGCGATGCCGCGCTGATCGGCTTCGGCACTCACAGCGGAACCGTCGCGGCCGCAAGCGACTGGGATGGTGCGATGGAGATCAAGACCGTGCGCCCGTCGCTCGCCGACAGCTACGAGCGCCTTTGCCACGATTCCGGCGTCGGCCGCTTTCTTCTGGATCTGCGCGAGGGCCACAATGAGGAGGCGCGCGACGCACTCTGGGCGTCGAAGCTCGAGCGCTTCATCGGGGTGATCTACCGGCCCGAGACCGAACGCTGGAGCCATTATGCCGAATCATCGCTTCCGGGGCAGTTCGACGCCTGGCTGTGGTTCGACGAGACGCGCGCGGTGACTCCGTTGCCGGGCGTGGTTCATGCCGGCGAGGACGATACCTACCCGTTCGGGCTCTAATTCCCGCCGACGGCCAGCGCTTCGGCAGCCCTCTGCCCGGCGTTCGCCCTCAAGGTCACCGGTGTCGGTGTCGCACGCCAGCTTGCGATCATCTTTTCGCCATCGGCTATTTCTTGCCGGGACAAACCTGTCGCGAACATCGCCTTGAGCTCGGCGGCGAATGCGCGCGTCTCCTCATCTTCACGCTCGAGCGAGAGCAAGGTGTAGGCATAATATTTCGCGCCGTCCCTTGCGTCCGCGAACGGCCGTCCGGAGTAGTAGGAGCCAAGCGCGAGCAAGGCTGGGGAAGAACCTTGCCGCGCGGCCGCCTCGAGCCAGCGGAGCGCCTCTACCCTGTTGCCGCGGTGCAGATAATGCTGTGCCACTTCATATTGCGCGAGCGCGTATCCGGCTTCGGCGGCGACCAGCTTGTGGCGGAGCGCGAGCGCCGGATCGGCCGCGACGGCGTCCCCGCCCTGGCCGCCATAATAGCAGCCAACCTGATAGGCACCGAGCGGATCGCCGCCTTCGGCGGCCTGCCTGAACAGCGCGAACGCCTTGGCCGGGTCGCGCGCGGTGCCGTCCAGCCCGAGATGGTAGATCATGCCGAGGTGATAGGCGGCCTCGGGATTGCGTTCGGCCGCCATCTTCTCGAGCCTTGCCGTTAGATCGGCCGCAGCCGCCGGGGGACAGCAAGCGGCGAACAACGCGAGCGGCAGGAACAGGCGCAGCCTGGCTCTCACCGCGATCCTAGGACTTGCGCGCGCGGTTGCGGATCTGCGTGATCGTCGTGCCGTGCGCGATCATCTCGACGTCGGTCTTGAGATGGAGCAGCCTGACGCCGCGCTCCGCTTTGGCGCGTTCGAGCGCCGGGGCGAATTCTTCGGTCGTCAGCACCGTCTCTCCCCACGCCCCATAGGCGCGCGCCAGCACGGCGAAATCGGGGTTGCGCAGCTCGGTGCCCGAGACGCGCCCCGGATATTCGCGTTCCTGGTGCATCCGCACCGTGCCGTAGCTGCCGTTGTCGATCACCAGCACGATCAGCTCGGCACCATATTGGACTGCGGTGGCAAGCTCCTGGCCGGTCATCAGGAAGTCGCCGTCGCCGGTGGTCGCGACCACCATCCGATCCGGGAAGCGCAGCGCCGCGGCAATCGCCGCGGGCACGCCATAGCCCATCGTGCCATTGGTCGGCGCGAGCTGGCTCGGGAATGGGCCGTGGCGCCAATAGCGGTGAAACCAGCCGGAAAAAGCGCCGGCGCCGCTGCATTGGATCGTGTCGGCGGGCAGCATCTCGCGCATCGCGAGCACGACCATGCCGAGATCGAGCCTGGTGTCCTTGGGCTGCGGTGTGCTCCACTCGATCCACTCGCGCTGCGCCTGCGCGCCAGAGGAGAAGGAGATAACCTCATCGTCCCAGCCAGCGACCAGCTCGGCGAACTCGCGCATGTCGGCGCAGATCGGCAGATCGGTCCGATAGACGCTGCCGAGCTCGTTGGGATCGGGGTGGACATGGACGAGGATCTGGCCGGGATGATCGGGCGTGACGATCGTATAGCCGTCGGTGGTCGCCTCGCCGAGCCGCGGGCCGACGACCAGCAGGAGATCGGCCTGCTTGATCCGCTCGACCAGCTTGGGACTGGGGCCGTAGCCGAGGTTCCCGGCGTAGACCGCGCTGCTGCTCGGGATCGCGTCCTGCCGCCGGAAGGCGGTCGCCACCGGCAGCCCGATGCGCTCGGCGAATTCGGTGAAATGATGCGCGGCGGCCGCATCCCAGCCGGCGCCGCCGACGATCGCGACCGGCGCGGCGGCGTCGTTGAGCAGGCCCATCAAGGTCATCGTCGCCATCGCACAGGCCGGCTGGACCGGCGGCTTCACCTGAGGACGATCGATCGCCTCGACCTCGTCGCTCAGCACATCCTCGGGGAGCGCAAGCACGACGGGGCCGGGGCGGCCGGCCATGGCGGTCGAATAAGCGCGCGCGATATATTCGGGGATGCGCCGCGCATCGTCGATCCGCGCCACCCACTTCGCCAGCGGCCGGAACATCGCGACGAAGTCGACCTCCTGGAAGACTTCGCGATCCCGCACGTCACGTCCGACATCGCCGATCAGCAGGATCATCGGCGTCGAATCCTGCATCGCGGCGTGGACGCCGATCGCGGCATTGGTCGCGCCCGGCCCGCGCGTGACGAAAGCGACGCCGGGCCTGCCGGTCAGCTTGCCGTCGGCCTCGGCCGCATAGCCGACCCCGCCTTCCTGGCGGCAGATCACAAAGTGGATCTGCGGCGTGTCGAGCAACGCATCGAGCGCCGGCAGGAAGCTCTCGCCAGGAACCGAAAAGATCCGCTCGCAGCCTTGCGCGACCAGATTGTCGATGAGGATGCGACCGCCGCTTCGAAGATCAGCCATGGCTGCGCCCTAGACCATTTCCCGATCCGGTGGAAACGCCTCGATGCGCGATACGGCGTCGGCGCCCGTTTGCGAAGCGAGACCTGGTTGGAAAGCTGCGCTCCGTCCCGGTGCGGGAGCGCGGCGGGGCGGACCGCGACCGAAGGCTTGACCCGATTGTCGCGGCGCATAGGGAAGCGCCATGACCAAGAGTGAAATCACGGCGATTCTGGACGCCAAGCGCGGCTGGCTGCCCGGCAAGCGTATCAAGATCGATTTCGGCAGCGACGGCGTGGTGATGCTCGACGGCGTCGCCGAGGCGGTCACCGAGGAGGATGGCGCGGCCGACACGGTGATCGGCGTCAGCTGGGCCGATCTCAAGGCGCTTGGCCGGCGCGAGCTCGATCCGATGGCGGCGCTGATGCAGGGCCGCATCCGGATCGACGGCGATTTCGCCAATGCGCTGCACCTCCAGGGCATTTTCGCGAACCTGGCGGGCGCCTCCTAACCGCGCAGGAATCCACGGCGGCGACGGCGCCTTGACCGCGTCCGCCGACGCCGCCTATCGCCTGACCTTCGCTTGGGAGCGCTCGATGCAAAAAGTCTACGCCAATGCCGAGGCGGCGCTCGAAGGCCTGCTGTTCGACGGGATGACGATTGCTGCCGGCGGGTTCGGGCTCAGCGGCATCCCCGAGCGGCTGATCGATGCGATACTCGCAAGCGGGGTCAAGGATCTGACCTTCGTCTCGAACAATGCCGGCGTCGACAATGAAGGCCTCGGCAAACTGCTGCGGTCGCGCCAGATCAGGAAGATGATCGCTTCATACGTCGGCGAGAACAAGGAGTTCGAACGGCAATATCTGGCGGGCGAGGTTGAGGTCGAATTCTCGCCGCAGGGGACGCTGGCCGAACGCTGCAGGGCAGGGGGCGCCGGCATCGCCGGCTTCTACACCAAGACGGGGGTCGGAACGATCGTCGCCGAGGGCAAGGAGCATAAGGAGTTCGATGGCGAGACCTATATCCTCGAGCGCGGCATCCGCACCGACCTCGCGATCATCAAGGGCCACAAGGCCGATCAAGCCGGCAACCTCGTCTTCCGCAAGACCGCGCGCAACTTCAACCAGCCGATGGCGACCGCGGGGAGAGTCTGCGTCGCCGAGGTCGAGGAGATCGTGCCGGTCGGCAGCATCGATCCCGATCACGTCCATCTGCCGGGCATTTATGTGAAGCGGCTGATCGACGGATCGCCGTACGAGAAGAAGATCGAATTCCGCACGACGCGTCCGAGGGAGGCTGCCTGATGGCGTGGGACCGCAACCAGATGGCCGCGCGCGCCGCGCAGGAGCTGCGCGACGGCTATTATGTCAATCTCGGCATCGGCATCCCGACCTTGGTCGCCAACCACATCCCGCCCGGCGTGCAGGTGACCCTGCAGTCCGAGAACGGCATGCTCGGCATTGGGCCATTTCCCTATGAGGACGAGGCCGATCCCGATCTGATCAACGCCGGCAAGCAGACGATCAGCCAGCTTCCCGATTCCTCCTTCTTCTCATCGGCCGACAGCTTCGCCATGATCCGGGGCGGGCATATCGATCTCACCGTGCTCGGCGCGATGGAGGTCAGCGAGACCGGCGACATCGCCAACTGGATGATCCCGGGCAAGATGATCAAGGGCATGGGCGGCGCGATGGACCTCGTCGCCGGCGTCAAGCAGATCATCGTCGTGATGGAGCATGTCTCCAAGAACGGCGACCCCAAATTCATTCCGCAATGCACGCTGCCGCTGACCGGCAAGAATGTGGTGGACATGATCATCACCGATCTGTGCGTGTTCCGCCGGCCCAACCACGAGGCGCCGTTCGCGCTGCTCGAGATGGCGCCTGGGGTCACCGCCGAGGAAGTCGCCGCCAAGACCACCGCCCGCTACACGGGCTGAGCGCGGCGCGTAGGGCAAGCCGCGCTCAGGTGGAATCGCGGCCTGCCCTATAACCCGTTGATGCCGCATTGCTTCTTGCGAAAAGCCGGTATCCACCTTTTCGCGCAATGCTCTGGGGTCAGGCGGCGACCAGCTCGGCCTGCAGCGATGCCAGGCCGCGCAACGTATTGTGGGGTCGGCGCACCGGCGCTTCCGCGCGGAACGCGGCGACGCGAGTCACCATCGCTTCGAACAGGACGGCGAGCTCGAGCTTGGCGAGATGCATGCCGGCGCAGACGTGCGTTCCGAACCCGAAACCGAGATGGTCGCTGGGCTTGCGCGCGACGTCGAAACGCGCCGGATCGGGGAATTTCGCGGGATCGCGATTGGCACAGGCGTAGAGCATCAGCGCGCGCGATCCGGCCTTCAGGGTCACCCCGTCGATCTCATGGTCGGTCGTGACCTGCCGCGCGAATGAGCGGATCGGGGATTCGATCCTGACCACTTCATTGATCGCGTGCGGGATCAGGCTGGGGTCCGCGCGCAGCTTGTCCCATTCGCCGGGGAAGGCGGCGAAAAGCTCGATCGCAGCACTGGTGGCGTTGATCGTCGTATCGAGCGAGGGCGTCAGATAATCGACCAGCATCATGCGCGCATTGATCTCGCTGATCTCGCCCCTGTCCGCTGCCACGAACAAGGCCTCGCCCCAGCCGCCCGGCACCATATTCTCGCGCCTGACGCGCTGCGTCACATAGGAGATCACGCTCTGCGCCAGTTGGAGGCCGGCCTCGGTCCGCGGGTTCGGCAGCGGCCCGAACGCGTCGAAGATCCCGGCCGCCCAGTAGAGCATATTCTCCCGCCCTTCCTGATCGAGCCCGACCAGTTCGGTGACCACCGCCAGCGGCAGGAAATGGGCCAGCTCGCGCACCGCCTCGAACGGGCCCTTGGCGATCAGCGCGTCGATGCGCTTCGCAACCATGGCCTCGAGGCGCGGCCGGAGCGAGGCCATTGCCGCCGGGCCGAGCGGCCGCGCGAACAGCCGGCGCATCTGCATGTGCTGCGGATCGTCGCTGCACAGCATGATCTCGCGCGACGTCGCCTGGTTCATCGGATCGTTCATCATGCAGCCCGACGCGGACGAGAAGACCTCCGGCGTCAGCAGCGCCGACTTCACCGCGTCGTATGTGGTCAGGGCCCAGGCCCGGTTGCGCTCCAGCCAGACCGCCGGGCCGAGCGCGCGCATCCGATCATAATGAGGATAGGGATCGAGGATCACCTCGTCGGACCAGAAATCCACGTCGTAATGAGGCGCATGCTCGCTTCCGGCCATTCTCGATCCTCTCGTCGGTTCGGTCCTTCGCCTCGTCCTTCGCTCGTTCAGTCTTCGCTTCGCAGTCGATCGCTCCGGGCGGCGGCCCCCGGGAATTGACGCGATCGGGTCGAAAGCGTCAAGAGAAGCCCAAGGCATATGCCGGCTGCGACGACGAGAGAGGAAAGAACAGCAATGAAGCTTGCGCGATTTGAGGCGGGAGAGGGCGTCCGGCTGGGCGCGGTGGAAGGCGATGCGATCGCCGACTTGACCGGGGCCGGACTTCCTTATTCGACGATGCTCGCCTTGGTCGCGGCGGGGGAGGCGGGCCTTGCCGCCGCGCGCAAGGCGCTGGCGGAAGCGGCGCGCGTGCCCTTGTCCTCGGTACGGCTGCTCGCCCCGATCGAGCGGCCGGGCAAGTATCTGGCGATCGGCATGAACTACCAGAAGCATCTCGAGGAATCGGAGCGTATCGGCGTCGGCGCGCCCAAGCAGCAGCTCTGGTTCAACAAGCAGGTCAGCTGCCTCAACGATCCCTATGGCGACATCGAGCCCGGGGTGACCGAAAAGCTCGATTACGAGGTCGAGCTCGGCATCGTCATCGGCAAGCGCGCCAAGGGGGTGAAGGCGGCCGACGCGCTCGACTATGTCTTCGGCTATTTCGTCGCGAACGATGTCTCGGCGCGCGACTGGCAGTTTCACTCACCGACCTTCACGATGGGCAAGTCGTTCGATACGCACGGGCCGATCGGACCGTGGATCGTCACCGCCGACGAGATCGCGGACCCGCAGGCGCTGGACCTGAGCTGCCACGTCAACGGCGAGCAGCGTCAGGCCTCGAACACCGCGCTCATGCTCCACCCGATCGCCAAGCAGATCGAATATCTGTCCACCGCCTTCACCTTAGAGCCGGGCGACCTGATCGCGACCGGAACGCCCGAGGGCGTCGGCGTCGGCATGGACCCCCCGAATTTCCTGAAGTCCGGCGACGTGGTGCGGTGCGAGGTCGAACGGATCGGGGTGATCGAGAACAGGGTGGCCTGATCGCGCGCGCTCGCCCAGTGGCGCGAGAGGAATAACAGTCGAGGAGACGGAAATGCCGGTGCTGGGTCTGTTATCCTATACGCTCGAAGTGCCCGACCTCGACGTCGGCGTCCGTTTCTACGAGGATGCCGGGCTGGTCGCCGCAGTCGACGGCGACATTGCCCGCCTGCGCTGCGAGGGGCAGGATCGCGACAGCGTCATCTTGCTGGGCGGGGCGCCGGCCAAGCGCCTCCACCATGTTGCATTGCGCGCCGCGCGCCTCGACGAGATCGCCGACCGGGTCCCCACGCACGGCGGCCGCCTGGTTCCGGCGCCTGAAGGTTTTGCGGAAAAAGGGCTTTGGGTCGAGGACCCGAACGGGATGCTGCTCCACCTCCAAGAAGCGGCCGCCGATCCCGAGCTTGCGCAAGCGCCGCTGTTCGAGATCAACGCGCCGGGGCGTCTTGTGCGCACGCGCCGTTCTGGGATGCTGCCCGGCAATAGCTATGCGCCCGTTCGGCCGCTGCGTCTCGGTCATGTCCTCGTCTTCAGTCCCGACGTGATGCGCAGCGTTGTCTTCGTGACCGAAGCGCTCGGCATGGGCCTCGCCGATCGCGCGCAGGACGTGATCGCTTTCTGCTGCGCGCGCCGCAACAGCGATCATCATGTGCTCGCGTTCGCGAAATCACCGGGGGTGGGGTTCCACCACGCCAGCTTCCAAGTCGCCGATCCCGATCAGGTCGGCCGTGGCGGGAGGGCGTTGGTCGCCAAGGCGGGCAAGGGGGACTGGGGGTTCGGCCGGCACACGATCGGTTCGAACTTCTTCCACTATATCCAGGACCCCTGGGGTTCGTGGTTCGAATATTATTCCGACATCGATCATATCGACGATTACGCGCTCTGGCAGCCGACCAATTACGGCATGGAAGATGCGCTCGCGAACTGGGGCCCTCCCGTGCCTGAAGACTTCGTCCACAATTACGAGGCCGAACGCGAAGCGGCCAAGTAGTCGACGGCCGCCTCGGGTCGCACGAGCCGTTGGTTGCGGCGGCATTCGCCGTGTCGCCTCGTCGTCACGTGCTGCGCCGGGCGGCGGGCTGCCGTTGCATAGGCGGCGGCGGCGCCTTATCTCGGCCGGTGAAACAGAGGCTTGGATCAGAAGGGGCGAATTGAAAATGACGACTTTCGACGACCGCGAGCGCGCATTCGAAACGATGTACGCGCGCGATCAGGAGATGCAGTTCAAGGTGGTGGCGCGGCGCAACCGCCTGCTTGGCAGCTGGGCGGCCGAGCTGATGGGACTGACCGCGGTCGAGGCCGAATCCTATGCCAAAGACGTCGTGCGTGCCGATTTCGAGGAAGCCGGCGACGAGGACGTGATCCGCAAGCTGCTCGGCGATCTCACCTCGGCCGGAGTCGAGATAGACGAAGCCCGCATCCGCGACGCGCTCGAGCAGAAGGCGATCGAGGCGCGTCGCCAATTCATCGAGGCGCAGGGCTGATATGCCGATGGCCGCCGACGAGATCGAGGGTCTGATCCTCAAGGGCATACCCGACGCGACGGTCGAGATCACCGATCTCGCCGGCGACGGCGATCATTATGCGGCGCGCGTGGTCGCGGAGAGCTTCCGCGGGTTGCCGCGGGTGAGACAGCATCAGCGCGTCTATGAGGCGCTTGGCGGTCGGATGGGCGGTGTGCTTCACGCGCTCCAGCTCACCACCGCCGTACCGGACCAAGGAGCAAGACAATGACCGACGTAGACAGCCGGATCGACGACATCGTCCGCGGCAACGACGTCGTCCTGTTCATGAAGGGCAGCGTCCTTTTCCCGCAATGCGGCTTCTCCAGCCGCGCGGTGCAGATCCTCGAGCATCTCGGGGTGGATTTCGCGTCGGTCGACGTGCTGCAGGACGCCGAGATCCGACAGGGCATCAAGACCTATTCGGATTGGCCGACGATTCCGCAGCTCTACGTCAAGGGCGAGTTCGTCGGCGGGTCGGACATCATGATGGAGATGTACGAGAGCGGCGAGCTCGAACAATATCTCGAAGAGCAGAAGGTCGGCCGCGCGGCCTGATCGCGCCTCTCGCTGAAGCACGGTGCCTGAAAAGGAACGGGGCGGGCAGCGTGATCAAAGAACCGCTGCCCGCCCCTGTAGGTGGGAACCATGTGGACGCCTTACCTCACGCACGCCGCGTGCCAATTTCCGTAAATCCAGCGAAAGTGCGCAACACGGTGGCTAACGCGCGTTAACCCCTGGTGCCGCCTGTAAGCTGCGCCGACAGATGCTGATCGATCGACTGATGCTGATGGAAACGTCCGGTCCTGAAAAGGAACGGGGCGGGCAGCGCGATCAAAGAAGCGCTGGCCCGCCCCTATAGGTGGAACCATGTGGACGCTTCATACTATACATGCGCCGTGCCAATTTGCGAAAATGGCTGAAACACGCGCCTCACGCTGGCTAATGAAATCTTACCGCAGCCATGGGCTGTAAGCTTTTCCGACAGAAAGTGCCTCACTTCACGCTCCGGTCCTTTGGCCGATCGGATTTGGCTTTTGCCGCATCCGGTGCCACAGCGTCGTGATGAATGATGGCCCTTACGGACAGATGGAGCGGCTGGGGCCGTTGGTGCGGCGGCTGCTCGCGCCCAATCCCTCGCCTTTCACCTACAGCGGCACCCAGACCTATGTGGTCGGCGACGGCGAGGTCGCGGTGATCGATCCCGGACCCGACCTTCCCCACCATGTCGACGCGCTGGTCGCGGGCCTTGCCGGCGAGAAGATCGTCGCGATCCTATGCACCCACACCCACCGCGACCACACTCCGGCGAGCCGCCCTTTGCGGGCGGCGACGGGCGCGCCGATCGTCGGCTGCGCGCCGCTGACGATCGACGATGACGGGCCTCGCGCCGACGCCTCGTTCGATGCCGCCTACGAGCCCGACCGCATCCTCGCCGAGGGCCAGACGGTCGCCGGCCCCGGCTGGACGCTCGAGGCGGTCGCGACTCCCGGCCACACCTCGAACCATTTGTGCTTCGCGCTGCGCGAGAGCAGCGCCTTGTTCACCGGCGATCATGTCATGGGCTGGTCGACGACCGTGGTGTCGCCGCCGGACGGCGACATGGCCGCCTATATGGAGAGCATGGCCAAGCTGCGCGCGCGCGAGGATCTTATCTATTATCCGGCGCACGGCCCCGCGGTCGAGAAGCCGCGCGCCCTGGTCCGCAGCCAGATGGCACACCGCCGGCAGCGCGAAGGCCAGATCCTGCGTTGCCTCGAGGGCGGCGACATTTTGATCCCCGCGATGGTCGAGCGGATGTACGAAGGCATCGATAAACGCCTTTATCCAGCTGCCGGGCGGATGGTCCTGGCGCATCTTCTCGACCTCGAGGTGCGCGGCAAGGTCGCCCGCGCCGGCGAGCACTGGACGCTCGCCGCCTGACTCTCGAATTAGCGCCGAAAATGCTTATCTACTCACCAGCACAGGAGGGGTCTTGCGAATGAACGCACCGTCAGCGAGCTTGAAGGGGCTGGACCTGCGCGCCGAGATCGACCGGCTGCGCCAGGAGCGCAACGCCGTCATCCTCGCCCATTATTATCAGGCGCCCGAGCTCCAGGACCTTGCCGACTTCGTCGGCGACAGCCTCGATCTCAGCCGCAAGGCCGCCGCGACGGACGCCGACGTGATCGCCTTTTGCGGCGTGCGCTTCATGGCCGAGACCGCCAAGATCCTAAGCCCCGACAAGATCGTCGTGCTGCCCGACATGAATGCCGGCTGCAGTCTCGAGGACAGCTGCCCGCCGGACCAGTTCCGCGCGTTCCGAGAAAAGCACCCGGACCATATCGCGCTGACCTACATCAACTGCTCCGCGGAGGTGAAAGCGCTCAGCGATATCATCGTCACCAGCTCGTCCGCCGAGATCATCCTCGACCAGATCCCGCGCGACCAGAAGATCATCTTCGGTCCCGACAAGCATCTCGGCGGCTATCTCGCGCGCAAGACCGGCCGCGACATGCTGCTCTGGCCGGGTGTCTGCATCGTCCACGAGGCCTTCTCGGAAACCGAGCTGATCAAGCTCAAGGCGCAATATCCGGGCGCGCCGGTGCTCGCGCACCCCGAATGCCCCGCGCATATCATCGACCATGCCGATCATGTCGGCTCGACCAAGGCGATCCTCGATTATGCCTTGGCCTCGCCGAGCGAGGTGATGATCGTCGCGACCGAGCCGCACATCATCCACCAGATGGAGAAAGCGGCGCCGCACAAATTGTTCATCGGCGCGCCCGGCGCCGACGGCAACTGCAACTGCAACATGTGCCCCTATATGGCGCTCAACACGCTCGAGAAGCTCTATATCGCGTTGCGCGACCTCGAGCCGCGCATCGAGATGGACGAGACCTTGCGCCTCGCCGCCAAGAAATCGCTCGATGCGATGCTCGACATGGCCGGGCGCACGGTGGGGAAGGGCGACGTCGGCAAACCTTTGTTCGCGTCCGACCGGGCATGAGTTTCAGCCTCGATCGGTTCGATCTCGACTCGTTTGTCGCGTCGACCCTCGCCGAAGACCTCGGCGATCACGGCGACATCACCTCGCAAGCGGTCATTCCCGCCGACGCGATCTTCACCGCGAGCATGCGCAGCCGCGAGGCGGTGACGGTCGCCGGCCTGCCGCTCGCCGAGGCAATGTTCAGGGCGCTCGACCCGGACATCGAAATCGAGACGCTTGTGCGCGACGGCGATCGCGCGCCTGCGGGGACGGAGCTGATGCGCGTTACGGGCAATGCGCGCGCCTTGCTCGCCGCCGAGCGCTCGGCGCTCAACATCGTCCAGCATCTCACCGGCGTCGCGACCATGACCCGCCGCTATGTCGATGCGATCGCGGGCACCGGCGCGATCCTGCTCGATACGCGCAAGACCATCCCGGGCCTGCGAGTGCTCGAGAAATATGCGACGCGAATGGGCGGCGCGACCAATCACCGCATGCGGCTCGACGATGCGGCGATGATCAAGGACAATCATGTCGCGGTTGCGGGCGGGATCACCGAGGCGGTCCGACGCGCGGTCGCCGCCGGGATCGAGCGGATCATCGTCGAGGTCGATCGACTCGACCAGATCGAGCCGGCGATCGCCGGCGGCGCGACCAATCTGCTGCTCGACAATATGGACGCGGCGATGCTGGCTGAGGCGGTCGCGATCGTCGCCGGCCGCGTTCCGACCGAGGCCAGCGGCGGCGTCACGCTCGACACGATCGCCGCCAAGGCCGCCAGCGGCGTCACCTATATCTCGGTCGGCCGCATCACCCAGTCGGCACCGGCGGCGGACATCGGGCTGGATTACGCAGCTATCTGAGTCCCGCCCGGCGGCGCGTGACCTTCGGCGGCGTTCAGTCCAGCCTCACCGCTTCGCCGTCGATTGTGCGCGTCGCGGGATGGTGCTTGTCGAGGTGGCGCAGGATGATCCGCAGATTGCGGCTGTTCGAGCGGAAGAACAGGTCGGGAATCGCGCCGACGAACGGGATCGCGCTGATCAGCATGTCGAAGCCGACGTTGCCGGCCATCCGCGCCATCTGGAATTTCGACATGCCCAGATTGCGCGCTTCCCAGATGATCCAGCTGCCGAGCACGGTGGCGAGCAGGTCGCCGGCGAAGGGGATGATATTGAACAGCACGTCGAAACCGACCGGCCGGTTGATGCCGGGAATGACGAACATCCGCTCGAGCAGGCGCTCCATCGTCTCGACCCGGTAGCGCACCGAAGCCGGATCGCTTCCGATCGAAAGCCTTTCGGCGGTCTCGTCATATTCGTTCTGCGGGCTTGGCATCTATTTCTTCCTGGCCTTTCGTTCGACGAGCGATGCCGCCTCCTCCTGGTCACCGCGGCTTGGCGATCAGCTCCCCGGCGGGATGCCGGCCGAAGATGTTGGGGCGGAAGCCGGTGAGCCGACGCGAGACGAGATGCCAACGCACCGGTGCCGTCAAGGGGATGTAGACCGCAGTCTCGCCGAGCAGGCGATCGGCCTCGCGAAAGCGATCGGCGCGTTCGGCAGGTGTCTGCGCGATCCGGGCCGCCGCCATCATCGAGTCCGCCTCGGGATTGCAGACCTTGCTGCTCGCGCAGGCGAATCGCCGCAGATACCAGCTCGCCATCGTTGCCGGCGCGACCTCGTCGATCAGGCGGATGTCCGCTGCCGCCTCGCGAGGGACGGCTTCGGCGTTCACCCCGATCGTCCGAAGGTCGCGCTTCAGATGCGCGAAGACCAGTCGATAGCCCGGGCCCTGCGGCAGCGCGATGCGCAACGTCGGCGCCGTGCCGTGCGATAGCCGGCCAATGGTTGCAGCCGCTTGCGCGCGGCGTTCCGGGAGCGGCATGGAGGCCCAGGCGGGTGCGCCTGGCGCGGGAAGCCCGTCGATTCCTGCGGCCCACAAGGTTTCGCGCGGCGAGAGGTCGGGGACGCCGAGGGTTGCAGCCAGCGTGGTTCGGTCGAACGCCATGGCAATCGCGCCTCGCGCTTCGGCACTGCCGAACGGACCATCCTCGGCCACGAAGGCGAGGCCGAACAGGCCGTCGACCGGGTCGAAGCGAAGCGCCTGCGGCGGCGGCTCGGCCGCGCGCGCGATCGGCAGATCGCCGACGGTGCCGCCGGTGACGAAATCCACGTCGCCCGCGCCGAAACGGACGAGCGCCCGCGCCGCGCGCTCGCCGCGCAGTATAATCTGCTCGTCCTCGCCGGGTTCGTCGCCGCCCTCCGCCACGAGCGGGCGCAGCCGCACGGCGTCTTGGCGATATTTTTCCGCCCGATATGGCCCCGATCCGCGTCCCTTGTAGAGGATCCCAAGCTCGGGCTGGGCGAGAAGCTGGAGGAAATTGGGGCGTGGCGACTTGAGGCTGATTTCGAGCACGTCGTCGGTCATCGCGACGATCTCGTCGATCGCGCCCAGCAATGGCTTGAGCGGATTGCGGCTCGCAGTGCCACCGGCGGCGCGAAGCCTTTCGACGACCTGGGCGGCGCTCGCCTTGCCGTCGCCCGCCCACGACGCGGGCGCGAGCCGGAACGTGTAGCGCAGCCCGTCGTCCGAGACGATCCAGCGTTGCGCCAGCGCCGCCTCGATCTGTCCCGATCGCTCGAATCGGACGAGGCCCTGCGCGGTCGCTTCGACCACGAATGCTGATGCCGGATCGAGCGGGCGGAGGTTGGGATTGACCAGCGCCGGCGGCCCGCCGATCGCGCTGACCAGCAACGGGCCGTTGTCAGATTCTCCGCATCCCGCAAGCAGGAGCAGGATGGCGAGTGCTGCCGCGCGCGGCCCACGCCGACGGGCGGTCTGGCGGGTGGGGCGCCGCCGGCCAGCCGTCTCGATTGTCATTGAGCGCAGCATCCGCGCGACGGGGGCCTGGACAGAAGCTTCATTCCTCGATTTTCCGCTGCTTTTCCTGCTCGGCATACGCGCCGGTTTTTATGCCGACCGGCGGCTTAATTTACGCTTCTTTCATCTTTCCCGATGTAGTCCATTTCTATGGTTTCTCCTCGCTCCGACATCGCCGATGGGCCCAACCGGGGACAGGGGTTCAAGGATCGCCAGTCCGAGCGGACGGCGATTAGCACCAACGCTCGGCTGACACAGCAGAATTGGTATACCGTCGAGGTCAAGATCTGCGACGTGTCGAGCACCGGCTTCATGGCCGAATGCTACGACAATGTCTCGATTGGCAGCTATGTCACGCTCGAGGTTCCGGGGATCGGCCACGTCCGCGCGCAGGTGCGTTGGCAGGTCGGGCGCCGCATGGGCGGCATGTTCCTCGATCCGATCCATCTCAACAGCTGCGAGTGGGTCGCGGAGATGGCCGGGGCGCCACACCCGGCGGGCTGATCGCCCCTGCTAGAGCCGCTTCAGGCTGCTGCCATCTCGGTTTTCCGATCGCCGAACCAGTCCGGCCAGCCTGCGGCCTTGTTCGCCGCGCGCGCCATGTCGCGCTCTTCTGCCGAGGCAAGCTCGTTGTCCCATCGCCGCAAGGCGGGCTTGGCGATCGCCGCCTCCCATAAAGGCGGGATCAGCGCGGAGACGAAGCACACGAAGACGCTCGGCATCGGCACCCACTGCCGGTCCGGCACCAGCGCATAATAAGGCGCGAACGTGTCGGTGTGGTGATCGGCATGGTTGGTGATCTCGAACGAGAGCGCGCGCGAAATCGGCTTGAGATGATTCCAGACGTGGCGCCGGCTGATCGGCGATCCGATTGCGCGCATCAGGCCGTAATGCTGGAAATAATTGAACGATTCGGCCCATGCCCGGCCGAGCAGCATCGCGGCGAGCGCGATTCCGACGGCGGGCCATCCCCCGATCGCGTAGATCACGCCTTGCACGAGGACGAGCGAAAGCAGCGCGCGGTAGAGCCTGTGGCCGATCGACCAGCGGCCCTTGCCCTGCTTTTCGAGCAGATCCCCTTCCATCCTGAGCGATTCCCTCGTGCTCACCAGGATGGCCTTTGCGGTGAAGGCGTAGAGATTGACCCCGCGGCGGGCGGTGTCGCCGTCCCTTACGGTCGCAACGTCGATGTGATGCCCGACGACGTGCGCGACGTCGCGCGTGGCATCGAGATAGACGATCTGCGCGAAGCGGCCGAGGAAGCGGCTGAATTTGTCGCGTTGGTGATAGAGTTCATGCGTCACCGGCACCATCGGCACCACCGACAGCCAGCCGAGCGACAAGATTGCGCCGGCGATCTGCAACGGCCCCGCGGCGGGCTCGTGCGCGATCCACCAAGCTGCGGCGGCATAAAGCCCGAGTCCTCCGAAGGCGGCGATCCACACCGGCAGATAGGCGGCGAAGCCGCCGCGCATCCTGCGGGGCGCCATGTCGTTGGGGAGGATGGCGTCGATCGTCGCGAGCAGGGGAAAGGTGGCGATGCCCAGCCACACCCACTGCCCGCCGAGAAAGAAGCCGGCGAAACCGACCGCCTGCAGCGCCGCCGCAATATAATAGCGCAGATAATCCATCGATCGCATCTCCGACATTGCGAGCGCGCGCCTTGCGGGAGTCGCGCAGCTTTTATGCGTGAAGGCTATACGCAAAACTGCCCAGTGGCAATAGCCTGCACGGGCAGGGCAGCGCATGTTGTTGGCATGATGCGGCTCCCGGAGCCGCGCTCGCCGACGTGGTGAGGCGCTTTGCTGGCGACCTTTCGATATTTGTCGAAACAAGCTTGACAGGCGAGGATGCGATCTTCATTTCGATGAAAATCGAAGGGTTTGGCCATGGACTTAGCATCTGCCGTTACTGCCTTGGGTGCGTTGGCCCACGAACATCGCCTGGCCTTGTTTCGCCTGCTTGTTCAGGCGGGCGAGGGCGGCTTGCCCGCTGGCGCGATCGCGGACGCGCTGGGCGTGCCCAATTCGTCGCTCTCGTTCCATCTCGCGCAACTCCACCGCGCCGGGCTGATCAAGCAGGAACGCCAGCATCGATCGCTGATCTACTCGGCCGACTATGCGGCCATGAACGGCCTCGTCGGCTATCTGATGGAGAATTGCTGCGGCGGTGCAGTCTGCGCGCCGGAAGCGGCATGGGGCGAGGGTGCCCCAGTCCAAAGCCAAAGGAAGACAGCAGCATGAAGCGTCTCCACGTCCATGTCGGGGTGCAGGACCTCGAGCAATCGATCGGCTTCTACTCCACCCTGTTCGGAGCAGAGCCGACCTTGGTCAAACCGGATTATGCGAAGTGGATGCTGGACGATCCACGCGTCAACTTCGCCATTTCCTCGGCCGCTCATGCCGCGAAAGGTATCGAGCACCTCGGGATACAGGTGGAGAACCGAGACGAGCTTGAGGAGCTCTACGAGCGTCTCAAGGCTGCCGACCGCGCTGTTCTCGAGGAAGGCCGCACCACGTGCTGTTACGCCAACAGTGAGAAGTCCTGGATCAGCGATCCTGACGGAATCGTCTGGGAGGCGTTCTTCACCAGCGGGGAGGCCACGGTGTACGGCGACAGCCCATCGCTCGGCGCGCTCCGCGATGAAGGCCAGGACGACGCCTGCTGCGCGCCGGTGGGGCCTGTGGTCCATTCGGCCAAGGTCGCGAGCCGTGGCTGATCCGAACACGCCGCGCAACGTGCTGTTCCTCTGCACCGGGAACTCGGCTCGATCCGTCCTCGCGGAGGTGCTGCTCAACGAGAAGGCAGGGGGGCGCTTCCGCGCTTTCTCCGCCGGCAGTTTCCCGAAGGGCCAAGTTCATCCGATGGCGCTCGACATTTTGCAGAAGCTCGGGTTTCCGACAGCAGGCTTGCGTTCGAAAAGCTGGGACGAGTTTGCGACGGCCGGTGCACCGGAGATCGACTTCATCATCACCGTTTGCGACGACGCGGCGAACGAAACCTGCCCGGTCTGGCCGGGAAACCCCACGACCGCCCACTGGGGCATCGAAGACCCTGCCGCCGTCGAGGGCGAGGGTCAGCGCGAAGCCTTTCTGAAGGCACTCAACTATCTGACGCGGCGGATCGAGTTGCTCCTGGCGCTTCCGATCGAGGCGCTCGACGACATGGCGCTGCGCAGCAAGCTGCGTCAGATCGGTGCGGAAGCCGGGGCCTCCGAAGCGGCGAAGGCGCAAGCTTGAATGGCCGGCCTGACCGAAACCGCCCCGCCACGACCGCGAATGACGACGTTCGAGCGTTACCTCTCGATCTGGGTCGCGCTCTGCATCGTCGCCGGGATTGCACTGGGGGCCAGCGCGCCTGCCGCATTCGAACTGGTGGCATCCGCCGAAGTCGCGCGTGTCAACCTTCCGGTCGCGCTCCTTGTCTGGCTGATGATCATCCCGATGCTGCTCAAGATCGATTTCGCGGCTCTCGGCCAGGTTCGGCAGCACGTTCGTGGGGTTGGCGTCACCTTGTTCATCAATTGGGCTGTGAAGCCTTTCTCGATGGCGCTGCTCGCGACGATCTTCATCGGCGGGCTGTTCCGATCGCTGCTGCCTGCCGATCAGATCGACAGTTATATCGCGGGTCTGATCCTGCTCGCGGCGGCACCGTGCACCGCGATGGTGTTCGTCTGGTCCAATCTGTGTGAGGGCGAGCCGCACTACACGCTCAGCCAGGTTGCGCTGAACGATCTGATCATGATCTTCGCCTTCGCGCCGCTTGTCGGCCTCCTGCTGGGCGTTGCTTCGATCACGGTGCCTTGGGACACGCTGTTCCTCTCGGTGAT
>Ga0255338_1002512_pt1 | contig 26318 bp, 17 predicted proteins | sample MeOH1_35cm_T4_19_FD_203715 | JGI IMG/M metagenome (GOLD analysis project Ga0255338, IMG submission 203715) | Sandy soil microbial communities from University of British Columbia, Vancouver, Canada - MeOH1_35cm_T4_195 | ecosystem: Engineered > Artificial ecosystem > Sand microcosm > Unclassified ...
GCACGCGATCGAGCGCGAAGCCGCCGCCGGTGAGCAGCAGCAGGATCCAGCCCGCCGCGATCAGGATCATGCGCCGGCTGAGCGAGCCGGTGGTGCGCAGCTTCGGATAGACGCTGGCCGCGCGCCCGTCGGGCATCACCGCCGATATGGGCGCGGTCGCCGGGGCTGGGGCCGGGGCGGCGGCTGCGGCCGGAACGGGCTCGACCGACGGCGTGTCGGCGCCGTCAGCCATGAACCGTCAGGGCGCGGGGATCACGCATCCGGATCCTCGAGGCTGTAGCCCAGCCCGCGGATGGTGGTGATGACGTCCTGGCCCAGCTTCTTGCGGATGCGCGTGACGAACACTTCGATCGTGTTGGAATCGCGATCGAAATCCTGGTCGTAGATATGCTCGATCAGTTCGGTGCGGCTGACGACCTTGCCCTTGTGGTGGAGCAGATAGCTGAGCAGCTTATATTCCTGCGCGGTGAGCTTCACCGGCTCGCCGGCGAGCGTGACCTTGCCCGAGCGGGTGTCGAGCCGGACATCGCCCGCGGTCAGCTCCGACGAGGCATTGCCCGAGGCGCGGCGGATCAGCGCGCGCAGGCGGGCGATCAGCTCTTCCGACTGGAAGGGCTTGGCGACATAATCGTCGGCGCCGGCATCGAGCCCGGCGACCTTGTCCGACCAGCTGTCGCGCGCGGTGAGCACCAGCACCGGCGCGGTGCGGCCTTCCTTGCGCCAGCGATCGAGCACGGTCAGCCCGTCGATCTCGGGCAGGCCGAGATCGAGCACGATGGCATCGTAATTCTCGGTCGAGCCGAGGAAATGCCCTTCCTCGCCATCCGTGGCGAGATCGATGGCATAGCCCGCGCCTTCGAGCGTGTTCTTCAATTGCTGGCCCAGGCTGGGCTCGTCCTCGACGATCAGAACGCGCATAGGATTATCCCTTCAGACGACGCCTTGGTGGCGCTCAATTACCGTCCTGGCCAATGACCTTGCCCGAACGGGCATCGACATAGACCCAGATGACAGTTCCCTTACGCACGAACTTGAGCGTGTAAATACTGGTCGCGGAATCGAGCTCGACCCCGAGATATTGCGAGCCGGTCATCCGCGGCAGGACGCGCGATTCAATATCGCGCAGCGGCAGGATGCGGCCCTTGCGCAGCTGATCGAACGCCTCCTGCTGGTCGCGCTTCTGGTCGGGCGCCGCAGGAGCGGGCGCCGAGCCGAGCACAAGGAGGGCGGATAACGCAACCGGAACGAGCATCTTCATCGGCTTGGCATAGGGAGACGGGCTTGAACAGCCTGTGAATGCTTCGGTCAGGCAAGGGCAACTTGCGCCGAGCGTGCGGGCTGGCTAGCGCTGGCCGCGAATTCCCAACCGTTCCCGTCGCGAGGCCGGGCTTGTCGAGGGCATGGATCGGGGCAGGTCTTCCCGATGCGCCATCCGACAAGCGCGCCGGCACTCGCGGCGAACGGCAGTTTTGAGACGAACACGCATGGCCGCTCCTATCCTCGCCTATGAAAATCTCGGCATCATCCAGGGCTCCGGCTGGCTGTTTCGCGGGCTCGACATCCATGTGCAGCCGCGCGACCGGCTGGCGCTGATCGGCCGCAACGGCGCCGGCAAGACGACCCTGCTCAAGCTGATCGCCGGCAAGATCGAGGCCGATGAGGGCCGGCGGACGATCGTGCCCGGCACGCGCGTGATCCTGCTGGAGCAGGAGCCCGACCTCGCCAACTTCCCGACGCTGCTCGATTATGTGCTGTCCGGCGACGACGCGCCCGCGCGCCACGAGGCCGAGGCGATCGCCGACCAGCTCGGCATCGACCTGTCGCGCGAATCGGCGAGCGCCTCGGGCGGCGAGCGGCGGCGGGCGGCGATCGTCCGCGCGCTGTCGCTGGAGCCGGACGTGCTGCTGCTCGACGAGCCGACCAACCATCTCGACATCGCGGCGATCGACTGGCTCGAGGGCTGGCTCGGCCGCTACAACGGCGCCTTCATCGCGATCAGCCATGACCGCACCTTCCTGACGCGCCTGACGAAGCAGACCCTGTGGCTCGACCGCGGGACGGTGCGCCGCGCCGAGATCGGCTTCGGCGGGTTCGAGGCCTGGACCGAGCAGGTCTATGCCGAGGAAGTGCGCAATGCCGAGAAGCTCGACGCCAAGCTGAAGCTGGAGGAGCACTGGCTGCTGCGCGGCGTGACGGGGCGGCGCAAGCGCAACCAGGGGCGCCTGTCCAAGCTGCACGAGATGCGCGCGGTCCGTGCCTCGATGATGGGGCCCCAGGGCACCGCGAACCTGACCATCGGCACCGACGACGTCCGCACCAAGACCGTGATCGACGTGAAGAACGTGACCAAGCGCTTCGGCGACCGGACGATCATCAAGGACCTGACGCTGCGCATCACGCGCGGCGACCGGATCGGCATCGTCGGGGCGAACGGCGCGGGCAAATCGACCCTGCTCAAGCTGCTGACCGGCGAGCTGGCGCCGGACGAGGGGCATATCCGCCTCGCCAAGACGCTCAACGCGATCGTCATCGACCAGCAGCGCAGCCTGATGGCGCCCGACAAGACGGTGCGCGAAGTGCTGGCGGACGGCGGCGACTGGATCGAGGTGCAGGGCGTGAAGAAGCACGTCATCGGCTATCTCAAGGAATTCCTGTTCGAGCCGGGGCTGGTCGATGCGATGATCGGGACGCTCTCCGGCGGCGAGCGGTCGCGGCTGCTGCTCGCGCGGGAATTCGCGCGCCCGTCGAACCTGCTGGTGCTCGACGAGCCGACCAACGATCTCGACCTGGAGACGCTGGACCTGCTGCAGGAAGTGATCTCCGACTATGACGGCACCGTGCTGATCGTCAGCCATGATCGCGACTTCCTCGATCGCACCGTGACGATCACGCTGGGGCTGGACGGCTCGGGCACGGTCGATGTGGTGGCGGGCGGCTATGAGGATTGGGAGAAGCGCCGCAAGCAGCGCGCCTCGGGCGGCAAGCGGCCCAACCCGCGCAAGGCGGAGCCGACCGCGCCCGCCGCGCCCCGCGTCAAGCTGACCTACAAGGACCAGCGCGACTATGAATTGCTGCCCAAGCGGATCGAGCAGCTCGACGCAGCGATCGCCCGCGACGAGGCGGCGCTGGCCGATCCGGAGCTTTATGCGAAGGATCCGGCTGCCTTCGACCGGCTGATGAAGGCGATCGACGTCGCGCGGACCGAGAAGGAGGCGGCCGAACTGCGCTGGCTCGAGCTTGCCGAACAGGTCGAGGCGCTGCGCTAGGCGCCGCGCTGGCGGTCAGGCCGCCAGCGTCATGGCGACGCGCGTCCCGGTGGTGTCGCTGTCGGTCGCGATCCTGCCGCCTGCCTGGCGCGCAAAGGCCTCGACGAGGCGGCTGCCGAGCCCGTGATCGGGCCCCGGAACCCCGGCCCGATCGGGCATCCCGACGCCGTCGTCCGCGACGGCGAGGGTCCAGCCGCCTTCCGGCCGGTTGCGGAAGGTGACGGTGATGGTGCCGCGGTCGCGGCCCGGAAAGGCATGCTTCGCGGCGTTGGTGACGAGTTCGTTGACGACCAGCCCGATCGACACCGCGCGGTCGCGCGGCACGGCGGCGGCGTCGCTGTCGCAGGCCAGGCTGATGCCGCCCGGGAGGAAGAGCGATTCGGCCAGCGCCGCGCAGAGATCGCCGAGATAGTCGCGCATCTCGACCATGCCGGGCTGGTCAGTGCCGCGATAGAGATGGCGATGCGCGCGGGCGATGCTGTCCACCCGCATCTGCGCGGTCGCGAGCGCCTCGACCGTGCCCGGATCGGTGGTGCGGCGCTTCTGGAGATCGAGCAGGCCGGCGACGATCGCGAAGTTGTTCTTCATGCGATGGTCGAACTCGGCGAGGAACAGGTCGCGGTCGGCGATCTGGCGATCGCGTTCCCGGGTCGCCTGGTGCGCGATGCGGCGAAAGGTCTCGGCGATCAGGATCGTGATCAGCGCCGTGACGATCACGATCGCCACGGCGAAGGCGCCGGTGGCGTCCTCGAAGCGGAACGAGTTCCTGATCGGATAGAGATAGTACCAGGTATAGGCGATCATGACCGAGGCGGCGACGGAGCCGGCAAAGGCACGCCCGAACAGCGTCGCGAGCATGATCGCCGGGTAGACGAGCGCGAACGGCGCCGCGCCGCCGGCCACGAGATCGAAGAACAACCGGACGAGCCACGCCGCGCCGGCGCAGACCAGGCCAACGCCGACTTGCGTCATCCAGATCGGCAAGGTGGGCGCCAGGCGCTCGCACAGATCGAAATCACTGACGCGGGTCATGCGCGACGTCACCGCGCGGGCGCGGTCACGTCAAGACGCGTTGGTGATGAAGCTGAGCCAGATCAACCACAATTCAGATTGACTGTCCGTGCCGGCCGGCCAGGTCGACGATGTAGTGCCAGGCGACGCGGCCCGACCGGCCCCCGCGCCGGGTGGCCCAGCCGACCGCTTCGGCGGCGTCGAAGGGCAGGCCGTGCGCCGCGGCATAGGCCTGGACGATCGCGAGATAGCCGTCCTGATCGAGCACGTGGAAGCCGAGGCTCAGCCCGAAGCGATCGGCCAGCGCGAGCTGGTCGTCGACGGCGTCGCGCGGATTGATCGCGCTTTCCTGTTCAGCGATGTCGCGCGGGATCAGGTGGCGCCGGTTCGAGGTGACGATCAGCCGGGCATTGGCGGGCCGGGCCTCGGCGCCGCCCTGCAGCATCGAGCGCAGCGCGCGCGCATCGCCGGCGGCGTCGAAGCCGAGATCGTCGATGAACAGCACGAAGGCGCGGTCGACCGGCGCGATCGCGGCGAACAGCGCGGGGAGGGTCTCGAGCCGCGTCGTCACCACCTCGATCAGCGCGATATTGCCGCCGGCCGCCTGGACATGCGCCACGGCGCTCTTGACCAGCGCCGACTTGCCGGTGCCGCGCGCGCCCCAGAGCAGGGCGTCATGCGCGGCTGCGCCGGCCGCGAGCCGCTCGATATTGGCGACCAGCGTGGCCTTCTGGAGATCGATATTCTGCAGCAGCGCGAGCGGCAGCGCCCCGAAGTCGCGCGCCGCCGTCAGCGTGTCGCCACGCCAGACATAGGCGGGATGGGCCAGCGGGTCGGCGGGCGGCGGCGGCGGCGGAGACAGGCGGTCGAGCGCATCGGCAATGCGGGCCAGGATCGGTTCTTCGGGCATCTCGACTCCGTTCGGGGGCGCGCCTCGCCGCGCCGGTTCGGTTCCCGTTAGGAGGAAGGGCGGGTGCTCGACAAGCGCTCAGGCCAGGGTCTTGAGGAGCGCCCGCGCCGCGGCGCGATCCTCGAAGCTCGGATCGGCCAGTGCCGCCTCGATCTGCGCGACCGCCTCCGGCTTGCGGCCGAGATCGGCATAGGCCTGGCCGAGATGCCAGCGCAACACGGCATGCCCCGGCGCGATCGACGCGGCCTTTTCGAGCAGCTGCAGCGCGGCGCCATTCTCGCCGGTCTGGTAGAGCGCCCAGCCATAGGCATCGCTCGTGGCGGGATTCATCGGCGCCAGGGCATAGGCGGCCTTGGCATAGGCGAGCCCGGTTTCGGCATCGTCATCGCCGATATAGGCATAAGCCAGCTCGGCAAGCAGCGCGGCATCGCGGTTGCCGATGCGCAGGCGCAGGCCCTCCAGCGTGTCGATCGCCGAATCCCATTCTCCCCCGGCGATCTGCCAGTGCGCGGCGAGCCGCTGGCCGGCAATGTCCTGCGGGTTCTGCGACAGGAACAGGGCGAGGACGTTCGCCGCCTCGGGGCGCCTGCCCGCCTTGTCCAGCGCGTCGACGGTGCGGAGCATGGTCGGCTCGTCGAAATGCATGTCGGCGGCGTGGCGATAGGCGGCAGCGGCATCTCCATAGCGTCCCGTCACCATCAGCACGTCGCCGAGCGCCAGATAGGCGGCCGGCGCGCCGGGATGATCGCGTACCAGGCCCTGGGCCTGGGCGAGCGCCGCGCCGGTGTTGCCGGCCTCGACGAGGCCGCGGAGATAGCCGAGCCGCAGGACCGGATCGTCGGGCGCTTCGTCGGATGCGCCGGCGAGATCGGGCAGGCTGTCGTCAGTGCCGAAGGGGGACGAGCCCTCGCGCATCGGCCAGGCGGCGCGATCGAGGAACCGGCCCGACCAGTCGCGTTCGCCGGTCCGCTCGAAGGCGCGGGCCACGAGGCCGAGCGTGTAGCTGTCGGCATCGCCGCGCAGCGCGACCGGGCGGAGGACGTCGAGCGTCCCCTTGGCGTCGCCCGAGCGCAGCAGCGCCGCGCCGAGCAGCCGGCGCGCGGTGATGTTCATCGGCTGGCGGCCGACCAGCTGGCGCCACCGGTCGATCGCCTGCTCGTACGCGCCGGCCTCGTAGGACAGCGTGCCGCCGAGCAGCAGGGCGGCGGGCACGGCATCGAGCTTGCCGGCGGTGCGCTCCATCAGCGACCGCGCGAGATCGAAATTGCCGGCGCGGGCGGCGAGCACTGCCTGGAGATAATAGGCCTGCGGGCTGCCGGGGCGGGCGGCGAGCGCCTTGCGGGTCGCTTCGAGCATGTCGGAATAGCGCCCGACATCGCCCAGCGTGCCGGCATATTCGATCAGCGCCGGATGGTAATAGGCATCATGCTTCAGCGCTGCCTCGAACCAGGGCAGGGCGGCGACCAGGCCATATTGGCCGCGGATGAGTTCGCCCCGCAGCGTCAGCGCCTCGATATTGTTGGCGTCGAGGCTGATCGCCCGGGTCGCGGCGTCGATCGCGCCGGCGATGTCGCCGCTGTCGGAACGGACCCGGCCGAGATCGGACCAGGCGGCACTGTTGCCGGGGTTGGCCGACAGCACATTGGCCAGCGCACGCTGCGCGCCGGGCAGGTCCCCGAGCGCGGCGAGCGCGCGGGCACCGACACGGACCGCATAGCCGGCGAAGCGCGGCTGCGCCCGGGCGGCCTCGGCGATCGCCCGCTTGGGATCGCCCTGGAGCAGCCAGGCATGGGCATAGAGCTGATGGGCGCGATCGATATCGAAGCCGGCCGCCTTGGCCCGGTTGAGCTCGCCTTCCGCCGCGATGCCGTCGCCCAGCGCGAGATAGGCGCGGGCGAGCACTGCATGGGCGAGGCCCCAGTCGGGATCGGCCTTGATCGCCGCCTGGGCGTGGGCGCGGGCAGCGTTGAAATTGGCGACCCTGAGCAGGCCGAGACTTTGGGCGAGCTCCTGGCGTGCCGTGGGCGCATCGGCCCGGGCAGGTGCCGCAACCGCGAGCGTCACGCCCAGTATCGCGGCGACCGACAGGATCGCGCCGGCCAGGATGCCCGTGCGCCGACGAAGCCGGGCGCGGGACCGCGCGCGGGACGATGCAGGCCTGTCACGCATGGAGGTCATAGCTCTTCAGCAGGTCGTAGAGTGTCGGCCGGCTCACGCCGAGCAGCTTGGCGGTGTTGGAGATATTCCCCTCGGCGCGCGCGAGGGCATGGCGGATCGCCTTGCGATCGGCGGTCTCGCGCGCGGCGCGCAGGTTGAGCGGCACGTCTTCGGCGTCGCCCGCGAGGTCGAGGTCTGCGGCCGTGACGAGCTTGCCCTCGGCCATGATCACCGCACGCTTCATGCGGTTCTCCAGTTCGCGGACATTGCCCGGCCAGCCCCAGGCGTCGATCGCGGAGCGCGCATCGGGCGACAGCCCGGTGACGGCGCTGTTCATCGACTTCGCATATTTCTTGAGGAAGTGCCGCGCGAGCAGGCTGGGATCGCCGGTGCGCTCGGCGAGCGACGGGATGCGGATGACGATCTCGGCGAGGCGGTAGTAAAGGTCCTCGCGGAAGCGGCCATCGGCCACCATCGCATCGATATCCTGATGGGTCGCGCAGACGATGCGGGTATCGACCGGGATCGCCTTGCGCCCGCCGATCCGCTCGATCACGCGCTCCTGGAGGAAGCGCAGCAGCTTGACCTGGAGCGGCAGCGGAACGTCGCCGATCTCGTCGAGGAACAGGGTGCCGCCGCTGGCCTGCTCGATCTTGCCTTCGGTCGTCTTGACCGCGCCGGTGAAGGCACCCTTTTCGTGGCCGAACAGCTCGCTTTCGAGCAAGGTTTCGGGGATCGCCGCGCAATTGATCGCGACGAACGCGCCGTTTGCGCGCGGACTCGTATCGTGCAGGCCGCGCGCGAGCAGCTCCTTGCCGGTACCGCTGGCACCGAGCAGCATCACCGATACGTCGGCGCCGGCGACGCGCTCGATCGTGCGGGTGACCTTGAGCATTTCCGGGCTGGCGGTGATCATTCCGCCCAGTGCGGCCTCGCCTTCGTGGCGCTCCGCCAGGCGGCGGTTCTCCGCCTCCAGCGCATGGACGTGAAAGGCGCGTGCGACGATCAGGCCGAGCGCGTCGATATCGATCGGCTTGGCGTAGAAATCCCAGGCGCCGTCGCCGATCGCCTTGAGCGCGCTTTCGCGCGCGCCATGGCCCGACGCGACGATCACCTTGGTATCGGGCTTGAGCGTGAGAATCGCCTCCAGCGTCGCAAAGCCCTCGGTGACGCCGTCGGGATCGGGCGGCAGGCCGAGATCGAGCGTGACGACCGCCGGCTCCTCCGCGCGGACGGCGTCGAGCGCGCTGGCGCGATCGCTGGCGACGATCACCTCATAATCCTCATAGGCCCAGCGCAGCTGGCGCTGCAGCCCGAGATCGTCCTCGACGATCAGCAGCTTGGGCTTTGCACCGGTGGCGGCGTTCATGCGGCGCGCTCCATGGAAAGACCGCGGGCGGCGGGCAGGATGACGCGGAAGCGCGTCCCCTCGCCCTCGCGGCTCGAGACCTCGACGCTGCCGCCCATGGCATGGGCGAGCTGGCGCGCCTCATAGGCGCCGATGCCGAAGCCGCCGGGCTTGGACGAAGCGAACGGCTTGAACAATTTGTCGCGTAAAAAGGCCGGAGACATGCCGCAGCCGCGATCGAACACATCGATGAAGACATGCGCGGCGAGCTGGGAGACGGCGATCGTGACCGGTTCATAGGCTGGGCTCGCCTCGATCGCATTCTGCACGAGATGCCCGAGAATCTGTTCGAGCCGGGCGGGATCGGTCAGTGCCAGCGCTTCGCCATGCGCGACGGTCGCGATCGGGTGCTGGGCGCGCCGCCGGGCAGCGACGCGTTCCACCAGCGGCGCGATCTCGATCGCGCGCAGTTCCTCGGCGCGGCCGGAATGGTGCTGGGACAGGCGGGCGAGAAGATCGTTCATGCGCCCGGCCGAATCCTGCAGCGTCGCGATCATGTCGGCGCGGAATTCGGGATTGTCGGCATGGCGCTCGGCATTTCGGGCGACGAGGGTCAATTGGCTCACCAGGTTCTTGATGTCGTGCATGATGAAGGCGAAGCGGCGGTTGAATTCGTCGAAGCGCTGCGCGTCGGACAGTGCCTCCTGCGCCCGCGCCTCGGCGAGGTAGCTGGCGACCTGGCGGCCGGCGATGCGGAGCAGGTCGAAATCCTCCCAGTCGAGCGCGCGGTCGATCGGCGGGCGGGCGAGCAGGATCGCGCCCTGCAGGCGATCGAGATGGACCAGCGGCACCAGCGCCCAGGCACCGGGCTCGTCGATCATCCACAGGGGGACGCTCGCGATCTCGTTCGAGGCGGCCGCTTCCGCGCGGATCATGTCGAGCTCCACGATCCGGGCAGTGGTGGCGAGATATGCGGCGAGCGCGTCATCGCTGCCGAGGCTGGGCAGGTCGTCCGACGCCCAGTTCCAGCCGGCGCCGATCCCGAGCCCCGACCCGTCGGGGACGAGCAGCAGGCCGGCGGGCGAGTCGGTCAGGTCGGCGACCGCCTTGACGATCCGCTCGTCGAGCGGCGCCGCGCCGTCGCCGGGCTTGCCGAGCGTATCGGTGAAACGGATCCATTCGGCGCGATAGTCATAGCGGTGGCGAAAGAAATGCTTGGCCACCTTCACCTTGGCCCAGGCCTTTACCCAGGGCGAGGACAGGATGGTCAGCATCGCGGCGGTCGACCCGAAGACAAAGGCGGTCTGGAACAGGCGGGCATTGTCGCCGGCAAAGGCAGCGATCGCGCTGGTCGCCGCCAGCATCGCGACAGCATAGAGCAGGGCCGCCGCGAAAGAGAGCGTCTGCCAGGCGACGGTACGCGACAGCTGGAGCGTCCAGTCGCCGTTGCGCTGCACCGCAACCGCGAACACGGGTGCCGCAAACGCCATCACGATGCCGCGACCCACCAGCACGCCGGCGGGCCAGTGGCCGGTGAGGTAGGCGGTGGCGTAGAGGAGGAGGTCCACACCCCACATCGCGGCCAGTGCGATGACGGCCAGCCGGATGCCGCCGCGCGCCCTGGGTGCGACCGCCGAATAGAGGTGGTTGACCAGCACCAGCGCGCTGATCGCGACCATCGCGCGCAACAGGACCTGCACCGTGGCGAGGGCCGGTACCGCGTCCGGCCCAAGCGCTTCGTCCGCGAGCGACAGGCCGATGCCGGCCACGATGACCAGCGCGACCACGGCGTAGATAATGGCGACGGCGCGGGCTTCGGGCGCGCCGCGATCGCGCCGCACCAGCGCGAACATGAAGGTGAGCCACGCCAGATTGCGGGCGCTTTCAGCAAAGCGGGTCACCAGATCCGCCGGGCCGATCCCGGACACGGCGAGTGCCCAGAGCGCGGTGACGCCAAGCGCAACCACGAAGGTGAGACGCGGGAGCGCCGTCCCGGCATCGCGCAGCCGCGTTATCGCCACACCCGCGAACAGCAGGGCGGCAAGCGCGTGGCTCCACAGGATGGCCGTCATCGGCATGGCATCAGCGCGCGCCTTCCGGCCACAGCACCACCCGGATGGTTTGCAGCAGGATCAGGAGGTCGAGAAAGGGCGAATAGTTCTTCGCGTAATAGAGATCATATTCCAGCTTCTGCCGGGCATCGTCGATCGACGCGCCATAGGGATAGTTGACCTGCGCCCAGCCAGTGATGCCGGGCTTCACCATGTGGCGTTCGGCGTAGAAATTGAGCTGCTGTTCCAGATCCTCGACGAATTGCGGGCGCTCGGGGCGCGGACCGACAAAGCTCATCTCGCCTTTCAGCACCGACCAGGTCTGGGGCAGCTCGTCGATGCGCAGCTTGCGGATGATCCGGCCGATCCGAGTGATACGGGGATCGTCCTTCTCCGCCCAGACCGCCTTGCCGTCGACCTCGGCATCCTGCCGCATCGAGCGCAGTTTGATCACGTCGAAGCCGACGCTGTAGAGGCCGACGCGGCGCTGCCGGTAAAAGGCGGGGCCCTTGCTTTCGAGCTTGATCGCGATCGCCGTGATCAGGATCAGCGGCAGGGTGAGGATCAGCAGCGCCAGGCTGGCGGCGATATCGAACAGCCGCTTGAACAGGCTGGAGAGCATGCGCCCCGACGAGAAGCCGTCGGAGAAGATCAGCCAGCTGGGGTTGACGCTCTGCAGGTCGACCCGGCCGGTCTCGCGCTCGAGAAAGGTCGATATCTCGTTGACGTGCACGCCGGTGGTCTTGATCCGCAGCAGGTCCTTGAGCGGGAGCGCGTTGCGGCGCTCCTCGAGCGCCAGCACGACCTCGCTCGCGTTGAGCAGCACGACATGGTCGGCGAGGTTATAGATCGCGTCGCGCGCGATCGCCTCCGGGATGACGCGCGCGGCCTCGCTCATCGAGACATAGCCGACGACGACGAAGCCGGCGCCGGGCGTCTGCGCCAGCGCCTTGAGCCGGGCCGCGCGGGCACCGGCACCAAGCACCACGACGCGGCGCTTGAACACCTGGCTGCCCAGGGTCTTGCCGAGCAGGATGCGCAGGCTGATCAGCAGGATGACGGCCATCGCCATCGAATAGAGCAGGTTGGAGCGCCAGAAGGTGATCGCGGGGAAAAGGAAGAAGATCACGCTTTGGAAGATTACGCCGAGCGAGATCGCGACAAGGAGGCGCGCGGCCGCAAAGCGCAGCGACTGGAGGGCGCCGGCACCATAGACGCCCACGGCGATCATCGCGAGTTCGAGCGAGGCGGCGAAGGTGATGAGTTGCGGGATGCGATTCTGGATCGGATCGACGATGCTGCCGAGCTGGTGCAGGCGCACTGTATAGCCGAGCTCCCCCGCGACCACGAGCAGGATGAGATCCAGCAACCCGAGCAGGAGCACGGCATTGGGGATATAGTGCTTGAACAGCCTGATCATCGTCGCTCAGCCCCTACGGCCAACGTGTAAACAATTCCGACACGCATCCCTCGCTGTCGCAGAAATTGACAAACAAAGGTTGAACAGGGACTTCTCGGCGGGACGCCTTGGTAACCGGGGCGTGCAAAGGGATGGATCGTCCTTGATTCACAGCAGTTCCTAAGCGGCACCTCTCGGCCTAGAGAGTGTGCACATACAGGAGATCCAAGAATGCCGCTTTCCAAGCCGATCATCCCTGTCATCCTGTCGGGCGGATCGGGCACGCGCCTCTGGCCGATGTCGACCCCGGATCGGCCCAAGCAGATGCTGTCGCTGACGGCGGACAGCACGATGCTTCAGCTGACGGCGCGCCGCGCGTGCGGGGAGCGCTTCGCGGCGCCGATCGTGGTCGCCAACGCCCGGCATGCCGACATGGTCGAGACGCAGCTCGAAGCGGTCGAGGCCGCGGCGCAGGCGCTGATCCTGGAGCCGATGGGCCGCAACACCGCCCCTGCGATCGCACTTGCCGCGCTGGCGGCGGGTGGTGGCGTCGATCCGCTGCTGGTGATGCCGTCGGATCATGTCATTACCGACGTGGCCGCCTTCCACGCCGCGATCCATGCAGCGATGCCGCTGGTGGCCGAGGGGTGGCTGGTCACTTTCGGCATCGATCCGCAGGCGCCGGAAACCGGCTATGGCTGGATCCATGTCGGCGAGGAGATTGCCGGTGGGGTTCACCGTGTCGCGAACTTCGTCGAGAAGCCGCCGCGGGACAAGGCCGAGGCGATGCTGGCGGCGGGCGACCATGCCTGGAACGGGGGCATCTTCCTGTTCCGCGCCGATATGTACCTGGCCGCGCTATCCGCCCATGCGCCCGACATGCTGCTGGCCTGCCAGCGCGCGATGGAACTGGCCCGCACCACCGGGCGGCGGATCTATCCGGACGCGGACGCCTTTGCGGCGTCGCCGTCGGATTCGATCGACTATGCGGTGATGGAGAAGGCGAGCCAGGTCGCGGTCGTGCCGGTCAGCATGGGCTGGAGCGACCTGGGCAGCTGGGATGCGCTGCACGCGATCAGCGAGGCCGATAATGCGGGCAATGTCCATCAAGGCGAAGTGATCGCGATCGAGACCGCCAATTGTCTGGTGCGCAGCGACGGGTTGCGGATCGCCATCGTCGGAGTCGAGGACCTGATCGTCGTGGCGAGCGGCAATGACGTGCTGATCCTGCCGCGGGGGCGCAGCCAGGAGGTCAAGAAGCTGATCGAGGCGATGAAGGGCTGATCCGCTCGGAAGAGAAAATTTTTGCAATTTACATGTCGTGTTATATACCATGTTATGTAACATGAAGGGTGCGGCATGGCCGAGGATATCGTGGCTGAACTCGGGCATCTGTTCCTCGGCACGCGGCTGAAGCGGCTGGCCGAGCGGATGCAGGCGGATGTGCTGAAGGTCGCCGCGGCGGCGGGACTGCCGATCCAGCCGAGCCAATATCCGGTGCTGGCGGTGATCGACCGGCACGGCGCGCTTACCGTGGGCGAAATTGCGGAGGCGCTCGGGATCAGCCAGCCGGGAGTGACCCGCAACGTCGCGCGCCTGATCGATCTCGGGCTGATCGAGACCAGGCGCGATGGCCGGGACCAGCGGCAGAAGTCACTGTCGCTTACCGAAGCGGGCAGGGCGGCGATGGATACCTCCCGGCGCGTCGTATGGCCGCGCATCGACATGGCGGTCGCCGCGATGTGCGAGGATATCTCCGGCCCGTTCCTCACCCAGGTTTCGGCGATCGAGCGCGCGCTCGACGAGCGTCCGCTCGACCGTCGCGCGATGGAGCCGGGGCTCTCCATCCTGCGCTATTCGGATGCGCTCGCGCATCATTTCCACGATATCAACGCCGAATGGATCGCAGCGATGTATCGGCTGGAGCAGACCGATCGCGACGTGCTGGAAAATCCGCGGGCGCGGATCATCGATCCGGGCGGCGACATCCTGTTCGTCGAGGCGGCGGGGCTCGGCATCGTCGGCACCTGCGCCCTGCAGAAGACCGGCGAAGGCCGGTTCGAACTGACCAAGATGGGCGTGCGCGAATCGGCGCGCGGGCGCAAGGCGGGCGAGTTCCTGCTGCGCGCAGTGATCGCGCGGGCCGCCGACATGGGGGCGGAGACGCTCTACCTGCTGAGCAACCGCAAGAGCGAAGCCGCGATCCATCTCTATGAGAAGCTCGGCTTCGTGCACGACCCGGAGATCATGCAGGCGTTCGGCGCACGCTATGAACGGTGCGACGTCGCGATGCGCTACCGGCCGGCCTAGCGGCGGCCTTCACCCACCGCGTCATGCCGGACGGTAGTCTTGTGGGGCCGGGGCCGCGTCAGCCCATCAGGGCTTCGGCCTGGTCGAGCGTTTCCTTGAAGGTCGCGATCACTGCCTGGTAGGGCGCAGCGCTCGCCATATCGAGGCCGGCGCGCTTGAGGATCTCGACCGGATAGTCCGATCCGCCCGCCTTCAGCACCGTCAGGTAATTGTCGCGCTCCCTGGCGCCGCCCTTCAGGATCGAGCGCGCGAAATAGGAGGCGGCCGAGATGCAGGTAGCGTATTGATAGACGTAGAAGCTCGAATAGAAGTGCGGGATATAGGCCCATTCCGCCGCATAGGCCGGATCGATCGCGACCTTCGGGCCGTGATAGCGCTTGAGCAGATCGAGATAGATCGCAGTGAGCTTCTCGCCCGACAGGCCCTCGCCAGCCTCGGCCTGGTCATGCACGGCGAGTTCGAATTCGGCGAACATCGCCTGGCGGTAGAAGGTGCCGCGCATCGCTTCGAGTTGTTGGCCGAGATAGAAGAGCTTTTCCTGCTTCGTCTTCGCCTGCCTGACCATATAGGCGGCGAGCAGCTGTTCGTTGCAGGTCGAGGCAATCTCGGCGAGGAAGATTGGATAGTCCGACTTGTCGTAGAGCTGATTCCGGTTCGCGAGCAGCGTGTGCATCGCATGGCCCCATTCATGGGCATAGGTCGTCATCCCGTCGTAATTCTCGCCGAGATTGAGCAGCAGATAGGGGTGCACGTCATAGGCGGCGCCCGGGTTCATATAGGCGCCGGATTTCTTTCCCGGACGCGGCAGCGGATCCATCCATTTCGCCGCGGTCGCCTTGGCGAACAGCGCGCCATATTCGGGGCCGAGCGGCTTTACCGCCTCGATCACCGTGGTGCGCATCTCCGGCACGGTGACCTTCTTGTCGAGCTGAACGAGCGGCGGATAGATATCGTAATAGGCCATGTCCGGCAGTTTCAGCATCCGGCGGCGCAGCTCGAAATAGCGATGCAGCTCGGGCAGGCCCTTGTTGGTCTCCGCGACGAGTGAGCGGTACACCGCCTCGGGCACATTGTTGCCCGACAGGTACATGGCGAGCGAGGTCGGATATTTGCGTGCCTTCTTGCGGAAGATGTCGGCCTTCACATGGCTGAGATAGGCTGCGCCGAGCGAGCTCTTGAACTTGCCATATTCAGCCCAGAACGTGTCGAACACCAGCTTGCGGTCGGCGCGGTTCGGGGCGTCGCGGTTGAGCGTATAGGCCTGGTCGTCGAGCCGGACCTGCTTGCCGGTGGACAGTGTGACCGTCGGCCACGGGATGTCCGAGGCGACGAGCTGTTCGCGGATGTCGCGTGCGCCCGAAAAGGGCGAGGCGGTGCCGGCGAGCAGCACTTCGCCCTCCGGCGAGAGTGTGTGGGCGGCCTGGCGCACGATATCGGCGAGGTAGAAATCGAAACGGGTCTTCAGCGTCTGGTTGCCGGCGACGAAGCCGTTGATCTTCGCCGTGTCGATGGTCAGCAGCTCGGGAGCGACCCATGACGTGGCCTCGCCGAAGGCGGTGAACATGTCGGTCGCCTGAGCCTGCTGCTCCTGGTTGGCCGCGACGCGCAGATCCTCGTCGGCCTTGAGGCTGATATAGGTGTAGACGCGGCTCGCCTCCCGGCCGAGATCGGATTGCGCGACCAGTGCCGCCGCAAGCGCCTCGGCGCTCGTTCCCAGCGTACCCTTGTACTTGAGCAGGCCGGGAATCTTCGCGAGCACGTCCTTGCGCGCCGCGTCCCAGGCGGCGTCATTGGGATAAAGCTCGGCCAGATCCCAGGCAGCGACATCGGCGGCGGTCGCTGCGTCCTGTGCCCAGGCGGGAATGGCGGATGCGATGGTGGCGATCGTGGCGGTGGCGAGTGCCTCGCGGCGCGTCAGGCTGGTCATGGAAAGAAGATGTCCCCAAAAAACGATGGGACCATTCTGTCCCGCTTCGCAGCGGATGGGAAGACCGTGTATCAATAAACTAACGCACCGCCATCCCGATGATGGCGGTGCGTCGTGCGACGGTCAGAGCGCGATCTGGACGCCGAAGCGGTAGGACTGGCTGTAGCGCTCATTCTCGATCAGCTGGTTCGGCACCGCCTGGAAGCGGCGCCATGGCGAATCGAGCAGGTTGCTGCCTTCGGCAAAGATCGTGAACTGCTTCAGGAAGGCGTAGCTGAGGCGTACGTCCAGCGCATCGTTATGATCGGTATACTGGTCGGTTGCCGGGGTCGTGCCGGCGGTGTCGAGATATTTGGAGCGATAGGTATAGGCGACGCGCGCGGCGACCTTGCCTTTCTCGTAGAAGAGCTGCGCCGTCCCGGTATATTTGGATTGCAGGAAGTTGGGCGCAGCAGCCGCCCGCCCGGGAATGCCGCGCGCCTCGCCATCGGTATAGGTGAAGTTCCCCGAGACGCCGAGCCCGTCGAACGGCGCCGGCAGGAAGAGCAGCTGCGCCTGGACATTGAGCTCGACCCCGTAGAGCTCCGCCGAGTCGGCATTGACCGGCATCGTCACGGTCGCGCTGGTGAAGGTCGTCCCGCCGAAGGTGCCGGCCTGGCCGACCAGCCCGACGGTGTAGATCGGGTTGTCGAGATGCTTGTAGAAGCCGGCGATGGAGACGATGCCCTGGCCCGGCAGGTAATATTCAACCGAAAGATCGCCGTTGACCGCCTTGTAGGGCTTGAGGTTCGGATTGCCCTGGGCGACGACGCCCGCTCCGGGAGTGGTGTCGCTGATGCTGACATAGGGCGCCAGGTCGGCATAATTGGGCCGGCCGATCGCGGTCGTCGCGGCGGCGCGGAGCACGAGGCGGTCGCCCGCGTCGTAGCGCGCATTGATGCCCGGGAAGAAGTCGGTCCGGCTCTTCTTGTTGACCATGTTGAAGCCCTGCGCCGCAGTCGAGGCGGAGGTGAACGACTTGCCCTTGTAGGTCCCGTCGATATGCTCGACGCGGACGCCGGGGATCAGGGTGAGCCGGTCGAACTTGAAGGTGCCCATGGCATAGCCGGCAACGATCTTCTCGCTCAGATCATAGTCGTTGACGAGCGAGTTCGCGAGCGAGCCTGCGACATCGAGCGTGCGCGCGCCGGGGTTGGTGACGGTGTAGTAGTTCTGCGCGATGTCGTAGCTGATCTGCGGCCCGAAGGCATAGCGGCCGTCATAGATGGTCAGGCCATTGGCGATCGCCGCGCCCGTCGCGGCGAGCGTGCCGGACAGGGTATATTGCAGGAAATCGCGGTTGTTGGTCTTGTCGCGCTGCAGATATTTGCCGCCGAGCTTGATCGAGCTGTCGTCGAGGCCGGCGAGCGGGATCGTCAGGTCGACACGGCCCTGGTACAGATTCTCGACCGCGCGGCGGGTGTCGTAATTGACGCGATAGCCCGAATAGCGGGACATATCGTAGAAATCGGCGCTGGGGTTCACCTTGAACAGCGTGTCGCTCAGATCGAGCGTCGCGTTGCGCACGCCGCTGCTGCCGGTGCGGAAGGAGAATTCCGAACGGAGCGGATCCTTCTTGAGCGCCTTGCTGTAGGTGCCGTCGACCTCGAGCTGGATGCCGTTGCCGAAGCGGAACTTGCCGCCGCCCTGGATGGTGAAGGTCGAATCGTCCTCGTTGCGGAGCCGCAGGAAGCGGGTGCTGCGCGCGTTGAAGGCAGTGCCGTTGCCGGCCGCGACCGTCTGGGGAATTTCGATCCGGACCTGGTCGCGCGTCTCGTGATCCTTGAAGGTCGAGTAAAGCGTGCGCACGAACAGGTTGACGTCGCTGCTCGGCCGATAGTCGAAATTGCCGACCAGACCGTAGCGCTCGCGGGTCAGGTTATAGTCGCGCAGGCGGAAATCGTCCGGCACGGCGCGCGTGCCCCCGGTCGGGACGACCCAGTTCGACGAACCCTGCAGATTCTCCGATTCGATCGGCCGGATCGAATAATTGCCCGACAGGACCGCGCCGAATTCCCTGTTCGCGCCGAAGGTGGTGCCTGCGGTCAGGTCGACATCCTTGGGATATTGCCCGTTCAACTCGTTATAACCGAGCGCGTAGCGGCCATTGGCGAAGGCACCCTTGCGGTCGAAGGCGGTGAGCGTGTCGATATCGACCTGGCCGGCGATCGCGTTGGCGTCACGATCCGGGGTCAGCGACTTCACGACCGTGACCGAACCGATCAGCGAGGACGGGATGTCGTCGAGCTTGACCTGGCGGCCCTCGGGCTCGGGCGCCGGCGCGGTCTGGCCGTTGACGGTGACGTTGGCGAGGTTGGGATTGGCGCCGCGGATGATGACGTAGCGGCCCTCGCCCTGATCGTTCGCGACCGAGATGCCGGGCAGGCGGCGGACCGCCTCGGCGACATTCTGGTCGGGCAGCTTGCCGACATCATTGGCATTCAGCGAATCCTGGATCACGTTCGAGGCGCGCTTCGCCTGGAGCGCACGGCGCTCGGCGGCACGGGCGCCGGTGACGATGATGTCGCCGGGGACGTCGGCGATCGCCGGATCGAGCGCGAAATCGGTCGTCTCGGGCGTGTCGCTGGAGATCGCGCTGCGGGTAGCCGTCGGATAGCCGACATAGCGCAAGGTCAGTTCGACCGGTCCGGCCGGCAGGCCGCGCAGGACGAACCTGCCGTCGTCGCCGGCGGTGACGCTGCGGCCGTCGACGCTGACCGTCGCGCCCGGCAGCGCCGCACCGGTCTTCGGATCGACGACCCGGCCCGCGACGTCAGCCGCAAAGGCCGGCATCGCGGTGGAGCACAGCAGCGCGGCGCAAAGCCCCGCCTTGGGCGCGACAAAGCGCGCCCGGACACGTCCGAACATCACGATCTTCCCCTGGTTCAGGCGAGCTCGGAAATCCCCCGGCGCCCCGCTTCCAAGAGGCGGTTAGGCGGCTTTGATGACACGGAGATGACACGTTGTGCGGCGCGGCGAAGGCCCCTAGGGGCGCGATCGATAGCGGCAGAACGAGGATGATTCGCATGACCAAGGCGGCGCTGGCCTGTCTCCTTCTCGCCGGGTGCGCGAGCATGCCGCCCGCTTTGCCCGCGGGCCCGAGCGAGACCGTATCGGTACCCGCCTTCCGCGAGACGGAGGCAGTCACGAGCGTCCGCGACGCCGCCGACGACCCCGCCATCTGGCGCAACCCGCGCAAGCCCGCCGCCAGCCTGATCGTCGCGACCGACAAGCAGGAGGGGCTTGGCGTGTACGACCTCAGCGGCAAGCGCCTGTCGAACCTGGTCGCCGGCCGGGTCAACAATGTCGATCTGCGCGATCGGGTCATGATCGGCGGCAAGCCCGGGATCCTCGTCGCGGCGAGCGATCGCACGGTGCTCGGCGACGGCCGGCTCGCCCTATTCTCGCTCGACCCGGTGACCGCGACGCTGACCGAACTCGCGCGCGCGCCGATCACCGAGATGCGCGAGCCCTATGGCTTTTGCCTATACCGCGCGAAGAGCGGGCTGTTCGCCTTTGTCGTGGGCAAGGACGGGGCGATCCTGCAGGCCAGGATCGACACGAGCGGCGCCACGCCGACCGCGACGATCGTTCGCCGGATGAAGCTCGGCACGCAATCCGAAGGCTGCGTTGCCGATGACCGTACCGGTATCCTCTATGTGGACGAAGAGGATGTGGGAATCTGGCGGTTCGACGCCGCGCCCGACGGATCGACCACGCCGATCAAGGTCGCGGACGATGATGGCCAGCGCCTCTTCGCGGATGCGGAAGGCATCGCGATCGCCGCCGAAGGGAAGCGGGGCGGGTATCTCGTCGCTTCCAGCCAGGGCGATTCAGCCTATGCCGTCTGGCGGCTGCCGGACCATGCCTATGTCGGCCGCTTCCGCATCACCGCGGCGGGCGGGGTGGACGGAACGAGCGACACCGACGGGATCGAGATCTCGACCGCCGCGTTCGGCCCGGGCCTGGAAGACGGCCTGATGGTCGCGCAGGACGGGGACAATGCGCCGAGCGCGCAGAATTTCAAGCTGGTGCGCTGGGCCGACGTGAAGCGGGCGCTGCGGCTGCGCTAAGGTCGCGTCGGGAGACAGCGGTTTCAGCGACAAAGGGTAGGCGGGGGCGCGGCTGTCGCGGGCGGGATCAAGGCAATGCCGTCGAGCATCCTGACGCGCGCGGCGAGCGCTGCCGGCGCGTTCTCGCCCTGGTAGAGGATGTAGAGCCGCGTCGGATCGGTCCGACCGGCGAGGAAGGCGCTGCGATCGGCGTCGATCCGCCGCTGGGCGGATTGCGGCACCCGCGACACATACATATGGCGCATCGGCCGGCAGGCGAGCATAGCGCGCCAGCCAATCTCCTCGATCAGCTTCAGGTTGCGGAACGGGTCGGGCGGCTGCATCTCGATGGCCGAGGCATTCGCGATCAGCCGGTCCCAGCGCGGATCGCGGGTGAGTTGATAGGTGCCCGGCTGTGCCGCGCGTGCGGTCAGCCCACGCAGCGCGGCGAGCATCGGCGACATGTCGGCGATTTGCAGCACCAGGGCGGCGGCAAGCACGAGCGTACGCCGCTCGAGCCGGTAGGCGAGCAGGATCGCGACATAGACCAGCGTGTAGGCCACGGGCCAGAACAGCCGGCCCGAGGCGCGGACCGGGTCGAGCAGGTCGATCAGCGCCTGGGGCAGCGGCACCAACAGAATGCGCTGGCCGTGGAACAGCACGCCATTGGTGATCGCAAGCAGGGTCAGCCCGATATAGGCAGGCAGCAGCCAGCGCAGTTCAGCGGTGGGAATCGCGACGGAGGGGGTGTTCGTCCGTCGCGGCCGGCGGATCCTGCTGGCCATGGCGACGACCACCAGAAGGATCAGTCCCGCCCCGAGATATTGATAGCCTTCGAAGCCCCGGCCTTGGTCGTTCGGGGTCGAGGGGAGGAACAGGCTGTAGCCGGGAATGGCGGGGTTGATCAGCGCGTCCAGCGCCATCGGAAAGGCGCCATAGGTGCCGGTGGAGATGGGCGGATCGGCGAGGCCGTGCAGCAGCGCAAGACCGGCCACGCCGGCCATCACCACGCCGATCAGCCCGGCGGCGCGGCGGCGCTCCGTCCCGGTTCCGGTCGCGATCTCGCGCAGCATCGCGCTTCCCCAGATCGCGCCGACCAGCAGCAGCATATAGCTGTGGACCAGCCCTGCCACGCCGATCATCGCCAGCCACTGCCCCCAGCGCCGCGAGCGGTCGCGATCGAGGAATATCCACAGCGCCCACAGGATCAGCCAGTGCGAGCAGAGGTTCGAATGGACCGAGCGATTATACAGCGCAGGCAGCAGGGTGAGCAGCGCGGTGCCGAGCCAGGCGCTGGAGAAGTCCGGCGCCCGGTCGCGCAGCAGCAACCAGGCGAATCGCACATGCAGGGCAAGGCTGATCAGCAGCCACCAGCCGATGAACTGCACGCCCGCGGGCAGGAACGGCGCGAAGGGCTTGAGGAGCAAGCCCAGCAACGGGTTGCTGTCCATCATCAGCAAGTGGATGCCTTCAGGCGCCAGGATCAGGGGAGTGCCGGTGCCGGGCCAGGTTCCTGCCCGAAGATAGGCAGCGAGCCCCAGCGCGTTCGGGCCCCAATCCTGCCCGCCCAGCACCCAGCCGACATTGGTGATGTCGAGCGTGGCCGGGTTGATCCAGGCGAGGAAGGCGCACGCGACGATTGCCGACAGGGCCAGGAATCGGAGAAGCGGAGCGGGCATTGCCCGCTTCTGCCCGATCCGCCCGACCATATGGTTAACGCCCGGCTCCGGCGCACGGCATCATCGCGGCGGCCCGGGCGGGATGATGGAGACGCCGTCGAGCTTCCGTACCCGGCCCGCGAGCGCCGGCGGCGGCTTGCCATCGAGCAGCACATAGAGTCGGCGCGGATCAACCTGGCCCATGGCGAAGGCGGCGCTGTCGACCTGCAGGCGCCGCCGAACCGCGACCGTTTCGCGCGAGGCGTAGAAGAAGCGGACCGGCTTGCCCGCGACGATCGCGCGCCAGGTGACTTCCTCCAGCAGCGCCAGGTCGCGATACATTTCAGGCGGTTCGAACTGGATCATGTCGGCCCGGGCGATCAGCGCGCCCCACCGCGGATCGAGCGTGCGGCGATAGGGGCTGACCTGTTCGGCGGCGCCTCCGCTCTCCCTTGCCGAGGCGAGCAGCGGCATCATGTCGACGATCTGAAGCAGGAGCGCGCCCGCCAGCAGCCAGGTGCCGAACCGCATCCGCGCCGCGATCACGATCGCCGTGAATGCCAGGGTATAGAGCACCGGCCAGAACATCCGGCCGGACGCGCGGATGGGATCGAATAGCTTGCCGAGCCAGTCGGGCGTGGGCAGCGTCGCGATCACGGCGCCGCGCCAGATGAGGTGGGGGGCGACGGCCACGAGCGTTAGCACCGCAAAGGCCGGCACCAGCCAGGCGAGGCGGCGGAACAGGCCGTCTTCGCGCATCGCCGCGCGGTGGCGGAACGCCTGGAGCAGGGCCACGGTGACGAGCATCAGCAGGCCCGCGCCCAGATAGTTCATTCCCTCGAGCGCCTGCGCCGGATCGAGGGCCTTGGCCGGGAGCAGCGCGGAATAGGTAGCGGTATTGGGATTCCACAGCGCGTCGAGCGCCATTGAAAAGCCGCCATAGCCCCCGACGGCCATGGTCGGTTCGCTGACGATGCCGATCAGCAGCGGGACGATCAGCAGCGGCGCAACGACGATTGCGACATCCCCGATCATGGCCGCGCGCGCCTTGCCGTCGGGGGCCAGCACGGCCTGGCGGAGCATGGCGCTGGCCCAGATCGCCGCGACCATCACCAGGATATAGGGGTGGATCAGGATTGCCGTCGTGATGAGCGCCGCCCACCAGCCCGGGCGCGCCGATCGGTCGGCGTCGACATAGATCCACAGCGCCCACAGGATCAGCCATTGCGCGCATAGGTTGACGTGCCCGAAGCGCGCCAGGAGCACCGGCATCAGGGTCAGCAACGCGGCGCCGATCCAGGTCGCCAGCGGAGTCGGGGCGAAACGCCGGACCAGCGCCGCGGCGAAGGCCGTGTGGAGCAGGATGCAGGCGAGCAGCCAGAACCCCAGATACTGGATGCCGGCCGGGAGCACCGAAGCGAAGGGACGCAGCAACAGGCCGAGCAGGGGATTGCTGTCGATCAGCGCGAGCGGGATGCCATCGGGCGCCATCAGCATGGTCGAACGGAGCGACGGCCATGGCGGCGGGGACCTGAGATAGGAAGCGAGGCCGATCGCTGCCTGGCCGTGGTCGTTCCCGTCGAGCAGCCAGGCGAGTCGCGTCGGGTCGAGCACCGCGAGATTCATCCAGCTCGCGAAGACCGCGAAGCTCAGCCCGAGCCAGGGGAGGATCCAGACGAGAAGGCGGCGCATCGGGCGAGGGTCATGGCGGAGCGAAGGAAGAAAAGCCATCGCCCTGAGTGCGTCACTGAAGGCATGCCCCATGCGGGATAGACCGCCAGCGCGAAATCCGGCTGCGCGTAGCGCCTCGGCTGCGTCCAGCGGCGCACAGCCGGGCCCGGCCGCGGTGCTGACTGCTGTCAGCAGATGTCCGCTCGCTTGGGCATTCAACGTGATTCCGGCGATGCCATCCGCGCTCTAGCCGCGACGGCCGAAGCGGTAGCTTGCGCCGACTACGGATCTGATCACCTTGTCGGGCATCGCCGCAGTGGCGGCCGTTATGAAAAGGTCGCCGCTGCAATGGCCCGGGATGATATAGTCCGGATTGATCGCCTGCATCATCGCAACCGTCTCGAGCGCCTGCGCCCTGGTTTGCGGCGGCACCAGATGGAATCCGCCGACGATGGCGTGAACGCGGTCGACGCCCGAGACGGCCTGCGCACGGCGGACGGTATTGATGATCCCGCGGTGGCTGCACGATCCGATCACCACCAGGCCGCGCCCGGCGACGTTGAAGGCGGTGCCGAGTTCATGCACCGCATCATCGACCACGAAATCGACATCGCGCTTGGCCGGATCCAGCAGGGCGCGACGACAATTCTGGCCCGGGAGCATGGCAGTCGGCACCCGCGGGCGTTCGCTGGTGACATAGGGGATTTCTCCCGTCGTGAAGGCCTGCCCGGCCACGACATGTGGATCAGCCGAAACGACGAGGTCGATACCCGCCTTCCGCAGCGCCGGACGATCAATCGCGCCGAAGGAAGACGCGCCCGGCTTGATACCGCGCAGCCGTGCACAGAACGCTTCTTCCCCACCGATGAACAAGGGCGTTCCGCGGCGGACATGGCGGGTCGCGAGCAAGCCGTCGAGTCCGCCGAAATGGTCGTAATGGCCGTGGCTCAGCACCATGGCGTCGAAGCTTTCGGGGCGTATGCCGAGCAACCCGAGATTGTTGAGCAAAGCCTGCGCGGTATAGCCGAAGTCGATCAGGACGGACCTCGGGCCGGCCGCACCGACAAAGCTGCGCGCGAGGAGCGAATAGCCCCATTCGGCGGCATAGGTGGCGTGATAATCGGCTGCCGGTGTCGGCGCCGATACGGTGATGTCCGCTCGGGCGAAATCGGTTGCGAAGACGTTGGCGAAGTTGTCGACGACGACGGACAGATCCAGGCCGTCGACGGTCGGCACCTGCAGGGGCCCAGCGGCGATCCGCTGCGGCATCCCCGCCAGTGCAGCGATGCCGAAGCCCAATAGCGTGCGGCGGCTAATCTCCATGGCGTGTCTCCGACTCCCAGGACCGAACGCCCATGGTTCGTCGAGTGCCTGCTTTCGGGCAAGCGTTTCATGTTGCCGGGCGACAGAAAAGCGGCGCGTGCTGCGCCCGAGCGAACGCCAGCTGCGTGCTTGCAACAGAAATGGGCCGGGGGATCGCTCCCCCGGCCCATTCCTTGTTCCAGCCGGTGGGCCGGGCAGTTCCGGAATTCCGGCGCGGGCAAAGCCCGCGCTTTCGTCGGACGGGTTCGGCGGCTTGCCGCCGACCCGCCGTCCGTCCTCGGGCGAGTCCTGATCCAGCTTGCGCTGGCTCAGGCCGCCCTTCGGATCAGAAGTCCATGCCGCCCATGCCGCCCATGCCGCCGCCGCCCATGGGCATGGCGGGCTTGTCTTCCGGCAGCTCGGACACGGCGGCTTCCGTCGTGATGAGCAGGCCCGAGACCGAGGCTGCGTCCTGCAGCGCGGTGCGGACGACCTTGGTCGGGTCGATCACGCCGCTCTCGACGAGGTTCTCATACTGGTCGGTCTGGGCGTTGAAGCCGAGCGTCGGGTCGTTGCCGTCGAGCAGCTTGCCCGAGATCACCGCACCGTCATGGCCCGCATTCGCCGCAATCTGGCGAACCGGCGCGTAGAGCGCCTTGCGGACGATATCGATGCCGCGGGTCTGGTCGTCGTTCGCGCCCTTCATGCCCTCAAGTGCCTTGGTGGCATAGAGGAGAGCCGTGCCGCCGCCGGGGACGATGCCCTCTTCGACCGCTGCGCGGGTTGCATGGAGAGCGTCGTCGACGCGATCCTTGCGCTCCTTGACTTCGACTTCGGTCGACCCGCCGACCTTGATCACGGCAACGCCGCCGGCGAGCTTGGCAAGGCGCTCCTGGAGCTTCTCCTTGTCGTAGTCGCTGGTGGTGTTCTCGATCTGCTGGCGGATCGCGTCGGTGCGGCCCTTGATCGCTTCATGGTCGCCGGCACCATCGACGATGGTGGTGTTGTCCTTGTCGATCGTGACGCGCTTGGCGGTGCCGAGCATGCCGACGGTGACGGACTCGAGCTTGATGCCCAGGTCTTCCGAGATCATCTCGCCCTTGGTCAGGATCGCGATGTCCTCGAGCATCGCCTTGCGGCGATCGCCGAAGCCGGGCGCCTTGACGGCTGCGACCTTGAGGCCGCCGCGCAGCTTGTTGACCACGAGCGTGGCGAGC
>Ga0255338_1002513_pt1 | contig 26306 bp, 28 predicted proteins | sample MeOH1_35cm_T4_19_FD_203715 | JGI IMG/M metagenome (GOLD analysis project Ga0255338, IMG submission 203715) | Sandy soil microbial communities from University of British Columbia, Vancouver, Canada - MeOH1_35cm_T4_195 | ecosystem: Engineered > Artificial ecosystem > Sand microcosm > Unclassified ...
AAGAGGGCCGCATACACCGCGTTCAGTTCGGGCTCGTACAGGTCGGGCTTGATGACGCCCTCTTTGAGGTTGTCCAGAACGACGTAGCGCACCGCGCCGCCGAAGTAGCGAAACGCCTGCTCGTGCACCGACGCGGATTGCGTGGTCAATGCGTTCGATGACGACCAGGTTGTCTCGCCATTTCGGATCAATCTCGTCCGCGACCGCGTAGGCGCAAGCTAGCATCGCCTTGGGGTACGCTCCCGAACGGGCGTAGTTGGCCTTCACCTTGGACGCGAGGAACCAATCCAGCGTCCCGCCGCCAGGATCTACCACCAGCGTCCAGCCGTCCAGATGCCCACCACAAGATACCGCGTGGTCCAGAAACGCGCCGCGGGGCTGCGGCACCACCGAAACATTTTCAACCGTGACGCGCCGCGCGTTGGACCCCGGGACACCGACGACGTGTTCGCCCCGGGCGCGTTCGGCAACCACGGCGTGGTGCTCGAGGAACGTGTTGAGCGGCAGGCCTATCACCAAGTGGGCAATCAGGCACTCGTCACCGGGCCCAGCGCCGGCGTCTTCGGCGATTGAAGCGAGGGCGCCGCGAAGCAGTGCCAGGTGCTTGGGGCTGATGCTGTAGTTGTCGAGAACCGGCCGTGGCTCCAGCGCAGAGGTGTGGTGTGCGGCGTCTTTGCCGACGAAGTACCGTGCCCCGTCCACGTCCACTACATGGCCATTGAGCGTTTGCAAACTGTCCGAGGCCTTCATGGCATCTGCAGTGAGCAGCGGCGCCAAAGAGGGAAACATGTGCGTCGCTATGACGCTGCTTTCGCCTTGGGCCTTGCGGCCCAGGGTGAGTTTGGTGTTGAAATACCCGACGTCGACGGCGCGCACTGCGACGCGAATGACTTGGTGATCACGAGACATGGCTTCTCCATTTGTGGCCTGCACGGGCTGTGCATGCGGCCGATTTTCTGGAGGTCACGAATTGCTGTCCAACGATGGAGGCCAATGCCGGGCCGCATGAAACAGGTCCCGGTTGGCACAGGAATGTCCGTCTCAGTGCCGCCTTTCTGCCGATAGCCCCGTCTCACGCAGAACCTTGGCACAGCGATGCGCGATCCAGTGCCTGCCTGCCTGCCTGCCAGCCTGCTTGTCTGGCTGCGTCGCGTGCGCCGATCGGCGTGCAACACAGTGCCGCGAAATTCCGGTGCAGAGGGTCATGGATTGAATGAGTTGCGCACAGTGGCCTCCGCATCGCTCAGCACAGCCGCAAACACAACCTGAGGTAGAGCTAAGTCATTGATCATGAAATGAAATTGTTTAAGGTTCGAAACCCGACACGCACCTGACGCAAAGATGCGCTTGTGTGGACAAGATCTTTCAGGACCATCGAACTCCACAACTGGCCGCTGTGGATTGCGTCCCCGGAATTTGCTCTGCATAATCGCGCCTTGATCTTCCTCCGGGAAGGCCGTCGCCCAGGTGGCGACATTCACCGCAGCCTCGAAATCGGCGCAGAGCCAGGCCTGGAAATGGCCTTTTCTTGCAGCCGCTCGCGGCTGCAAGTGGCAACGTCTTCGCAGTTGCCCACAGCAATCTCAACGTGGCCTTTAACGGCCGGCCGCTCTAAGTCCTGCTCGCGGGACGATTTGCGCGCGCAACCCGTTGCATTCAACAAATCTTCTCGCAAGCCGTCCCGTCCTACACCGACACGACTGACGCCCGACATCTGGTTCGGGTGCCCTCTGGGCCCACAAAGTCGTCGTGAGCTGGAGAACTGGCGCAAGTCCCCAAGTACTGGACACACGAGTTGAACCCGGCGTGCGGAATACCACGCCATGGGAAGGCCGCCCACTCGGCCTCGTCGGGAATCCGGCGGTGAACCCCCATTGCACCCCTTTGTGTTTTGGAGCCCGTCCCTTAGAGGACGACGGGTGTCGCGCGGACTCGCCCGTCCGCAAAGGCAGGAGAGATTGCTTAAGAGATTGGGCCGTTGTACGCATCACGTTCAAGAAGGAGATTGAGTTGAAAAACGTCGTTCAAAAAGTTGTCGGCACTGATCACCCGTCGGGCTGGGGCGCCGGTGGGCAGGCCCGCCACGAGAACAAGAAGGAGAGGAAGGTGCGCGGCCGTCAGGCCGCCCGCAATTACGCTGCCGACGGAATCATGAAAGACATCGTTCTGGAAGCGCGAAGGCGCCACGCGAACGACCCGTTGGAGCAAGTTGCGTACTACCTGTATGTTGCATCCCGCCGCGGGATTCCGTCGGGCACCGGCCGCCGCCGCACGATCGGGGAGAAACGCCAGACTGAGATCGGCAACACGCTGATGAGGGCAGTCAAGGACGCGCCGACCGCCCGGTGCCCGATCCAAAACGTGACTGACATCAGCCAGGGGCAGGTGATTGCGCTGGTTCGTTACTGGACCGAGGTTAAGCATTTGGCCAGCGGCACTATCGACGATCGGGTGAGCATCCTGCGCCGCTTCTTCATCATGATGGGGCGGCGAAACGTCATACCCACCGGCTCCGAGTGGCGCGAGCTGCTCCGCCGGCATGGCATCGTATTGGTGAGCCGGTCCAACATGACGGTGCTTGCCAAAGGGTGGCGCGACATGGGAGTTGATCCCGACAAGGTGATCGCGGCGGTTGCGGCTAAGCACGAAGTTGTCGCCTGCCATCTCGAGATGATGTATATGTTCGGCCTGCGCCGGAAGGAGTGCGTCATGCTGCGCCCTCACGAGTCGGACCAGGATTCGTACATTCTGGTGCGACGCGGGACCAAAGGCGGCAAGGAACGCCAGGTCAAGTTCAGCTCCAATCCCGAAAAGCGGGCCCGGCAAAGGGCCGCACTCGAGTGGGCGAAGCGCCTGGCCGACAAGCACCGCGATGGTGAGCTTGCTGTGCCGGGCAAGAGTCTCGAAACCATGTTGGCGCACCAACGCTATGTGTTCCGGAAGTTCGGAATTTATGCGGGCGTCGGAGGTCTTGGGGTGGTTCCCCATGGGCTTCGGCACCAGTTCGCGTGTGACCTGTTCGAAGAGCTTACGGGGTGGCCTGCACCAGTTCTGGGGAGGTTGCCGATGGAGCACTACAAGAAGAACGCTCGCATCGTGAAGGAAGCAATGCTGGAGGTTTCTCGCCAACTCGGCCACGAACGACCCCAAGTCAGCGGCGCCTACATCAGCACGCCGGACACTATGGGCCGGCAAGAAAAGATCCGCCTCCAGCGCACGCTGGAAGCGGTCGCTTCGCAGGCTGAGCTGCTGCAGCAAGCCGCCATTGACACGATTTGGATCACGGGCCGCGCTGCGCTTGGGCTGCCCCTGCTGGATGGCGAGCGAATGACGATGCTGGTGCGCCTCCAAGACATTCGTTCTGCGGAGTTGGCGATGCTCGATGTGCTCTCCGACGCGCTGGGGGTGCAACTGGGGCACCCGGTGACAGTCGCGCATTGGATGGGTGCCGAGGTTCCGTCGGACGGTGCCGAAGTCATGTTCACCCCTCCAGGAAGCGGCGCGGGACGCGCCTAAAGCCCCCAAAAACCCCCGGCGCGACGTTCTATGCATGGTCGAGGGTGCGTTGGCCGTGCCGCCGGCAGCTGGTTTCACTGAAAGAATCAAGTCTTCCTAACGACGCTTGCTTAACCACCATGCAAACCCAACCCAATTCTGACATCCGCGGCGCTCTGGAGACCCAGCTGAAACACATCGACGACATCCTCCCGGTCGGCTTCGATCTGCCAGGCAATTGGTTGCGAATGAGCCGGCTGATCGATCTATGCGCAAGCCAACCGGCTCAGTCCGCCCCAGAGATCATTGCGTTCTGTAAGGACTTCAACTTCTCGCCGGAAGTCCTGCATGTCTCCCGCTTGCTCGCCGTCCAGTTGCTGATGGATGATCAGACGCAATTGAAGCAAGCCGGCGCGGAGGTCGTGGACTTCCTGCAGCCGTACTATCCGCACGCCCGTCTGGACCTTGCACAGGCCAAAGTGAACGGCGACGGCATGCCGAAGGACTTTGAAGGCGCGCGGGAGATTGCTGAGCAATTGCTCCTTGAAGCGCCAACCGCAGCCACAGCCGCCGCGCGATTTCTGCTCGGCGATCTGCACGTAGGACGCTTTATCGAATGCGCTGACCAGCACCACGGCATGCGGTTGTATGAGCGTGCCGCCCAAGAGGGCTATGTGGAGGCACACTTCACGTTGGGATGCTATTACCACGGTCGATTGCCTACCAAGCGGCTGCGGGACGTGGACTTGTGCACTGCCGCGATCTACTACCGCAATGCGGCGGAGAAGGGACACTTGCAGGCCAGCACCAATCTTGGAATTTTGGAAGCCACCTTTTCCTTCCCCGATGCGATTCCTCGACAGGGAATCTTGCGATTGAAGAACTCCGTAGCGAGGGGCGATGAGAAGGCTGCGGAGGCACTCAAGCAGCTGGAATCAGTGACAAAACGGGCTTCAGTTGCGTCTGGGGAGGGGAATTGCATAACCACTTGACCTACGAGTTAATGCTGGCCGCAAACACCGAGGTGCTGAAAGGCCCTGCAGCGGCAAATCAGGTTACCGGTTCGATTCCGTTCGACCGCGCATCGATCTTCGGGCACCGTGGGCACGAACAAGAGCCGTACCTGCTGTTTTGCTAGTTCCTCGCTCTGTTCATCGCTCCGATCGGGCTGCTACACCTGCGGGTCTTGCGGACCGGGTAGCCGATCTCGTCCACGATCAGCAGCTTGGGGCCCAGCACGGCCCGGTTGAAGTACTCCTTCAAGCGCCCCTGGGCCTTGGCCGCCGCCAATTGCAGCATCAGGTCGGCGGCACTGATGAACCGCACCTTGTGCCCGGCGATCACGGCCCGCTGGCCCAAGGCCAGTGCGATGTGGGTCTTGCCCACGCCGCTGGGGCCCAGCAGCACTACGTTCTCGGCGCGCTGCACGAACGCCAGGTGTGCCAGTTCCTGGATCTGCGCCTTCGGTGCGCCACCGGCGTAGCTCCAGTCGAACTGCTCCAAGGTCTTCACGGCCGGCATCGTAGCCAGCTTCCTCAAGGTGGTGGTGCGGCGCTCGTCGCGCAGCACCAGTTCGCTGGCCAGCAGCTTCTCCAGGAAGTCGGCGAAGCTGGCTTCATCGCGGGCGGCGTCCTGGGCCAGCGCCGGCCACTGCGCGCCCAGGCCGGCCAGCTTGAGCTGCTCGCACAGCTCGGCAATGCGTTGGTGCTGCAAACTCATGCCATCACCTCCAGCAGTTCGTCGTACACGGACAGGGGGTGCTGCAGGCTCTCCACCGGCAAGGCCACACGCCGGGCAATCGGTGGCGGCGCCTTCAGCGCCGGCGCAGCCAGCATCACGGCGCGCTCCTCGGCCAGGCGCGCCGCCGGAACGGCCTTGGTGGTCGCATGGACGCGGGCGTTGGCGACTTCGTCGAGCCACCTGCGCACGTGCACGTTGGCAATCTCGGCATCCAGCTTCAGGCCCGTCGCTTCCACTGTGGCCGCCAGCGGCACGACGAAGCTGCCCTTGAGGTACGAGTTGAACCGCTCGACCTTGCCTTTGGTCTTGGCCCGGTAAGGGCGGCACAGCCGGGGCGTGAAGCCGCAGTCTTCGGCCAGCTTCTTCATCTCGTCGTTCCAGCGGTGCAATCCTTCGCCGTAGGCGTCCCGGTCGATGACCACCGATTTGGCGTTGTCAAAGAGGACATGCTCGGGCACCCCGCCGAAGTAGTCGAACGCCTCGCGCAGCCCCGCGCACAGCGTGTCCGCATCCTCACCGCGGGTGAACTTCACGAAGCTCGCACGGCTGTAGCCCATGGTGGCCACCAGCGCCAGCCGCGTCCCTCGTAGTGCCCCAGGCCGAAGTCCTACTTCTGATTTTGGTAGTCGCTCTCGATGCGCCAGCGCCAATGGGCAACGCTGACCAATTCGTTGATCGGCGTTTCCTCAGGCAGCGTGGATAGGAAGTACTTGCTTGGCTCGGCGTCGCTTGCAGGCCACTCGATGAGCAGCCACTGCTCCGGACGCAGGCGCGCCTTGCCTGCATTGCCGCCTGCATGGCGTACCCGCACGGCCGCAAAGCGGCCACTTAGGGTTTCGTTGGTTCCCTCGCGCCAGCTGATGTTCTGGAACGCTCGGCTCGGCAGGGACTGTGCCAGCGCCTTGACGCTCATGGGCTGAAGCGCCAGCGTGCGCCTGGGCATCACGGACGCTCATACAGCCGATGCCGGTGATGAGGGCCGCGCCGAGCGAACTTCAAGACATAGTCAAAAAGGGTAGATAGCGCCGAAGCGAGTGGGGATGGATCGACTGCCGCGCAATGTGGGGTGCTCCCGCGACGCGAGCTCGAGCGACACTTGTCTGTCGATTTTCCTGAGCGCCAACTGGCTGCAGCGTCATTCGGCACGCTGTTCAACTTGGCGGGGCCACGTTCACATTCTTTCTACATCTGAAAATGTTCACCCAGATAGATGCGGCGTACCGATTCATTTGCGACGATGTCCGCCGGCCGTCCGCTGGCCAGGACCGTTCCTTGATTGATGATATATGCGCGGTCACAAACGCCCAGCGTTTCACGCACGTTGTGGTCAGTGATCAATACCCCGATGTTGCGCGCCTGCAAGAATCGGATAATGCGCTGGATTTCGATGACCGCAATGGGATCGATCCCGGCAAACGGTTCATCAAGCAACAGGAAGCGCGGGTTGGTCGCCAGCGCACGCGCTATCTCCACCCGTCTGCGTTCGCCCCCGGATAGCGACAGCGCCGGGTTTGTGCGCAGCTTTTCGATTTGCAGGTCGGCCAGCAAGGCATTCAACCGCGACTCGATCAAAGCACGCGATAAGCTCTTGCCGTCCTGATATTGCAATTCGAGCACCGCACGGATGTTGTCCTCGACCGTCAATTTGCGGAAGATCGATGGCTCCTGTGGCAGATAGGACAACCCCAGGGCGGAGCGTCGATGGATGGGTAAGCGGGATATGTTAACGCCATCGAGGTCGATTTCTCCCGCGTCGGACGGCACGAGGCCAACGATCATGTAAAACGACGTGGTCTTGCCGGCGCCGTTGGGACCCAACAACCCGATCACTTCGCCGCTGTCGAGCCGCAGCGACACATCGTGCACGACTTGCCGAGCCCCGTAATGTTTTTTCAGGCCGCGAACCATCAAGGTGCTCGCTGTCATCGTTGCGTTGAAATCCTGCGCGGGGTCGGCACACGACGCGCAGAGGTCAGCCATTCACTTGACAAGTGTCTTGTTCGGTTGAATACTACGCATACTATATTATATGATAAGCATGGTACCGGAACAAGACAGTTTAGGTTTCTTGCTGGCTGACCTATCCCGGATGATGCGGCAGGCATTCCAGCGGCGATTGGAGGGAAGCTCCATCACCTTGGCGCAGGCGCGGACGCTCGTTTACCTGGCCCGCCACCAGGGCATTCGGCAGATCGACTTGGCGAAACTGCTGGAAGTCCAACCCATCACTCTCGCCCGTTTGATCGACCAATTGGCCGAAGCGGGATTGGTCGAACGTCATGCCGATGCCGCGGACAGACGGGCCTATCGAATGTTCTTGACAGCTGCCGCGACTGCGCAGCTGACTGCGATCAGAGAAGTTGGCGCCGCGATCCAAGCCGACGTGCTGCGCGATCTTGACAAACAGGAGGCCGCAGCGGTCCTCCTCGCCCTGGGCAAGATGCGCCGCAATCTGGGTTCGAGCCGCGATCGCTGAGTTCTCGTCTCCTTAAGCGCTTCGCTCATGACTCACACCCAAACCACAACCTTGTCGCCATCAGTCAACCCGCTGCGCGCCAATTCAAGGTCTTGGCGTGCGGGAAAAGCCCGCCGTCCTCCACGCCCGGCGTTGCGGGCACGGCGGTGTCCCAGTCTCGCGGGAGACTCCGGTGATTGAGCGGCTGCGAACATTCAAACAATCGCTGGGCGAGCGGCGGGGCCTGCGTCATGCATTCCTTGTGGTGCTCGCAGTGGCAGTATTGGTCACAGGTGGACGATTCGTTCATCACCGGATGACGCATCTGGATGTGACCGATGCGCGTATCGCCGCCGAAATGATCGCAGTGGCCAGCCGCTCGCCCGGTTGGCTGTCCTCCCGCCCGGTCCAGGAAGGCGACCGTGTCCGTCGCGGCCAGACGCTGGGGGAAATCTATGCCGAAAATGCCAGCCTGGCCGCGAGCGCCCAGGCAGCTAGCTTGCAAAGTGCCGAGGCTGAGGTCCTGCGCCTGGAGCAGTTGATGGCGGAAACTCGCGCTTCGACCCAGGCTGCCGTGCGAGAAGCGAAGAGCCAACTGGACTCCGTCGCGCTTGCGCAAGAGCAGGCACGCCTGAATGAGGCCAACGCTCGGGCCGATTACCAGCGTGAACGGGATCTGGTAGACCGGCAGTTTGTGTCCGAACAGCGCGTGCAGCGTAGCGGGACGGTTTACAAGATTGCTCAGCGCGAGCAGCAGAAGCTGACTTCCGAAGCGAAGGCCGCTGAAGCGCGGCTGGCGAAGGCGCAGGCCGCGGCGCGCCTTGATTCATTGGCAACTCAAGCGCAGCGGGCGAGAGCGGACGCGGAAGGTCTTCGCGCCCGACTGCGGCTCTCGCGTCTGGATGTGCATGACCTGCGGTTGGTCGCTCCCGTCAACGGGGTGGTGGACCGCACCTTCGCCAATACCGGCGATTACCTTGCCGCTGGACAGCGCGTGCTGCTGATGCACGACCCCGAAGCGATCTGGGTGGAAGCCAACATCAAGGAAACGGATCTGGCCGACATCCGGCTTGGCCAGCCTGCGGAGATTCGCGTCGACGCCTACCCCGGTCGAACGTTTGAAGGCCGGGTGAGCCTGATCGGCAACAGTGCGACCAGCGCTTTCGCATTACTGCCGAATCCGAATCCGTCGGGCAATTTCACCAAGATCACGCAGCGCATTCCGGTCCGCTTGTCGGTCCGGCAAGAGGGCTTGCTGCTCAAGCCCGGAATGATGGTCGAGGTATCGATTGACACCTTCCAGCGCTAGCGACGGGCTCGCGCCCTTTTTCGAGCGATACGGGCCAGCGTACCGATGGCTGGTGATTTCAACCACCATGATGGCCACCATCACGGTGGTCCTGTCGTCCACCGTCGTGAACGTGGCATTGCCCGACATCATGGGCGTCTTCGGGATCGGGCAGGACCAGGTCCAGTGGATGTCCACCGGCTTCCTCGCGGCGATGACTGCGTCCATGCTGCTCAACGCGTGGCTGAATGAAGCGATTGGTGTTCGCGCAACCTTCATTGGGTCGCTCGCGCTGTTTTCTGTCGCCTCGATCATCGGCGGGGTGGCGCCCAATGAGGACGTGCTGACCCTGGCGCGTGTGGCTCAAGGGATTGCTGCCGGCATCGTTCAGCCTTTGGCGATGATCATGATTTTCCGGGTCTTCCCGGCAACCGAGCGCGGGCGGGCGATGGGCATCTATGGGATCGGGGTGGTGCTGGCACCCGCCCTTGGCCCCACGCTGGGCGGCTGGCTCACCGACAACTTCAACTGGCGCTGGGTCTTCTACATGGGTCTGCCCACTTCGATCGCCGGCATGCTGCTCGGCTTGGTGTTTCTGCCCGGGCGTCTGGGCAACGAGAAAGCTGCGCGCTTTGATTTCTTCGGCCTGTTGCTGCTTACCCTCTTCTTGGTGATCTCGCTTTATGCAGTGGCCAACGGCCAGCGCGCGGGGTGGAACTCCAACCTCATCGTCGGCCTGTCCAGTCTCGGCGCCATCTTTATGTTCGCCTTCATCGGCTGGGAACGCAAGACCCCGCAGCCGCTGGTCAATCTCAGGGTCTTCAGCGTATCGCGGTACGCGGCGGCGGCAGTGGTGGCACTGATCTTCGGGGCCGGCATCTACGGCTCCTCCTACCTCGTGCCATTGTTCGTGCAGATCGTCCAAGGCTACACGCCCACGCTCGCTGGCGAACTCCTGATTCCGGGCGGGCTGATTCTGGTTCTCGTCTTTCCCATCGCCGGGCGGCTGACAGACCGATTCCCGGCGTACTTCATGGTCGGCACAGGATTGTTCGTCTTCGGGCTCTCCAACATGCTGATGTACGACGTGACCGTAGACACGGGCTTCTGGCGCATGGCATTACTCGTCCTGCTCGGTCGCGTCGGCCTCGGCGTGATGATGCCGGCGTTGAATGCAGGCGCGCTGTCGGTCCTGCCGCCAGCGATGCTGGCCCAAGGGACCGGAACCATCAACTTCGTGCGCCAGCTGGGGGGAGCATTCGGTGTCAGCTTGCTGGCTGCTACGACTGAGGTGCGCTTTGCCTTCCATGCGGACACATTGGCGGCCACCCAAAGCGCGAGCAATGGGACAACGCTGGAACTTCTCGGCCGGGTTGCCGGGCTGGATAGCTCGTGGGGAGTGCCCGTGACCCAGACGTCCGCCGGGGCGCTGAACTACCTGGGCCAGATGGTCGCCGCCCAAGCGCAGAGTCTGGCCTATGGCGATGGCTTCGCGCTGGTCGCTATTGTCTTCTGGGCGGGCATCCTGCCGGCAATGTGGATGCGGCCGAAACACTGAAGAAAGGGAAGTACACATGTTCAAGACCATCGTCTTTGCCTATGACGGAAGCCCGGAATGCCGAGACGCGCTCAAGGAGGGGATCGAGCTTGCCAGGCGCCTGAACGCTCGGTGTCATTTGCTGGCGGTCGTTCCAGCGCCCCCCGCACTCGCGCTGGCGGCCGGGCCGCTGCCCGACAGCTTCATGGAGAATGCGCAAGCCGACATCGACCAGGTGCTTGAAGAAGGTCTTGCGCTGTTGCGCGAGGCTGGCCTTGACGCAGTCGGCTCCGTAAAAACATGGGAAGAGCCGGCCGAAGCCATCGGGCTGTTCGCGAGCGAGGTCGGCGCCGACTTCGTCGTCGTGGGGCACCACCGCCGCTCCGCGATTGAGCGATGGTGGCATGGGTCGATAGGCCATTCTCTCCTCGACCGATTGCCATGCAGCCTATTCGTTTCCATGCCACGCGCGGCGGCAAACCATTCTTCTTGACAGTCCGCCCATGCCAGGGGATAGCCATCTCACTTGCACCAATTCTGCAATCCGGTTTCCGGCGGGCAGAAGGGCGTTGTGCAGAAGAATGCGCAGGACGGCCGCCTCGCTTCGAGCGCGATTGGGTTGTGTGCCGATTCAACCTGCTACGGAGGAAGTGATGCTTTGGGAAAAGAAGGTGGCCCAGTGGAGCGCGGCAGTCCGCGCGCGGGCGAACGTGCCGGCGCGCCTGAGCCTGTGGGGAGGGCAGTCGTATGACTTCGGAACGTTCGACCGACCCGCCGTCACGGTGCACGTGAAATCGCCAGCGGCGATACCGCTGCTGCTCGATCCAAGCCTGGACAGCCTGGGCGAGGCCTACATCAAGCAGAAGATCGATCTGGACGGCCGGCTGGCCGACGTCATCGACATCGCCTATGCGCTGGCCAAAGCTTCCATCGGCAAGCCGAACAAACTGCAACGGGTGGTGCGCTACTTCGCCCATTCGTCAGGCTGGTGAAGACTGTGTTGCTTTTCAATTGGATTGGATTCATTCATGAACTCGAACGCGCGCTACATCCGCTTGCCAGGGACCCCTGAGCCGATGCATTACTGGCCGGGCCACGGCGGCATTCGCATAGCTGGCGATTCGTGGGGTCCTGCGGACGGGCCATTGATCTTGCTGCAGCACGGCGGCGGTCAGACGCGCCATGCCTGGAAGGGTGCCGGCGAAACACTGGGTTCGGCCGGTTACTGCGCGGTCGCCTTCGATGCGCGCGGCCATGGCGACAGCGACTGGGCGCCGGACGGCCTGTACGGGCAGGATGTGATGGTGCGGGACCTCGAATGCGTCGTCGCAGCCCTGGGCAATCGCCGCCCGGTGTTGGTGGGAGCCTCGATGGGGGGCGGCACCAGCCTTGTCGCCGTGGGTGAGGAGCACGTCGATGCGACGGCGCTGGTGCTCGTGGACATCGCACCCAACATCGAATCCGAGGGCGTCAAGAACATCCAGGCTTTCATGAATCTGAAGCCGGAAGGCTTCGATTCGCTCGAGGAGGTAGCGCAGGCGATCAGGTCTTATCAGCCGCACCGTAGGCGTCCGCGCAATCTCGATGGCCTGGCCAAAAACGTGCGGATGGGCGCCGACGGCAAGTACCACTGGCACTGGGACCCGCTGTTTCGCGCTGCCACGCGCAACGTCGAACTGCGCACCAAACGCCTGGAAACGTGCGCGGGGAATCTGGATCTGCCGACCCTGCTGGTGCGTGGCGGCTTGTCGGACCTGTTGAGCGAACAGGGCGCGCAGGCTTTCCTGAAGCTGTGCCCGACAGCCGAATACGTCAGCGTCACCGGGGCGGCCCATATGGTGGCCGGCGATCGCAACGACATCTTCGCCAGCGCCGTCATCGAATTTCTCGCGCGGGCGGTTCCGGTTCACGCCGAGCCGCTGCGCTCGCCGCACCCAGCCCGCCCGCACAACGATCCGGACAAGGACATTGTCGACGTGCCGTGATGGCGGGCTAATCGGTGCCCGCGTCAATCAATCTCATGAGCGTCACGGAATAAGGTGCCTCGCCAAAAAAACGTGCGGCGCAATATAATCTGGCCACATCTCAGCACGAGACGGGTCGGCGTAACAAAGGGCCCCACCGTGTCGTGGTCCCGAGGCTCCGCATCCGTCACCCGGATTTGGCCAGCGCCGACATGGACAGCGAAGCGCGGGCCTGATAGGGCTCGGCGCCCCCTCAGCCTCTTTCCCGCAGTCTTGCATGACCACGATTGCCTCGACTCCAGTTTGCTGCTGCGGCCAATCTATCGATTACTCCAATGTTTCGTCATCTCCTCAAATCCAAGATCCACCGCGCGACCGTCACTCATTGCGAACTGCACTACGAGGGCTCGTGCGCCATCGATGAAGACCTGCTGGATGCCTCCGACATCCGCGAGAACGAGCAGGTCCACATCTGGAACATCAACAACGGTGAGCGATTCATCACCTATGCGATCCGCGCCGAACGCGGTAGCGGCATCATTTCGCTGAATGGCTCGGCGGCCCGGCGTGCCTCGGTGGGCGACCTGGTCATCATCGCCGCCTTTGGCATGGTGTCCGACTCGCAGACCGCGCCCCACCATCCGCGCCTGGTTTTTGTCGACGCTGGCAACCGCGCCACTGACCTGAAGCACAAGGTCGCGGTGCAGATAGCCGCGCCATGAGTGCCGAGCGCAAGCCGGTGACCCTGCATCGCCTGCGCGCAATGCACGCGGCCGGCGAGAAGATCGCAATGCTGACTTGCTACGACGCCAGCTTCGCCCGGTTGCTTGATGAAGCGGGCGTCGACATGCTGCTGGTCAGCGATTCCCTCGAGATGGTCGTTCAGGGCCACGCCAGCACCTTGCCGGTGTCGCTCGTGTCAACCCAAAATAGAAATGTCCCCTTTTGTCCAAAGTAGAGATGTCCCCTTGAATGGGTGACGGTCTCCGGACTTTTGGTTTTTTTCTTCGCTGGTAGCAGGCTGTGGGCAAGTGGGCGAAGGGGGCGCGCGGTGGGCAACGCGCAGCGTTGTCCACGGGGCGTCCCCGGTGCGCCGCAGGCGCATCGTCCACTTGTCCATAGCCTTTCCCCCGCTCAGTCGCGCAGCCGCCGGTGACGGTGAGCCGGGGGGATGCCGTTTAGGCGGCAGTGGCCTGGCGCTCGATTTGCCGCTTGGTTGCCGCTGCGCCCCGCGGCGGTGAGTTCGCCGGCGCCGCGGCGATGCGGATGCCTGCGTCGCGTTGCTCGTTGTGGTGCTGCACGCTGGCCATGAGCCGCGCAATCGTTCGGCGTTGGCGCTCAAGCGCATCGTCCACGCGCGCGTTGACGTCCTTGGCCGACGCGGGCCGGCGCTTCTTCAGGTGCTCGTCGACGGTGAAGCTGCGGTGCCTGAGCACATGGCCGCGATGCAGTACCTCCAGGCGGCCATCGGCGTATTGCACGATGTCGATCACCGCGCGCCCCCGGGGCGAGTGCGACTGTGCAGGCTCCAGCTGGATGATGTCTCCCTCGAACTGGCAGCTGAGCTGGTTGCTCAGGTGACGCTGGTGGTGCAGCGCACAGATGCGCGCGAGTGCTTCAGGCGTGCCGACCCAGGGCCGGTGCGCATCGGCGCTGCTGGCCGCAGGTACGGCAAAGCGCGCGTTGTGCTCCTGCAGGTAGTCCCCCAGCCAGACATTGGCCGACTCGATGCTGCTGATGCCTTGCAAGCGCATCGCCTTGACCATGCGGTCCTGCAGGGTCTGAAACACCGCTCCACGCGCCCCTTGGCCTGCGGGGTGTTGGCGCAGATCGATTCGATGTCCAACTGCAGCAGGACGCGCGCAAACTGCGTGGGCTTGCCATCGCGCTCGTCATGTTTGGTGAAGATGCCCGCACGGTCGCTGTAGTACGCCGCGGGCAGTCCGTGACGGCCGGCATGCTCTCGCAGCAGCGCCAGGTACGCCTGGGTCGTCTCGCCCCCGAAGAACCTCGCCGCGAGCACCTGCCCGGTGGCGTCATCGATGAAGGCGATCAGGCAGCATTTGGCTGCACGACCCTCGAACCAGTCGTGGTGGCTGCCGTCAATCTGCACCAGCTCGCCGCGACACCCCCGCCGCGGCCTGGGACTGTGCAGCCGCACTCGCCGCCGCTGCTTGGGTTTCCACAGCTGCTCCTCGCTCATCCAGCCGCGCAGTGTCTCCACGCTGTAGGTAAAGCCATGGTCTCGCTGCAGGTACTCGCACGCCAGGGTCGGGCCGAAATCGCTGTAGTGCTCGCGCACCAACCCCATGTAACGCTCGCGCACCTCTGGCACTATGCGCCGGTTGCTCGGCGCTCCCCGCCTCTTCGAAATCAGCCCGGCGCTTCCTTCCTCGCGCAGCCGCCGCGTCAGCCGCTTCACCTGCCGCTCGCTCACCCCCAGCGACGCAGCCGCCTGCCCGACCTTCATCCGACCCGCAACCACCTCGCCCAACACCGCCAGGCGCTGCGCCTCCCTCTGGCTCATCAACTTCTCCTCGCCCACCGCGATTCCCCATCGACATGAAAGGGGACATTTCTACTTGGGACGAAGGGGACATTACCGTCTTGGGCTCACACCTTGCCGGTGTCGCTCGACGAGATGGCATATCATACGCAGTGCGTTGCGCGCGGCAACCAGCATACTTGGATCATCGGGGACCTGCCCTTCGGCAGCTACCACGAGTCCACCGAACAGGCGCTGCGCAGCGCGGCGCGCCTGATGCAAAGCGGGGCCCATATGGTCAAGCTCGAAGGCGGCGGCTGGACGGCGGACACGGTACGCTTCCTGGTCGAGCGCGGCATCCCAGTGTGCGCGCATCTGGGCCTGACGCCGCAATCGGTCCATGCGCTAGGTGGCTACTGCGTGCAGGGGCGCGACGAGCAAGGCGCCGAAACGCTGCTGCGGCACGCGCGCGATCTGGCAGAAGCGGGCGCCTCGATGTTGGTCGTCGAACTGCTTCCAAGTGCGCTTGCCGGCGAACTCACGGCCGCCTTCCCGATTCCCGTGATTGGCATCGGTGCCGGACCGCTCTGCAGTGGCCAGGTCCTGGTCTTGCACGACATGCTGGGCCTCACACGAGGCAAGTTGCCGCGCTTCGTGCGCAACTTCATGAGCGAAGGCGGCGGCGTCGAGGCGGCGTTGCGCCGATATGAGCAGGCCGTCAAGGACGGTAGCTTTCCAGTCGAATCGATTCACACCTACTGAAACCACACTGCTTCTTTACATGCGCATCGTCCACACCATCTCCGAATTGCGGCAAGCCCTGGCGGGGGGCTACCGGCACCGCCTTCGTGCCCACCATGGGCAACCTGCATGCCGGCCACCTCTCGCTGATCGAGCGCGCCAAGGAGGGTGCCGGCGGTCCTGTCGTAGCGAGCATCTTCGTCAACCGCCTGCAATTCGCGCCGCACGAGGATTTCGATACCTACCCGCGTACCTTCGAGCGCGACTGCGACCTGCTGACCTGCTGCCCGCCGCGGGTTGCAACCTGGTCTTTGCGCCCGATGAGGCGCAGCTCTATCCCGAGCCACAGGTTTTCAAAGTGGAGCCGCCGGCGGCGCTTGCAAATATTCTTGAAGGGTACTTCCGTCCGGGCTCTTCACCGGCGTGTGCACGGTGGTGCTCAAGCTGTTCAACTGCGTGCAGCCGCGCGTGGCGGTGTTCGGCAAAAAGGACTATCAGCAGCTGATGGTGATTCGCCAGATGGTGCAGCAGCTGGCACTGCCAATCGACGTCGTCGCGCAACGGCTATCTCGACCCCTCGCAGCGGCTCGAGGCCGTGGCCTTGTCACGAGAGTTGATGGGTGTCGGCATCGAAGTGCGGCGCGGGCGGCGCGACTGGTCGGCCATGGAAGAAGCTGCGATGCAGTCGCTGGCCGCGCGAGGGTGGCTGCCCGACTACGTGGCGATTCGCCGGCGCGCGGACCTCGGGGCGCCGGCCAATGGCGACACGCTGGTTGTATTGGCGGCGGCAAGGATCGGCGCGACGAGATTTATCGATAACCTCGAGCTTGATGTTGCGGTGTGATTGCGGGCCAACAGTGCCACAGATTGCTCCTGGTGCCTCGCCGCTGGCGCCTTGCGATTGCCCTCGATAAATCTAGCCCTTATCGAAGGTAAAGACAGGCGGTGGAGCAGGGCGATGAACCAGAAAAGTACGAGAGGCGTCCAGCAGGAAGAGGTTTTCGCGCAGCCGATGTGCTATTACGCGGAGCGCCTGCGCCCGACGATCGAGCGTGCGCGGAAGATCGGCCGCGGTTCGCCCCATACGGTGGGGGCAGATGCTGGAAGTGTGGTTTGCGACCTTGGCGCCTCGCCTGGGCGTCGGACCGGCAACGGAGGAGAAATGAGGCGTCGGCGGCCGTGCGGCATGTCTTCGAGACGGTCTGGTCTGCAGCACTATCGGCCGCCAAAGGTGAGGCGGATGCCGCCTTTGCCGGCGAGCACGAAAGTCTCGCTTCAGAATGCCCAGGTCCTCGACGCCGCCCGGCAGGACTTGGCCCGGCACGAAGCAGCCCTGGCTGAACGCTCTGTCGCCCTTGAGCAAGCCCTGGAATTGGCCAAGTCCCAGCTGCGCGAGCAGAACCGCACGCCTCGCCGACCTGAAACTGAACTTTTTGCAGGCTGGCCAGGAGCTGGCGCAAGCCCGTGTGTGGTCTGCCTGGTCAGGTGTATGGACCCGACGCCTTTTGCAAGCTTTCTTTGGTGACTGGAAACGGTTTGCGTGCATGTATACGGCTTGCTGATGGGCAAGTGCATCCACACCCGCAGCCTTGATGAGATTCGCACACTCTGTCCTCAGCAAATTGGCGGCTTGATCCCGAGGGACAGCCGGCACGGGATAAACAGGTTTCAGGGTGTCGGTCTAACCAGTTTCGTCATCACCTTTCAAAAGCTTCGCAACCAGTGCTGGGTCTTCGCACTCCTTCAGAACCTTTTGGGGGTCGGACATCCCGGCCGCGCCGGCGCCGGGCAATTCAGCCGGCGACGGCACTGGGGTGGTAAATGTCCTGGCCGCTCAGCAACGCCTGAATTACCCGGGCGTTCTTGTTGGCCAGTGCCACAGCCGCACGGTTGTAGCCGCGCCGACGGATGTGCCGAGCGCGCCCCGTGGATCAACAGGGTCCGCAAGTACGTGTCGCCACGCTTGCTGATGCCCTTCAATCGTGACTTTCCGCCGGACGAATATTGCCTCGGCACCAAGCCGAGCCAGGCTGACAGATGGCGGCCATTCTTGAATTCTTTGGCATCGCCAACGGCGGCAACCATGGCCGTGGCCGTGATCGGCCCGACGCCGCCGATCGCGACGATCTTCTTGCACAGGGGCGAGCGCTTCATGAACGATTTGATCCAGCTCTACGCGCGCTCGATGCGTTCCTCCAGGGCCTGCACTTGCTGCATCAACTCCATCAACATGGCTTGGCAGATACTGGTCACATCGCCTTCGCACTGACCCAGAATCTGCGGCACGGCGCGCTTGAACGCCTCGGGAGACTGCGCAATCATCAAGCCTCGCTCGCCCAGCAGCCTCTGGCCTGGTTGATCACCACACAGGCCAAGGCATGGGCACACGTCAGCGAGGATGTGATGATCTCCAGTCGCCCCGCAGAGGCGGAGGATCGCGCCGTTCCCGGACATTGGGAGGGTGATCTGATCATTGGCTTGAACCGCTCCGCGATCGGCACGCTGGTCGAGCGATCAAGCCGGTTCACAGTGCTCATGCACCTCCCTCGCGAGAACGGCTATGGACTGATGCCCCGAACGAAGAATGGCCCCGCGCTGGGAGGCTATGGGGCCGTGACCATGGCCAATGCGCTCAAAAAGACCGTAACGACCCTACCTGGTTGGCGACAATTACCTTGGCCGGTTTTGCACCGGTGCCGGGCCGGTGAGGGAGGCGGGTCTGTCAGTGGTCTTCCAATAATCCCCAGTTGGAGGTGCGGACGAATTCTTGGACTACTTGAAAGGGTAGTTCATGTATTCATACGAGGATCGACTTCGAGCTGTTCGGCTGTATATCAGGCTGGGCAAGAGGGTCAGCTTGACCATCCGCCAGCTTGGCTATCCGACGAAGAACGCGCTCAAGAGCTGGTATCGGGAGTACGAGCAGAGCCTTGACTTGCCCGCTGGCTACGTGCGCCGGTCGAGGTACTCGCGGTCGCAAAAGGAACGGGCGGTAAGACACTATCTGGAGAACGGGCGCTGCCTCGCGGCAACGATCCAGGCACTGGGCCATCCCTCGAGAACATTGCTTTCTGCCTGGGTGCAGGAACTACATCCGGAGTCTCACACTCGCGTCGTTGGACGATCCCAGGAGTTGTCCCCTGCAATGAAGCAGGCCGCGGTCATCGCGTTGTGCATGCGACAGTCAAGTGCGGAGTCGGTGGCTCAAGAACTTGGCGTTTCTCGGCCATCGCTGTACAACTGGAAGAATCAGCTGCTTGGCCACGACGCATCCGCATCCATGAAGCACCAGCAAGATTCCGATCCAAGCTCCGAACGAGGCGAACTGGAACAGCAGCTCGAGACGCTTCGACGGAACATCCGACGCCTGCAGCTTGAGCAGGACCTGCTGAAGAAGGCGAATGAACTCCTAAAAAAAGACCTGGGCATCGACCAGCAACTCCTGACGAATCGGGAGAAGACGCAGCTGGTTGATGCCCTGCGATCCACCTACACGCTGCCGGAGCTGCTACGAGAAGTCGGCTTGCCGCGCAGCTCCTACTTCTACCATCGCGCCAGGCTCCAGGTTGCGGACAAGTACGTCGAGGTGCGCCGTGCGATGTCCGACATCTTCGAGCGCAACTACAGTTGCTACGGCTACCGGCGGATGCAGGCCTCGCTCACCCGACAGTCCGTGAACATCTCCGAGAAGGTCGTTCGGCGCTTGATGAAGCAGGAGAGCCTGGTCCCCGTCATGCGCAAACGTCGTCGCTACGGCTCGTACATGGGTGAGATCAGTCCGGCGCCGGACAATCTCCTGAACCGCGACTTCAGCGCGTGCGCGCCCAATGAGAAGTGGCTCACCGACATCACGGAGTTCCAGATTCCGGCCGGCAAGGTCTACCTCTCCCCCATGATCGATTGCTTCGATGGCATGGTCGTCAGCTGGTCGATTGGCACGCGTCCAGATGCCGAACTCGTCAACACGATGTTGGATGCGGCGATCGAAACCGTCGCCGCCAAGGGTGCCCGGCCCGTGGTGCATTCAGATCGTGGCGGCCACTACCGCTGGCCTGGCTGGCTGTCCCGGATCGAACAGGCGAATTTGGTTCGCTCAATGTCGCGCAAGGCGTGCTCGCCAGACAACGCAGCATGTGAAGGGTTCTTTGGCCGCCTGAAGAATTAGTTGTTCTACTCACGCGACTGGCTGGCCACGACCATCGAGGAGTTCGTCGCGGCCTTAGACTCCTACATCTGCTGGTACAACGAGGCACGGATCAAGTTGTCGCTGGGCTCTCGTAGCCCGGTCGAACACCGCAGGAACCTGGGAATCGCTGCTTAACCAGTCCAAGTTTTCTGCCGCACCCCCCTCGCAGCGCGAGGGAGCGGGCATGGCGCACCCGTGCAGACCCGCTGGCTGCGGTATGGGACAGCGAAGTCGTGCCGCTGCTCGTGGATCGCCCCACCGTAGCTGCCCGGGTAGCGGCGCTGCAGCTCCTGAACACCAGGCCCCGAAAAACACTCGGCTGGATGACACCAGCCGAGGCCTTAAATGAATATCTAAAATCCAGTCAACAACCCAGTGTTGCAACGACCGGTTGAATCCGCCCTGTTCAGACAAACGGAGCCACTTCTATTGACGAATATCCGCAATCCAAATAACATACGTTCGTTAGTTTGTTTGTTTGTTCATAATAGGCGCCTGCGATTCATAAATGGGGACTAACCCGACAGGAGCGCACATATCTCGGACCAGATAGGACACGAAACATGAAAAGGCTCGAAAACCGCGCTGCAATCGTCACTGGCGCGGCCAACGGCATTGGCTTGGCCACTGCGCAACGCTTGCTACAGGAAGGCGCGTACGTGCTGATGTGCGACATCGACGAACCGCGAGTGCGTGCGGCTGTGCAACAAATGGGGTTCGAGCCTGAGCGATGCGTGGGCCTGTGCGTGGATGTCACGCAGGGGGAGCAGGTGGGCGCCTGCGTCGCCGAGGCGCTGCGGCGCTGGGGCCGGGTAGACATCCTCATCAACAACGCTGGCATCACGAGAGACGCGCAGTTGATGTGCATGAGCGAATCACAGTGGGAAGACGTAATCGGTGTCAACCTCAGGGGCGTGTTCCTTTTCGGAAAGGCCGTTGCGCCGTCGATGGTGGAGAACAAAAGGGGGGTCATTCTGAACGCCTCAAGCGTGGTCGGCCTGTACGGCAACTTCGGCCAGTCGAACTATGCGGCCACAAAGTTTGGCGTCATTGGTCTTACCAAGACCTGGGCCCGCGAACTCGGCCCCAAAGGCGTGCGCGTCAACGCCGTATGCCCGGGCTTCATCGCCACAGACATCTTGCGTTCTATTCCCGACAAGGTAATGGAAAAATTGGAAATCTCATCCTGGCAGCGCCGCCTCGGCAAGCCAGAGGAAGTTGCGGCTGCCTACGCCTTCCTCGCCAGTGACGATGCCAGCTTCGTCAATGGCACCTGTCTCGAAGTCAGCGGTGGCATCTCTCTTTGACGGTTACCATGCAAACACTGCTCGATCTGTTGCTCTACGATTGGCTCGACGCCGAGGCACTTTGCCAAAGGCCACGCCACAAGGAGCACTCCCGCGAGACGTTTGATGCGGCACTGGGCGCCGCCGAGCGCCTGGCCCGCGAAGTCTTCGCGCCGCTGAACCGCACGCTCGACATGGAAGAGCCCAGGCTCATCGATGGCAAGGTGGTGCAGCCTGAGGGAGTGCCGCACGCGCTGAAAGCCTATGCCGATCTGGGCTTGCTTTCCGCCGGGCACGACCACGAGGCAGGCGGCCTGCAAATGCCCTACCTAATCGACTTGGCAGCGAATGCGTACTTCGCGCGCGCCAGCATCAGTCTGAGCGCCTACGCAATGCTCACCTATGCCAACGCTAATCTGGTGATGACCCACGGCACGCAGGCGCAGAAGCAGGCCTTCGCGCAGCCCATGACGACCGGGAGATGCTTCGGTACTATGTGCCTGAGCGAGCCGCATGCTGGCTCAAGCCTTGGCGACATCACCACTCGCGCCACTCCCGATGGTGCCGGCTACGCACAAGATCCGCTCGGACCCCGCTACCGCGTTCGCGGCAGCAAGATGTGGATTTCCGGCGGCGAGCACGAGCTTGGCGAAAACATTCTGCACCTAGTGCTGGCACGTAGTGAAGACGAGCAAGGCGCTGTGCGTCCCGGTGTAAAGGGATTGTCGCTGTTCGTTGTGCCACGCTGGCTCGTTGAGGCCAACGGGGAGCGCACGGGCGAGCGCAATGACGTTAAATTGGTCGGACTGAACCATAAGCTTGGTTATCGAGGCACAGTCAACACTTTACTAGCCTTTGGCGATGGCGAGTTCCCGGTGCGTGCGCCCGGTGGGCTGAACAACCGAGGGGCGGGCGCCATCGGCTATCGCATCGGCAAACACGGCCAGGGGCTGGCGCTGATGTTCCACATGATGAACGAGGCACGGCTGAACGTCGGCATGGGCGCGGCCATGCTGGGCATGGCGGGCTACGAGGCCTCCTTGCGCTACGCGCGTGATCGCACGCAGGGGCGCGCGACCGGTGCGGGCGGCAAGCGCAGCGATGGCCCGCAGGCACCACTTGTGGCCCACGCTGACGTGCGGCGCATGTTACTGGCGCAGCGTGCGTACAGCGTCGGCGGCTTGGCACTGTGCCTGTACGGCGCGCGACTGGTGGACGAAAAGCACACCGGCGAATCCGCTTCGGCTGCCGAAGCTGCCATTTTGCTGGAACTCCTTACGCCCGTGGCCAAGAGTTGGCCCAGCCAATGGTGCCTGGAGGCCAACTCGCTGGCCATCCAGATCCACGGCGGCTATGGATACACCCGCGACTTCCCGGTCGAGCAGTTCTGGCGCGACAACCGCCTGAATATGATCCACGAGGGCACCCACGGCATCCAGGCGCTTGATCTGCTGGGACGAAAGATTCTTGGCGACGGCGGCGTCGCGCTGCAATGCTGGGCGGCACGCGTGGAAGCAACGATTAGACGGGCGCACGGCACGACAGAGCTGGTCGGAGCGGCCGATGCGCTGGCTGACCGGCTCGCGCTGCTGCGCCACACTGTGCGACGCCTACAGGCCGAGCCAGACACCGCGCGCGCGCTCGCAAATGCCGGCCCCTTCCTCGAAGCCTTCGGCCACCTCGTGCTAGGCTGGATCTGGCTGGACCTGAGCCTGTGCGCGAGCGTCCCACCAGTCGGCGTCGAGGACGAACAGCTCCGTCAGGGCTTACGCCACACAGCGCGCTACTTCTTCTGCCACGAATTGCCCAAGTTCGACGCGTGGCTGGCGCCCGTCACCGCTCTAGACGACACCTGCGCCGAGATGCAGGACGCCTGGTTTTGACCCCCCTCTTCCAGAACCTTCAGCTTTTTCCGGTTCACGACACGAAACCATGACCCGAACCTGCAACATTCCCCGCGCCAGCGACAACACCCATGCGCTGACGAGTGCCGCCAAGCAATACCTCGCTGACGCCGAGCGCCTTTCCGCCCGACGCGATCCCAACGCCGGCCCAGCCCGCACCGTAACCACGGTCGGAATCGTCGGTGCCGGCACCATGGGTTCGGGCATCGCTCTGTGCTTCGCGCTGGCCGACTATGGAGTCACGATGATGGACGCCAACGCGGATGCGCTCAAACGTGGTCAGGGCAACCTGGCGCGCACTACCCACAGCCTCGTCAAGCGCGGCCGCCTGGACGAGGAAAGAGCAGCAGCCGTCCTCGCCCGCGTCACCGGCACCGCCGCGCTCGAGGATCTCGCCACCTGCGATCTGGTCATCGAAGCCGCCTTCGAAGACCTCGCACTCAAGCAGAGCTTGGCCCAGCGCCTCGGCCAATTGTGCAAGCCCGGCGCCATAATTGCCACCAACACGTCGACGCTGGACGTCAACGTGTTGGCCCAGGCCAGCGACCGTGCGGCGGACTTCCTTGGCATGCATTTCTTCAGCCCCGCGCATGCAATGCGGCTGCTCGAGGTCGTGCGCGGTGCCGGCACTTCGCCGGCTGTACTGGACACCGTCATGAGCATTGCCGAGCGCATCGGAAAGGTGGCCGTGGTGTCGGGCGTGTGCTACGGCTTCATCGGCAACCGCATGCTGGAAGGCTATCTGCGTGAAACCGAGTCGCTGCTGCTGGAAGGCGCCACGCCCGAAGACATTGACAATGCCATCGAATCGGTTGGTCTCGCCATGGGACCCTGTCGCATGATCGACATGGCCGGCGTCGATGTCGCCGCCAAAGTCGTGCTGGCGCGCCAGAAGTCCGGCCGGGAATCCAAGGATCCTGCCTATCGCGTCGTAGTTCGCAAACTATTCGCGCTGAGCCGCAATGGCCAGAAGTGCGGCCGGGGCTACTATCGTTACGAAGGCCGCACGGCTGTGGTCGACCCCGAGTTCGTGGGGCTATGCGAGCAACTTGCCGCCGAAAACGGCGTTCATCGCCGCAGCGCCATCCCCACGCATGAAATCATCGAACGCGCACTGCTGCCGTTAGTCAACGAAGGTGCGCGCATCGTCGAAGAAGGCATTGCCGCGCGCGTCAGCGACGTTGACCTCGTCTGGGTCAACGGCTATGGCTTCCCTGCCGCACTGGGTGGCCCGATGTATTGGGCCGAGCGCATCGGTGCCAGGCAGGTCGTCGCGCGATTGGAGCACTGGGCCACCACGCTGGGCGGCAATCCTTATGGGTATTGGGACGTGAGCCCCTGGTTGCGCGAGCGCGCTAACCAAAGCACCACGCTCATCGCCTGAGCCAGTCCATTACCGACATCCAAACCTCCCTTAAAAGGCACACGTCATGATTGAAGCCGTCATCGTTTCCACCGCACGCACCCCAATCGGCAAGGCATTCCGCGGCGCACTCAACAACATCAAGTCGCCTACGCTGATGGCCCATGCGATCCGTCACGCCGTGCAGCGCGCCGGCATCGAAGGCGATCGCATCGAGGACGCCGTCATCGGCACCGTGCTGACAGCGGGCACCGCCGGTTCCAACGTAGCTCGCCTTTCGGTGCTGGCCGCCGGTCTGCCCCTGAGCGTGCCCGCGCAAACTATGGACCGCCAGTGCGCATCAGGCTTAATGGCCATCACCACGGCGGCCAAGCAAATCATTGTCGATGGCATGGAGGTGGTGCTGGCCGGTGGCCAGGACAACATCTCGGCCGTGCAGAACCGTTACTTCGGTTGGGCGGCCGAGGAACAGGACCCTAACGTGATCGCTCGCGCCGAGCACGCCTACATGCCCATGCTACAGACAGCCGAGAATGTTGCCCGCAAATACGGCGTCTCGCGCGAGGCGCAGGATGCTTATGCCTTGTCGTCGCAGCTGCGCACCGCCGCCGCGCAGGAGGGGGGGGGCCTGAACGCCGAAATCGTGCCCATCCGTACGTCAATGGCGGTGACGGACAAGCAAACCGGCGCGGTCAGCTACCATGAGGTGGAACTGGCACGCGACGAAGGCAACCGACCCGACACCACCGCCGAATCGCTAGCCGGGCTCAAGCCGGTCATCGAAGGCGGCGTAATCACCGCAGGTAACGCCAGCCAGCTCTCCGACGGCGCCAGTGCCTGCGTGCTGATGAACGCTAAAGTCGCTGAGCGTCTTAACCTCTCGCCGCTGGGCTTCTATCGCGGTATGGCCGTGGCCGGCAACGCTCCCGAGGAAATGGGCATCGGCCCGGTGCTCGCCATCCCCAAGCTGCTCAAACAGCATGGCCTGAGCGTGCAGGACATCGACCTGTGGGAACTGAACGAAGCCTTCGCTGTGCAGGCGCTGTACTGCCGGGACTTTCTGGGCATCGACCCCGATCATTACAACGTGAATGGCGGCGCCATCTCTATCGGCCATCCCTACGGTATGACTGGCGCACGCCTGGTCGGCCATGCCCTCATCGAAGGCAAGCGCCGCAATGCGAAGCGCGTGGTGGTTGCTATGTGCGTTGGAGGCGGCATGGGCGCCGCAGCGCTGTTCGAGGTGGTATGATATGAAACGCCTGGATCGAGCTCCACCGTGCTTGATCTGCCCAACCGTATCGAGTGCCGCGATGACAACGCACCCCGTAGGGCCTGCTGATGCAAGAGCCGGTGGCCGATGCGGCCAACGTGGTTTTCGTCGGCGCAGCGGCCTGGGCAAGATGATGTGCGCGTGCAACCTGGCCTACCAGGCGGTGCTGGCCGGCCACACGGTGCTGTTCACCACCGCCGCCACCTGCTGGGCGATCTGGCGGCGCTGGACAGCGATTCGACCCTGCGGCGGCGCCTACGCCACTAGGCCGCCCCTGACTTGCTGGTGATGGACGAGGTCGGCTACCTGCCGTACTCCAACCGCCACGCCGATCTATTGTTGTTCGAACTGGTCAGCCGCCGCTAACAGCACAAGAGCACCGTCGACGCATCATCCAGGCGAAATAGAGCTTAACAAAGAGGACATCATGAAAATTCTGGTTCCCGTCAAACGCGTTGTCGACTACAACGTGAAGATTCGCGTCAAGTCCGATCTCACCGGCGTCGATATCGCCAACGTCAAGATGAGCATGAATCCCTTCGACGAGATTGCCGTCGAAGAGGCGGTGCGCCTGAAGGAAAAGGGGGTG